>Ga0116181_1004878_pt1 | contig 9909 bp, 8 predicted proteins | sample AD_UKC075_MetaG_FD_89752 | JGI IMG/M metagenome (GOLD analysis project Ga0116181, IMG submission 89752) | Active sludge microbial communities of municipal wastewater-treating anaerobic digesters from USA - AD_UKC075_MetaG | ecosystem: Engineered > Bioreactor > Anaerobic > Digestate | place: USA... | reverse complement strand
GACCCGGGCAAGCCGCTACCGCACAGCCTGGATCTGTTCGGGTTCGAGGTCAGGACCTAGCTGTTCGGGAGCGACCACCATCTTGGCCCGAACGCCAATCCGGAACGACGAAGTGGGCTATCAACAGGGTATGAACACCACTAGCGGGAACCTCCAGCGGGTCCTCGACGGCCGCTGGCGCGACACCAAGTGCATGATCCGGGAGAAGCTGTCGCTGGAGATCTTCCGACCGCACTTCACTCCCACGAAGGATGTCGCTCGGGCACGGGTCAACGCCCAACTGAAGATCATCGCGGCGGCCGGACAGGCTGAGGACGGCTTCCAGAAGGAGCGCGGGGGCACCGGGGACGCGGGCGCGGCGGTCACCAAGATCGAGATGCTGGCCATGTCGGATCTGTCGCTGATGGTGAAGGCCGGCGTGCTGTGGGGGCTGTTCGGCGGCGCCGTCGAGAACCTGGGCACCGAACGCCATCACGAGGCCTACGTGCGTCCGTTGATCACCCTGGAACTGCTGGGCTGCTTCGCGATGACCGAGACCGGGCACGGCAGTGATGTCCAGCACTTGGAGACCACCGCCACCTACGACCCGGACACCGAAGAGTTTGTCATCAACTCACCGACACCGTCGTCGCGTAAGGACTACCTCGGCGGCGCCGCCGAAAGCGCCACGGTGGCAGCAGTTTTCGCGCAGCTCATCACCAAGGGTCAGAACCACGGCGTGCACTGCATCGTGGTGCCGATCCGCGACGAGAACGGCAACGACCTGCCCGGCGTGCGGACCTGGGACTGCGATTACAAGGGTGGCCTGCCCGGCGTCGACAATGGTCGCATCATGTTCGATCACGTGCGGGTTCCGCGGGAGAACCTGCTGAACCGGTTCGCCGACGTCGCCCCTGACGGTACTTACAGTTCGGATATCGAGAACGCGAACCGGCGCTTCTTCACCATGCTGGGCACCCTGGTCCGCGGCCGGGTCACCGTCGGGGGAAGCGCTGCTCAGGCGGCTCGGGTGGCACTGGACATCGCCGTGCGCTACGCCCTGCAGCGTAAGCAGTTCCTGGCCCCCGGGGAGGACCGCGAAGTCCCGATCATGGACTACCTGGTGCATCAGCGCCGACTGCTGCCGTTCGTCGCCCAGTCCTACGCGCTGCAGTTCGCGCAGAACGAACTGGTCTCGGCCATGCACGATCAGGAGACCGCTGCGGTCCGCGACCTGGAGGCTCAACGGGATCTGGAGGCGCAGGCGGCCGGCCTGAAGGTGCTCAGCACCTGGCACGCCAGCGCGGCGATCCAGGAGGCGCGCGAGGCGTGCGGCGGCGCGGGATACCTCGCGGAGAATCGGCTGGTCGAACTCCGCGCCGACACCGATGTGTTCACCACCTTCGAGGGCGACAACCACGTACTGCTGCAGTTGGTGGCCAAGCACCTGCTCACCGAATACAACGACGACATCAAGACGATGAGCCCGTTCGAGTGGGTCCGGTTCGCCGCCAACTACGCCGGCGAACGGGTATCGAGACGCACCGCCGCCGAGCCGATCATGCAGCGGATCATCGACAACCGCCAGGACAATTCCGAGATCGGCAGCCTGTTCAACCGCGGCACTCAGGCCAAGATGTTCGAGGATCGCGAACAGTATCTACTCTCGTCGCTGGCCCGGCGCCTGCAGCGCCGTGCGAAGACGATGTCGGCGTTCGACGCGTTCAACTCCGTGCAGGACCACGTGATGCACACCGCGCGCGCTCACATCGACCGCACGGTATTCGAGGCGTTCATCGCCGGCATCGAACGGTGCGAGGACACCGAGGCCCGGCACATCCTGAACCTGGTCTGCGACCTCTACGCCCTCAGCGTGATTGAGGCTGACAAGGCGTTCTTCCTGGAGCACCGGCTGCTGTCGACCGAACGGGCCCGCGCGGTCACCAACGGGATCAACGAACGTTGCCGCAACCTGCGGCCGCACGCGGAGACCCTGGTCGATGCCTTCGGGATTCCCGAACAACTGCGCGACGCCGAGATGCTGCATCCCGAACGCCTCCCGCAGCCGGGATCGTGACCCACTGATGAACATCGCCGAAGAGATCATCGACTGGCTCTACACCGAACACCTGGGGGTCGACGAGGGGTGGTCCTATCGGCTGCCGACCGGATTCACTTGGTGGGCAGACCATTACGCCCAGACCGTGGAGATCCTCGGTGAGGAAACCGGCCCCAACGGCGAGACCGGCTACCTGGTCTGCGTGCGTACCGAGCTGCTGCGCGACCTGGATCTGACCGATGAGGCACTGGCCGAGATCAACGGGCTGCCGATGCGATGTGCCGCGCTGGCCGGTCCGGTCTACGACGTCGAGGCACGCATGGCCGACCTGTGGTCGATGGTCCGCGTGACCGACGACAACGGGGCTTGGATGAGGTACCTGCTGGGAGCGGCGGCGGTGACGCAGCTCGCCGAGGCGCGGCTGCTTGCGCCGGTGGTCGCCGAGGCGGTCGGCGCCCGACCCGCCACCAGCGACCACCCGGAGAGCGGGCCGCGCACCGTGCCCGACGAAATGTCCTTCGGCGCATCGGTGCTGGCCGAATCCGGGGACCAGCCCAGCGCATGGTCGATCGAGGAGTTCGTCGACCTCGCCGGGTCGGGCGCCGGCAGCGCCGACGGACAGGTCCTCACCGCTGAATTCCCCTTCGGGAAGCAGACCTCGACCTGCCGGATCGCCGGCGACCAGCCGCATCCGCTTTACGGCAACGGACTGCTTGTGCTGCAACGCTTCCCGATCGCAATCAGCTCCGAGGCCGAGGGTATCCGGCTGGCGCTCTCGCTGAACGCCGCCAGCCTCACCCGCGAGCAGATCGGCTACGGCCTGGGCAGCTACGCCTACTCCGAGGCCGCGGTGTATTTCAGCGGGTTCATCCCCAACGCCCTGCATAAGCCGGGACTGCTGCGCAGTCTCTACTCGTCCTGCGCCGCCCGCGCGCAACGGATGGCGGCGCTGTTCGTCGACGGCCGGTGGGACCCCGAGACCTATGCGCTGGACGCCGAGGTTCTCGCCCGCCGCCGGGAACGTAAGCAGGCGACCATGCCGGTCATCGAACGCCCGATGCGGGGCTGCCCGATGATGCGGGCCAAAGCAGGAGGTAACTGAAACCGTGCCCAACCCCATCGCGCTGTCCGGGGCGGCCGTCGCCATCACCGGTGCGGCCCGCGGCATCGGCTACGCCACCGCCAAAGCATTCGTCGCCCGGGGCGCGCGGGTTTTCATCGGCGACCTCGACGCAGACCTGGCCAAGACCGCCGCCGAGGAGATCGGCTGCGTCGGAATCGGTGTGGACGTGCGATCCCGCGAATCCTTCGCCGACTTCCTCGCCGCGGTCGATGCGCCGCTGCAGGTTCTGGTGAACAACGCCGGCATCATGCCTGCCGGCCGGTTCGTCGACGAGCACGACGCCGTCACCGACGCGATCGTCGACGTCAACCTCAACGGGGTACTGCGCGGGACGAAACTCGTTCTGCCCGACATGCTCGAGCGGGGATCGGGACACATCGTCAACGTGGCGTCCTACCTGGGCGAGCTGCCGGCGGCCGGGCTGGCCACGTATTGCGCCAGCAAGCACGCGGTCATCGGCTTCAGCGAGGCGCTGCGTGACGAACTGGCGGGGACCGGCGTGACCGTGACCACGGTGCTGCCCTCGGCGGTGCGCACCGACTTGGTGTCCGGGGTCAAGCTGGGCGGCATGCTACCCACCGTCGATCCCGAGGATATCGCCGCTGCGATCGTGGCGACCTGCCGCGACCGGCCCGCGATCGTGGCGGTGCCATCGTGGATGCGCAGCTATGAAGCCGCGGCAGCACTGCTGCCCGACAGGTTGCTCGGCGCCATCCGCGGCCGACTCACCCGGCAGCGGGTGCTACGCACTCTGGACACCCAAGCCCGATCGGCATACGACGACCGTGTCCGGCGCGATGCTGGAGCCGACAGGTAGCTCGCGCATGGCCGAACTGGTTCAGCGCTACCTTGACCAGTTGGTGGCTGAATTCTCCTCCGTCACCGAGGGCACACTCGCCCATTACATCCCCGAACTGACCCAGGTCGACCCGACCGGCTTCGGCCTGACGCTGTCGTCTGCGGACGGCTTCCTGTACGAATCCGGCGACGCCCTTACCGAATTCACCATCCAGTCCGTCTCGAAGCCGTTCACCTACGCGCTGGCGCTGGATTCGGTGGGTCAGGACGTGGTCGATGCCGCCATCGGCGTTGAGCCGTCCGGCGACGCTTTCAATGAGATCAGCGTCGATGAGCGGACCAAGATCCCCAAGAACCCGATGATCAACGCCGGGGCCATCGCTGCGGTGGGGCTGATCCCCGGCGCCGGCGCCGACGACCGGTTCGCCCGCATCCGCGACTTCTACTCGGCCTGCGCCGGACGCCCACTGGAACTCGATGAGGATGTCTACCGCTCAGAGCGGCAAACCGGCAGCCGCAACCGGGCCATTGCCTACATGCTGCAGAGCTTCGGCGTCCTCGACGATCCCGAGGAGGTTCTCGACGCCTACTTCCGGCAGTGTTCGTTACGGGTCAGCACCGTGGACCTGGCCCGTATGGCCGCCACGCTGGCACGGGGGGGAGTCAACCCGCAGACCGGGAGGCGGGTCACCGAACCCATGGTGGTGCAACGCACGCTGTCGGTGATGGTGACCTGCGGCATGTACAACGCCGCGGGGGACTGGGTTAGCGCGGTGGGGATGCCCGCCAAAAGCGGTGTGGGAGGAGGCATTCTGGCGGTGCTGCCGGGGCAACTCGGCGTCGGTGTGTACTCCCCGCTGCTCGACGACCGCGGCAACAGTGTTCGCGGTGTCCTGGTCTGCCGCAGCCTGTCCGAGCGGTTGGGTCTGCACTTCCTCAATGTCAGCCAGGAGTCCCGCGCCACCGTTCGGGCCGTTGACGATCCCGTCGACGGGGTCCGCGTCTACCAGATGCAGGGCGACCTTGTTTTCGCCGGTGCCGAGCGACTGCTGCGCAGCATCGACCGGGACACCCTGGAGTTCGACGTCGCCATTCTCGATGTCACCCGGGTGGATACCATCAACGACCCGGCGCGGGCGCTATTGGTCGGGATGGGCGACGCGCTGCGCGAGGCCGGCAAGTTGGGCCTGTTGGTGGATCCGGATTCCGCCGTCAGCCGACCCGATCGCGGGTTCAGCCACGTGTCCTTCACCACACTCGAGGACGCACTGGCAGCTGCGGACATATGGCGGCGCGGGCGCTCACTTCCGGGCATTGACTGAGTTATCTCGGTGCCCGCCGTGTTCTCAGGGCCCGCCGACGAGGCTGGCGATCCGGACCCGCTCGTCGTATCCGCGCAATCGCACCGGCCGGCCCAACCGCCAGAATCGCTGTTCGCGTTCGGAGGCCGCGGCGATGGTGGCTGCTGAGGCCAGCGCCCGACTCGGCTCGGATCGGGCGAGCTCGGCCAGCCGTGCCGCCTCGTTGACCGGTTCGCCGATCACGGTGTACTCGAAGCGCTCCTTGGCGCCAACGTTGCCGGCGACGACCTCCCCGGCTGCCACCCCGATCCGGGCCGGGCACTCGGGCACCTCGATCTTGAGCCGCCGGGCGATCGCCCGGGTGGCCGCCAAGGCGTCGTCCTCCGGGGAGTCCAGCGCGACCGGAGCGCCGAAGATCGCCAGGGTGGCGTCACCCTCGAACTTGTTCACCAGGCCCCGGTGCCGGTCGACTTCCTCGACGATGACGGTGAAGAACCGGTTGAGCAGTTCGACGACCTCCATGGCCGGCCGACTGGTGACCAGCTTGGTCGAGCCGACGACGTCGACGAACACGACGGCGACGTGACGTTCCTCCCCGCCGAGTTCCGGGAGTTGTTGTTCGGCGGCGGCGGCGACCTCGCGCCCGACGTGCCGGCCGAACAGATCCCGCACCCGCTCCCGTTCGCGCAGACCCTGGGCCATCGAGTTGAAGCCCTTCTGCAGCTCTCCGAGTTCGGTGCCGTCGAAGACCACGACGCCGGCGTCGAGGTCCCCTTCCTCGACCCGCTTCATCGCGGCCCGCACCACTCGCACCGGGGTGGCGACGAGCCAGGCCTGAATCCACATCAGGATGAAACCGAACACCACCGCGGCCGCGGAGGTGATCAGGATGGCGATCTCCAACTGGCGTTGGGTCAGGTTTTTCAGAATCAGCGAGAACAGGGCGGTCAAGCCGAATCCCACCATCGGCAACCCGGAACTGATCATCCAGATCGTCATGGTGCGGCCCATGATGCCGGGCGCCAGGCGGTGCGGAGGATCGCCGGCCGCCAGCGCCTGGGCGGCCACCGGCCGCAGCGCGAACTCGGCGAACAGGAAGGAGCCGGTGGCCACCAGCACACCGCAGAACGTGATGCCCAGACCGAGTCGTGGGATGAAGTCGGTGTCGTAGCGGCCGTACAGGGCGGTCAGTAGCACCGCGCCGATGCACCACAGCACTAGTTGAGACGAGGCGATCCGCCACGGGGTCAGGAAGACCTTGCGCTGGTCGGATCGGCTTGGCGGCCGATCTTCGATCGACCAGCGCAGGTCGGCGGCGGTGCGGGTGGTGATCCACCAGGTGCCGAAGATCAGTGACCCGACCGCGTAAGAGGGCAGCACGACGGTCGGAAGCCACCAGGGCACGTCGCCGAACATGCTGGGGACCGGGAAGGCCACCCCGACCAGCAGCATGACGACCGCGAAGCCGACGACGTTGACCGCCAGAATGAAGCTGGTGAGGATGGTCTGAATCCTGACCCGCCGCCTTGCCGGGCTTTCCGAAGGCCGCCCGAGCAGCATCGATCCGTAGGCCGGGGTCCGGGTCAGCTGCCCACTCTGCCGGGTGACGCGCTCCAGAATGCGGCCCAGCCGCTGGGCCAGAGTCGGATGGGCACTCATAGTGGCGCCAGCCTAGTTCCCTCCGGCGCCACCCCTAAGCTGTTCCGGTGCGCCTCGTGATTGCCCAGTGCACCGTCGATTACGTCGGTCGGCTGACTGCCCATCTGCCCTCGGCCCGTCGGCTGCTGCTGATCAAAGCGGACGGCTCGGTCAGCGTGCACGCCGACGACCGGGCCTACAAGCCGCTGAACTGGATGAGCCCGCCGTGCTGGCTGACGGAGGACATCGGCGTCTGGGTGGTGGAGAACAAGTCCGGTGAACAGTTGCGCATCACCATCGAGGAGATCGAGCACGACTCCAGTCATCAGCTCGGTGTCGATCCGGGCCTGGTCAAGGACGGGGTCGAGGCGCACCTGCAGAAACTGCTGGCAGAGCACATCGAACTACTCGGCGAGGGGTACACCCTGGTCCGCCGGGAGTTCATGACCGCGATCGGCCCCGTCGACATCCTGTGCCGGGACGGCAGCGGGGCATCGGTGGCCGTCGAGATCAAACGCCGCGGCGAGATCGACGGCGTCGAGCAGCTCAGTCGGTATCTGGAGCTGATGAACCGGGACCCCCTGCTCGCCCCGGTCGCCGGTGTCTTCGCGGCCCAGCAGATCAAGCCGCAGGCCCGGACACTTGCCGAGGATCGCGGAATTCGTTGCGTCACGCTGGATTACGACATCATGAGGGGTCTGGACAATGACGAGTTCCGGCTGTTCTGATGCGGGTGGAGACCGGTCCGGACGGCTATGACTATCAGGTGGTGCCGATTCCCGGGGCCCGGGCGGTCAAGGTGTACCGCTGCCCGGGCTGCGACCACGAACTACGGCCCGGCGTGCCGCATCTGGCGGTGTGGCGCACCGACGACGCCGAGGGCGCCGACCGGCGGCACTGGCACACGCCCTGCTGGGGCAAACGCCGACACCGAGCCCCCACCCGCAAGTGGTCCTGACCAGATCCGGGCTAGTGCGTGGCGGCGGGTTCGACCAGTTCCACCAGCACGCCACCGGCGTCCTTGGGGTGGATGAAATTGATACGTGAGTTCGCGGTCCCGCGCCGGGGGGCGTCGTAGAGCAGCCGAACCCCTTTGCCGCGCAACCGTTCGGACAACGTGTCGAGGTCACTGACCCGACAGGCCAGCTGCTGGATGCCGGGGCCGCGCCGATCGATGAACTTGGCGATCGTCGAGGTCTCGTCGAGGGGCGCCATCAACTGCACCTGGGCGCTGCCGACCGGCGCTCCGCGAACCGCGAGCATCGCCTCGCGCACGCCCTGCTCGGCGTTGATCTCCTCGTGAACCACGATCATCCCGAGGTTGTCGTGATACCACTTGATCGCCGCGTCGAGATCGGGCACGGCGATGCCCACATGATCAATCGCGGTCACCAGTGCGCTGGCGAGAAAAGGCCGCGCATCGACGTGCTCGGTGGTCATAACTCAAAGGTAACCTGATGATCGCAATTGTGTTGAGCCGGTCGGCTGAGACGCCGACCACACCTATCGAAGGGGTCTCATGACCACCTCTGTCATCGTTGCCGGCGCCCGTACTCCGATCGGAAAACTCATGGGGTCGCTGAAGGACCTCTCCGGTTCGGACCTCGGCGCCATCGCCATCAGGGGAGCCCTGGCGAAGGCGTTCCCCGGCCACGATGCGCCGGCCTCGTTGGTGGACTACGTGATCATGGGTCAGGTGCTCACCGCAGGCGCCGGTCAGATGCCGGCCCGCCAGTCCGCCGTCTCCGCCGGCATCGGGTGGGATGTTCCGGCGCTGACGATCAACAAGATGTGCCTGTCCGGCATCGACGCGATCGCGCTGGCCGACCAGTTGATCCGGGCCGGGGAGTTCGACGTCGTGGTGGCCGGCGGTCAGGAATCCATGACGAGGGCCCCGCACCTGCTGATGGACAGCCGGGCCGGCTACAAGTACGGCGACGTGACGGTTCGCGACCACATGGCCTACGACGGTCTGTACGACGTTTTCACCGACCAGCCGATGGGAGCGCTGACCGAACAGCGCAACGATGTCGACAAGTTCAGCCGGGCCGAGCAGGACGAATACGCCGCCAACTCGCACCGGAAGGCCGCCGCGGCGTGGAAGGACGGCGTGTTCGTCGACGAGGTGGTGGGCGTCCCCATCCCGCAGCGCAAGGGTGAGGCCATCGACTTCGCCGAGGACGAGGGCATCCGGGCCAACACCACCGCGGAGTCGCTGGCTGGCCTGCGGCCGGCGTTCCGCAAGGACGGCACCATCACCGCCGGGTCGGCGTCGCAGATCTCCGACGGCGGTTGCGCGGTCGTCGTGATGAACAAGGCCAAGGCCGAGGCGCTGGGGTTGACCTGGCTGTGTGAGATCGGCGCCCACGGGGTGGTGGCCGGACCGGATTCCACCCTGCAGTCCCAGCCGGCAAACGCCATCCGGAAGGCCGCGGCGCGCGAGGGAATCGGCCTCGATGAACTCGCGGTCCTGGAGATCAACGAGGCCTTTGCGGCGGTGGCACTGGCGTCCACCCGGGAACTCGGCGTCGACCCGGAAAAGGTGAACCCGAACGGCGGGGCCATCGCGATGGGCCATCCGATCGGGATGTCCGGGGCGCGCATCACCTTGCACGTGGCGTTGGAGTTGGCCCGTCGCGGTGGCGGTTACGGGGCGGCCGCACTGTGTGGCGCGGGCGGTCAGGGCGATGCGCTGATCCTGCGCGCGGGGTAGTCGTGACGCCGGTCATGACCGGGGACCGGCACCCCGTCGCGGCCACTCCCGGGGCGTGACAGACTTGAGCACGTGACGCGTCCCCGCCCGAGAACGGCGCCGGTGATGACCGGCGCGGTCGATCTTTCCAGCCTTAAGCAGCGGGCCCAGTCCGGCCCGTCCGGTGGCGCTGCCTCCGGCGGGGTGGACATCACCGAGGCCAACTTCGAAGCCGAGGTGCTGGTCCGCTCCGGGCAGGTGCCGGTGGTGGTCCTGCTGTGGTCGCCGCGCAGCACGGTGTGTGTTCAGTTGGCCGACG
>Ga0116181_1004874_pt1 | contig 9911 bp, 8 predicted proteins | sample AD_UKC075_MetaG_FD_89752 | JGI IMG/M metagenome (GOLD analysis project Ga0116181, IMG submission 89752) | Active sludge microbial communities of municipal wastewater-treating anaerobic digesters from USA - AD_UKC075_MetaG | ecosystem: Engineered > Bioreactor > Anaerobic > Digestate | place: USA... | reverse complement strand
GATTCCTTGGGCAGGGTTTCGTCGTGGAATTCGCGCGCCTTGTCCGGGTCGAGGCCAAGGTTGAACTGGTCGTCCCAGCGGAATTCGAAGCGTGCCTTGGACAGGGCATTGTCGCGGATCTGCGCGCCGGGGTGGCCCTTGGCGAGGTCGGCCGCGTGCGCGGCAAGCTTGTAGGTGATGATGCCTTCCTTGACGTCATCCTTGTCGGGCAGGCCGAGGTGTTCCTTGGGCGTGACGTAGCAGAGCATGGCGGTGCCGTACCAGCCGATCATCGCGGCGCCGATGCCGCTGGTGATGTGGTCGTAGCCCGGCGCGATGTCGGTGGTCAGCGGGCCAAGGGTGTAGAACGGGGCTTCCTTGCAGTATTCGAGCTGCAGGTCCATGTTCTCCTTGATCAGGTGCATCGGCACATGGCCCGGGCCTTCGATGATGGTCTGGACGTCGTGCTTCCAGGCGATCTCGGTCAGTTCGCCGAGGGTCTTCAGTTCACCCAGTTGCGCTTCGTCGTTGGCGTCGTAGATCGAGCCGGGACGCAGGCCGTCGCCGAGGCTGAAGGCGACGTCGTAGGCCTTCATGATTTCGCAGATTTCCTCGAAATGCGTGTAGAGGAAGCTTTCCTTGTGGTGCGCCAGGCACCACTTGGCCATGATCGAGCCGCCACGGGAGACAATGCCGGTCATGCGGTTGGCGGTCATCGGGATGTAGCGCAGCAGCACGCCGGCGTGGATGGTGAAGTAGTCGACGCCCTGTTCGGCCTGCTCGATCAGCGTGTCGCGGAAGATTTCCCAGGTCAGGTCTTCGGCCTTGCCGTTGACCTTTTCCAGCGCCTGATAGATCGGCACGGTGCCAATCGGCACGGGCGAGTTGCGGATGATCCACTCGCGGGTTTCGTGAATGTTCTTGCCGGTGGACAAGTCCATCACCGTGTCGCCGCCCCAGCGGATCGACCAGGTCATTTTCTCGACTTCTTCCTGAATGCTGGAGCCGAGCGCCGAGTTGCCGATATTGGCGTTGATCTTGGTGAGGAAGTTGCGGCCGATGATCATTGGCTCGCTTTCCGGGTGGTTGATGTTGTTCGGGATGATGGCGCGACCACGGGCGACTTCACTGCGCACGAATTCCGGGGTGATCTCTTCCGGAATGCTGGCACCGAAGCTCTGGCCCGGGTGCTGGCGACCGAGTAGCTTGGCCATCTTCTCGCCCATCGGGCCGGTCGCTTTCAGCGATTCAATGTAGGCACGGCGGTTGAGGTTTTCGCGGATGGCGACGTATTCCATTTCCGGCGTGATGATGCCTTTACGGGCGTAGTGCATCTGCGACACGTTCGCACCGGCCTTGGCGCGGCGCGGTTTGCGGTGCAGCCCCGGAAAGCGGAGTTCATCAAGGGCCGTGTCGGTAGCGCGCTGGCGGCCGTATTCGGAGGTCAGGTCCGGCAGTTCCTCGGTATCGCCGCGTTCGGCGATCCACTGCGCACGCAGCGCCGGCAGGCCGGAGCGGATGTCGATCGTGGCGGCCGGGTCAGAATAGGGGCCAGAGCAGTCATAAACGAAGATCGGCGGATTCTTTTCGCCACCGAAGCCGGTCGGCGTGTCGGCCTGGCTGATTTCGCGCATCGCCACCTGAATATCCGGGCGCGAGCCTTCAATATATACCTTGCGCGAATTCGGCAATGGCTGGATGGCGGCCTCGTCGACGTGGGCGTTGGCGGCAAGGAATTGTTCTTTGGCGTTCATGGGTGCTCCTAGCGTGTATCAACGGGATAAGACGAGCAAGGAGCGATCTGGTTCCAAAGCAGAATCCGTTTCCCTACGACGGCATGACCCGGTCAGGTTCGAAGGGTATTTCTCAGCCCACCAATCGGCGGACACCCCTAACAAGTGGCTGCAAGTTACTGGAACGACTGAAAAAAGGCAAGGTAGCGCGCTCGACCCGCCATGGAGGGTCGATTCCGGTTGCTGCCAGCGGCACCGCGATCCATCTTGACCCCGATTTGTACCCGATGTTAGTTTAATGACCCGCCAGTCATTAAACTAACATGGTCAGCGTAACCCCGCCCAGAAAACGCCGCAAGGAAGCCCGCCCGTCCGAACTGACCGCCGCCGCCTTGGGCTTGTTCGTCGAAAAAGGCTTCGCCGCCACCCGGTTGGAGGAAGTCGCATTACGCGCCGGCGTTTCGAAGGGAACGCTTTACCTGTATTTCGACAGCAAGGAAGCGCTGTTCAAGGCTGTCATTCAGGAAGGCATCGTGCCGGTCGTCGCCGAGGGCGAAGCAATCGCCGCCAGTCACGACGGGAGCGCTTTCGATCTGCTGGAACGCCTGCTGGCGAACTGGTGGACGCGGATCGGCGAGACGGATTTCGCCGGCATTCCCAAGTTGATGGTCGCAGAGGCACGTAATTTTCCTGAAGTTGCCCAGTTCTATTACGAAAACGTGATCAAGCGGGGACGGGCGTTGGTCGGCGCGGCGCTGGAACGCGGCATGGCCAGCGGCGAGTTCCGCCGCATGGATGTCGAAACCTGCATCGAAGTCGTGATCGCCCCGGTTTTGATGCTGCTGATCTGGCGTTACTCGATGGGTTCCTGCCAGGGCAAACAGGTCGATCCTGCGCAATATCTGGCGCTACACATGGATTTGCTGCGACAAGGCTTGCAAAGGACTCGGGTATAATCTTGTTTTGTCGGAACGAATGTATTAGCGTATGCTAATATTAAGCCTGCGGAGAACCCAATGAACATCGAGCAAGCACGCTTCAACATGATCGAACAGCAGATCCGCCCTTGGGAGGTTCTGGATCCGCAGGTTCTCGACCTGCTATTCGTCGTCAAGCGCGAGGACTTCGTTCCCGCCGCCTACCGCAATCTGGCTTTCGCCGACATGGAAATCCCCATCGGCAGCGGTCAGGCCATGCTGGCGCCGCGCGTCGAAGCCCGCTTGCTGCAGGAACTGGGCATCAAGAAAACCGACAAGGTGCTGGAAATTGGCACGGGCAGCGGGTACATGGCTGCCTTGCTGGCCGCTGGGGCAGAGCATGTGGTCAGCATCGAAAGCCGGCCGGAACTCGCCGAATTCGCCCGCCGGAATCTCGAACGCGCAGGTGTCACCAATGTGACGGTGGAAGTCGGCAATGGTGCCGCTGGGTGGTCGCAGCGCGGCCCCTACGACGCAATCGTCGTTTCCGGAGCCCTTCCATCGCTGCCGGCAACGCTGCTCAAGCAATTGCGCGTCGGCGGCCGGCTCGCTGCCATCGTCGGCGAAGCGCCGGTGATGGAAGCACAACTGGTTACCTGCAGCGCCGAAGGCGCTTACAACACGGTCAACCTGTTCGAAACCGTCGTTCCCGCACTCGATGGCGGCGAAGCCAAGAGCACCTTTTCGTTCTGATGCAACAGATTCGCCCCCGGCAGCTGGCCGACTGGCTTTCTGACGACAGCCGCAACAAGCCCGTTTTGCTCGATGTGCGCGAACCCTGGGAATTCGAGCTGTGCCACCTACCAGGTTCGCAGCTCATGCCAATGCATCTGGTGCCAACGCGGCTGGCCGAGTTGAATCCGGGCGACGAATTCGTTATCGTTTGTCATCATGGCGGGCGTAGCATGCAGGTCGCCATGTTTCTCGAACGCCAGGGTTTCCGGGCGCTGTACAACCTGATGGGCGGCGTCGATGCCTGGGCCGGTGAAGTCGACCCCACTCTGCGTCGTTACTGAGCAACTCATGAAAAAACTCGTCTTCCTGCTAGCCGCTCCCTTGCTTTCGTCCCCGCTTTGGGCTGCCGACCTGATGCAGGTCTATCGCGAAGCGCGCGAAAACGACGCAGCCTATGCGGCCGCCCGCTCCAGCATGGAAGCCGGTCAGGAAAGGCTGCCGCAGGCGCGTGCGGGCCTCCTGCCTACTCTGGGAGCAAGCGGCAACACCATCTGGAACAAGAACGACCTGTATTTGCGCAATGGCACCCTCCCGCCAACCGTCAATGCCAATCCGCGCTTCAATAGCAACGGCTACACGGTCACGCTGAGCCAGCCGCTGTTCCGCTGGCAGAACTGGGTCGCCTACGACCAGTCGAAATTCCAGGTGGCGCAAGCCGAGGCAAACTTCGTCCAGGCCGGCCAGGATTTGATCTTGCGCGTCGCCCAGGCCTATTTCGATATCCTTTACGCCAACGAGAATCTCAAGGCGGTGCGCGCCAACAAGGCGTCGATCGAACAGCAACGCGAACTGGCGAAAAAGAGCTTCGAAGTCGGCACCGTGACCATTGTCGATACGCATGAGTCGCAGGCACGCTACGACCTGGCCGTCGCTCAGGAAATCGCCGCCGAAAATGAACTTGAGGTGCGGCAGCGCGCCCTTCAGGCGATTCTCGGCAAGGAAGCGCCACCGCTGGCACCGATTCGCCCGAATGCAGAAATTACGCCGCCGCAACCGGCCGACATCAAACAATGGGCAGGCGCCGCGGAGAAGGACAACATCAATGTCCAGATCCAGATGGCCGCCGTCGAAATCGCCTCGCGAGAAGTCGAGCGCCAACGCGCCGGCCACTACCCGACGGTCGATCTGGTGGCAAACCTTGGGAAATCGACGGCTTTCGCGTCGACTGTAGGCGGGCAGCTCGAGACCGACTTCCAGAATGTCGGCGTTCAGATCAACCTGCCCATTTTCCAGGGCGGGCTGGTCAACTCCCGCACCAATGAAGCCAGCGCCAATCGCGCCGCGGCCGAGTCGACACTTGAGCAAACCCGGCGCAACGCCGCGCTGCAAGCCCGCCAGCACTACCTTGGTGCGGTCAATGGCCTGGCCCAGGTCAAGGCGCTCAAGGCAGCCCTCGTATCTTCGCAATCGTCGCTGGAATCCAACCGGCTCGGCTTCGAAGTCGGCGTCCGTATCAATATCGATGTGCTGAACGCCGACAATCAGGTGTTCGTGACCCGCCGCGATCTTGCCCGCGCCGTGTTGGACACCCTGATGTCGCATTTCCGGCTCAAGGCTGCCGTCGGCACACTCAGCGAGGATGACATCCTCGCCGCCAACGCCCTGCTCGACAGCACCGCTACGCCCTAAGCGAATCGCGGATCAGCGTCAGCGTTCGTGCCGTGGCACCGCAATGGGCTGCGGCGAAGGATGCAGCGGCCAGACGCATTCGTTCGATTTCATCGTCTGCGCGGAGCAAGCGGTTGATGGTTGCAGCCAAGCCTTCCGCGTCCTCGACTCTCACCGCCGCGCCGACCGCAATGGCATCGGCGGTCGCCTGCTGGAAATTGAAGGTATGCGGTCCGACGACAACCGGACAGCCGCAGGCGGCCGCTTCGATCAGATTCTGCCCGCCCAGCGGCAACAGACTGCCACCGACAAAAGCCACCTCCGCCTGCGTGTAGTAGGCCACCATTTCGCCCATGCTGTCGCCCAACCAGACCGCTGTATCCTGCTGCGGCAGACCTGCGCTGCGCCGGACGAAGGCCACCCCTTCCCGCGCCAGCAACTCGGCAACCTGATCGAAACGCTGCGGGTGGCGGGGAACCAGCACCAGCAGCGCCCCCGCTACCGCAACGCGGCGCCAGGCGGCAAGCAGCAGTTCCTCCTCGCCTTCCCGGGTACTGGCCGCCAGCCAGATCCGACGCTGACCGATCGCCTCCCGCCAGGCACGGCCGAGGGATATTTTTTCGGGCGCCGGGGTCACGTCGAACTTGATGTTCCCGCAAATGGTCACGTTGGCGGCCCCCAGCGCAGCTATCCGCGCCGCATCGCCGGCCGTCTGCGCTGCAACCGCGTGCAGCGCACCAAAGGCGGGGCGTACCAACGCCGGCAGCTTGCCATAGCCACGCGCAGAGCGCTCGGAGAGACGCGCATTGGCGAGAATGACCGGAATTTCCCGCTTCTGCGCGCCAGCCAGAAGGTTCGGCCAGATCTCGGTTTCCATCAACACGCCAAAGCTTGGGGAAAAATGCCCAAAAAAGCGGTCGACCGCAGCAGGATAGTCGTAAGGCAGAAAAGCCTGGATCACGCCATCGCCATAAACTTCGCGCCCTGCCGCGCGGCCGGTCGGCGTCATGCAGGTCAGCAGGATGCGGTGCTCCGGCCAGGCCGCCTGTAGCGCTTCAATCAGCGGCTGGGCAGCGCGCGTTTCGCCGACCGAAACAGCATGCACCCAGATCAGCCGATTCGGCACCGGCGTGCGAAAGATGCCCCAGCGCTCACCGAGATGTTGCAGGTACTCGGGCTGCCTGCGTGCGCGCCACAGCAGGCGCGCCAGGATCAGCGGCGTCGCGAGATAGATCAGCAAGGTGTAGAGGAGGCGGGCCATCAGGCGAGTGCCGGCTGTAATGCTGCAAGCACCGCTTCCGGCGCCGGCATTTGCGATCGCCCGCCCAGGTTGCGGTGGTAACCGCTGCCCAGAACGCCGGTCAGGCCCGGGTCGGTCGCGACATAGACGGCTACGGTCGGCACCCGCAGCGCCACGGCGAGATGGCTCAAGCCCGTGTCCACGCCGACAGCCGCCCGCGAACCGGCCAGCAGCGAAGCGAGTTCGGTGATCGACAGCGGTGGTGCGGCGACGGCCCCGGGAATCATCGTCGCCAGCCGGTTTGCCCGCTCCCGCTCCATGGCATTGCCGGCAGGCAGCACGGCGCAATAGCCGAGTGCGTGCAGTTGCCGCCCGAGCACTGTCCAGTGTGCTTCCGGCCATAGTTTGTCGTCGCGGCTGGTTGCCGTCAGAAAGACCACATACGGCTGGCCGGGAAGCCAGTCGAATCTGGCGGCCGGCGCTTCGACGCCATAATCTGCCTCCCCCTCGACGCCATAACCCAGGGCAGCGGCTGCCAGCGCCCGATTGCGGACGACGGCATGCTGGGCCAAGCCGACGCTATAACGACGGTCGTACAAGCGCGCAGCCAGCGGCTCGCGCGCGGAATCGGCGGCATAGCCGGCGAGCGGCCCCGACGCCTGGCTGGCAAGCAGGGCGCTTTTCAGCAAACCCTGCGTGTCGATGACCAGATCGTAAATGTTGTTGCCCAACTGCCGGCGGAACGTGGCCACCTCCTGCCAGGTGCGGGAAGCAAACCGCGCCTTGCGCCAGCGCCGTAGCGCAACCGGGATGACCTCCTCGACCCCGGGATGCAGGCGCGGTACGGCCGCAAAAGCATCTTCGACACACCAATCGATGATGGCACCCGGAACGTGTCGCCTGATGTCGCTTACCACCGGCAAATTGTGTATTACGTCGCCGAGCGAGGAAGTTTTCACGAGCAGGATGCGCATCGGCAGATAAAATGACGACTTTTCGAAGTTGCAATTATAGATGCCCGCCACGCGCCAGCCGCTTTCCGTCGCAATCATCACGCTCAATGCAGCCTCGCAGCTGGCGGCCTGCCTGCAAAGCGTGCGTTTTGCCGACGAGGTGGTCGTCGTCGACTCGGGCAGCACGGATGGGACGCCGGCGCTGGCCGAACGCCTTGGCGCGAGGGTGATTCAACACGACTGGCTGGGTTTCGGGCCGCAAAAGCAGTTCGCCGTCGACGCGGCTCATCACGACTGGGTATTGTGTCTCGATGCCGACGAGCGAGTGAGCCCCGAACTGCAGGCGGCGATCGAAATTGCCCTGAAATCGCCGTCGACCGCAGCATTCCGCTTCCCGCGCTGCAACCGCTTTCTCGGCCGCTACCTGCGGCACGGCGAGGGTTACCCGGACTGGAGCCTGCGCCTGTTCGACCGGCGTCAGGCGCGCTGGTCGGACGACGCGGTGCATGAAAAGGTCGAGACAAATGGCCGCGTCGCGGATTTGACAGGCGACCTGTTGCACGATTCAGCCGAATCGCTGGCGGCGTATCTGACCAAGCAGAACCGCTACACCACGCTGGCGGCGGAGATGGCGCTGGCGGCAGGCAAGCGGGCGAGCGTCGGGCGCATTGCCTTCAGCCCGCTGGTTCGCTTCATCAAATTCTATTTCATTCGCCAGGGCTTCCGCGACGGCCTGCCCGGGCTGATCCACATCGCCATCGGCTGTTTCAACAGCTTCATGAAATATTCCAAAATGCTGGAGCGCCAGCAATCGGATGCTGCGCTACGTTAAAATCCTGACTTTCCTGCAAGAGGTCTGACCCGTGAAAATCCTCGTCACCGGCGCCGCCGGCTTTATCGGCATGACCACTTCGCTACGCCTGCTGGCGCGTGGCGACGAGGTCGTCGGCCTGGACAACCTGAACGATTACTACGAAGTCAGCCTCAAGGAAAGCCGGCTGGCGAGGCTGACCGGGCATCCCAACTTCCGCTTCGTCAAACTGGATGTCGCCGACCGTCCGGGCATCGAAAAACTGTTCGCTGACGGAAAGTTCGACAAGGTCATCCACCTCGCCGCACAGGCCGGTGTCCGCTATTCGTTGCAAAATCCGCACGCTTATATCGACAGCAATCTGGTCGGCTTCACCAATATCCTCGAAGGCTGCCGCCACAACAAGGTAGCGCACCTGGTCTACGCCTCCAGTTCCAGCGTCTATGGCGGCAACGCCAGGATGCCGTTCTCCGAACATGACAGCGTCGACCACCCGGTCAGCCTCTACGCGGCGACCAAGAAGGCCAACGAGTTGATGGCGCACACCTACAGCCATCTTTATGGGCTACCGACCACCGGCCTGCGCTTCTTCACCGTCTATGGCCCATGGGGCCGGCCGGACATGGCGCTGTTCCTGTTCACCAAGGCGATCCTCGAAGGGCGGGCCATCGACGTCTTCAATCACGGCAACATGAAGCGCGACTTCACTTACATCGACGACATCGTCGAGGGCGTGATCCGCGTCATGGATCGGAATGCTGCGGTCAACGCCGAATACGATGCCATTTCCGCCGATCCGGCGACCAGCAACGCGCCATACCGCGTCTTCAATATCGGCAACAACAATCCTGTGCAGTTGCTCGATTTCATTGCTGCAATCGAACAGGCGCTCGGCATCAAGGCGGAAAAGCGCATGCTGCCGCTGCAGGATGGCGACGTTCCGGCGACCTATGCCAACACCGATCTGCTCAATGACTGGGTGGGTTTTGTTCCGGGCACCTCGGTACAGGATGGCGTCGGCCGTTTTATCGCCTGGTATCGCGATTACTACAAGGTTTGAGGATCAATCATGTGTGGCATTGTCGCGGCAGCCGCCGGCAGCAACATTGTTCCCGTTCTCGTCGAAGGGCTGAAGAAGCTCGAATACCGGGGCTACGACTCGGCCGGGTTGGCCGTGGTCGCACGCACCGGCATCGAGCGCGTGCGCTCCGTCGGGCGCGTCGCCGAACTTGAAGCTGCCTCGGTCGCAACCAGCGCCGTCACCGGCATCGCCCACACGCGCTGGGCGACACACGGCGTTCCCAGCGAACGCAACGCCCACCCGCACGTTTCCGGGTCGATCGCCGTCGTCCACAACGGCATCATCGAGAACTACGAAAGCCTGCGCAGCGAACTGACCGCCCGGGGCTACGTTTTCACCTCCGACACCGACACCGAAAGCATCGCCCACCTGATCGAAGCCACGCTCAAGGGCGAACCCGACCTGTTCAAGGCAGTGCAACTCGCCTGCCAGCGGCTGGTGGGCGCCTACGCCATTGCCGTCATCGACCACGACCAGCCCGGCAAGGTCATCGTCGCCCGCGAAGGCTCGCCACTGCTGCTCGGCGTCTCCGACACCGGCAACTACGCCGCCTCCGACGCCTCGGCGCTGCTTCAGGTCACCCGCAACATGGTCTACCTGGAAAACGGCGATATTGCGGAGTTGACCGCAACAGGCTACCGCATCGCGCGCCTGGACGGCACTGCCGTCGAACGTCCGGTGCATGTTTCCCGGCTATCCGCCGCCGCCGTCGAACTCGGCGACTACCAGCACTACATGCAGAAGGAAATCTTCGAGCAACCCGAGGCGCTGGCCAACACCCTGGAAATCGTCGG
>Ga0116181_1004869_pt1 | contig 9920 bp, 6 predicted proteins | sample AD_UKC075_MetaG_FD_89752 | JGI IMG/M metagenome (GOLD analysis project Ga0116181, IMG submission 89752) | Active sludge microbial communities of municipal wastewater-treating anaerobic digesters from USA - AD_UKC075_MetaG | ecosystem: Engineered > Bioreactor > Anaerobic > Digestate | place: USA... | reverse complement strand
TGACCAATGCCCCCACCTGGACGCTGCCAGCCTGGACAACGCCCACCTGCTTGCCTCTATGCAGCACCTGCGCTGGGCTGTGGTAAGCCAGGGCAAGGGCAGCAGCCTGACCCCTGTGGACTACCGCAATATGGGGCCGGAAGAACTCGGCAGCGTCTATGAAAGCCTGCTGGAGTTGGTACCGAGCATCGACCTAGCCGCTCGTGCCTTCGGCTTCGTCGGCCGGACTGAGGAAGGCAGCACTGCTGGCAACGCCCGCAAGCTAACCGGCAGCTACTACACGCCGGGCAGCCTGGTGCAGCAACTCCTCGAGTCAGCACTGGAGCCAGTCATCGAACAGCGCCTGGCCGCTAACCCGGCCAACCCGACTGATGCCTTGTTGTCCATCCGCGTCGTCGATCCAGCCTGCGGTAGTGGCCATTTCCTGTTCGCCGCAGCCCGCCGTTTGGCGGAAAAACTAGCCGAATTGCGCAGCTTGGAAGGCGGACAGAACGGTGCGGTCAAGCCCCAGGACTACCGCCATGCCCTGCGCGAGGTAGTTTCTCGCTGCATTTTCGGCGTGGACCGTAACCCCATGGCCGTGGAACTCGCCCGCACCGCCCTGTGGCTTGAAGGCTACGAGGAAGGTCGCCCACTAAGTTTTATCGATCACCATCTACGAATTGGCGACGCCCTGCTGGGCCTCACCAACCTGAATACGCTGCAAAAGGGCATCGCCAAGGACGCATACAAGCCCCTTTCCGGCGACGACAAGGCGGTGTGCAAGGACTTGGCGAAAATCAACGCGGCTGGGCTCAAACAACTGGCCCGCGACCTGCAAGGTCACCAATTGCTGCTAGGCGTCGACGACGCGTCTGGATTGCAAGCGCTGCGCGCTATTGAGACCATGCCCGCGGATACACCAGAGGAAGTAACCGCAAAGGAGGCAGCTTACCGGCAATTTCTGCATGACTCCGCGTACAGCCCACTAGCGTTCGCGGCCGACGTGGCCGTGGGCGCATACCTGCTGCCCAAAACACCAGAGACCGCCGGAGCCATACCCACCAGCATTACCCTGCACGCTTTGCTCACCTCACCAGATACCGCTCTGGCACCGCCTAGCGAACACGCCAGCGCCATTGCCACAGCCCGCGACGTCTGCCGCGAAGCCCGCGTGTTCCACTGGCCATTAGCCTTTCCGCAAGTGTTTGCGCAAGGTGGCTTTGATTGCGTGCTGGGCAACCCGCCATGGGAACGCATCAAACTGCAGGAGGAGGAATTTTTCGCCACCCGCCATAGCGACGTGTTTGAAGCCAAAAACAAGGCTGAACGCAGCCAGCGCATCCAGTGGTTGAGCGAAGGCATGCTGGCCAGACATCTCTTTCCGCAGCACGAACATCCGCCACACGAAACTCAAGCGGAAAAACGACTTTACGCAGAGTTCATTACTGCTCGCCGCACTGCCGAGGCAGCCAGCGTCTTTATGCATGTGGATGGCGTCGACGGCGGCCGCTACCCACTTACCGGCGTCGGCGACGTAAATACCTACGCCCTGTTTGCCGAGACCATTCTGCAAATTAACTCAGCCTCCGGACGGGCCGGTTTCATCGTACCTACAGGCATTGCTACGGACGACGGCACCAAGGCTTATTTCGGCCACATCGCGCAGAGCCAACGACTGGCCAGCCTGTACGACATCGAAAACCGCGACAAGCTGTTCCCCGCCGTGGATAGCCGCATGAAGTTCTGCTTGATTACCTTAGGCGCCGCCGAGCAGGCCGAATTTGTCTGTTTTGCCACCCAAGTAAACCAACTGACTGACCCGCGCCGCCGCTTCACGCTGACACCGGAGGATTTCCGCCTCATCAACCCCAACACCCTCACCTGCCCGGTCTTCCGCAGCGAACGGGATGCGGAACTGACCAAGAAGCTCTACCGGGCAGCGCCAGTGCTGATACGCGATGCTGTTGTACAGAGCGAGGGCAAGAGCGCCAAGGTCATCGAACCGGCAGCCAACCCCTGGGGCATTTCGTTCATGACAATGCTGCACATGTCGAACGACAGTCACCTGTTCCATGACAATCCTGCTCCCAGCCGCCTGTCACTATACGAAGCCAAGCTCATCCACCAGTTCGACCACCGCTGGGCTACCTATGACACTAATGGCACGAGCCGCGATGTCACGGTCAACGAGAAAAAATCCACTAATTTCACCGTTACGCCACGTTATTGGGTAGAGGCTCGCGAAGCCTGGCTACGCGTCGCTCGCCTGCCCGATGGCCTGATGAAAGCGCTGAAAGAGAACAACGAAGGAGTTATCGCCTTGTGCGTAACCCACCTGTTGTTTGGGCGCTGGCTTGCCCGGCACATTGGCACCGATGTTTATCCTGCTTGGCAGACCTTCGTGCAGCAACATCCTTATGCTGCCCGTTTCGCGCCTACCCAGCTCGGCCTTACCGGCAACAACCCGCCCTGCCTGCAGCCCCTGGATGGCAACTACCTGCCAGCAGAAACAGATGTGCAGCCCTTCATGTCCAACGCCCGCAGCAGCACTGCCTGGTACGCAGTGGCCCCAGAGGCACTGGAAAGCGTGCTGGTCCTAGCCGCCGAATACCACCACCTGCCCGAAGCCGAAAGTCCGCTGCAGGACATGTCCGATGCACTGGCACTGGCCGAACTCTGGTTGCAAGTAGCCAGCCCGAAGTGGCTGATGGGCTGGCGGGATATCTGCAGGGCGACGGACGAGCGAACGGTTATTGCCTCGGTGATACCGTTGGTGGGGGTGGGAAACAAAATCCCACTGTTCATGATGGAGGCAGAGCTTCGTGGCCCCAAGGCTGCTGCGTTCTTGGGCAATTTGTCCGCGCTGGTATTCGACTTCGTAGCGAGGCAAAAAATCGGTGGCACGACGTTGAATTATTTCTATATCAAGCAGTTCCCCGTCCTGCCCCCGGACCGCTACACCGAAGCCGATCTCGATTTCATCGTCCCGCGCGTACTGGAACTCACCTACACGGCCCACGACTTAGCGGGCTGGGCGCAAGACCTAGGATACAACGGCCCGCCCTTCGCCTTCGACCCCGAGCGCCGAGCTATGCTGCGCGCCGAACTCGACTCTTACTACGCCCGCCTCTACGGTCTAACCCGCGATGAACTGCGTTACATCCTCGACCCCGCTGATGTCATGGGCGAAGACTACCCCTCTGAGACCTTCCGTGTGCTCAAGGACAAAGAAATACGTGAATTTTGCGAATACCGGACTAGGAGGCGGGTGCTGGACGCGTGGGATAAACTGGAGCGAGGCGACCATTCATGAAACACCTCGACCTGCTGAATGAATTCAGGGGGCTGATCGCTCAGCTTCGTTATCAGGTCGAGGCGGCCAGTGCCATGGGCAGCTATGACACACACAAGGTTGCAGAGAATTTGATGTGCGGTTTGCTGCGTGAATTGTGTGACTGGCCTAATCTTCGCAACCTGAACCCTGAGCAAGCCAATTTCCCCGGGATTGATTTGGCAGACGACACCGCACGCGTTGCTGTCCAGGTAACGGCAACAGCCGATATAGCTAAGGTCAAACACACGGTTGAGAAGTTTGTAAGCCATGACTTGAATCAGCGCTATGACCGGCTGATCATCTACGTGCTCACAACCAAGCAGGGCAGCTATTCGCAGACATCAATTGATGCGGTTGCAGACGGGAAATTCAACCTATCTGTCAATGAAGATATATGAGATTACCAGGAACTATGTTCCAAAGCGGCTGAGGCCTCTCCGCAGAAGCTACAAACGGCGCTCAATGTCCTGAAAGCCTACCTACGCGGAGTTCCAGTTGGATTGGCTGATGAGGATATTGACCCGCCGCTCAATCCGCCAGAGGTGCTCACCACCAACTTGATTGAGCTCTACTTTCCCCGCGAACTGTATGTCGCGCAGCTCAACCAAGACCTGGTCGAACGACACGGCAACCGGAAACCCGGGCGCTGGCGTGAAACGATCCGTGAATTCAATCAGGAACTAGGAATGCCAGTTCCATCCGCTTATGTGGTGCATAGCGGCGCACTGATCACGTTCTTCGATTTAACCGACTTGAGCTCGCCGTATCGGCACTTGATTGAGCGTGGCACCGAAGAATCCATGGGCAGCCAGGAGTTCTGGAAAATTGACGAAGACCATGAGCGCGTATTTAAGTCGCTGCTACGGTTCTCTCTTCAACAACGGCTTTTTCAAGAACAAGTGCGCTGGGAAAATGACGAGCGGCAGTTCATTTTTCTGCCTCACCTGGATAGCCCGGATCAACGAGAAGAAGTATGGCAAGGAGAAAAAAAGTCCAAACGTACTGTCTTCATGCGGCAATTCAACAAAAAGGATTCTTCAAAGATCTTCTTGCAGAAGCACTTGTCGTTTGCGGTCGACTTCATCTGGTTTGACCCCAATTGGTTCATGTCCATCACCCCAAGCTGGTTCTTCAGTTATGGCGACACTTTCAAGAAATCTTGGCGGGGACATGAAAACCTGAGCTGGATCAAGCGGCAGGAAAACAACCAGGCTGTGTTGAATCACTTTCGGTTTATCGCGGCATGGCTTCGGTCCATTGATGACGAAGACCTGTTCTCGACGGAAGAGGTGAAGGAATCGTTTTTGTCGTTTGGCGAGAATCTCCGTCTGGAAGGGGCACCATCACTCGACGAATCCAGATGGGCTCCGTTACCGGATGCACTTTCTGATGAAGCGGGTCAACAAGTACAAAGGCTGTTTGGCAGATGAAGCTAGCACATATCAACGAGCCAAGACTCGAATTTGCCGACGGAACGCATATTTGCCCGCGGCGGGGTATCTCAGCCTATGGCGTGTACGACAGGAATTCGCAAACACGACGAACACGCATTCATATTGGGGCTATCGGAACAGCCAATGACTTGGAAAGCCTGTCGGCCTTGTTCGAAAGAATGAAGTCGCCGATCAAAGGCGCATTGACCGACCACAAAGGCAATCTTTTTCCGGATTTCTGCGGGTTCAATTCAGAAACTGGTTTCCATGCCGAATTGATATTTAACCAAGATTTGGGGCGCCACCTAAGAAAGCAGGACCTCGAGAGGATAGGAAAGATCAAAGACCGCACACAGCGGATCGAGGAAGCGATTGGGCTTTACTATGAGGAAGTAAAGTTCCTCGCGCAGAACCGTCCAGTCGATGTGATTGTTTGCGTCCTGCCAAAGACTATTTTTGACGCTGTCAGCAAGGATACTGCTGTCGAGGATGAAGATAAGCTTGACGAGAGTGTCGTTGTCGGATCGGAATTGAACTTCCGGCGGGCATTGAAAGCGCGAGCCATGCACTTGGGCAAGCCGCTCCAATTGCTTCGGGCAGATTCCCTTATCTCGGGCAATAAGAGCCAGCAAGATGACGCAACCAAAGCATGGAATTTGGCTACAGCCCTGTATTACAAGGCGGGAGCAACGAACCCATGGCGTTTAAAAAAGGACGAAGGGCTTCCCCTTTCCTGTGCCCTGGGTATTGCGTTTTATCGGAGCCGGGACAAAAAGACACTCAACACTAGTCTGGCACAGGTGTTCGATGAGCTTGGCAATGGGTTGATTTTGCGAGGAACACCGGTACACCTCGAAAAGGGAGATCGAAATCCTCGACTCACTGAGGAACAGGCATATTCACTGTTCAAAGCTGCGCTGGATGAATATTGGAACGCCTTGCGGACATATCCAGCTCGCGTAGTTGTTCATAAGACCTCAAACTTTTCGGATGCCGAAATGGAAGGTATTTGGGGCGCCGCATCGGAACTCCGTATTGATACGGTTGATTTTGTGACTGTCATGGATTCGCGCTTCCGCCTATTTAGAAGCGGTGGTTACCCCCCTTTCCGCGGGACCTCTGTTGAGCTGGATGACCATCGCCAACTGCTCTATACGCGTGGTTCAATCTGGTATTACAAAACCTATCCCGGCATGTACATACCGCAACCACTTGAGCTTCGCGTTGTAAGGTCTGAGCAAAGCCCTACTTTCTTGGCGAAAGAAATACTAGGGTTAACCAAGATGAACTGGAACAACACCCAATTGGATGGGAAATATCCCATCACACTTAGTTGCGCCAGGAAGGTTGGTGAAATCATGAAGTACCTGGAAGAGCATGACCGTCCGCAGATTCGATACGGCTACTATATGTAATTAATGGATCAAAAATGCTGACTCATTTAAAACTGGAAAACTTCAAGATATGGCGCAGCACCGGCCCAATACGGCTCGCGCCGATTACGCTGCTACTCGGCACCAATTCTTCGGGGAAATCCAGTCTGATTCAAAGCTTACTTTTAATTAGACAAACCACTCGCTCTACCGACTCGAACATAGATTTGTATTTCGGAGACCCAGATAAAAACGATTCGGTGACCCTAGGCCAGTTTAATGACGTATTGTGCAGACATGGCGCGGCGAATGAAGTGATGTCTGCCAAAAAAATCGGCATTGAATTTAGCTGGGCCTCCCACTCGGGACAAAGCCCCACGATATTCACCGCACATTACCGTTCAGGCTTACATGGCAGTGCAGAGATTGAATACCTTCGCCTGGGTCCAGATGGAAATGGCTACACCATTTATCGCGTCAAGCCATTCATGTACAAGCTGCAGGTTGCAACCGAAAAGTCTTCGCGGGGCATAAATCGTTTCTTTCGTCCAGAAAAATCCTTTTCATTCCCCATTCAAGCCATTTCCAAGCTCGGAGAGAAGGGGAAGCAATTAAGCGAACTAGGTGAGCAGCTACTGAACGAGATGAGCAAGATTATCTATCTCGGGCCTGTTCGCAGATTAGCTCAGCGTGATTACACATGGTCTGGGCGCAGACCAAGCCAGATCGAAGATGATGGTTCGAAAGCAATCGATGCTCTGATAGCAAGCGGCGTTGTTCAACAAGGACTCGTCAGAAGGGGGCTACCGCCTCACCTTGATAGTCTTTGGGGCAACACAATCATGTGGCTGCAGAGAATGAATCTGGCAACCGATCTGAAAGTGCGACAACTGGGGAAATCTGGTCGGTACGAGCTTTTGGTGGTGAATGGTAACGACAGTTCCAACCTCAAAGACGTCGGTGTTGGTGTTTCTCAGGTTCTGCCAGTCATTGTCGCAGCCCTATTTGCGGAGCGCGGGCATATTGTTATTGTCGAAGAACCCGAAAGTCATTTGCATCCGTTAGCTCAAGGTGAGTTGGCCAATCTTTTTTCCCATGCAAGTCAATCTCGTGGCGTTCAATTCATAGTCGAAACTCACTCAGAACATCTGTTCCGACGTATGCAAACGCTGATTGTCAAACAGCAGATTTTCCCCGGCGTAACAGCAATGTATTTCGTGGAACGTGATGGAGTAGGTGCTCGATTGCGTACCCTTGAGCTAGATGATTTTGGGCGCGTGAAAAACTGGCCTGAAGGGTTCTTCGGCGATGCACTAGGGGAAACGCGCGAACAAGCGGCCTTGGCCATTCAACGCGCGAAAGCGCTAAGGGCCGGGGATGGAAATGTTCCTGATTGATACCAATGTGATGCTAGCAGCGAGTGCGCTCAGCGATCTGTCCGATGTGGCTGTGCGGGCTATGCCAAAGGAAATAGAGCTGCGTGAAATGGTGTATGTTTGGCTTGCCGACTTCGATCAATCAGATCGGCGTGTGGTTCTCGATGAAGAGGGACTGATTCAAGATGAGTATGATCGGAACATGCCCTTCAACATGCGCGAGCAGGAGTATGGCATGCAGGTACTACAGAACAAATTGGACAGGAGTCTGGTGGAGTACCTACCTATCGAAACGCTTGCGTCCAATGGCGAGCACATTGCAGTACTTGAGCCCGCGCATGAAGCACTGGTACCAGACCGGGAGGATCGCAAGTGGGTCGCATGCGCTCTCGCGGCTCAGATACTTTTCGAGCAGTCCCCGCCCATTGTTTATGGGGCGGAGACCGATTGGTATATAGCCGAAGAGCAATTGAAAGCGATCGGGCTATGCTTTCAGCGGCTACTACCTAATGACTGGTACGACTCTCGGGTCGCCACCGTATGACTAATGATTTCGTCCGCTTCCCCCACACCCCGCATCTCATCTGGTTTGGCAAGGGCTCGCCGCGTGACGACAAGGTACTTTCTCCCACTGAATTAACTGAACTGCTCAGCGGCGACGTAGCGGTGGAAGAAAAGCTCGATGGCGCTAACCTGGGTATTTCGCTCGAGCCCGAGGGCACTCTGCGCACACAAAACCGTGGTCAGTACCTGACCGAGCCTCATGCCGGACAGTTCGCCCGTCTGCCAGACTGGCTGGCGCAGCATAGAAGTGCGTTGCTGGCGGTGCTCACAACCGATCTGATCCTGTTCGGCGAATGGTGCGCGGCGCGCCATTCCCTAGAGTACAACGCGCTGCCAGACTGGTTTTTGCTTTTCGACGTATACGACCGTACCACCACGCTTTTCTGGAGCACATCGCGGCGCAATGAATTGGCCAGAGAAGCTGGCCTGGTTCCGGTGCCACTGGTAACACAGGGCCGCACCACGCTGGCTGAGTTGAAACACATCGTCCAGCACACACCCAGTCGATACCGCAATGGTCTACCGCTGGAGGGCGTGGTGGTGCGCCGCGAATCGGTCGACTGGTGTGCGGCCCGTGGCAAACTGGTTCGCCCTGACTTTACACAGTCCATCAACACCCACTGGCGTAAGCGTGCCATCGAGTGGAACCGAGTGGACTACACTGCCTCGCCCCGATCCTAACCCTTGGAAAAAAAATTCGAAACGGCCCCAGAGCCCTTTCCAAACCCAAAGGGAAAGCAAGCATGAATCCTCTTCAACGCACTTTGATCGAAAAAACCGGCCATGATCATGGCTTCGAGCATGTGCTGGCGCAGGATGCCAATTCCGTGACGCTGGCCTCGGCGCGTCATCGGGCACGAGCAGTGATGTCGGTGCTGCCGGAGGGTAGTTTTGAGGCGCTGTTTCAGCCTGCTACGCCGATGCTACTACCTGAGCTGCGGCGTTCGTTCGCAAATGCCGTAACCGGTGATGAGGCAACTTTCCACGCGGTAACGCTGGCCGATTTGGCCCAGCTGCTGCGCCGAGCAGCAAATCTATCGCAGGCATTGCCCAGCCAAGCTGCGCAGGATTACCAGGTGGCACTGGCAAACGAACTCGCGCAGTTGCCCCCGAGCGTGAGTGGTACGGAGGTGGAACGCATAGTTTCCCAGCGGGTTGGTCAGGAGCGTTTTCGTGCTGCGATGCTGGACTACTGGGGGGGGAGCTGTGCCGTTACTGGAGTAGCCATCCCCGAAGTATTACGCGCCAGCCATGCTAAACCTTGGGCCCAATGCATTAGCGATGCCGAACGGCTAGATGTATTCAATGGATTTCTGCTGGTAGCTAACCTGGATGCACTCTTTGACCGCTTCCTGATCAGTTTCGACGATGATGGGCGCATGCTGTTCTCACCACGCCTAGCGCCGCAAGATTGGCAGGGCCTAGGCATCCAGCCAGGAATGGCATTGCGATGGCTGGCAGACACTCACAGGCCATATCTGGCTTGGCACCAGAAACGGTTTGCAACTGGCTAATGCAATACGGTTGGCGCAGCGAATGAATTAGCGCGACTGGCATCCGAAGTCGCGAAGGCTAGCCCACACCGTGAACTACTACGACCGTGCTTTCGACCAGGCAGGGATGCACTTGACGGAAGATGCGACGGAACACTTCCATCAAGTGACTTCGGCACTTGATTAGCGCCAATCCGTCGCAGGGAGCCATTTTGGGATACTCGGCAAGTGTTGCGCCCCGTATACCAGTCGGAGATGTGGAACGTCATGCAGTTCATCGACGACACGATTCTCGGAAGTTTCGCCGACTTCTCCCGCGAGTGGACCGACGATATGGGACGAATCCGGGACCCGAAGGCTCTTGG
>Ga0116181_1004867_pt1 | contig 9924 bp, 8 predicted proteins | sample AD_UKC075_MetaG_FD_89752 | JGI IMG/M metagenome (GOLD analysis project Ga0116181, IMG submission 89752) | Active sludge microbial communities of municipal wastewater-treating anaerobic digesters from USA - AD_UKC075_MetaG | ecosystem: Engineered > Bioreactor > Anaerobic > Digestate | place: USA... | reverse complement strand
GAAGATGGACGGGGACCAGTGGCGGGGCTGGCTGGTGGCCGACCAGCGCTTTGCCTCCGGCCGGACCGACGTGCTGACCTATACCACGCCGGTGCTCGACAAGCCGGTCCACATCAAGGGCGCGCCCCGCGTCGATCTGGCAGCCGCGACCAGCGGGCGCGACAGCGACTTCGTGGTCAAGCTGATCGACGTCTACCCGAAGGAGCTGTCATCGCAGCCGGGCATGGCTGGTTACCAACTGGGCGTGGGGATCGAGATTTTCCGGGGCCGCTATGTCCACGGGTTTGCAACCCCGGCGCCGCTGGAGCCGGGCAAGACCTATCGCTTCGGCTGGTCGCTGCCGCACGTGAACCACGTGTTCCAGCCGGGGCACCGGATCATGGTGCAGGTCCAGTCCAGCCTGTTCCCGCTGTACGATCGCAACCCGCAGACCTGGGTGCCCTCGATCTTCGAGGCGAAGGCGGCGGATTACCAGAAAGCGACCCAGACGGTGCGTTACGGCGGCGCGGACGCCAGCGCGGTGTGGCTGCCGGTGGCGAAGGACTGAGGTGAGGAGCGCACACGGCCTTGGCCCTCCCCCTTGAGGGGGAGGGTTGGGTGGGGGTGTGCGGCGCAGGCGTGGAACCCCCACCCGACCCCTCCCCGGTGGGGAGGGGCTTCGTTTGCTCAGCCTACAATCCCGCCGAACCGGCCCGCGTTGAAATCATCGATTGCCTGGATGATCTCGGCGCGGGTGTTCATCACGAAGGGGCCGTGGCCGAACACCGGTTCGTCGATCGGCTCGCCGGTCATCACCAGCAGCATGGCATCGCCGTCCGCGTGGAGCGCCGCGCCTTCGCCCTGGACCGAAAGCCGCGCGATTTCAGCCTCGCCGATCGCGCGCCCGCCGATGGTGACGTGGCCAGACAGCACCGCGACCAGCGCGTTGTGGCCCTCAGGCAGAGGCAGTGCCACATCCGCGCCCGCCGCGATCCGCACGTCCCACAGGTTGATCGGGGTGAAGGTCCGCGCCGGGCCGCGCGTCCCCTCGATTTCCCCGGCGATGATCCGCGCGCTCGCCCCGCCAAGGTCCACGCTGGGGATCGTGTCGGCGGTGATCGCCTGGTAGGCGGGCTTGGCCAGCTTGTCCTTCGCGGGCAGGTTGACCCACAGCTGGACCATGCGGAACGGGCCGCCGCTGCGGCTGAAGCCGGCGGAGTGGAACTCCTCGTGGATCACGCCCGCGCCGGCGGTCATCCACTGAACGTCGCCCTTGCCGATGGTGCCGCCGCCTCCGCCCGAATCCCGGTGCGAAACCTCGCCGTCATAGACGATTGTCACCGTCTCGAACCCGCGATGCGGATGCTGGCCGACGCCGCGCGGGGCTCCGGCGTTGGGCTCGAAATTCCACGGCCCGGCATAGTCGAACAGCAGGAACGGCGTGATCGCGGCAGTGTCGCCGTTGTAGCTGAACAGCGAGCGCACCGGGAAACCGTCACCCACCCAGTGGCCCGCATTGTTGCCGAGAACGTCGATCAGGGTCTTCATGGCATGTCCTTTCGGGGGGCGACTTCACGGGCGCGCCCCGGCCCGATTGCTGACTTGCTGCCCAGATAGAGGGGCGCTATCTGTTCGCAAGTACGGTCCTTCAGGATACTGCCCGATGAACGCTTCCGCTCCGCCGTCCGGCTGGACCTGTCCGGCCGTTTCGGCCTTCGACCTGATCACCGGCAAGTGGCGGGCGATGATCCTGTTCTGGCTGCTGAAGGAGCCGCTGCGCTTCAACGAATTGCAGCGCCGGCTGGGCGCGGTCACCCACCGCACCCTCTCGCGCACGCTAAAGGACATGGAGGCCGACGGACTGGTCTCGCGCCACGACCACGGCGAGATTCCGCCGCGCGTGGACTACGCCCTGACCCCGCGCGGGCGCAGCCTTGAGCCGGTGCTCAAGGCGCTGGAACGCTGGGCCCAGGCGGATGCGGGGCCTGCGCGGCCGGAGTGAAGGGCAGGATCAGCCGCCCTTTGCCAGCTCCTCCAGCAGCGCCGGGGTCAGCACCTGCGGCAATTGCCGGGGCGGGGCGGCCTTCGCCGGATACCACATATAGAGCGGAACCCCCGCAGCGCCCTGCGCGGTGAGATAGCGGGTGATCGCCGGATCGCGCCGGGTCCAGTCGCCGCGCAGCACGGTGACGCCCGCCGCCTTGAACGCCCTGGCAGTATCCTCGCGCTCGATCGCGGCGGCCTCGTTGACCTTGCAGGTCAGGCACCAGTCGGCGGTCATGTAGACGAAGACCGGGCCTCCCTTGGCCCGCGCCTCGGCCAAGGCGGCCTCGCTGAATGGCTTGGAGGGCAGCACGCCAGCCGTTTCAGCACTGGCCTCGCGGACCATTCCGGGCAGGCCCAGCGCGCCCATTGCCGGGACCAGCACGAGAGCCAGCATCACCGGCCAGCCGCCAGCGAGGCCATGGCGCTGGCGCCGGCCGAGCACGACCAGCGCGCTCAGCATGACGATTGCCAGCAGGCAGGCGGCAAAGGCAAAGGCGCTCCCCGCAAGGCGGCTCGCCAGCCAGACCAGCGCCAAGGCGGTCAGCCCCATCGGCACGACCATGGCGGTGCGGAACCGGCCCATCCACGCGCCCGGGCGCGGCAGGCGGCGGCGCAGCGCCGGGACATAGGCAAGGGCGAGGAATGGCAGGGCAAGGCCCAGCCCCAGCGCGGCGAACAGCGCGAGTGCCTGCGCCACCGGCAGCAGCAGCGCCGCGCCCATCGCTGCGGCCATGAACGGCCCGGTGCAGGGCGTGGCGGCGAAGGCCGCCAGCAGCCCGGTGGCAAAGGCGCCCTGCGGCGATCCATCGCTGGCGAAACCGGGCACGCTGAATTCGTAGACACCCAGCAGGTTGGCGGTGATCGCCACCGCCAGCAGCAGCAGCGCGGCGACCACCAGCGGTTCCTGCAACTGGAAGGCCCAGCCCACTTCCTCGCCCGCCGCGCGCAGGGCGAGCAGCAGCACGCCAAGGCCGAGGCAGGCCAGCACCACGCCCGCCGTATAGGCCAGCCCTTCGGCGCGCGCCTGGGCCTCGCTCTCACCCGCGCGGGCCAGGCTCAGCGCCTTGAGGCTGAGGATCGGGAAGACGCAGGGCATCACGTTAAGCAGCAGGCCTCCCGCCAGCGCCATGAGGATCAGCAGCGCGAAAGGGGCCTGGCTACCCTGCGATTCGGCCGTCCCGCCGACCGGCGTACCACCCGCCGCGACCGCGCCCGGAACGGCGGTCAGGCTCACCCCGTCGCCCTTGGTGTTGAGCCGCAGCACGCCGGAAATCGTCTGCGGGGTGATGGGAGCGAACTTCGCCGGCGGCAGTTCCACCACCAGCAGGTCAGCCTGCCGGGTGAATGCCTGCGGCGCGGCGTAATCGACCACGCTGGCATCGCTGACGAACAGGTGCGGGCTCTCCAGCGCGACCGAAGCGGGCAGGGGAATGCCGATGCGGTAACGCCCGCCGACATTGGCAAAGCGCGCCTCGGCCCCCAGCGGCGCGGGCAGGGCCGCGCGCCATGCGTCGAATCGCGCGTCTGGAACGCCGCGCGGGCCAACCTTGACCTCGGCCTGCAGGGTGCCGCTTTCCGGCACGCAGATCTGGTCGGTACAGGCCAGCCACTGCGCCTCCACCGTCAGCGGCAGGACCGCGCCGGGGCGGGCGTCCGCAGGCACCTTCAGGCTGGTGAGGACCGCATAGTCATGCTCGTAGACATGGTTCATCAGGCCCGAGATCAGCAGCGTTTCCGGCACCGGATAGCGCAGCGGGGCCAGCGGCTGATCCTTCCCCGCCAGCGAAGCGGTCAGCGTCATGCCCTGGCCCGCATCGCCCGGGTTCTGCCAGTATCCATGCCAGCCCTTGGCGGGACTCATCCGCACGGCCAGCGTGACTGCCTCGCCCGGCGCGGCGGGGCCTTCGACCAGCAGCTGCGCGGAGATGTTTGCCGGGGCCGCCAGCACAGGCGCCGCGCACAGCAGCAGGGCGGCCTGCAACAGACCTGCAACGAGACGTAGATAGCGCTGCATTTGGGGGCATACTCCCTTGCGTGGCGCCTCCACGCCCGCCATCAGGGCTTTGCCGTCAATGCCGCAACTTTTCAAGGAACCCTGATGCGCCGCCTCGCTGTTTGTGCCTCGCTTGCTCTTGCCGTTGCCCTTGCCGGATGCGGGGCGCCGCCGCCGAAAAGCGCCAGCGCCGCCCCGGTCGAGGCGCCCGCGCCCAAGGTGCCGCCCCGGCTGATCGTCGCCATCTCGGTGGACCAGTTCTCGGCCGACCTGTTCGCGCAGTATCGCCGCCACTTCACCCACGGTCTCGCGCGGCTGCAACAGGGCGCGGTGTTCCCCTCAGGCTACCAGAGCCACGCCGCGACCGAGACCTGCCCCGGCCATTCCACCCTGCTGACCGGCACCCACCCGGCGCGCAACGGCATCGTCGCCAACAACTGGTTCGACCTCTCGCTCGATCGGGCCGACAAGCGCGTCTACTGCGCCGAGGACGTGACCGATCCCGCCAGCACTTCACGCGATCCGGTGGTTTCGGCCCGCAACCTCAAGGTGCCGACGCTTGGCGAGCTGATGAAGGCCGCCAATCCCGCCACCCGCAACGTCGCCGTTTCGGCCAAGGACCGCGCGGTGATGATGATGGGCGGCCATCGGATCGACGCCGCCTACTGGTGGAAGAACGGCCAGTTCGTGACGCTGAAAGGGCGCGACCTTTCGCCCGCTGCCGTCGCCCAGAACGGGGTGGTGAGCGATCTGCTCAAGACCGGCGCCCCGGCGCTGGCGCTCCCGGCGTTCTGCGCCGGAGCCGACAATGCCGTTCCTGTGGGCAAGGGCGGCTCGCTCGGCACAGGCCGCTTCGCGCTTGAACCGGGCAAGCCCGACGGCGTGCGGATTTCGCCGCGCATGGACCACCTGACGGTCGAACTGGCCAACCGGCTGGTCGACGAGATGGACCTGGGGCGCGGCGATGCGCCCGACATCCTTTCGGTCAGCCTGTCGGCCACCGACTATATCGGCCACGCCACCGGCACCAACGGCGCGGAAATCTGCATTCAGATGGCCGAGCTCGACAAGGCGGTCGGCACGCTGCTCGATCACCTCGACGCGCGCGGGCTGGACTATGCGGTGGTGCTCACCTCCGACCATGGCGGGCTCGACATGCCAGAGCGCGCCAGCCAGCAGGCCGTACCGCGCGCGGTGCGGGTCGACGATTCGCTGAGCGCGCGCGAACTGGCCAAGGCGGTAACCGCGCGCACCGGCATCACCGCCGCGCAGGGGCCGCTGATCTACAGCGACGGGGGCGAATATTACGTCAACCGCGCGCTGGCGCCGGCGCAGAAGGCCGAAGTGGTCAAGGCGCTGGTCGCCATCACCCGCGCCAACCCGCAGGTCGCCGCCGTCTTCACCGCCGAGGACATGGCGAAGACCCCGCTGCCCGCCGGCAATGCGCAGGATTGGTCGGTGCGCGACCGGGTGCGGGCCTCGTTCGATGCCAGCCGCTCGGGCGATGTGCTGATCATGCTCGACCGCGCGATCACCCCCATTCCCGAAGCCATGCCGGGCGCCTATGTTGCGACTCACGGTTCGGTGTACGATTATGACCGCCGCGTGCCGATGCTGTTCTGGCGCAAGGGAATGCGCAGTTTCGAACAGCCCGCGCCGGTGGAAACGGTGGACATCGCGCCGACCCTGGCGGCCCTGGTCGGCCTGACGGTCAGCGAGGGGATGTTCGACGGGCGCTGCCTCGATCTCGATGGCGGCGCTGGCAACACGTGCGGAGCGAAGCGATGACGGAACCTCAGCGGCGCGATCTGGTCATTCTGGGCGGGGGCCTCGTCGGCATGACCCTGGCCCTGGCGGCGGCGCGGCAGGGCATCACCAGCCACGTGATCGACAAGGCCCTGCCGGAAGAGCTGACCGCCGAAGGCACCGATGGCCGCGCCTCGGCCATTTCGACCGCCAGCTGGAACCTGTTCGTCAACATCGGCCTGGGCGAAGCACTGGAGCCGCTGGGCTGCGCGATCGAGGCGATCGCCGTGACCGACCAGATGCGCCCCGGCCGGATCGACTTCAAGCCGAAGCCGGACGAGGGCACGCTGGGCCGGATGTACGCCAACCGTGACATCCGCGTGGCCCTGTTCGAAGCCGCCCGCAAGGAGCCGGCGATCAACTGGGCGAGCGGGGTGGAGCCGGTGCGCCGCACGCGCGGCGAACACGGGGTCGAGGTGGAACTGTCGGACGGGCGGATCGTCACCGGCAGCCTGCTGATCGGCGCGGAAGGCCGCCAATCGCCCACCCGCGCCGAAGCCGGGTTGTCCTCGGCGCGCTGGGATTACCATCACCGCGCCTTCGTGACCGGGATCACGCATGAACAGCCGCACGGCGGCGTTGCCTGGGAAATCTTCTACCCCTCTGGCCCGCTCGCCCTGTTGCCGCTGCTGGACCTGCCGGACGGGCGCCACCGCAGCGCGGTGGTCTGGACGGTGGACGAGCAGGACGCCAGGGGCGTGACCGCCCTGCCGGATGCGGTCTTCACCGGCGAGATCGCCCAGCGGATGGGCCACGCTTTCGGGAAGATAGAGCTGTGCGCGCCGCGCATGTCCTATCCGCTCAACTTCCACCACGCCCCCTGGATTGTCGAACACCGCCTGGCGCTGATCGGCGATGCCGCCCACGGGATGCACCCGATCGCGGGGCAGGGCCTGAACCTGGGCCTGCGCGACGTGGGTGTGCTGGTGGAAGTGCTGGCGGACGGGATGCGGCTGGGGCTGGAACCGGGCGATGCGCAGGTGCTCGCGCGCTACGAACGCTGGCGCTCGCTCGACGCGACCACGGTGATGGCCACCACCGATGCCATCGTCCGCCTGTTCGGCCTGCCCGGCCGCGCGGCCAGCGCGGTGCGCCGGCTCGGCATGGCGGGCGTGCAGCGCAGCGGCTGGCTGAAGAAGTTCTTCATGGACGAAGCGCGGGGGATGTCCGGCGATCTGCCGATGCTGCTGCGCGCCTGAGAGGGCCAGAGCCGCAACAAGGCTGACGTCACCCCGGGCCTGACCCGGGGGTCGGCTTCCTCTCTCCGAGCCTTCGGCAGGTGACCGCTTGAAAGGCAGCCGGGCCCCGGATCAAGTCCGGGGCGACGGGACTTGCGGTGTGGTGGGCGGATCTCAAGGGGCGGGCTTTTCCTGCCTGGCGCGCAGGCTCTTGCGATTCCAACCGGTTGTTAACGCGGCGGGATTAGCGCTGGTTAGTACCATCCACCAGCGAGTCAGCCCTTTGACACAACCCTCACCTGATCACCTCGCGGCGCTGCACGTCGTGCAGCAAAAGCTGGGGCACTGCGTGCTGCGCCTGCAGGCCTACGAGCTGGGGCTGAAAGAGATCCTGAAACAGCACGATGTCGTCGTGACGGCAAAGAGGGTGAAAAAGGATCGGAGCCTGAAACGCAGAACGCTTGGTACGCTTGCCAACCAGTTGTTCGGCTCATTCCTGACCACCGAGGGGGCGCGTGAGCAGGCCGACGCGGAGGATAAGGAGGATGATGCGGGTGGCGCGGGCCCGGGTGTGCGTGTTCGGACGCAGATCGCGCTTTCCGAGGAGGAGTTCGCCATGCTGAACAGCGAGCTGGATGCCTTCGTTACCCTTCGCAACAAGCTGATCCATAACTTCCGCAAACACCATGATCTTGGCAGCCACGAAGGGTGCCAAAGCGCCGAGGCGGCCCTGAATGCCGCTTCCGCCCGGATCGAACGCCATATCGCCGACCTGCGCACCTGGGTCGGGGATTTGCAGAGCGCCCGGCAGGCGTTGCGCGATCACCTGCTGCACTCGGACATCGTTCAGGAATGGGTGAAGACAGGCAGGCTTCCCGGCCAAAGTCCCCGATCCGGGCACTGATCCCCGCCCCGTTCATGTCGAGCGCGTCGAGACACGGTTGCGCAGGCGTGTCTCGACACGCTCGCCACGAACGGGGCAGAGTGCGTGAAGCGCGCTCCGGCTCAGGGGTTCGGAGCGGGAGGCGCGGGTTCGCTCAGCGCCAGTGCCTCCAGCCGGTCGAGCGCCTGCTCGACTTGGGCGTGGCGCCTTGCCCGGGCGATCCAGGCGCCGGCCTCGGGGCTGGCGGAGAGGCGGGCGACTTCCTCTGTCGCGGCCATGGTGCGGCCCGAACGCAGCAGCAGGCGCGCCCGGTCGAGGCGCTGGTCGGGGCCGGTGGCGGCGCCGGTGCCCTGGCGGATCACGAACAGCTGTGACACCTCGTGGCTGAGGCGCGCCCACCCGCCCTGCTGCGTGCCGCTGCCGGTGAGCGCGGGGGCCAGTGAATCAAGTTCTGCGGCAAGATCGTCCAGAGTGACCGGCGTAGCGGCGGCCTCGATCACGGTATTCACCGCGCCTGCGTCGCTGGCCGAAAAGCGCTGCTGCAACGGCGCGGCAAGGTAGCCGAGCGGGGTGCCGCGTTCGAACGCGCGGCGCGCGGCGAAGGCGACCAGCAGCCCCCGGGCGCGGGCGGTGTCAGCCTGGGCAGAGCCAAGCTGCCCCTCGATCCGGGTCACCTGCGTTTCCAGCGCGCCGAGCCGTGCCTCAAGCGGAGCGATGGCAGGCACGGGCGAGGGGCTGGGCGCGGGCAGGGCGGCAAGGCGCGGGGCAGGGGCGGCGGGCTGCCTCAGGCCAAGGTCGGCCATCGATACCCGTCCGTCCCAGATCAGCCAGCCCGCCAGCACCGTGCCGCCCGCGAAGGCGAGCAACATGGCGAGCAGCAGGCCGCGGCTCGACACGCCGGCGCGGCGCGGCGGAAGCGGTATCGGGCTGGAAAGCAGGTCGTCTGGCATGCGCCGGTGCAGGGTCCTTGTGGCCGGGCGCCTAGCGATTGCGGCCCGGAGGCCCCGGGTCTTGGCACATCTGGCGCGCCAAGGCCAGCAGCGCGGCATCGCTGGGCAGGGCGGCAGTGGCAACCTCGCCCCATCCGTCGCCCGCCGCCGCCGCGATGCGCGGGGCAAGCGCCGCGATCCGCAGCGGCGCGCGGCGGATGCCGTGGGTGACGCACTGCGCGGAAAGATGCCGCGCGGCCTCCGCCGAATGGACCGCGACCACGGCGGGGCTGCGCATCAGATCGGCCATGGCGGGGGGCAGGGGCAGGGCCTCGCTGGCATAGACGACCCGCTCTTCCAGCGTGATCCCGTTGGGGACGCTGAGCGGCACGCGCTCTTCCCCGGCCAGGCGCAGCAGGCGGCGGTGGCTGTCCTGAAGCACGGCGAACAGCGATTGCAGCCCGCCATTGCCGATCGCGGCGACCGTGAAGCCGGCGGCCCGCGCCGCCTGCGCGGTCGCCTCGCCCACCGCATAGACCGGCAGGTGCCGGCACGCGGCCAGCCCGCGCCCGGCATGGCGCAGGGCATTGGCGCTGCCCAGCAGCAGCGCGTCATGGCTGTCGGGGGCAGGGGCCTGCCAGCTGCGCGGGGCCACGGCGAACAGGGGAAAGCCGTGCGCGTCGATCCGTTCCGCCCGGGCCGCTTCCACCGTTGCGCTGCAACCGGGTTCGGGACGGATCACGAGCAGTGGAACCAAGTCGCTACTCCCCCTCGAAATGCTCTTTGATCGCCGGGCTCGCGATGCCCAGCAGGTGCCGGGCGAGAATGACAGGGCCGGAGGAATCGTCCAGCGCAAAGTTGTGGGTCGCCTCCACCCGCTCCCGCCCGTCGAGCGTGAAGATCGCGCCGCGCATGGTCAGGCGGTCCGCATCGTGAGTGGTCAGCACGGCGATCGGGCTGTGGCAATTGCCGCCGAGCGCGCCAAGTAGCGCCCGCTCCGCCATCAGCGCGGCGCGGCTGGGGGCATGGTCGATGCTGGAAAGGAGGCCCAGCGTGGCGGCGTCATCCGCGCGGCATTCGATGGCGATGGCGCCCTGGCCTGGCGCGGGG
>Ga0116181_1004857_pt1 | contig 9941 bp, 3 predicted proteins | sample AD_UKC075_MetaG_FD_89752 | JGI IMG/M metagenome (GOLD analysis project Ga0116181, IMG submission 89752) | Active sludge microbial communities of municipal wastewater-treating anaerobic digesters from USA - AD_UKC075_MetaG | ecosystem: Engineered > Bioreactor > Anaerobic > Digestate | place: USA... | reverse complement strand
CCCCTCTCCCTCCGGGAGAGGGTTGGGGTGAGGGCAAGCGGTTGTCGAAGTCCATCGAGAAAACCGGCAGCGATTCGAGTCACCCTCACCACCGACCCCTCTCCCGCCGAACGGGCGAGGGGAGATTATGGGATAGGCTCTAAAAACCGCGTTTTCTCCTGGCTTGTGGGAATCTTTGTGATTGGCTGTCTCATGCCAGGACACCGTGGCGCCTTCGGAGGAGAGATCACCTTTGAGAATGAACTCATTCGGTACAAGATCGCCGAGAGTGGCCAAAACAGCAGTTTCTTCGACAAGAAAGGGAATCGTGAGCAGTTAATTCTGGCCCAGCCGGGCTACTTCGCGACCATCCGCCAGGCCGGCCGGACCTTTGTTCCGCAAAAGTGTGTTCAAGAGAGCGATACATTGACGGTCCAATTTGAGCAGGCGCGTGTGGTCCTCCAAACCAGAATTCGCCCTAAACACCTCACCTTTGAGGTTACATCTGTGGAAGGAGAAGTAGATGAACTTCGACTGTTCAATCTCCTGGTACGCCCCGGCCAATTGATCAGCAACATTGCTGGTCTTGCTCAAGATGACCGATTTGCGGTGGCCGTGCGGAGTCTTAACCTGCTGATTCTTGGGCAACTGAGTGGGCGTTCGTCTTCAGGGCTTACCGCGCCAGCCGACTCTGAGCCAATGCCCAGCCAATTGGCTTTCGTCACCGCCGTGGCCCCCAAGGAGCGTGGTTTGGTCGGTGCGGCTGTGGCCCTGGTGGGCTGCCCGGTCGGCGAAGTGCGAACGGTGCTCCAAGAGGTACTGGAGACGGAAGACGCCGTGCGCTCCCGTCTTGGTGGTCCCTGGGCCCAGGACGCGCCCGAGACGCAAGGCTCCTATGTATTTGCCACAGTTTCGGAAGAAAACGCAGATGCGTGGATCGCTCTGGCAAAACAGGCAGGTATCGCCCAAATACACATGATCAGTTGGGAACAAAGCCTGGGGCATTATCAGCCTCGGAAAAATCTCTTTCCCAACGGAATCGAAGGACTTAAACAAGTCGTGGAAAAGATCCACGCAGCGGGGCTTAAAGCGGGTATGCACACGCTGACCGGGTGCATCTCTCCGTCAGACCCCTGGGTGACCCCCAAGCCCGACCCGCGGCTGGCCGTCGATGTACGATTCACCTTGGTTGATCCCCTCGATGAGAAGGCTGACCGGATTGTGACCCGCGAGAAGCCCGGCAATCTGGACACCGTTTGGGCCTATGGTGGACATGGGAACGTGCTTCGCATCGGTGATGAGTTGATCCAGTACAGCGGCTTATCGCAGGAACCACCTTATGGGTTTACCGGCTGCCGCCGTGGTGCCTTTGGAACGCAGCCGCAAAAGCACGAAGCGGAGGCCCCTGTGGAGCATCTGTTTGTGCGATACGGGTGCTTTTTGCCGGACGAGAACTCGACGCTGGTGGAGGAAATCGCCCAGGCCATTGCCGACGTCTATAACACATGTGGCTTTGACATGATTTATATGGACGGCGCCGAGGGCATGCCCGGCGGTTGGTATGGGATTAGCCGCATGAGAGAGGAGATTTTCCGACGCCTGAAGCGTCCTGCGCTGGTGGAAGCGAGTTGTTGGGACTACCATTCCTGGGCATTTCATTCTCGCCTTGGGGCCTGGGATCATCCCAACTGGGGCTTGAAACCCTTTGTGGATTGGCATTGCCGGTCGAATGAGCAACATCGTCGCAGCTCGCTATTACCGGTCCAACTTGGCTGGTGGGCCATTTTGGGGCCAACCGCCGATCACGATGCCGAGCTTTCCGACGAGTTCGAATACCTCTGCGCGAAGTCACTGGCCTACGGGATGCCGATGTCGTTTCAGGGCGTCGCGCCGGGTGATAACCCCCCTTGCGCCCGCCAGCCCGAGTACCTCGAAATGTTGGGCCGATACGAGCACCTTCGGCTCTCCAACCAAGTGCCACCGCAAATTCGTGAACGCCTCAAGCAGGAAGGGCAAGATTTCCATTTGGAAATCCGGGATGATGGTTCATGGGCATTTCGCCCGGCCGATTATCTGAGCCATAAAATCACGGGCGCCGTGCCGGAAAGCACGACATGGACAGTAAATAACCGATATTCCGCCCAGCCGCTCCGCGTTCGCATTCAGGCGCTCTATGGGGTCGAACCCTATGACAGCGCTAATGCTGAGGAGATTGTCTCTTTCAAGGAGGGCGAGTTCTCTCAGGTTGCCCAGGCTGCTGGTGTTAAAGCAGAACTATCGTATGTTACCGATGAGATCAAGGTTGGTTCGAGCAGTGGCAAGCTCGTCGCCGAGAATACCCGGGGCACCTCCCGCGGGGCGTGGGCTCATTTCACGAAAACATTCGATCCCCACGTGAACATGCAAAAGCGCGCGGCCATGGGCGTTTGGATTCATGGGGACGGGAGCGGGGCGCTTCTCAACTTGCAATTGACGAATCCCCTCCATTACTGGCCAACATGTGATGAGCACTATGTCCGGCTGGACTTCACCGGCTGGCGCTATGTGGAGTTTCTTTTGCGGGAGCGCGACGCCGATGATTTTCACCGCTACGAATGGCCATACGGCAGCTATTATGCCGTTGTGTACCGATCACCGCTGATTCGTGACCACGTTAGCGCCATGAATCTCTTCATCAATGAAGTGCCCGCAAACGGAAAAACGACGTGTCTGATCAGTCCTATCCGAACCTTGCCCGTGGTTTCCATCAAGATTGGGCAACCGTCGCTGGAACTAAATGGGCAACGCCTGATATTTCCTGTTGGCCTGACCAGCGGTGGATATCTGGAATTCGATGGTCAGAATCCAGCCCGCGTTTATGATGAACGCGGAAAGCTCACGCAAACAGTCGATGTGGAAGGCACCGTTCCCGTGCTCAACGCAGGGAATAACACGATTCATTTCACCTGCCAGCCGGAAGTCCCGCCGGGCGCGCACCCACGGGTAAAGGTCACCGTGATCACGATGGGCGATCCTTTGTCACCGTAAATGATTGGCCAAGCATATTCCGGTTCGTCGTTGGTAACAGAGATTTGACGTTCCGAAAGAGCAAAGTGAGAGGTTTCCTATGCTTCGCCTCCTGTGGACATCGCAAGGGGTGAGTCACCGGCTTGGATCACGGGCATGGGTTTGGGTCGTTGTGGCGGCCACGGTCTGCTTTGCCTTTTCTTCACTGTGCCAGGCCGAGGAAAGCCACCTCCTGGCCTATTGGAGCTTCGATGAATCCGACCAGCGGGTTGCCCACGATATGTCGGGCAACGACTTCCACCTTTTGCTCCAATCCGCACGGCGCGGGAGTGGCATCAGCGGTCAGGCTCTCGTCTTGAAAGGGAGCGATTCCGTGATGCTTGCCGAAGCCTTCGACGAATTCTTTGTTCTCTCTGACGATTACGCAGTGGAAGCATGGGTGAAACACGATCAGAAGACACCCCAAATCTACCTGTCCAAGTGGACGGGTACAGGAATGGGTTCCGCTTGGTGGATGGGTTTCTTTGAAGGATGTGTGCAATGGGCGGAGTACAACGATCAATTCCAGGTGAGATTGAAAGGCCCAGACATCGCCGACGGTCGCTGGCACCAGGTGGTCGGTGTGCGGTCTGGCAAGCAGTTGTCGCTCTTTGTCGATGGTGAGCTGATCACCCAGCGGGTTACTCCCGGGAGTCCAGCAGGGCATAATGCGGCCCCCTTGAAGATCGGCGGCTTCGGCGCCGGTCGGCGGAGCTCTTGGCCCCTGGTCGGGTCCATCGATGAGGTCCGCATCTATTGTCGGGCACTCTCCGCCCAAGAAATCAACGAGAGGTTCAAGCTCATCTCCAGCGGTCAACAGGGTCCCGTACTCCAACCCATCGCTAATGGTTTACCGGCCCGAACGATCATTCGGCTTGACGTTCCCTCTCTCATTGAAGCAGGAAAGAGTCGCAGCTTCTCGCTGGTTCTGGTCAGCAATCGGCCTTTTTCGCAAGATACACTTACTGCCCGATTCTCTATCAAGGACAATGGCGGCAGACTGCTCAAGGAATGGCAATTACCCATCTCGCCCAAGGCCGGTTCCCGTGTCAGTAATCATCCGGTAGAACTGCCGGCGCTGCCCGAAGGGACTTACGATCTCGAAGCCGCGATAGGTTCTCAGGGAGCTTCCGGCAAGATTCAGGTGAAGAACCTGGAGCCCACCGTCGCCTACAATCTTCGCATCAAAAACGAGCGGGCAAAAAAAAGCGCCTTTTATCGCGGGATAGTCTCGGCTTACTCCGGTATGCGCTACAAACCGGATGGTACGCCCGACGTGGAGGCCATGCTCGGTCATTTGAGTCACTTAGGAGTTAACGTTTACACGTATTTGATCGCACCGCGGTCCTCACAAGAGTTGGCCGCTCTAGGGGAATTTTGCCAGAAGGCACGATCGGCTGGGATCGAAGTCTGGGTGTATCTCGTGCCACCGTCAGAGGCCCCTATCGATCGGGACAAACCTATCCGCGAGAGGCGTTATCCCCCGTTTGACATGGATTACGTGCGCTGGGCCGAGGCGGTCGCCCAAGTCTCGCTTGATCACCCCAACCTGACCCTTTGGATGATCGACGATTTCGACGGCAATTTAGGGTTTTTCACGCGTGAATACACCCAGCAAATTTACAAAACGTCGAAACAAATCAACCCCCGCCTCCTGTTCGGCGTTTGTGTGTATCACGAAAGCCTGGCAAACTTTGTCAAAGCTGGCTATTTGGATTATGTGGATGCCCTGTTATGGGGTTATCAACATAGTTCCGCCCGTTACCCTGAGTGTGGGCTAGACGCAACCACGTTACCCCTTGAAATCCACGATTACCTGCAAACGGGCAAAATTGCGATTCCGTGCATCTATTTCACGCCGCATTCCTCGTGGACTGAGGGCCGCCCAACGAAGGCCTATCTGGAAGAGGCCATGAAGACGGCCTTTGAACAGGCGGGGATCGTTTGGGTCTTCACGACCCCTCGCCCCGGCACCATGCAAGAGGAAGTGGTCCGCGCCTTTACGCAAAGGCATCCGTTACCGAAATGGCCCGGCCAGTAAACTCAGCCTGGTCACCACAGACAAGCCGTGATCAAGGATTGTTCGTGGATTCTCCGCGAAGTGCCCGCAACATGCCGAGGACCGTTTCGGTGATTTTGACGGATGCTTGCTCTTCCACTTTGCATGTTCCCAACCAGGTCTCGTAACCGCCCAGTTCGTGTTGCCGTGGGGTAGGAAGATATCCGTACGAGCCGTTGGCATGGGAGATTGTAAACGTGGGGCGGAAGGGGCTTTTCTCTTTAATCTCCAGGCCGATTTCGGCAAATACCTCAAAAGGTATGGCCGTGATGCCAACTTCCCCAATTCGCATGGCTTGCAGCGGAACGGAGACCGTATCGGGTGATTCTGCCAATTGGACCAGCCGGCGGGCATAGGTCTCTTCGTGAGGCCGCTCCGGCAAAGGCGGCGCCCCGGCCAGGATCTCTTTTGCCCGCTTCAGTTGCTCCGGCGTTGGTTTGCGAACTTTGAGGACAAGCTCTTGCTGCAGCATCCCCAAGGGAACCCAATCCTGCCACTGAAGATCCTGGTGTGCCTCGAACACCTTCTGAGCTAAGTCGTAGGCCACATAGCGCATCTGCTCGTATGGTTTTTTTGCAGGCCGGGGTTTCTGGAAGGAAATGTTGTTCACATCACCGCTTGCTCCATTTGAAAGGATGCCCACAAAGGGCGGTTCGAGTCGATCGGCTTTCAACAACTCCTGAATTCGGTCGGCAAAGACACCAAAGTAATCGGCGGAAATGTGCCCCGGTCCGACGCCGCCCACATAATGCAGCGAGTAATTGGCCAAGAGTGCGATTGGCCGCCCGTCACGCGACTGAATCGAGATAAAGCAGACTTGGGGGTCCACAGGCCCGGCGGGCTCGAGGAGATCGGGACTACTTGCCGGCGGATTCATCCGCACCTTATCTAGCCCACCAAAGGGATTGACCAATTTAATTTCCGGCTTCATGAACCAACGGCGATTGTTGACATGTTCCGGGACATCTACCGTGCCCCAGGCGATCCGGGCTGGTTCAAGATGTGCCATCGCCCGCCGGACTCCGTCAGAAATCCGCCGCGCCACAAACTGCCCATACTGGTTCAGGTCCTCCTCCGGTTTGAGGACGTTCGGAGGACGCGCACTGATTGAAGAATGGGTATGCGTGGCCGCAATCAACACATGGTCTTCCGGAAGACCGGTGTGCTCGCGAATCGATTGCTTTGCCCGATCGCATACTTCCCGGGCAAGCCCCAGATTATCAACAATGACAATCGCTAATTGCGTGCTGCCATCATCGAGAACCAGGCACCGGGCGTACAGCTCATCGTGGATATACTTGCCTGGCGGCGATGACCATCCCCCGACGATGCCCTCATCTAACCAGGGCGTGATATTACTGGCCGCGGCACCTGCCTTGAAAACCTTCCCCCCTTCCGAGGACGCCGCAGACGCTGACTCCGCCCAGACAACGGCCAGTGGAATCAACGCTGCGATGATGACCAGGCCGACGGTTGCCAATGAGTTCACTACTTTTCGCGTGTCTTTCATCAACGTACGGCGGCGGGCTCTGTGCATACTGCGAATCATGTTACCCCCCATGTTCTCTAGGTCACCTCAAAGACCACGTTAGAGTTTTCCCAATTTCCGCTGGTGCATTATATAGATTCTTGATCACCGACGCATGGTCTCCGCAAGTTTAGCGGCTTGTCACGCCGGGTTGACTGTTTGGTGATTTTGCTCAGGGCGCTCCTCATTATGTCGTCGGTGATTCAAAACCCGGCAACCGCCAGTGGCAACATTTCGCCACCACACTACCAAGGCAGTGGCTCATATCAGCGGTGGAGGCGAGGCATACGTCGGCCCTGCCTATTGACGTGGGTCGTTCTCTTCAGCCATGTGGGCAACGGGGGGAGCCATCATGAGATTTTCAATGATGGTAGCCAGTTTTGCAGGCGGGCATGCCAAGCGGACATAGCTGTGCTTGCCCGTCGGATCAACTCGCCACGTTGTTCGGCCCTCCGCATCCACGTCCACTCGGCCACCTGTGACCACCTCCCACAAATCCGGCTCCAGGCCACGGACGGCAATCAAGGCCGCTGTTTGATCATAACTGGGCTGGCCACCTTCGATGGCAGGCCGTCCTCCAAACGGCCGCAGTTCGTAGGCCCGGCGAACGGGATTGTGGCGCGGCGTTAATTTGAGTCCTTCTCCGGTGAAGACGATATGACCAATTTCAAATCCCACCCAGATGATCTCACCCGGCCACTCCTCGGCAACAATTTTGGCCGCCTCGCGGTGAGTACGGATGTTCGTCTCGGGCGTCTTCGAGGTGGGAAACTCACCACCCATGATCACCAACCGCCGAACTTTCTTGCGGACCAACTCCGGCTCGCTGCGCCAGAGCTCCGCTAGGTTGGACAATGCCCCCACGCTGCAAATCGTAACACTTCCGTCTGGTTGAGAAACAAGAATCTGTCTGTAAATATCCACGGCATCAGGCGCCTGGTCATCAGGGCCAATGTCGCTGGGGAATTCATCTCGCAAAGCGGGCGCGTAAGCACTCGTCCTTTGCAGGTCCGTGGGACCCCGTTTGTCGGTGCCAATCGGTAGATTTCCGCGACCGTAGTAGGTGTTGATCGCATCTACTGCGGCTGCCGAGGCATTGGTCTTGTCCTTCCGATTGACGATCGTTGCCAAAATCTTGCATTCTCCGCGATCGGCCAGGGCATGGAGAAGCGCCAAGGCCCCGGCGTCATCGCAATCCCCGGACATGTCCGTGTCTAAGATAACAGCCGCTGGCTGCTCCACTTGCCGAAGTCGTTCCACAGTGACGTAATACGCCCCGGCAATCTCCTGACCGTTTTCATCCAAAAACATCGTTTCCAAGGTTGTTCGACCGACATCCAAGGGAATGACAAACCTCGCGGCAATGGCATCACCCACCGGGCGAATGACTCGCTCCATGTGACCCACGCGAATCCTTGCGGCGGTCACCGGCCAAGCCTCGCCCGCTGGCAAGATACCATCGGTCACCTTGGTCTCGCTGATCCCATCGCGTAGCCGCAGCCCCGAAGCGTAGGGCCACCGGCTTAACATGAAGGCATACTCGCCGGGTTTGGCCACCTCGATATGCCAAAGGCCGCTTTTTCGTTCCCCCCGTCGTACCTGTGCCTGCTGGTCAAGAAAGACGTCGGCCCATTCGCAGGCGGTCAACATCGTGGGATTCTCCGCGTCATCACCCACAATCACCGCCTGAAATTCATTTACCCGTGCCTTCACGCCGTCCCACCAGGCATTCAAATGGGATCGCATCTTCGCGGCGACCTCTGGATATTGATCAATCACATTCCGTTCTTGAAGGGGATCGTGCGCTAGGTTGTAGAGGGCCTTATCTTCCAGTAACCGCCACCGCTTCCAAAGCACAGCAGCGCCTTCCCGGCGTGGGACAGCGTTGTTGTCGGCCGTCGTGCGGGTGCTCTTGAAGGGCATTCGGCTGTAATTGATGACCAGCATGCGGTCCTCTGGCACTTCGCTCTGCCCGCGCAACACCGGCGCCAAACTGATTCCATCGAATTGAACGCCTGCCGGAAGACGCAGTTGTAACAGCTCGACGAGCGTAGGAAAGATATCTTGAACCTGGGTCAATCCTGGGACATCACCTGCTGGACGTAGCCCACCGCCCGGCCAACGGATGAAGCAAGGCACACGGTGCCCACCCTCCCACAATGTGGTCTTGCCCCCTTTCATGCCCGCATTAAAATAACGCGGTCCAAATGTGCTGCCGTTGTCGGTCAAAAAGATGAGCAGGGTGTTTTCCCGTAGGCCAGAGCTTTTCAGAAAGCCTTCCAGACGGCCAACATTTTCATCAATATTGGCAATCATGGCCAGAAAGCGGACCAACTCCTCCTCGAACGAGCTACGTGCTTCCGGTTGCAACCCGGCGGCGAACTTCGAAAGCTGAGGGCGTGCGGCCTCAAGCGATTGGCGAATCGCATTACGGTACTGTTCCGGAACGAAATGAGGGGCGTGGGGTGCCGCAGTGGCAAGGTAACAGAAGAAGGGTCGCCCCTGCTTGGCCTGCTCTTCCATCCAGCGAATGGCCTCGGTAAAAAACACATCGGTCGTGTAGCCCCGGAACTGACGCGGACGGCCATTGTGGAAATAAATGTCGTCAAAATAGTCGTTCTCCCACGCATCGGGAACTGAGCCGATGTGAGAGGACGGATACCAGATGCTCTCTTGAAACCCGCGGTCCTGGGGCCGATACGGGTAATTGTCCCCCAAGTGCCATTTTCCAAAGAGGCCCGTGCTATAACCCGAGGCAGCAAAGACCTCTGCCATGGTGGGAAACTCGCGGCGGAGAGGCGTGCGGCCGCTGCTCACATTCATGGCCCCGTTGCGAAGAGCATCCCTACCGGTCATAAGTTGCCCCCGCGTGGGCGTGCACATGGGCGCCACGTGGAAATCCGTGAAGCGGATGCTCTCGTCATGCAACCGATCCAGGTGCGGCGTCTTCAAGACGGGATTGCCGTGACATGAAAGATCACCGAATCCCTGATCGTCGGTGATGAGAATGATGACGTTGGGTGGCTGCTTGGGCATTTGGGCGACGGCCCAACCAACGGTGAACAACGTCCCCCACACCAAAGCGACCATCAGCAGCAGGGTTTTCACAACCAACCTCCCCGACCTCGGAGTAAGCCAAATTCATCCCGAAAGCGCAAACGCTCCCGGCAACCCACCCTGGGTTCTCCGCAGTCTAAGGAGGATTCACGTAAATAGCAAGCGCCGCTGGCCCAACCCGCTACCGCTGAAAAACCTTACGGATATTCGGGTGGAGTCCGGGGAAACGGTCTATAAACTCTGCCCGGTGTTTTTCCAGCGCCTTTTGCTTTT
>Ga0116181_1004853_pt1 | contig 9948 bp, 5 predicted proteins | sample AD_UKC075_MetaG_FD_89752 | JGI IMG/M metagenome (GOLD analysis project Ga0116181, IMG submission 89752) | Active sludge microbial communities of municipal wastewater-treating anaerobic digesters from USA - AD_UKC075_MetaG | ecosystem: Engineered > Bioreactor > Anaerobic > Digestate | place: USA... | reverse complement strand
GTCGTCGATGATTAGCGCCGGGATTTCCCCAAGGTCCGTCTTGGTCGCCTGCAGATCTCGAACGAGCTTCTTGAGCACCGTCGAGTTCTTCTTGACGACGGCGATGCGGATGTCGGGTCGGTAAACGTTCTGCTCGTGGTATAGCGGTCGCGCCGGGTCGACGAGGTGATCGGTCTGCCGGAAGTCGAGGTACCCGAGACCTGCCTTGAGTAGCTTGTAGTCGTCCTTGGCGCCGGTGAGCCGACGGATTCCCGGGAGACCGAGCTCCTTGGGATCCTTGCCGTACGAGACGAACCTGCCCTCATACCAATCGATGTCGCCGTCTCCGATGTAGTCGACTGAAGCCGCGAGCTCCGCGTTGTCGCGGGGGACGCCGCCCAGAATGTTCTCCTCGCCTATGAGCTCCATGTCCAGTCGACGCTGGGTCTGCCCGCGGAGCAGCTCAATCGTGCCGGTGAGGACGATGACGAGCTTGTACCCAGCGTCGATCGCCTTGGCTATCACACCGGTGAAGTTGGCTGTCTTCCCGGACTGGACGTGGCCCACGACCAAACCCTTGGACTGGTAAGGGTCATCTCGTGTGGGGTCTGCCAGTCGCTTGACGACCTCGTCCGTGGCACGTCCGAGCTCGCCAACAGCGTACGAACTCCAGCCCTTCTCCTCCAGAACGCCGCGGTATCCATCCCAGTAGAACGACCGCTGGGCAACGAGGTCACTCGAATACCAAGGATCCCAGTCGGAGGGTTTGCCAGAAATCACCACTGCCCCGGTCATGCTCACCGGGAATGCGTGGTCGATCCGTGCCTTCGCATCCGAGGAAAACCCGAGCGCGTCCAAGATCGCGGCCCGGCGTTCTGCCGTGTTCGGTGCCGAGCCCGCCGACCATGCTGTGTCGGCTGCGGAGTCCCACCTCGTGAGCTGAATGTGAAACTCGTACCGGGCAGGCTCGTTCACGTCAGCGGATGTGAGCTTCTCGACCAGATCGGATTCGGTGAAGTCGCCCCGGACGTCATTTTCGTCGAGTTCGAACTGGACCCGTTTGAGCATGGGTTTGGGGCTTCCCTTGCTCATGCCTCGGACGACTCCGACCACGGCCTCGGTGTAGAGATCGGTCACGTCATGCCTCCTGGGGTTCGATACTTGCGACGAAGGTGTCGAGCGGTTCACCAGGCACCCCGGGCATCCTGCCGGACACGTCCACACGGTAGGTCACGTCACTGACAAGGTCGCTGTGAGGCACCGTCGAACGCAGGCGCGCCGGCGTCACCGCTGGGAAGTCGTCGTCCACAAGGTACGCGGCGGGCGTGGTGCGCAGCACATAGGGAGTCGGATACATCGCTGCGTCATCGTCATCCCAACCTTGGGACGCTAGGCAGTTCACGAAGCGACCCCGGGTAGCCGTGAGGCGTTCACGAATGAGGTGAATCAGCCCGGGGAGCGCAATCCCCTTCGGGTCGCCCCCGGCGCGCGTGATCTGGATGGACACGAGCCACAGCGAGCGGCCCGGGCTGGGTTCAAGCTGGCTGGCACCGTGAATCACATGTGTTCGCGACTCGCCAAGGGTGGTCTTGACCTCGACGTCGAATGCCGGGAACGCGAAGTCGCGTTCCTCCGCCAGCGGTCCGAGCCACCAGTCGATGACGGCGTACTCGTCGAAGCGGTCCAGAAGAGCACGGAACAACAGGAGCTCGCCAAACAGTCCGACTTGCTCTTCCTCCGAGATTCGCGGCTTGGCGGCGAGGAGAGTCTTCATGTTCGTCATGGCCGCGGATGACGCCGCGGCGAACGTCGCGCCACCGCGCATCGCCTGGACGACGGAAAGCACCAACCCGTACGCCTCGGCGTACATGCCACGCGCGTCCAGAGTTAGGCGGGCCCACTCCACGCCGCCGCGGACTTCCAAGCCGGTCGTGACCCGGCGGAGGTCATCCGTGTGGAGCACCAGACCGTTTCGAGGCGCGAGGACGGAGATCTTCTGGCCCGGGGAGTCGATGGTGATGATGATCTCTGGGGAATCGTTGACCAGGTGGGTCGTGACCGCCCCGCTGCTGAAGTACTTCTCGAGGGTGTCTGGGCTCAGCTGGTCCGTCGGTGTTGTCATACCGGTCAATCTCCTTGGGTGTGCACTGATTGAGCTCGGACCGCAGAGAACAAGATGGCTTGCCATGCGGCGTCCTGGCGCTTCCTTTTCACGCCGCCACCTGTGCCGACGAAATGGTCCTCCAACAGCAGGAGCAGAAGGCTCTTGACTAGCGGTGCGTCGTCGATGTCGAGGCTCTTGCGACCAACCACCGCTGTGCGGTACGCCGCGTTCAGAAGGAGTGCGTGGTCGTCGACGTCGATCTCGTAGACCCGGCCCGCGGGTAGAACACGCCACTTGATGTGGATCGGGAAGACGTCGTTCGGATCGGTGTGCTCGATGAACGCATCCTTCACAACCCCGGGCAGGCCGTTGCCGGGAAGCGGCGCCTCGATGGGGGTAGCCGACCGTTGCCTGGAGACTTTCGCCTCCATTTTCGCGTCATCCCGATAGGTAGCCAGTGTTGTTCCGTCGGTTGTCCGAGCGCGCACCAGGGCGTTGCGGAGCTCGTCGTCGAAGGCGGTGCCAGCTTTCTCGGGGTTGATGATGACGTGACGCTCCATGTCGGCCGTGAGATCGATGGCCACGCGGGCATAGCTGAGGTCGACCCTCGGTGTCGCCAGGCCGTTCCAGCCGCCCGCCTGTAGAAGCCGGTCGTTGCGGTAGATGTAAAGCCCTTGCGACTCGATCGGTGATCGGTTGCCCTGGACGAACCCTGGCCCCCTGTGCCAGTGCGGCCAGATGTGAAGGCGCGCATTCGTCGCTGCATCACCGACCTCGACGGACAGGTCCTTGGGGTAACCCGGACGCCCGACCCCTCGGCACGCGAAGGGGTCGATGGGGGTCACGGTCCGAGGCGCACCTGCGAAGGCCAACTGAACGTCATAATTCTCGATCCTGAGCGACAACTCGCCGCGGTCGAGGATGCGGTGTAGGACTAGACCGAGGTGATCGACAAGCTCTTGGGTCGTCCCGTTCACCCATGCTGCCTGCTCACTATCGCTTGACGAAGTCAGGAACGTCTGCACGTCCTGCCATTCGACGATCGTCCCGGTCTCCATAGGGAAGTCGACATCGGCCTTCGCCAGAGCCTCCGCCGCGTCGGCCGCCGAGAACTCCTCGACCACGGGGCCGGTCTCTAGCGTTTTACGGCGTAGGCGTCGACCGACCGGTGGCGAGCCGTACCGCTTTGACCACACCAGGAGCGTGCGTGCCTGGCTCAATGACGCTGCTTTGAGTCCGATGCCGAAGTGCCCGAGGTCGCGTCCGTTGTATTCGCGCTTTTGGCGTACGTCATGGCGTCGTCGATGGCGGCTGAGTCCATGCCTGACGCGTCGTCGATGATCTGGAGCCCGATGGGTCGGTAGCCCTCCATCAGAAATCGGATCAGGACATGGGTCGCGCCGAAGTCGATGCTGTTGTCGACGAGGTCAGTGACCGCAGTCGCCAGGGTGTGGTGGCGTCCGATAGCAGCCGTGATCGACGGATCGGGTGGGACGACCTTCGATCCAACCGGCTGCGGAGCGAACGGAGCGACCACTACAGATCCCCGAACCTGCTTGTCGCAACTCCGAGGTCGCCAGCGTTCTGTTTGATCGCACGTACCGTGTTCGCGTCGAACCCGGCTGCCTTCTGGGCATCAACCGTCAACGTGATGTCCAGAACGTCGGGGTCCGCGTTGCGAAGCAGGTCGAGGATCTCTCGAACGATCGCCTCCAAGTCCGCTGGCATGTCTCCGGTCGGGGCGACGACGTGCCTGAGTGAGTACGTGGCGTTCGCCACTGGTGGACGCGCGGGAGTGGGTGTGGAGCCCCATGTTCCTTCCGTCCCGCTACTGGGGCCCAAGTCGCTGCCCGGCTGCAGGGAATCGCTCTCACCACCTGGCCCGGGCTTCGTCGTCGCCGCCCGAGAACGCTCCCGTTCTCTCTGGGCGATCGCGAGGTCAGGCCGCACGACCAGTGTTCGTTCGTCGAACGGCCCGAACTCCGTGTCCTCCAACGGCACCGCCAGGCCGAGGAAGTCGCCCGTCGCGGAGTCGAAGCCTGTCGCGAGAGCGAATCCCGTGTCGACGAACGCGGCGTCAAAGAGCGACTCCTCAAGCGCTCGCACAAGCACCGATTTGTCCCTCAGCCTATGCAAATATGGGTAACGGGCGTAGTACGCCCAGAGCTCGGTGAAGCCGATGAATCCTCGCGTCCAGCGCGCGCGCAGGAACTCCTCCACGTCGAGTCGGACGACCCGATCGGCGACGTACGAGTGTGCGATGTCGGACGACGCGAGCTTCGCTCCGATGCGCTTGGTGAGGTTCTTCTCCTGTCCGTCGGCGCGGACCTGCCCGACGACGAAGGGAGCTTGCGGGTCGTCCTGCACAGCGTGCAGGCCCCAGATCCATGTGTGCGCGAGGCGGTCGTCGACCGTGCGGTTCGCCGACTCGAGCATGGTCTGGGCCTGCGCTGCAGCCGACTGCGTCAGGTCGAGGCGCGTCGTCTCGTCGAAGATCGAACTCCAGGCAAGGTACGAGCGCACTGCGGACTCCAACGTGCCCCACTGCTTCTCGTCGGCGGCCACGGCGACGATGGTGTTGACGTTCGAGCGCGGGGCATTGCCGCGCTGCCGGAGCAGATCGTGGACCCACTTCGACGCGCTGGAGTCCTTGTCCTTGCCGTTGTGGGCGAACTGAGGTGGCACGACCACCAAGCGAAGGTAGTCGACCTCGTCCACGTCTGAGGACGTCTCGGGGTGCACGACGTCCGCGATGACGTCCGTCGAACCCTTGAACACGCGCTTGAGTCGAACCGCGACCTCGCCATGCACCGCATCGAGCGACAACTGAGCTGCGCGTTCGGCGGCGAGCCGATTCAGGGACGGCTGGGTGTCGTACCAGAACCGCCCGTCCTCGGAGTAGTAATGGGAGGACTTCTCCTGCAGACCGTCGAGTGCAGAACCGATGTTGCCCAGAACGTCCCCCGGCATGGCCACCCCGAGCGTGATGCTCTTGCGGTCCTTGCCCTTGAGCGCTGCTTCGAGCGTCGGTGTTGCCTCGGCGAAGATCGCCCGGGCCGTCCGCAGTGCGAGCGAGCGGTCACCCAACGCGGGCCTTTCCTGGTCCACGGTGCGGGCGACCGAGTTCGCTCCATCGATCTCGGACTGGATGATCGCGTCCCATGCGTTGTCCAGGTACTGCACGATCTCGCTGCGCACGGGCTGCGCATCCAGCGGGATCGAACCGGCCATGATCAGCGGCGACGGGTCGTGGCGCTCGTAGAGCTGGTGAACCACGTGACTCATCAGACGCAGCACGCCACGCGTGCGCTGGAACTTCTCGAGGGTCGACCAGTCGGAGTAGAGCCGATCCAGCAGCTCGGGATGAATCGGGTAGGCCGCCTTGATCCGCGATTCGTACTCGGACTGCCCGACACCTGTGGGGAACTCCCTCGGGTGCATGCGGTAGTACTCAGTGAACCGCCGCGCCGCCGTGGCGATGGTCGCGATCGCTTTCGCGTCCGGTTCTTCGAACAGCCGCTGGCGCACGATCTCGTACGACTCAGCTCGTGTCGCCGGGCTCCACTGGTAAGCGACGCGGCGGATGACGTAATCCAGGCGGTGCAGGGCGTTGCGACCACGCTGACCACCGACCTCCAGGTCGCTCGCCTTTGCGGCCTCGCGCTCCTGATCGCCGTCGTCGCTCTTCACCGGCCGGCCCTCACTGGCCGGTACGGACACCAGCACCAAGGTGCCGGGCACGTTCTCCGCGGCCAAGGTCAGGGACTGGGCGAACGTGAACTGGGTCTCGAACAGCCCACCGGGTACGGGGCGCTTCGGGTCGGGTGCGTCGGGGAGCTGGCGGGCGTAGGCGACCCACTCGTCGATCAGAACGACGGCCGGCCCGAAGTTCGTGAACAGCTCGCGCATCAGGTTGCCGGGGTTGGTGCCGGTGCGGTCGGCGTCAGCGACGATCGCGTAGCCCTCCGCGCCGCCGAGCTGCCAGGCCAGCTCCCCCCACAGCGTGTGGACCACGGTGCCGTCCGGCTTGCGGGACGGCGTCGACGGCGGGATCTCGTTGCCCACAAGTGCGGCCTTGCGCACCGGGCGGCCCAGGACGTCGGCGTGCTCGCCGGCCAGCAGGTCCTGCACGCTCTGCGGGAACTCGTGCAGCGGGCGGCCCGAGAACAAGTGCCACACTGCGAGCATCGAGTGGGTCTTGCCGCCGCCGAACGTGGTCTGCAGGTTGATCACCGGGTTGGCAGACTCAGCGCCCGAGATCCGGTCCACCGCGCGGCGCAGCAACTCCTTGAGACCGTCGGTGAGGTACGTGCGGCGGAAGAACTCGACCGGGTCCTGGTACTCCTTGCCAGCGTTTTCCTGCACTGCCACCGAGTACAGGTCCGCAGCGAACTCGGCATTGCTGTAGCGACCCGAAGCCACGTCCGGATGTGGTCTGAGCACCTCACGCCACGGAGGGAGCTCGGCGTCCGCCGTCCCGGGCAGCGCAGTGGCTGCACGCACTGCTTTTCGAGTCTGCTGCTCGAAGTTCCCCCGGAGGATGTCCTGTCGCGACGTTCGCACAGCATCCGCCTCGCGGACTGCGCCGATCGCACGCATGACCCGCTCGATGGTGTCCAGGGCGCGGACTGCGTCATCCGGAGGGAAGGGCTTGAAGTGCGCGACGTCGTTGCGCACGTTGCGCAACTCTCCGACGAAACCTTGCTCTCCACGGGACAAGTGGTCGTTGAAGATGTAGGCGAGCGAGCCGATCGGCTCGGTGATGATTCGGAACTGGTCCTGCGGATCGGTGCGGGAGTACTCCTTGCCGCGGATACCCTTCTCGGCATCCTTGGCGGCCAAGAGCACGGTCCAGTCCTGACCTGCGGGCACGAACTTCGCGGTGATCCGCTCGATGTACGGGTCGAGCACTTCCGACAGTGACTGCAGCGCGCCGCGCACCGCCTCGATGTTGCTGGTCGCCATCAGCCATCCTCCCCGAAGTCGAACCTACCCTGCACCGCTGCCCCTAGTCGCACGCGACCAGCAGCCTCGGTCAGATCCGACCACGAACCACCGAGCAGGTTGAACAACCGCGCGTCGTCAGGGCGCGACTTCTGCGTCATCTCGTACAGGCGATACGCCAGACGCTGAACCGACTCGACGTCGACCTCCGACCGCGAACCGGCCGCGGCCATCAACTTCGCGGCTGCCTGGAGCCCACCGTCCTCCGCGGACAACACCCGCGCCAGCTGGAGGGCCACCTCCCACACCGAGATGCGGTGGTCGGTGACCGGGTTCCACGACGCCGGCAAATCCTGCGGACGAACGAGCTGGACTACGCCCTCGCCCTGCGTGAGGACCCCGGCGTCCGCAAGGCCGCGCACTGAGGTGTTGTAGGCGCGGGCGAGTACGTCGGCGTCCCCGAACGCGGCCTTGCCCCAGCCGTATTGCTCATACCACTTCAGGCAGAACCGCGTATCCGCGTCAAGGTCCCCCTCCTGCTCAGCCAAGACCTCGTCGAGCAGCTGGTTGATGAGCGCGAGTGCTGTCTTCACGGACATGTCCGAGCCGTCGTTCTCGACCACCCGTTGGAAGCCGGAGAATACCGCCATGCCCGGGCCGATCGTGGCTTGCGCCAGGTCCACCGGTGCAATGGCACCCTCGCGCATCCGCTCCAGCGCAGCTGGCAGATCGCGCTTGAGTGCAGCGACGAACCCACGGCGCGTTGTCTGGCTGGCGGTCTCATGCCGCGGGCGAAGGACGAGGACGATCGACGACGCGAGGGCGTTGGTACCGGATGCGATCATCCGGTTGCGCATTTCCGTGCGCACCGGCCACGTTGCCGTGATGGCCCATCCCTCGCGAATCATCCCCTCGAGTATCGTGGCCCACCCGGTGCTGCTGATGCCCTCCTGCTCGAGCTCGGACTGCTTGAACGCGTAGAAGACAGTGATTGGGAAGTCTTCCGAGGCCTCCTTGCGTGCCTGGGCGAAGACGTGTTCGAACCCTGCCTCGAAGAACTTCTCGGCACCGTCCCGCCCCCCATGGCGATAAGGGTTCGCGACGAGTTCCTCGGCCTTGGGCACCAGCATGGAAGCGAAGAGGGCTGGATGAATGTCCCTCAGGGAACGACGTAACCAGACGTAGAAGAAGTCGGAGAGATCGGAGTAGCCGATGTTGTCGTAATACGGCGGATCGGTCGACACGACGACTCCGGCGTATTCGCGCTTCGCAGCGTCCGCCTGGATGGCGGCTCCGCCGACGCCAGTGGGTAGGAGCCCTACGGCTCTGGCCAAGATCTCGAAGCTGTCGCCAATCCCACCACTGGTCGATGCGAAGAAGTTCCCCTCGGAGAAGTCCCAGGCCATGGGGATGGCTTGGCGGGCGAATACGCCTCGCACCTGCTCCTTGGACGGGCTGGCATCCCAAGTCGTGATTGAAGAGTGGCGATCGGTGACACGGTCAAGCCCAAGCCCGAGGTAGGTAGCCACAGCATCGGCGTAGGCCTCGGCGCCCGTTCCGCCTCCGGCGAGGCGAGCATCTGTGGTGAGCCCTGCGGCGAGAGCATCCTCCAGGACCTTGCGCCGCGCCTCGGGCACAAGGTCACTGAATGTCGTCAAGGCTACGAGCTGCCGGTCGGTGAACAGGTCAGAGAACTTCGTCAGCCCGTACGCGGGGGTCCAGAGGTTGCGGGGGTCATATCCGAGCTTCTGGTGAGGGATCCCTACGGGACGGTCAACGGCAGATGCACTCCGATGCTCGTCATTCGGCGCGACGTAGATCCGACGTCGGTTCCCCTCAGCGACCATTGCAATCAGGGTCGCCCTCAGCCTTCCGGCCGTGCCTTCCGACTTGATGTAGTCGCTCGGCGCAGATGAGCCACAAGCCACGCAGACTCCGCCAGCTCGACCTGACATCGTGCCATCACTTGGCCCTGTGGGGCCTTTCGCCTTGTCGTGCCCGATTGAGAACTCGACGCGCCTACCTGTCGGAGCAGTAGCGTCATCGACGACGGTGGGAACGACGTACGCCTCCTTGTCCTTCTTCTTGCCCAGCCACCATGAGCGCACGAGTGGCATCTCAATGCCGCAGGCCGGGTTCGGGCAGGTGACGGTGCGCGCCCAGATCCAGGCGATAGTTGTTGCGGTCACCGTCTTCCCCGTCATCTCGTCGGCGATGGTTGCGTCGGGATATAGGTGGCCGATTCGCTCCTTGGCCTGTTCGCGCATCCACGAGCCATAGCGGCGCACGTCCTCGGCGAGCCCAGTTGCTCGCGGCCAGGAGCCGAGCACTGAGTCGGCCGCACCAGGGAATACCGGCGGCTGACCCGCGAACTTGGGCGGGATCTCGATGAGCGCCTTGTTGATCAGAACGGCCACGGGGTTGAGGTCCGAGGCGTGCGCTTCCAGACCAAGCCTCTGAGCTTCGAGCGGAATGGTGCCGCCGCCAGCGAACGGATCCAGGATCGCAGGCGGGTTTCCGCCCGTGGACTTGAGGATCTCCTCGTGCGCCTCGCGCAGCAGGCCCTGGTCATTGACGTTCTCCCACTTCACCAGACGCCGGATTAGGTTGTGGAGCCGCTCGCGCTCGGTCTTCTGCTGCTCCTCGGTCAGATCGGGGTTTGAGGAGGGGTCGTCGACGAGCTGCGCGAAGATCACGGCGCGCGCGGCAGCCAGCGGCCGGCGCGCCCACCACAGATGCAGCGTCGAGGGGTGCCCGTGCCGGATGGACTTCTCGCGCGCGGACTCTGCATTGATGTCTTCCAGCGGGATCGACACCTCGATGAGTTTCTTTCGGGTCGGGGCGTCGGGCGTCGTCGTCATCAGTGTCACTCCAAAGTGGATGGGTTCATCCGATGCTAGTGGTCAGGCTTCTCGGAGGCT
>Ga0116181_1004852_pt1 | contig 9949 bp, 2 predicted proteins | sample AD_UKC075_MetaG_FD_89752 | JGI IMG/M metagenome (GOLD analysis project Ga0116181, IMG submission 89752) | Active sludge microbial communities of municipal wastewater-treating anaerobic digesters from USA - AD_UKC075_MetaG | ecosystem: Engineered > Bioreactor > Anaerobic > Digestate | place: USA... | reverse complement strand
TCGCCGGAGGGGGTGTCGTTACCGGTGAGCGTGCCGCTGAGGGGCGTGTCTTCCCGGGCTTCCAGGGCGTCGTCCACCGCGATGGGGAGGTCGTCGACGGGGGTGATCTGGATGGTCACGATGGCGGTGTCGGTGCCGCCGTGGCCGTCGCTGATGGTGTAGGTGATCACCGCCGTGCCATGGAAGTTGGGGGCCGGGATGAAGTCCAGGGTGCCATCCGGATTGACGGTGACGGAGCCCTGCTCGGGCGGGATGGTGGCGGAGGTGACGGTGAGGGGGTCGTTCTCCGGGTCGGAGTCGTTGGACAGCACCGGAATGCCCCGCAGCGGTGTGTCTTCGGGGGTGACGAGGATGCCGTCGTCCACGGCGACGGGGGGATCGTTCTGGCCATTGATGGTGATGGTCAGGGTTGTGCTTGCGGTGTCGCCGTCCTTGTCGGTGATGGTGTAGGTGAACACCTCGGTCAGGGTGTCGCCGGCGCGCATGGCCGCCACCGTGGGGTGGGTGTTGTCGAGGCTGTAGGTGTAGCTGCCGTTGGCGGCAAGCGTGAGGCTGCCGTAGGCGCCGGCCAGGGGGGCGCCGAGGGTGCCCGGGGTGGCGCCGAAGCTCACGTGGCTGACCGGGCCCGGAACGACGTCGGCGCCCAGTCGGTCGGCGGCGTCACCGGCGGAGCCCGCCGCAAAGACGTTGCCGCTGGTGGTGGTGGGGGCGGTGGTGAAGCCCTCGTTCACGCTGTTGGTGTCGGCGTTGGCGCTGGGCTGGTCATCGACGATGCGGATGGTCAGGGTGCCGCTGGCGCTGCTGCCGCCGGCGTCGTTGATCTCCAGCGCGAGGACGTCGGTGCTCTCGTTGACGCCCGGGGTGGTCTGATCGGCGCTCAGGGTGTAGGTGTAGTCGAGAGTGCCGGAGGTGGGGATGCCGCCCACCGTCATGCCCGCGGTGAAGCCGGTCAGGGTGAGCTCGCCCTTGCTGGTGGTGATGGTGACGGGCGTGGTGCCCAGGGCGTTGATCTGCGCCAGGGTCACCAGGGTGCCGTCGATGCGGAGGCTGTCGAGGCCGTCATCGGCGCTCAGGGTGATGCTGCCGGTGCCGGTTTCGCTGGTGTCGGCCACGGTGGTGAGGCCTGCCTCGAATACGGTGGTCTCGCCCGTTGCAGCGCCGTTGCCATCCACGGGGGTGATCGACGGGCCGCCGTCGGTGACGCCGTCGATGGTGATGGTGAGCTGGGCGACGTCGCTGAGGGCGCCCGGATCGGCCAGGGTGTAGCTGAAGACTTCGGTGAGGGTGTCACCGGTCTTGAGGGCGTTCACCACCGGGTTGGCGTTGTCGAGGGTGTAGCTGTAGCTGCCGTCGGCGCCGATGCGCAGGCTGCCGTAGAGGCCGGCGATGATGGTGCCGTCGGCGCTGGTGGTGCCTGCTGCGATGGCGCTCATCACGCCGCCGCTGGCTTCGGTGCCGGTGCGGATGCCGGTGATGCTCAGCTCGGCGTTGGTGTTGTCCAGGTCGCTGTCCTGCCCGGGGGTGCCGGGCTTGACGTTGCCGGCCACCGACACGCTGCCCTCGGTGATGCTGTTCACGTCATCCACTGCCACCGGGGCGTCGGGGACGGAGACCACGTTGAGGGTGGTGGTGAGGGTGTTGGAGAGCTGGGTGCCGTTGCTGGCGGCGTCGCTGTTGGCATCCCGCACCTGCCAGCTGATGGTGCGCTGCGCGGTGGACGGGTTCTCGCTGGCGTTGCTGTAGCGGACGGTTTCGAGGGCGCTGAGTACGTTGGCCAGGTTGGTGGCGGCACCGCTGAGGGTCAGGGTGCCGGTGCCGGCGTTGTAGCTCTGGGTCCAGCCGGGAGGCAGGCTGCCGGCGGCCAGGGTGTCGCCGCTGCCCAGGCCGGCGCCGATCTGCACGGTGGCCGACACCATCTGGGTGTCGTCCACGTCGCTGAGGGTCCAGCCCGAGGGTTCGAGGAGCAGGGCGAGGTCGTTCTCGGTGAAGGTCCGGGTCGAGCCCGCGCCACCCAGGGCCGGCGTGTCGTTGATCGGCACGATGTTGATCAGCCGCGTGGTCGTGCCGGTGCCGGTGCCGGCGCCGCTGGAGCCGCCGTCGCTGAGGCTGTAGGTGACGGTGCGGCTGCGGTTGGCGGGGGTGTCGTTGTTGTTCGGGTCTTCGCTGGTGCTCAGGTAGGTGAGGCTGCGCAGGACGCTCTGGTAATTGGCGGTGGTGTCCGTGCCGGACAGGGTGAGGATGCCGGTGGCGGCGTTGTAGCTGGCAGTGATGCCGGTGCCGGTGGTGTCCACGGCGAGCACGTCGCCCGGGAGGAAGCCGCTGGTGAGGCTGATGCTGCCGCCGCTCATCTGGGTGTCGTCGGCATCACTCAGGGTGATGGCGTTGTCGACGCTGAGGGCCGGGTTGTTTTCGGTGTAGATCTTGGCACCGCCGGCGGACAGCACGGGGTTGTCCACAACCTGGTTGATGTTGATGAGGATGTTGCCGCCGCCCGACAGCTGGCCGCCGCCGCCCTGGTCCTGCCCGCTGCCCGCGGTGCCGCTGCCAGTGGTGTTGGGGTTCTGGTCGTTGATGGTGTAGGCGAGGGTGACGGAGGCGGGCGGGGCGTCGCTGCTGTTGCGGTAGGTAACGGCCTGCAGCACGCTGTCCGCAATGGCGGCGGTGGCGCTGCCGTTGAAGGTGATGGTGAGGGTGCCGCCGGTGTTGGTGAAGCTGCCCACCACCGTGCTGCCGTTGCGGATGTTGGCGCCGCTGAAGTTGATGCCGGTGGTGCCGCTGCCGGTGACGCCGAAGACGTCATCGGTGTTGGCGCCGCCGTTGCGCTCGATGCGCAGCACGGCACCGCTCCAGCTCGGGTAGATGTCCAGTTCCGGGTCCACCAGGGTGGCGTTGGCGTCCACCACGATGGCGGCGCCGCCTTCGCTGTAGGTGTTGACCGAGGTGGCGTCGAGGCCGGCGATGCTGGGGGCTTCGTTCTGGTCGGTGGTGATCAGGGTAAAGGTGTTGGTGGCGGAGGTGGGGCCGCTGACGCCGGAGGGCAGCTGCGTGCCGCCGTTGTTGCCATCATCCACGGTCACGCGGAAGGTGATGGCGCCATTGACGTTGGTGTCGGTGGGCACGTAGCTGACGGTGGCCAGTGCGGCCAGCAGGTCGGCCCGGTTGCCGGTGAGAACCAGGTTGCCGGTGCTGCTGGTGACGCTGAGGCCGATGGTGGTGCCGACCTGGATGGTGCCGTAGTTGGCTGCGCTCAGTTGGGCGTTGAGGGTGATGGTGTAGTTGTCGACACCCACCTCGAAGCCCGCGGTCGCGTTGCTGATGTCGGCCGCGTCGTTGAAGCTGATGGTGTTGCCCGCGCCGATGAACTCGAAGCTGCCATCGGTGATGAACTTGGTCCCGCTGGGCATGCTCAGGGTCGGCGCGTCGTTGACCGGGCGGATGGCGATGGCGATGGCGGTGCTGTCGCTGCCCGTGCCGCCGCCGTCGACGCCGGTGTTGCCGCCGTCGTCCACCGTGAGGCTCAGGGTGTCGTCGCCGTTGTAGTGGGTGGCGCTCTGGTAGTAGAGGTTGCCCAGGGCGGCGTTGAGGTCGGTGGCGGAGCCGCGCAGGGTGACGGTGCTGGATCCGATGGCGCCGGCCGTGACGCTGAGGCCGGCCGGGGTGCTCGAGCCGCTGCTGCCGAAATAGATGTGGCTGCCGGTGCCGGCCGTCAGGGTGATGGTGTTGGTGGTGCTGGAGAAGGCGTCCGGGTCGGAAAAAGACAGGCCGGTGATCTGGCTGCGGACGTCCTCATTGACGGTCTGGTTCGGCGTCGGGTTGGTGATGACGGGCGGGTCGTTGGTGTCGGACGCGGCAACGGCAAAGACCACGCTGGCCACGTTGTTGGTGGCGTCGATGGGGGTGCCGTCGACATTGGTGGCACCGCCGTTGGCGCCGGCGGTGAGGGCGCCCGAGGCGTCCCGCAGGCGGTCATCCACGGTGACCTTGATCTTCAGGTTGGCCAGGTCCGGGTCGGAGCCGTCGGTGGCGGCGCGCAGCTGGTTGAGGGCGGCCTGCACGTCGGCCAGGCTGCCCTGGAAGACGACGGTGTTGTCGCCTGCTGCGTTGGTGACGATGACGCCGGCGGGCAGGGCGCCGCTGAAGCTCAGCACGCCCGCGGCGAAGGGGGCGTCGGCAGCGGTGAGGAATTCGGCCGTGACCTGCACGAAGTCCTGTTCGCCGGCGCCGATGCCGCCGGCTACGTCCAGATCGGCCAGGGTGATGGCCGGCAGGGCCACCGGGGTGATGGCCGAATTGACCACCAGGCTCGAGCCGGCGGCGGTGATGGTGGGCTTGTCGTTGGCCGGGTTCAGCTCGATGTTGTAGCGGGACGGGGCGGGCGTGCTGCCCTGGGGCACCGAGCTGCTGTCATTGGAGACGAAGTCGCCGTCGCTGACCACGTAGTCGAAGAAGTCGGCCGAGGTCTCGCTGCCGTTATGCCGGTAGGTGATGCGCCCGCTGTCCAGGTCGGCCTGGGTGAATACCGAGCCGACGGAGAGGACGGCGCCGCTCAACAGCAGGCTGCCGTTGGCGGGGGCGGTGGTGATCCGGTACTGGCGCTGTTCGGTGCTGTTGTCGGTGTCGCCGTATACCAGGTGGGCGACGTTGTTGGCGGGCAGGGTGGGGGTGCCTGCGCCGGTGATGCCATTGGTGTTGGCGTAAGCCAGGGCGCCGCCGATGGTGGCCGTGGCGCCTTCGGTGATGGCCCCGGCCTCGCCGCTGATCAGCTGGGACTTGTGCTGGTACTGGTGCGCATCGTTGATGGGCGTGAGGGTGATCGGGACGATCAGCTCGGTGCCGGTGCTGGTGTGATTGGTGGCCGTGGCGGTGCCCGCGGTGATGCCCTGGTCGTCGATCGGGACGAGCCGGAAGCTGTCGGTGAAGTTCTCGCTGCTGTCGTGGGTGTAGACCAGCTTGCCGGCGGCGAGCTCGGCTGCCGTCACGTAGTCGCCCACGCCGATGGCCACGCCGTTGAGGGTGAGGCTGCCGTGGGTGACGTTGCCGGTGATCTGGAAGCGCAGGGTGTTGTCGACGGCGTAGCCGGTTTCGTTGTCGGAGGCCGAGTTGTCGGCGTCGGTGAGGACGATGTTGGCCGGCGTGATGGTGATGCTGCTGCCCTCGGGCCCGAAGATGCGGCTGCCGTTGGTGGCGGTGGGCGTGTCGTTCTGGGGCGTGATGGTGAGGGTGAAATTGCGGACGGCGGTTTCGGTGGAGCCGTCGGAGACCGAGTAGGTGAAGACGTCGTTGAAGTCTTCGCCGCCGGCATGGACGAAGGTGACGCGCCCGGCATTTACGTCTGCCTGGGTGAAGCTGTCGAAGTACGCCAGGGCCACGCCGTTGAGGCGGATGCTGCCGCTGGTGGGCAGGGACAGGACGCGGTAAGTCAGCTGGGCGGGTACGGTGTCCGGGTCGGTGGCGGTGAGCTGGGTGTTGTCGAGGGTGATGGTCTGCCCTTCGAGCAGCGCCGCTGCGTTGCTGCCGCCGGTGTTGGGCACGTCATTGACCGGCGCGGGCGGGGGCACGGGGTTGCCGTCGACGCCGGTGCTCTGCACGTTGATGCTGAAGGTGTTGACCGCCAGGGCGTCGGTGCCGGGCACGTAGATGCCGCCATCCCGGGGGGTGGGGTAGATGCGGCGATCGCCGTCCTTGACGGTGAAGCTGATGCTGTCGGTGCGTGGCGTGGCGGAGAGGGTGATGTAGACCAGTCGTCCGTCGGTGATGTCCTGCTGGGTGAAGGTGGCGCCCGCCACCAGCCGGGTGCCGCCGAGGCTGAAGTAGCCTTCGGCCGGATTAGGGACGGCGGTGAGCGTGTAGGTGAGGCTGCTGTCAGGGGAGTCGGTGTCGGTCACCTGGAGCATCGCCGGGGTGACGGTCAGGCTGGTGCTGGTGCCGGTGAGAGTCTGGGTGACGTCGGTGGTGAGCACCGGGTCGTTGTTGTTGCCGATGACCCCGATCTGGATGGTGGTGTCCTGGGACAGGGGGACGCCGGTGCCGCCGCCACTGTCGGTGATGCGCATGTTGAAGCTGTCGGGCGTGCCGGTGGGCTCGCTGCCATCGTGGCTGTAGGTGAGCTTGCTCAGGTCGGCCACGATGAAGGGGCTGCCTGCGCTGGCGCTGGTGACCGCTACGCCATCGTATTTGAGCGTGCCATGGGTGGGCAGGCTGGTGATGCGGTAGCTGAAGACGGTGTCGTCCGGGTCGCTGCCCGAGATGGCGCCGCGGGGCGTGGACACCGGCGGCACCAGGTTGGTGTTGGCGGTGAGGCTGACGTCCTGCTCGCCTTCGAAGACGGTGACCGTGCCGGCCACGCTGGGCGCCTGGTTGACCGGGGTGATGGCCACGGTGACCACCTGGTTGGTCAGCAGGCCACCGGCGCCGTCATCGACGGTGATGAGGAAGGTGTCGTTGGTGGGTGCCACACCTGGTTGCCATTATGGGTATAGCTGAACTGGGCGATCTGGCTGACGGCGAAGGTGGAGCCGACGGACAGCTCGTTGCCGGCCAGCTTGAGCACACCCTGACCCGGCAGGCCGGCGACTTTGATGATGACCTGGTTCTGGGTGTTGTCCACGTCCGACAAGCCCAGGTTGATCTGGGTGAAGCCCACCGCACCCACGTTGGTGGCGGCGCTGAAGCTGGCCGTGCCGCCTTCGGATACGCTCAGGGGGGTGCCGCCCGTGAGCACCGGGACGTCGTTGGTCGGGGTGATGGCCAGGTTGACCGTGCGGTTCGCCGAGGTGCTGCCGTCGTTGGTCGCGATGGTGAAATCGGCGGCGCCACTGGCTTCTGCCAGGCCGCGGAAGTTCATGCCGTTGATGGCGGCGTTGACGTCGCTCAGGGTGCCGCTGAAGCTGACCGAGCCCGTGCCGTTGCCGGTGAGCCCGACGAGGCCCGTGGTGCTGGCGAGGGTCAGGGTGCCCGTGGTGGAGCTGAGGGTGACGCTCTGGTTGTTGCCGTCACCGTCGGCGATGGTGATGCCGGTGATGGTGATGTTGCTGTCTTCGCTGCCGCTGCGGGTGGCGCTGATGCTGTCGGTGATGGTCGGGGCGGCGAGCAGGCCGTTGAGCCCGTGCAGGGCGAGGGCGCTGGCTTCGATGCTGCCCGATGTGGCTTCCAGGGTGGTGTCGCCGCCGCTCCCGGCGGAGCCGGTGAGGTTGATGGAGGCGGCGACGTCGGCGCCGGTCAGGGCCGCCAGGCGGTCGATGAAGGCGGTGCCCTGGCTGGCCACGTCGCAGCCATAGATCAGGATGTCGGCGCTGGCGCTGAGGTGGCTGCCGATGGTGGCGAGCTCGCTGCGGAAATCTTCGAGGCTGGCGGTGTCGAGGCTCTGGTTGCCCAGCACGATCTGGTCGGCCGAGCCGTGGCTGATGAGGTGAAGGGTGGTGATATTGTCGCGGGCGTTCAGGGCATTGGCGATCTGTTCGAGGCCTGAGCGGGCGGGGTCGAGCACCAGGACTTCGCTCCCTGCGGGCAGGCCGGCGACGAGCTCCTGCCAGCCGCGTACGGCGGGATCCACAATGACCAGCTCCGTGCGGTCCGTCTGCCCGGCGGGGCTGGAGGGCTGGTCGGCGGTGGCGGCCGGTCGCTGGCTGTCGTCGCGGGTGTCGGTGGCCGGGTGGCTGGCGCTGTCGTCGTGCTGGTCGATGGTGACCGGCGCGGCACCATCGAAAAGATGGCGGGGTTCGAGAGCGAGACGATGGGAAACGGGACGAAGCGACTTCTGAACGACTCGAGTAGACATTTCAACACCTCGCGCCGGGCGGCACGTTTGTGATTATCGGGATGGGAGCGTGGATCGTGCGATTCAATGCACCCCGACGAGTCGGGGGGTGAAATCCTTACTGGCAGCGGCGCACCGCATTAGAGATCAATATCGAAAGCCAGGCCGCATACTTGAGAGTACGGGCTTGCGTATTTACAAGATTTAACACGGGCAGGCGGCTATTCTGACGGCAATCGAGCAAAGAGGGAAAGAACCATATGAAACCCATGCAGGGCGTGAAGGTGCTGGAACTGGGCACCTTGATTGCAGGGCCCTTCTGTACGCGCATCCTTGGTGAGTTTGGTGCGGATGTCATCAAGGTGGAGTCCCCGGATGGTGGCGATCCTTTGCGTCAGTGGCGCAAGTTGCACCAGGGGACTTCCCTGTGGTGGTCGGTGCAGGCGCGCAACAAAAAGTCCCTGACCGTCAATCTGAAGCACCCGGAGGGCCTGGCCATCGTTCGCCAACTGGCGGCCGAGGCGGATATCGTGGTGGAGAACTTCCGGCCTGGCGTGCTCGAGAAGCTCGGGCTGGGCTGGGATGTGCTGTCGGCGGCCAATCCCGGATTGGTGATGGTGCGCCTCTCCGGCTTTGGCCAGACGGGTCCCTACAAGGACAGGCCGGGTTTCGGGGCGATCGGCGAGTCCATGGGCGGGCTGCGCTACATCACCGGCTTTCCGGATCGGCCCCCGGTGCGCACGGGCATCTCGATCGGCGATTCGATTGCGGCCTTGTGGGCAGCGATTGGCGCGCTGATGGCGCTGCGCCACCGGGAGGTGAATGGGGGGCAGGGGCAGGTGGTGGATGTAGCCCTCTATGAAGCGGTGTTCGCCATGATGGAGAGCATGGTGCCGGAGTTCGACGTGGCCGGTTTTGTGCGTGAGCGGACCGGCAACATCATGCCGGGCATCACGCCATCGAATACGCATACCACCCGTGATGGGCGCCACATCATTGTGGGTGGCAACGGTGATGCGATCTTCAAGCGCCTCATGCTGGCGGTGGGGCGCCCTGATCTTGCCGACGATCCGGGCCTCGCCAGCAACGCGGGGCGCGACCTGCGGGCGATCGAGCTGTACGGGGTGATCGATGCCTGGGTGGCGGCGCGGGACGGGGACAGCGTGCTGGCCGCCCTGGCGGCGGCCGAGGTGCCGGCCAGCTCCGTGTATTCCGTGGCCGACATGTTCCGTGACGCCCAGTTTGCGGCGCGGGGCATGCTGGAGCAGGCAAGCCTGCCCGACGGTACGCCGATGTGCATTCCCGGCATCGTGCCGAGGCTTACCGCAACCCCGGGTTCGACCGAGTGGCTGGGGCCGCAGCTGGGCGAGCACACGGACGCGCTCCTCCGCGGCCTGGGTTTTGATGCGGAGCGCATTGCTGCGCTGCGGGCGGCCGGGGCAATTTGACATATCGACGGGCGCTCGCCCGGGCCTGTTGCCCTGCGCGCCGCGTTATCATCGGGGCATCAACCCTTCACCGGAACTGTGCATGCCTACCATTCTCGTGACCGGCGGTGCCGGCTACATCGGCTCCCACACCTGCGTCGAGCTCCTCGGTGCCGGCTATGACGTGGTCGTCGTCGACAATTTCTGCAACAGCAAGCCGGAAGCCCTCCGGCGGGTCGAGGCCATTGCCGGCCGCAAGCTGCTGGCCTTCTACAACGCCGACGTGCGCGACAAGGCTGCCCTGCGCGAGCTCTTCAAGGCCCACGCCATCTATGCGGTGATCCACTTCGCGGCCCTCAAGGCGGTGGGGGAGTCCGTTGCCAAGCCCTTGATGTATTACGACAACAACATTGCCGGCACGGTGGCGCTGACCGAGGTCATGGGCGAGGCGGGGGTCAAGTCCCTGGTGTTCAGCTCGTCGGCCACCGTGTATGGCGACCCGGCCAGCGTGCCGATCCGCGAGGATTTTCCCACCGGCCCGACCAACCCCTACGGGCGCACCAAGTGGATGATGGAGTTCGTGCTGTCCGATCTGGCGGCGGCGGATCCGGAGTGGCGGGTGGCCCTGCTGCGCTACTTCAATCCGGTGGGTGCCCACGCCAGCGGGCGTATCGGTGAGGATCCCAACGGGTTGCCCAACAACCTGATGCCCTTCGTCAGCCAGGTGGCGGTGGGGCGCCTGCCCCGGCTGCGTGTCTTTGGCGGC
>Ga0116181_1004850_pt1 | contig 9953 bp, 10 predicted proteins | sample AD_UKC075_MetaG_FD_89752 | JGI IMG/M metagenome (GOLD analysis project Ga0116181, IMG submission 89752) | Active sludge microbial communities of municipal wastewater-treating anaerobic digesters from USA - AD_UKC075_MetaG | ecosystem: Engineered > Bioreactor > Anaerobic > Digestate | place: USA... | reverse complement strand
TGCCCAGCCCGCCGCTGAAATCGACCGCCCGGCCGGCCAGGGCGCCGGTGGCGGCGGCGGTCAGCGGCAGCAGGGGCACGGTCCACAGGGCGATGCGGCTCCAGCGGCGCGCCAGCGCGGGCGGAGTGCGTTCCAGCCAGCGCTGCGGCCAGGCGGCGATGCCCAGGGCGAACAGGAAGACGTAGGACGCGAAGTAACCCAGCTGCAGCCCGACGCGGTTGTCGCCCACCGGCACCCACTGGCGGATGGCCAGCGCCGCCGCCCCCACGGCCAGCGCGCTCAGCAGCCAGGCCGCGTCGCCGGGCACGGGCTGCTGCGCAGGCGCCACCACGCGCACCAGGGCTGTGGGTGCCGGCGGGCTGAAGTAGCCGGCCAGCAGGAAGAACAGGCCCATGAAGAAGGCCTGGTTGATGCTGCAGAACAGGGTGAACGCCAGGCTCAGCGGCGCGCCGCCGTCGCGCACCTCGCGGTAGAACCAGCCGCCGCTGCCGCCGTAGGTGATGGCCGTGTGGTGGGCGATCACCAGCACCGTCAGCACGGTGCGCAGGCGGTCGAAGCCGGCGAGGCGGGACACCGGGGCGCCGGCCATCAGTCCAGCACCAGCACGCGCCCGAACGGCGCCGCCGCATCGCCGAAGGCCGCCGGCACCACCCACAGCACGGGGCACGGCGGGCGGTGCAGCGCCGGGCCCTGCAGGTCGGTCAGCACCACCACCAGGTCGGGCGCGTGGCGGCTGGCTTCTTCCAGCAGCGGCGTGAAGTCAGTGCCGCCGCGGCCCTGGAAGGTGATGGTGGCCAGATCGCTGCGCCCGGGCTCGGTCGGGGCGGGTGGGGCCACCCTGGCCGGCGCTGCGGCCGTCGGCCTTGTCGGGCTGGGGGTCGCGCCGCTTGCCGTCGCACTCGGGTGGCAGGCGGTCGTCCAGTTGGCGGTAGAGCGCCTCGACGTCCCACACCAGCAGCGCTGCCTCGTCGGTGGTGGTCTCGTCCAGCGTGGCGGCCAGCAGGCGGGGCAGGTTGATGGCGCCCGGCGGCAGCTGCAGCCAGTCCAGCGGCGCCAGGCTGCTGTTGACGATGGCGTCGGCGTAGATGTTGAACAGCCGCTGGTCGACCAGAGGCACGCCGTGGTGCTGCGCCACCTGGCGCACGATGGACGACTTGCCCACGCCGCGGGGGCCCCACAGCATGGTGGCGCGCTGGCGCAGCACCGGGTCGCTGCATTGCGCCTGCAGCGCCGCCTTGGCCGCGGCGATGGACAGCGGCGGGATGTTCATCGGGTTGCTGTGCATGGCCGTCGTCGGTGGGGGCTGTCGGGGATCAGGGGCGATCGGCCTGGCCGTCGAGCCGCAGCAGCCAGCCGGCCTCGCCGGGGCTCAGCCGGTCGCGCAGCGCGCGCGTGCCACCGCCGGGCGCGGCGTTCGGGTCGCCCGGCCGGTAGACCGGAAAGCGCCAGACCAGCCGGTTGCCGTCGACCAGGAAGCGGTCATGCCCCTGGTGGCCCTGCAGCTGCGGCGCGTCCGGGGCAGGCCGGTCCAGCATGACGAAGCTCAGCGACTTGCGCTTGTTCACGGCCAGGCCGGTCAGCGTGCCATGGCTGCCTGAGCCGGCCGCGGTGCTGGCCAGGTACAGCTCGGGCGAGCCGTCGCCGTCCAGGTCGGCCAGCTCGGCGCCGGTGATGGTGCCGTCGATGGCCAGCTGCTGCGGCCGGTTGTCGATCTGCAGGCCCGCAGGCGTCACCCGCAGGGTGTTGCTGCTGCCGGTGTTGGCGCTTTGCAGCCGGAAGCGGATGCCTTGCAGCGCCAGCGTGCTGTCCAGCGGCGCGGCGCCCCACAGCACGCGCAGCAGGCGGCCATCGGCCAGGCGGAACTGCGCGCCGCCCTTGATGCTGGCCAGGCGCCGCACGGGCCGGCCCTGGGCATCGGTGTAGGCGCCGGGGTCGCGTCCTTCCACGGGAACGAAGTCATGGCGCCGGTCGGCATCGACCTGCACGCCGACGACACCCTGGCGCTGCGAGAACACGCAGGCATGCACCGCGACGGGCAGGCGCTGGCGGGCGGGCACCAGCTCGCAGCGGGCGGCGGCGCTGTCGGCGCGGGCCGCGCCGGCCGCCAGCAGGCTGGCCAGCGCCAGCCGGATCGGCAGGGCGCGCATGCGGTGCTTGCTTCAGGGCCGGCCGAAGCCGCCGTCGGCCCAGGCGGTGGCACTCGACCTGTTCAGCTTGAAGCCGGCCGACACCTTCACCCGCGCCAGCTCGCTGCCATCCTCGTCGGCGGCGCTGAGCAGGGCATGCGGGTCGTCGTCGTCGGGCACGATGTCCAGCGCCACGGTGACGCGGCCGGCATTGCAGTTCACGGTGATGCGCTTGTGCAGCGTGGCCTGCAGATGCTGCTCGGCGCGGCGGATCACCTCGCTGGCAGTCTTCACCAGGGTGTTGAAGGCGTCGCCGTCCAGCGGCTTGGGGTTCTTCTTGTCGCGGCCCATGGTCCAGGGGCCGACCAGGGCGGGCTCGGGCTCGCCGTCACGCAGCATGGCCACGGCCCAGCCGTCGTCGTCCTCGTTCTTGATCACCCGGGCCGTCCAGCCGTTGTCGCGCCACAGGCGGGGCTCATGGATGCTGGCCGGATTGGTGTCGTCGTTCATGGGACAAGTCTAGCCAGCCGGCCGGCCGACAATCCCGGCATGACCGACATCCGCCCCCTGCGCGACTTCGTGCGCGCCGCCACCGACGCCGTGGCCCGCACGCCGGCCGAGGCCGACCTGCTGCCCGTGCTGCGCGGCCACCTGGCTGCGCTGGTCGCCACCGACACCTGGCTGCCCGACGACCTGGCCCAGCCGCATCCGCAGTTCTACCGCCAGTACCTGCTGCACTGCGACCCGCTGGAGCGCTTCAGCGTGGTCAGCTTCGTCTGGGGACCGGGCCAGCAGACGCCGGTGCACGACCACACGGTCTGGGGCCTGATCGGCATGCTGCGCGGGCAGGAACGCTCGCAGCCGTTCGGCCCGGACGCCAGCGGCGCGATGGTGGCGCAAGGCGAGGCCACGCTGCTGCGGCCCGGCCAGGTGGAGGCGGTGTCGCCCACGCTGGGCGACATCCACCAGGTCAGCAATGCGCTGGACGGCCAGGTGTCGATCAGCATCCATGTCTACGGCGCCAACATCGGCGCGGTGCACCGCTGGGTGTACGCGGCCGACGGCACGCGCAAGCCCTTTGTCTCGGGCTACAGCAACACCACCTTGCCCAACCTGTGGGACCGCTCGAAGGAGGGCGCATGAGCACGCCGATGGATTTGCCGCGCATGACGGTTGCTGAAGTTCGCCAGCGCCTGCTGGCGCGCAGCGAGCTCGCCCTGGTCGATGTGCGCGAGGAAGACCCGTATGCCCAGGCCCACCCGCTGTGGTCGGTGCAGCTGGGCGCCGGCCGCATCGCGCTGGACGCGCCCTGGCGTCTGCCGCGGCGCGATGTGCCCATCGCCGTGTTCGACAACGGCGAGGGCCTGGCCGAGCCTGCCGCGCGTGAGCTGCAGGCGCTGGGCTACACGGCCGTGCACCTGCTGGCCCACGACGGTCAAGGCGGCCTGGCCGCCTGGCGTGATGCCGGTGGCGAGCTGTTCCGCGACGTCAACGTGCCCAGCAAGAGCTTCGGTGAGCTGGTCGAGCATGAACGCCACACGCCCAGCCTGGCGGCCGAGGAGGTGAAGGCGCTGATCGATTCGAAGGCCGACGTGGTGGTGCTGGACGCCCGGCGCTACGACGAGTTCAACACCATGAGCATCCCGACCGGCACCAGCGTGCCGGGCGCCGAACTGGCGCTGCGGGTGCGCGAGCTGGCGCCCGACCCCAAGACCCGTGTGATCGTCAACTGCGCCGGCCGCACGCGCAGCATCATCGGCACGCAGAGCCTGGTGAACGCCGGCATTCCCAACCCGGTGGCGGCGCTGCGCAACGGCACCATCGGCTGGCTGCTGGCCGGCCAGGTGCTGGACCATGGCGCACAGCGCCGCTTTGCCGACCACGGCCCGGTCAAGCCCGGGAACCTGGCCGCCGCCCGCGCCGCCGCGCATGCCCTGGCCGACCGTGCCGGCGCGGTGCGCCTGACCACGGCCACGCTGGCCGCCTGGGAGGCCGACACCACCCGCACGCTGTACCGCTGGGACGTGCGCACGCCCGAGGAGTACGCCGCCGGCCACCTGCCGGGCTTCGGCAGCGCACCGGGCGGGCAACTGGTGCAGGAGACGGATGTCTGCTGCGCGGTGCGCGGCGCTCGCGTGGCCCTGGCCGATGGCGGGCCCGAATCGGACGGCGTGCGTGCCGCGATGACTGCCCACTGGCTGGCGCAGATGGGCTGGGAGGTCGGCTGGCTGACCGACAACACGCCCGCCCTGCACACCGCCACCGGCCCCTGGAAGCCGGCCCATGCGCCGTTGCCCGAGGTGCCCCTGGTCGATGCGGCGACCCTGTCTGCCTGGCGCGATGCCGGCCGCACCCTGGTGCTGGACGTCGGCACCAGCGCGGCCCACGTCAAGGGCCATGTGCCCGGCGCGCACTGGCTGCTGCGCACCGACCTGCGCACCATCGCGCCCGAGCTGCCGCCGGTCGACCAGGTGGTGTTCACCTGCGGCGACGGCCGCCTGGCGCGGCTGGCGGCGGCTGACTTCACGCGCCTGACCGGCCCGAACGGCAGGACGGCGCATGCGCTGGACGGCGGCACGGCGGCCTGGGTCGCGGCGTCGCTGCCGCTGGAACCCGGTGAGGCCAACCTGCTGAGCCTGCGCATCGACCGCTACCGCCGGCCCTACGAGGGCACGGACGCGCCGCGCGAAGCCATGCAGGGCTACCTGGACTGGGAGTTCGGCCTGGTCGCGCAGCTGGGGCGTGACGGCACGCACCACTTCCGGGTGCTGCCGGCGGCCTGAGGCTCAGGCCGTCCAGCGTCCCAGCACCTGGGGCGCGCCATCGGCACCGGCGCGCAGCAGCAGGCCTTCGCCCGAGTTCGTGTTCTGGCCGACCAGGTCGGCCAGCACGAACATGTGCGTCACCCAGACCTCGAAGCGCCCGCGCTGCGCCGTGGCGGCACGGACCGCCTGGCGCAGCGCGTCCAGGCTCTGCGCATTGGTGGTTTCGGTGCCGGCGCGCGGCGAGCCCAGCGCGGCCCAGGGCTCGGCGCTGCCGAAGGCCAGCTGGGCCGTTTCAACGCAGCGGCACCAGGGGCTGCTGCGCACCCGCACCGGCTTCAGCTGGCGCGCGATGAACCAGTCGCCGACGCGCCGGGCCTGCGCCCGGCCTTCGTCGTTGAGGTTGCGCTGGGTGCTGCAGTCGCCCAGGCGGAATTCGGGCGGGTCGAAGGTGCCGGGCGCCAGCGCATGGCGCAGGGCCAGCACCACGCCGCCCTCGCGGAGCAGGTCGGAGGCGGCGGCGTCGGCAGAGCGGACGCCGAGCGGGAGCGCAAGCCCGGTCAGCAGCAGGGTGCGGCGTTGCAACATGGCGCCACTGTAGAAAGCCCCGCACGCCCTTGCCGGCGCGGGGCTTCCGGCGCGTTCAATGCACCGCGCGGCCCTGTCCCTGCCAGAACTGGGCGCGGATCGCCTTCTTGTCGAGCTTGCCCAGGCCGGTGACGGGCAGGGCGGCGACGAAGTCGATGGCCTTGGGCGTGTAGACCGCGCCCTTCTTCTCGCGCACGAAGGCTTTCAGCTCGGCGGCCAGTTGGTCCGTCGCCGCGGCGGCACCGGGGCGCAGTACCACCAGGGCGCGCACCGCCTCGCCCCACTTCTCGTCGGGCACGCCCACCACCGCGGCCGAGGCCACGGCCGGGTGCTGGCTCAGCGCGTCTTCCACCTCGCGCGGGTAGACGTTGAAGCCGCCGCTGATGATCATGTCCTTGCTGCGGTCGACGATGTAGAGATAGCCGTCGGCGTCGCGCCGGGCCATGTCGCCGGTGTAGAGCCAGCCGTGGCGCAGGGCCTTGGCGGTTTCTTCCGGCTTGTTCCAGTAGCCCTGCATCACCAGCGGGCCGCGCACGCAGATTTCGCCCACCTCGCCCTGCGGCACCTCCTGGCCGTCGTCGTCGAGCAGGCGCACCTGCACGCCGGCACAGGGCGTGCCGCAGCTGGCCAGGCGCTCGGGGTGGTTCACCGGGTCGTGCTCGTGCTGGTGCAGCACGGTCACGGTGTTGGGTGCCTCGCTCTGGGCGTAGAGCTGCATGAACACCGGGCCGAATTCGCGGATGCCCTCGGTCAGGCGGGCCGGCGACATCGGCGAGGCGCCGTAGATGATCAGCTGCAGGCTCGACAGGTCGGCCCCGGGGCGGGCCGGGCTGTCGAGCAGCACGTAGACCATGGTCGGCACCAGGAAGGTGGCGGTGATCCTGTGCTGCTCGACCAGGCGGATGAACTTCTCGGGCGTGAAGCCCTGGGTCATCGCGTAGGTGCCGCTCTTCATCAGCACCGGCATGATCATCGCGCCCGAGGCATGGGTGATCGGCGTCAGCGCCAGGAAGCGGATCTCGCGCGGCCAGTCCCAGTCGGCCATCTCGGTCAGGATCATCGTGACGTGCACCCGGTGGGTGTGGGCCACGCCCTTGGGCTTGCCGGTGGTGCCGCCGGTGTAGACCAGCACGCACACGTCCTCGGGCTCGGCCTGCGGCTGCAGCGGGCCCGGTGTGTGCGTGGCAGCGGCGGCCAGCAGGTCTTCGCCCAGCCCTGCGCTGTCGCCGAAGCCCATCAGCCGTTGCACGCCGGGCACACGCTGCTGCAGCACGCGGGTGCGGTCGCCGAAGCTCAACGGGTCAAAGAACAGCGTGGTGACGCCCGAGTCTTCCAGGATGTAGGCGTGGTCGTCCTCCGACGAGGTGGGGTTCATCCAGGTCAGGCGCAGGCCCATCACGTAGGCCGCGGCGGTGATCAGGAAGGCCTCTGGCCGGTTGGCCGACAGCGTGGCCACCGCGTCGCCGCGCTTCAGGCCGCGCGCCGCCAGCGCCTGGATCACCTGGCTGACCTTGGCGCCCAGCGCGCGGTAGGTCCACTGCGTGGCGTCGCCGCCGTTGTCGCTGATGAAGGCGGTGCGGTCGCCACCGCGGGCGATGGCGCTGACCACCAGGTCGCCGACGGTGGCGCCCTGGTACAGCGGTTGGTTCAGATCAGCCATCACGGGCGCACCTCGGTCGCGAACACCTTCTGCGCCACCTTCCACTGCCCGCCGGTCTTGATCAGGTTCAGGTAGTCGGTGAAGTAGCGCGGCGGGATCTGGCACTTCACCTTCACCAGGGCGGTGATGGCGCTGCTCTGGTCCACCAGCAGGATCGCGTCGTCGCGCGCCAGCCCCTGCGCCTGGGGCGAGGGCCGCTCGCGCACGGCCTTCAGCCAGTCGGCCAGCGGCCAGGCCACCACTGCGCCCTTGTGCTCGTAGGTCAGCGCGCTGCCGGGGTGGAAGACGCTGGCCAGCTTGTCGGCGTCGCCCTCGTACAGGCCGTCGAAGTAGGTCTGGATCGTCTGCGCGATGGCGGCGCGGTCGTCGGTGGACATGGCGGTCTCCTGGAGGTCGGGGGAAGGGCCATGCTAGCCACAAGCCCGCGCCGCGCTGTCACCCAGGCGAGGCCGCGCCGCGGTCGTCAGGGCTTGCCCAGCGTCACCCAGCTCAGGTCCAGCACGTTGTCGGCGCGGTGCACCACGTCCACGTTCTGCCGCACCGCCCAGGGAATGACCTGGCGGTGCAGCGGAATGGTGTGGACCTGCGTCTTCCACTCGGCCAGCGCCGCCTTGATCAGCGCCTCGCGCTTCTTCGGGTCGGCCTCGGTGCTGCTCTGCACGGCCAGGGCTTCGAAGCTGTCGTTGCGCGAGCGCCCGCTGTTGAACACGCCCACGCCCTGGCCGCCGGGGTGGCGCATCACCGGGGTGAAGGTGGTCTCGGCATCGGTGATGGCGCCGCCCCAGCCCAGCAGGTACAGGCTGGTGTCGAACTTCTCCAGCTTGGGGAAGTACAGCGAGCGCGGCATCGCGTTGACGCGCACCTTCACCTTCAGCTGCGCCCACATGCCGGCCAGCGCGACGCAGAGCTCCTCGTCGTTGATGTAGCGGTTGTTGGGGCAGTCCAGCGTCACCTCGAAGCCGTCGGCGTAGCCGGCGTCGGCCATCAGCTTGCGCGCGGCCGCCAGGTCCAGCGGCAGGCGGCGTTCCAGCTCGGGGTCGTTGAAGGCGCCCAGCGGCGAGCGCGTCATGCCGCCGGTGGGTGCCGACAGGCCGTTCATCAGCTTGCTGCGCAGCGTCTGCACGTCCACCGCCTGGTACAGCGCCTGGCGCACACGCCGGTCCTTGAAGGGGTTGCGGTCCTTCAGCCCGCCGTGCAGCAGCTCGTCGCGCAGCTGGTCCATGCCGATGAAGACGTCGGCGCGGTCTGCTGCCACTCAGTGGCCAGCCCCGGCACGATGGCCAGCTGCCGGTCGCGGCGCGTCAGGCGCTCGTAGACCTGGGCATTGAGGTTGTTGGCCAGGTCCTCGTTCTGCGAGTGCGGGTCCATCGTCAGCGCATCGCCCTGGCTGGCCCAGCGCAGCACCTGGGCGCTGGCGGCGGGGCCGAGCAGCAGCGCCGCGACGACGATCAGGAGGGCCGCCAGTGGCCGGGCGGTGACGGTGACAGGGGTGGTGAAGGGGGCTGAAATGGACCGCATGCGCACACCTTCTGGCCGGATCGAGGCCTGCAGTGTCAACCGCAGCGTCGGCCTGACGGACCTCGGGATTGCCCGCGGTTCACCGCCAGGCGCGCCCGCGCCGCAGATGCGCCACCAGGGCGTCAGGCCGCCAGCGGCGCGCCCAGCTTGAAGCGCCCCACCAGCTCGGCCAGCCGGCCGGCCTGGTGGCGCAGGCTGTCGGCGGCGGCGGCGCCTTCTTCCACCAGGGCGGCGTTCTGCTGCGTCACCTGGTCGAGCTGCTGCACCGCCTGGTCGAACTGGGCGATGCCCTGCGTCTGCTCGCTGCTGGCGCTGCTGATGCCGGCGATCAGCCGCGTCACCTGCTGCACCTGGCTGACGATGCCCTGCATCGCCTGGCCGGCGTCGTCGGCCAGGCGGCCGCCCGCTTGCACCTTGCCGGTGCTGTCGTTGATCAGGGCCTTGACCTCGCGGGCGGCCTGGGCGCTGCGCTGGGCCAGGCTGCGCACCTCGCCGGCCACCACGGCGAAGCCGCGGCCCTGTTCGCCTGCACGCGCCGCCTCGACGGCCGCGTTCAGCGCCAGGATGTTGGTCTGGAAGGCGATGCCGTCGATGGTGCCGATGATGTCGCCGATGCGCCGGCTGGCGTCGGCGATGCCGTGCATGGTCTGCACCACCTGCTGCACCAACTGGCCGCCGCGGTCGGCGGCGTCGCTGGCGGCGGCGGCCAGCTCGCTGGCTTCGCGGGCGGCGTCGGCATTGGTGCGCACGGTGGCGGTCAGTTGCTCCATGGCCGCGGCAGTCTGCTGCAGGTTGGCGGCCTGTTCCTCGGTGCGCTGGCTCAGGTCGAGGTTGCCGCTGGCGATCTGGGTGGCGCCGGTGGCGATGCCGTCGCTGCCGCCGCGCACCTCGCCGACGATGGCGGCCAGGCTGGTGTTCATCGCCAGCAGGGCGCGCAGCAGGTCGCCGGCCTCGTCGCGGCGCTGCACCTGCGCCCGCGTGCGCAGGTCGCCGCCGGCCACGGTCTGCGCCAGCTGCACCGCCTGGGCGATGGGCGCGGTGACCGAGCGGGTGATCGCCCAGGCCAGGCCCGTGCCCAGCAGCAGGGCCAGCGCACCACCAGCCAGCAGCCAGGCGCGCTGGGCCCTCTGCTCGACATGCAGCGCGTCTCGCAGGGCGTCGGCCGTGGCCTGCTGGCCGGCGTTCAGGCGCTCGATGGTCTGCTGCATGGCGGCGATGCGCAGGTTGGTGAAGAAACTCATGGCGAGGGTCCGGTCGCGGTTGTCGGGCCCTCCCGCACATCCGGGCCCTGCCTGCCCT
>Ga0116181_1004849_pt1 | contig 9955 bp, 6 predicted proteins | sample AD_UKC075_MetaG_FD_89752 | JGI IMG/M metagenome (GOLD analysis project Ga0116181, IMG submission 89752) | Active sludge microbial communities of municipal wastewater-treating anaerobic digesters from USA - AD_UKC075_MetaG | ecosystem: Engineered > Bioreactor > Anaerobic > Digestate | place: USA... | reverse complement strand
TCTGGGCAATCGCCTGCTGGGCAATCCGGTCGGCGCGGCGGGGCTGGAATTGACCATGACCGGTCCCAGCCTGCGTTTTCACGCCCCGGCCGTGATCGCCCTGACCGGCACTGCAATGCCCGCTACCCTCGACGAGCAGCCCATTCCCTTCTGGACGCCGCTGGCCGTAGCCGCCGGCGCGGTGCTGCGCATCGGTCAGGCCCACAGCGGCGCGCGCGCCTATCTGTGCGTCAAGCACGGCATCGCGGTACCCGAGTATCTGGGCAGCCGCGCCACCTTCACGCTCGGGCGCTTTGGCGGTCACGGCGGGCGGGCGCTGCGCCTGGGCGATGTCCTGCATATTCAGCCGGCGACGCTGGATGGCAGTGAGCAGCCGCTCGATGCCGGGCTGATTCCTCGCTATGCGCCGGATTGGGAACTGCGGGTGATCTATGGCCCGCACGGTGCTCCGGATTTTTTCAGCGAGGATGACATTGCCACCTTCTTCGCCAGTGCCTGGGAGGTGCATTACAACTCCAGCCGTACCGGGGTGCGGCTGATCGGTCCCCGGCCACGCTGGGCGCGGCCCGACGGTGGCGAGGCCGGCCTGCATCCATCCAACATCCACGATAACGCCTATGCCATCGGCGCGGTCGATTTCACCGGTGACATGCCGGTGATTCTCGGTCCCGACGGTCCGAGCCTGGGCGGCTTTGTCTGTCCGGCCACGGTGATTCAGGCCGACCTGTGGAAGCTCGGGCAATTGCGGCCCGGCGACCGGGTGCGCTTCGTGCCGATTGCGCTGGAGGATGCCCTGCGCCTGCTGCGGTCACAGCGCAGCTCCATCGAGACCCTGCGCGCAGTCGCGGTCGAGGTAGCGCCGATGCAACCGCAAAGCGCCATTCTCGACCAGTCCGCACCCGGCAGCCATCCAGTCGGCGTGGTGTATCGGCCCGCCGGCGATGCCAGCCTGCTGATCGAGTACGGTCCGCCGGTGCTGGATATCGCGCTGCACTTTCGCGTGCAGATGCTGTACGAATGGCTGCGCACCCGTGATTTGCACGGCGTGCTCGATCTCACGCCCGGCATCCGCTCCCTGCAGGTGCATTACGACCCGCTGCAGTTGCCCCGGCCGGAACTGCTGCGCCTGCTGCAGCAAGCCGAGCGCGAACTGGGCGACAGCGACGCTGCCGAGGTGCCGGCGCGCATCGTGCATTTGCCGCTGGCCTGGGACGACAGCCAGACCCGGCTGGCGATCGGCAAATACATGCAGTCGGTGCGCAGCGATGCACCCTGGTGCCCGAGCAATCTGGAATTCATTCGCCGCATCAATGGTCTGGACAGCATCGAGGCGGTGCGGGAGATCGTGTTCTCGGCGCGCTATCTGGTGATGGGCCTGGGCGATGTGTATCTGGGCGCGCCGGTCGCGACTCCGCTCGATCCCCGCCAGCGGCTGGTGACCACCAAGTACAATCCGGCCCGCACCTGGACGCCGGAAAACGCGGTCGGCATCGGCGGTTCCTACCTATGCGTGTATGGCATGGAAGGGCCTGGCGGCTACCAGTTCGTCGGTCGCACCGTGCAGATGTGGAACCGCTACCACGTCACTGCGGATTTTCCCCGGCCCTGGCTGCTGCGCTTCTTCGACCAGATCCGCTTCTATCCGGTCAGCGAGGACGAATTGCTGCGCCTGCGCGAGGCATTTCCGCGTGGCCGCTTCCAGTTGCGGATCGAGGAAACCCGCTTCAGCCTGCGCGATTACCGGCGCTTTCTCGCCGAACATGCCGATGACATCGCCCGATTCAAGGCACGCCAGCAGGCGGCTTTCGAGGCTGAGCGGGCGCGCTGGCAGGCAACAGGACAGGCCGACCATCAGGCCGAACTGCCCGATGCACCCACCGAGGGCGAAACGCTGGTGCTGGGCGCGGCCGAGCTGGCCCTGGAAAGCCATGTGCCCGGCAACATCTGGCAAGTGCCGGTCAGCGCAGGCGACTGGGTCGAAAGCGGTCAGGCGCTGGTGATCGTCGAATCGATGAAAATGGAAATCACCCTGCAAGCGCCCTGCGCCGGGCGGATCAGCCGCGTGCTCTGCCCACCCGGTACGGCGGTACAGCCCGGACAGCGCCTGCTGATCATCGACACTGCCGCATAACGGCCCTCACCCCCGGCCTCCCGCCCGCCTGCCGGCGAGGGGCGTTAAGGAGAATGCGATGCCCATGCCCGACCTGTCCCTGTCCGCCCTGCGCCGCGATTACCTGAGCGGTCGCCGCACGCCGCGCTGCGTGATCGAGGACATTTTGCACCGTCTACCCCGGTTTGCCGACGATTACATCTGGATCAGCCAGCTTCCGGCCGCGGAACTGCTGGCGCGCGCCGATGCCCTGACCGATCAGGACCCGGCGCGTCTGCCGTTGTATGGCGTGCCCTTTGCCATCAAGGACAATATCGACCTGGCCGGCCTGCCGACCACGGCCGCCTGTCCCGCCTATGCCTATCAGCCAGCCGTTTCCGCCTGGGTCGTGGAACGCCTGCTGGCGGCCGGCGCGATCCCGATCGGCAAAACCAACCTCGACCAGTTCGCCACCGGTCTGGTGGGTGTGCGCTCACCCTACGGCGCCACCCGCAATGCCTTCGATCCGGCCTATATTGCCGGTGGTTCCAGCAGCGGCTCAGCGGTGGCGGTGGCCCGTGGCCTGGTCAGCTTCGCGCTCGGCACCGACACCGCCGGTTCCGGACGAGTGCCGGCGGCATTCAACGGTCTGGTAGGCCTGAAGCCCAGCCGGGGACTGCTCAGCACCCGCGGCGTGGTGCCGGCCTGCCGGACCCTGGACTGCGTCAGCCTGTTCACGGTGAACGCAGCCGATGCGGCAACGCTGTTTGAAATCGCCGCCGGATTTGATCCTGCCGATCCCTACGCCCGCGATCTGCCGCAGGTCTCCGCTGAGCGCCGTGCCCGCTTTCGCTTCGGTGTGCCCGGCGCTGAGCATCTGGAATTTTTCGGCAACCGCGATGCGGCGCAGGCATTCCAGGCCGCAGTGCAGCGTTTGCAGGCCATGGGCGGTGAGGCGGTCACGCTCGATTTCACACCGTTCCTGGCCGCCGCGCGCCTGCTGTACGAAGGTCCATGGCTGGCGGAACGTTATGCGGCCATCGCCGACTTCATCCAGCGCCAGCCCGGCGACCTGCTGCCGGTGACCCGCGCCATCATCGAGCCGGGCGCGCAGACCAGCGCGGTGCAGGCTTTTCAGGCCCAGTACCGCCTGCAATCGCTCAAGCGCCAAACCGATGCCCTGCTGGCCGGCGTGGAATTCGTGCTCACGCCCACTGCCGGAACGATTTACACCCTGGCCGAGGTCGAAGCCGACCCGATCCGGCTCAATGCCCAGCTCGGCTACTACACCAACTTCATGAATCTACTCGATTACAGCGCCGTGGCCGTGCCCGCCGGGATGCAGGATCACGGCCTGCCGTTCGGAGTGACGCTGTTCAGTCATGCCGGCCATGACCGGCGCCTGCTGGCCTGGGCGCAGGCCTTTGAACAGGCGGCGGAAGCGCCGCGCATCAAGATCGTGGTCTGCGGTGCGCACCTGTCCGGGCTGCCGCTGAATTCACAATTGACCGAGCGCGGTGGGTACCGGGTCGCAGCGACGACTTCCGCAGCCCGTTATCGCCTGTATGCTCTGGCCGGCGGGCCACCGTTTCGCCCCGGCATGGTCCGCGACGAGACCGGTGGCAGCGCCATCGAGGTGGAAGTCTGGTCGCTGCCGCTGGCGCAACTGGGCAGTTTCATGGCCGGCATCCCGGCACCACTGGGCATCGGTACGGTGGAATTGGCTGATGGCTCCTGGGAAAAGGGTTTCATCTGCGAACCTTACGCCCTGGCCAGCGCCCGCGACATCAGCGCATTCGGTGGCTGGCGGGCCTATCTGGCCAGCAAGGGCTAGCATGACAGACTGGGCTGGACGGGCCTTGCGGCGTGCAGCATCCCCGTCCCGGCCGCGCGCCGCCGGTACTGCTGCAGCGGCCGCCGTGTGGCACTGTCGCTGAGCAGGAATTGATCGATGCCGGTGGCCGCGCCCAGCGCCCTCAGCAATGCCTCGATATCGCCCTGCCGCTGTGCGCCGCCGTGCTGATAGCACAGCCGGCCGTCCTCGACCTGATCCAGGCAGCTCAGCGCCAGCCGCGTCCGCAAGGTCAGTTGCGGCACAGCACCCGCATCACCGCAATCGGCGGCAATGGCGCGCCCGAGCAGATCCAGATCCAGCCAGGCAAAGCGCAAGCTGCCCTGATACGGATTGGGCTGGTTGGTCGGATCGCTGATACCCGCATAGGGCGGGCCAGGCAATTCGCCCGGCAGTGGTCCGGCCCCGTGCCGGGTCAGATAGACGCGGCTGACATAATCCACCTCCAGCCGTTTCAGACCCAGTTCGAAGGCCAGCATCAGTACATTGCGCAGCCCGGTATGTGAGCGGGTGACGTGGGGAAAAAAGCCGCGCGTCTGGTCGAGCAGCAGCCCCTGCGCACCCTCGAACAGCAGGTGCCGCCCGCGCGCCGCCACCGACAGCGGCATGACGCTGACGCTGTCCAGGAAACGCCGTGCATCGGTAACAAAGCGCTCCAGCAGCGTATCCGCCTGCAACAGGGCCGCCTTGTCCGGCTCCGCCAGCAGCGCCGCGCACCCGAGTCGCGCCAAGCGCGCCGGCAGGTAATCGCGACGCAGGGCGTCAAGCCGCTGGGTCAGCGTCGCCGCGTCGGCCAGATCGGCAACCGTCAGCGCATGATGTGATCGCTGACGCTCCAGGGTTTCGCCGAAGCCAACCCCGCAACTGCCATGCCGGGCCGTGCCGCGCGCCTGTTCCAGCCACTGATTGATCAGCATGTCATAGGGCGTGGTCACCGGACTGCGTGCATCGACCATGACCACCGGCTGCGTGCCCAGCCCGGCCAGCGCCGCCTGCTCACGCAGGAACAGCAGCGGATTGCAAACGAAGAAGCGTGACAGATAGGTCGGAGCACCGGCCAGCGCACCGCTGCCCACATGACCAAACACATGCCGGCGACCCTCGGGCGTCACCACCGTGTGCCCGGCCTGAGCGCCACCGTTAAAGCGCACCACCAGCCGCGCGCCACCGGCGGTGACATGGGCATCGGTGATACGGCCCTTGCCTTCGTCGCCAAACTGAGCGCCAATCACCACCTGAGCAGTCCTGTCCATACGCCGCCTCCCCTAGCGCCGCGGTGCCGAGCGGGGCAGGGTTGCCACCGCACGCCGCACCACCGTACCGGTATCACGCGCCCAGCTCGCCACCACATCATCATGATCGGCACCCTCGTGAATCGCGATCGTCGAGACGATGACCTCAGCCAGACGGCGATGATCAGCCAGGCTGATCACCCGCTGACCGAGCAGATCGGCCCAGCGCGCACGCACTCCGGCGGGATCGTGACGCGCGTAGTTGCCTTCTTCGACGATCACGTGGAAGACGTGATACTGGCGACTGGCCAGCGCCAGCAGTTCCCGTGAGTTCAAATCACGCGCCACCCGATCGCCGAGCACCCGGGCCAGGCCCCGGGCTGGTATGCCCGGCGGTGGCTCTTCGTCGCCGACCGTGAACAGATAGCCCTTGCGGCCGCGCTTCTCAAAACAGTCGATCGAGGTATGCAGGGCGGCGAAATACCAGGGCAGGTTATAGGACTCCCAGTTATTGCCACCGCCGCCTTTTTCCAGCCACAGGCGCTCCAATTGCCGGGCAATGCGGATATCCGCCTCGAACTGGGTCACCTGCAGCGGCGCCTGATCATGCAGGATATCGCCAATACCCATCAGCATGATGTGTGGATCGGGCACCGGCTGCCGGGCGAGAATTTCTTCCACCAGAATGCCCAGGCCACGCCGGGCGAGCGCGTCGGCAATCATGCCCATCGAACCGGTCACATCCAGACCAACGATCAGGGCAGTCGAGTTTGGGTTCAGGGCTGAATCGCGCGATTCGCGCCATTCAACACCAAAGGGATCAAGATCGGGATCAAGACCGCGCGCAGTGAACACCTTTTCGGTGCTGCGATGTGCGGTCGAGTCGGCGTAACGGGTCCAGTCTGCGGAACTCCAGCGTGCGCTGCCCATGGCGTGCTCCTTCTCGGTTGCGGTATCGGGATGTGGCGCGCGAGACGCATCGCCCTGCCACGAGCCTTAGACTAGACCACTTAATTGTTTTTTGCAACTTACATTTTAATTAGCCCGCATGGTACCGGTCTGCAGATTTTCCTAAACTGATCAACCTTATTTGCCGATGACAAAAAAGCATGATGAACGCCAGCACGATTGCGACGGAAGCGGCCCATCCCCAGGCTCTGGTCATGGTCGATACCGCACTGTTCACCATCCACGATGAGCGGCTGTGCCTGATTCTGGCGCGGCGCCGCGAAGCCCCGTTCGCTGGGGCGCTGGCCCTGCCGGGCGGCTTTGTGCATATCGACGAGGACGCCGACACCGAGAGTGCGGCGCGGCGGGTGATCCGTGCCAAGATCGGGTTTGACGCGCCCTATCTGGAGCAACTGTTCACCTTCTCCGGCGCGCACCGCGACCCGCGCGGCTGGTCGCTGAGCGTGGCTTATTACGCGCTGGTGCCAGCGACGCTGCTTGATGCCAGCCAGATGGCCGAGGCGTTTGCGGTCGATGCGCTGCCGGCGCTGCCCTTCGACCATGACCGGATCGTGGCCCGGGCGGTGCAGCGGCTGCGCGACAAGGCCACCTATTCCTCGCTGCCGGCCTTCCTGCTGCCGGAAACCTTCACCCTGAACGAGCTGCATCGCATCTACGAACACAGCATCGGTACGCGCCTCGACAAGGCCTCGTTCCGGCAAAAGATCATCGAACAGGGCATCATCGAACCGATTGCCGGCAGCTTCCGCACCGGCGCGCACCGGCCGGCCCAGATGTATCGGCTGAGCCGATCAACGCTGACCGCGTTTGCGCGCCAGATTTAGCAACCGCCAAGGCCGGTCAGGACCGGTGCGGCTGCTATGCTGCAGGGTGAATCGCCCCATCGGCTACCCGCACGAGGTTGCGCCGGCCATGTCCCAGATCGCCCAAGCGTCCCCACCCGGCCCACCCCGCTGCTGGATCTGCCAGATGCCACTGTCGCCGCTGGAGGCACGGGCCGGCTCCCTGTGCCAGCGCGCGCCCTGCCAGACCCGCTATGCCCTGCTGCAACAGCAGCGGCATACCTGCCTGGTCTGCGGCCGGCCACTGACAGTGGCGGAATGGCCCAACCAGAGCTGTGCGACACCCGCTTGCCAGCGCGCTGCGATTGCCCCGGTCGCACGCCGTGTGCAGGCCCGCAACGAGGCGCACAACGCCGCGCTGATCGCCCAGGAAATCGCCCTAGCGGACCAGCTGCGTCAGCGGGTCATGCGCGCCTTTGCCTCCGAAGATGCCGCGCGTTTCCCACAGGTCGTCATCCCGGCCTGCACCGCCCGCCTGACACCACTGCCACAACGTCGCTGGCGGGCATTCCGCGATCATCTCAACCGTTTGATCAGCGCCGCCCACGCCCTGCCGCGCCCCCGGATGCCAGAACCGGCATTCAGCGCCGCCACACCCGCACCACCCGACTGCCTGCAGACGGTCCTGGCCCAGGCCTGCGCCTGCTGCCGGGGTCGCTGCTGCACCGGCGGTGGCAACCAGGCCTATCTGGATATAGCCACTATGCAGCGCTACCGGACCCTGCATCCCGAACAGCGTCCCCGGCACATCCTGGCCACCTATCTGGATCGGATCGGCCCGCGCAGCTATCAGGACTCCTGCATCTACCATCAGGCCGGGGGCTGCGGCCTGACGCGCGACATGCGCGCCGACCTGTGCAACCGGCATTTCTGCACCGCCCTGCAGCACTTCCAGACCCAGCAGCCGCCCGGCGCTCCGGTGCGCGGTCTTTTTATCGCCGCCGATGACGGCGCACTGCACCGTGCCGTGCGGATTGATGCGGACCAGGTCACGCCGATTCCACTCTGACAGGCAAGGCGACAGCGCTTAGAATGCGGCCATTCCCGCCACCCTGCTTGAGGTTATCGCGCCCATGTCCCTGATCCGCCTGCCCGCAACCTGGATGCGCGGCGGCACCAGCAAAGGCCTGTTCCTGGATCCCGCTGACCTGCCCAGCGATCCGACCCGGCGCGATGCTCTGCTCTTGCGCGCCCTCGGCAGCCCCGACCCCTACGGCACCCAGATCGACGGCCTCGGCGGCGCCACGTCCAGCACCAGCAAGGTCGCCCTGGTGTCGCCCTCGACCCGGCCCGGCTACGATCTCGACTACCGGTTTGGCGCCGTCGCGGTCAATGCCGCCCTGATCGACTGGTCCGGCAACTGCGGCAATCTCAGCGCGGCGGTAGCCGGCTTCGCTCTCAGCCGCGGCATGCTGCCGCCGCCGCCCGACGGCATCGCCAGCTTCCGCATCTGGCAGGCCAATCTTGCCGAAACCCTGATCACCCATGTCCCGGTGCGCAACGCTCAGGCGCTTGAAAGCGGTGACTTTACCCTGGCCGGCGTGGCCTTTCCCGGCGCGCGGATCACGATCGATTTCCTCGCTCCCGGCGGCAGTGCCACTCTGCTGCCCACCGGCCATCCGCGCGACCGGCTCGTGGTGCCCGGCGTCGGCACATTCGATGCCACGCTGATCAACGCCGGCAACCCGACTGTTCTGGTGCGCGCCACTGATCTGGGCCTGAGCGGCCGGGAAAGCCGCGCCACCCTCAATCAGGATGCTGCGCTGCTGGCGCGCTGTGAGGCGATTCGCGCCCACGGTGCCGTGGCCATGGGTCTGGCCAGCACTGCTGATGCCGCGACCACACAGCGCCCGCACACGCCCAAGCTGGCTCTGATCGCCCCGCCGCTCAGCTACCGGTCCAGCGATGGTCACGAGGTCACCGCCGATAGCCTTGATCTAAGCGCGCGCATCCTGTCGATGGGTGTTCTGCACCACGCCTTCACCGCGACTGGCGCGGTGGCGCTGGCGGTTGCAGCCGTGCTGCCCGACACGCTGGCCTGGGAAGCAAGTGGCGGACGCATCGCCAACGGCGCCGAGCTGCGCATCGGCCATACTGCCGGGGTCATGGCCGTGGGTGCATCAGTGGCGATGCGCGATGGCCGCTGGCAGGCCGAGAAGGTGACCCTGTGGCGCAGTGCCCGGCGCCTGATGGAAGGCTGGATCCTGGTGCCCGATCCGGACGGCCCGGCATGAGGTGCATTGGCCGGCGATCGTTGACACTGGCGCTGCTGCTGTTGTTGCACCTGATGAGCAGCGCCAAGGCCACCGATCTGGCGCCGTTGCGGGCGCTGGTGAACGAAGGCAGTACGGTCTCGGCGCTGGTGCTGCGGCTGCGCGATGGTGCGGTACTGGCCAGCCTCAACCCGGAACAGCCCTTGATTCCAGCTTCGGTCAGCAAGCTGCTGGTGGCAGCGACGGTCCTCGATGCCTGGGGCGCAGCGCATACCTTTACCACCCGCATGCTGAGCAGCGCGCCCCGCAATGGCACGCTTCTGAACGGTGACCTGCTGATCGAAGGCGCCGGCGATCCGATGCTGGTCAACGAAAAACTCTGGTTCCTGTGCACCGACATCGCCCGGCAGGGCATCCGTGAAATCGCCGGCGATCTGGTGTTGCATAACGGGCGCTTCGCGGCCATCACCGAACATGGCGACCGGGCAACGGCAGCAGAGGCTTCGACCCACGCCTATGACGGCGCTTTGTCAGCGGTCGCGGTCAATTACAGCGTGCTGGCGGCGGTGATCAGTCCGGGCGAAACGCCGGGTGCACCGGCACAGGCGGGCCTGGAACCCTACCCGCTGGACACGGTGAGCGTGATCAACCAGATCACCACCGGCTCCGACGGCAGCGCACCAACGTTCAGCGTACTGCGCGAGCGCACCGCTACGGGCGATCGCCTCACCGTCAGTGGCTCCATCGCCCGCGACAGC
>Ga0116181_1004846_pt1 | contig 9959 bp, 7 predicted proteins | sample AD_UKC075_MetaG_FD_89752 | JGI IMG/M metagenome (GOLD analysis project Ga0116181, IMG submission 89752) | Active sludge microbial communities of municipal wastewater-treating anaerobic digesters from USA - AD_UKC075_MetaG | ecosystem: Engineered > Bioreactor > Anaerobic > Digestate | place: USA... | reverse complement strand
CCGGCAGGGCTGCTGGTGACCGTACCCGAACCGGTGCCGGCCTTGCTCACCGTCAAGGTGTAGCGGGGCGCGTTGAAGGTGGCAGTGACCGTCTTGGCGGCATCCATGGTCACCTTGCAGGTGCTGGTACCGCTGCAGGCGCCACTCCAGCCGGCGAAGGTCGAGCCGCTGGCGGCGCTAGCGGTCAGGGTGACCACAGTGCCTTTGGTATAGGACTCGCTGCAATCGCTGCCGCAACTGATGCCGGCCGGGCTGCTGGCGACCGTACCCGAACCGCTGCCGGCCTTGTTCACGGTCAGGGTGTAGGTATTATCATTTTCGACGATTGTTGTTGCTCGAAAGTCCGCCACATCCACCCGCGTATTATTCAACGAACGCACGTTGTCGTCATTGGCCGTGCCGCAGGCATCGCCGCTGCTGGAGCAGGTCAAGTTGGGACTGGAGAACTTGCCGACCTCGGGGTTGATATAGCTCATGATCGTGCCGAAACGGTTGGCAAGGCCATAGCCATAGGAATAGAGGTAAGCACCCGAGTGGGACGTATTGGCGCGATCATGCGCGCTGCCCATGTTATGACCAAGTTCGTGAGTCAGCGAGAGATCACTGCAAAAAGAGTTACTACCGCCGGTATCGGTGCCATCACTCACTACCGCATAGCCATAGCTGGCAAACAGGCTGACGGCTCGCTGGTCATAGCCATTGAGCCAGCCATTACCACAACTGATATGCATGGTGTTATTAAACGGGCGTAGCAGTGCGACCAGATCGGCACCGTATTGATCGCGCAAGGCGCCGACGTTCGCCAGCGTCGGGTCCGTACCATAGGTTAGTGCATCCAGTGCAGTATTGTTGGCAGTGGTATCGCTGTAGCCGACCTGGGCGGTATGCACCAGACGCAGCACGATATTCACCTGGCTGTCGATATAGGCCTGATTGCCGAGCGCTACCAGTTGATCAAGGCGTGCCTGCAGGCCGCTGCCATAGCGATTAACCATGCCAGCGGTATACAGCAACAGCAGGTCAATGGTGCTTTGGGCTGCGGCCTGTGGCTGAACGACATCGCTGATTTCGGGGTCTTCGGTAGGTTCCGGGGCCATACGCGGCGCGAGTTGCCGGCGTGGTGGTTGCGGACGGGGCGTCGTGACTGGTGGCAGGGCGATATCATCAGCCAGACGGCCATGCGTCAGCCCGGCGGCCTGGGTATCAATCAGCCAGGTAGTACCGGATTCGTCACTTTCCAGCAGAAATTCACCATCTGGTGTCAAAATGCGGCCAAAGCTGCGACCCTGTCCTGTGGTGATCAGCACCCGGTAATGATCGCCATATCCTTGCAGATGCCCAACCCAGGTGAAACTGCCGCTGGGATGAACCATCGGTGCATCGGCGACCACCTCATAACGGGGACCTGCGGGCAGCGAAACCGAGAGCGTGCGCGGTGCTGTGAAGGCTTGACCAAGCTGGGTATGCAGGCGCACGGCATGACGGCCGGGCGGGGTAGCGTTGAATATGGCAAGCCCACGCGCAGCGCCTGTCGTGTCATCTTCCAGTTCGAACAATTCGTTGCCGGCTGCGGTCGATGCTGCGGTAGCTATGCCACTATCGCCCGTAGTTGCTGCCAGCGCGCTCCATGCCGGTGTGACCAGCCCGCCGAGGATGAACAGAGCGCCTACGCAATTGCGGGCCAATCGATGCGACCGCGCCGGCAAGGGCTGGGCAAAGCTATCACGGAATTGCGCGTTCATAGTCAGCGGCCTTTATGCTGAAAAATGCAAATTTCATGATTCTATGTATGGTAAATAATACTCTTTTTCGGTTTTCGCCGCTATAGGTAGGGCATGCTGGTTCTAATCTTGGTCATGGTTTTCGGGGTTTCTGTGCTGTTGACTTGGCATTTGTCCCGGCCTGATGCGGGACTGCGCATCCTGGATCAGCCTAATCATCGCTCTCTGCATCAACAGCCAACGCCGCGTACCGGAGGGCTGGCGATTCTGGCAGCGGGTCTGCTCGGTAATGCGCTGCGGCTGCAGTTTGCCACTGCCAGCACATTTCCCATTGCATATCTGCTGTCCGGTTTACTGCCACTGGTGTTGATTTCCTGGCTGGATGATCGGCATGGCATTGCTGCGCGCTGGCGCATGGCTGTGCATCTGGGTGCCGCAGCTAGTTTGTTAGCAACTTATGTGCCCTTGATCAATAGACTTGAGTTTGGCGAATTGCTGCTCGCGTTGCTGGCGCTGCTGTTTGTGACCTGGATGGTCAATCTTTACAACTTCATGGATGGAATGGATGGCTTTGCGGGTGGCATGGCGGTGATGGGTTTCACTACGCTGGCTTGGCTGGGGCAGGCGGATACCGGTTTTGCTGCATTCTGCCTGATAGTGGCGGCGGCCAGCGCCGGGTTTCTGGTATGGAATTTTCCACCGGCGCGAATATTTTTGGGCGACACCGGTTCAACCACGCTGGGTTTTCTGGCAGCGGCCTGCAGTCTGTGGGGCAGCGTGACGGGCCTGTTTCCGTTCTGGGTGGCGCTGCTGGTGTTTTCGCCATTTAGTGTCGATGCGACCGTGACCCTGCTGCGCCGGTTGTGGAAGGGTGAAAGAATCTGGGAAGCACACCGCAGTCACTATTACCAGCGTCTGGTGCTGCTCGGCTGGGGGCACCGCCGGACCGTGCTGGCGGAATATGGTCTGATGCTGAGCTGTGCTGCTTCAGCGTTGCTGGCGGTGCATCTGCCCGGCACCGGTCAGGCGAGTCTGGCGCTGGGCTGGCTGCTGATTTATGGCGGCTTGATGTGGGGTGTAGGGCGACTGGAGCGACGGCATGCTACAGTAGCCGCCCCGTGAAGCCTGAAATTTTGCTCTTCAATCTGCCGTCCACGCTGCGCCGCGCCCTGCTGGTTGTGGGTGATGCGCTGGCAGTGCTGGTCGCGATCTGGGCGGGATTCGCGTTGCGCCTGGGTGAATGGTGGCCGGATTGGCTGCAGGATGTGGCGTGGCTGTTTCCGCTGGCGGTGCTGGTCCAGATTCCGACCTTTGCCACCGTGGGCCTGTACCGGCCGATCCTGCGCTATGCCGATGAAAGCCTGCTGTACACCATCGTGTTGGGTGTGAGCGCCGGCATCCTGCTGCTGATGGCGGTGTGGGTGTTTCTGCGCGAGGGGCTGGTGCCGCGTTCCTCCTGGCTGATTGCCTGGCTGGTATTGGTGGCGCTGGTGGGCGGTGAGCGACTGGCGTTGCGCCGTGTGCTGCGCCGCTGGTTCCGTCCCGGTGCGCCGCGGGCACCGGCCATCATTTATGGCGCGGGCGAAGCGGGCGCGCAGCTGGTGCAGACCCTGCGCTACAGCGCCGAGTTTGAGCCGGTGGTGTTCGTCGATGATAACCCGCAGCTCTGGGGCAGCGTGGTGCTGGGCCTGAAGGTGCGCGCGCCATTCAAGCTGCCGCGTCTGGTGACGCAGCACGATGCCCGCCTGATTCTGCTGGCGCTGCCCTCAGCTTCGCATCGGCGGCGGCGGGCCATTCTCGAATCTTTGGCCGGTTTGCCGGTGCGGGTGCTGGCCTTGCCCACCCTGGCGGAGCTGACCAGTGGCGCGCGGCGCATCGACGAATTCCGCGAGATCGATGTCGAGGATATTCTCGGCCGCGACTCCGTGCAGCCCAACACGGCGCTGCTGCGGGCGCGGGTCACGGGCAAAACGGTACTGGTGACCGGTGCCGGTGGCTCGATTGGCGCCGAGCTGTGCCGGCAGATTCTGCCGCTGCGACCACGCCGGCTGGTGCTGTTTGAACGTTCCGAGTACGCCCTGTACGCCATTGAGCAGGAGCTTAGCGCCATGCGGGTCAACATGGGTCCGCCACTGGTGGAACTGGTCCCGCTGCTGGGCTCGGTGGTGCAGCGCCGTCGCCTGCAGGTGGTAATGGAGTGCTTCGCGGTGCAAACCGTCTACCACGCCGCCGCTTACAAGCATGTGCCGATCGTCGAGCACAACCCGATCGAAGGGGTGCGCAACAATGTATTTGGTACCCTGCATGCCGTTGAGGCTGCGCAGGCCGCCGGTGTCGAGACCTTCGTGCTGATTTCCAGCGATAAGGCAGTGCGGCCTACCAATGTGATGGGCGCGACCAAGCGTCTGGCGGAACTGATTCTGCAAGGGCTGGCCGGGGAGGGTAGCGCAACCCGGTTTTGCATGGTGCGCTTTGGCAATGTGCTCGACTCTTCCGGCTCGGTGGTGCCGCTGTTTCGCGAACAGATTCGCCAGGGTGGGCCGGTCACGGTGACCCACCCGGAGGTCGAGCGCTATTTCATGACCATTCCCGAGGCGGCGCAACTGGTGATCCAGGCCAGTGCCATGGCCCAGGGTGGCGATGTCTTCCTGCTCGACATGGGCGAACCGGTGCGGATCATCGACCTGGCGCGGCGGATGATCCAGCTGTCGGGTCTGCGTGTGCGCGATGCGCAGGGCGAGGGTGATATCACGATCGAGTTTACGGGCTTGCGCAGCGGTGAAAAGCTGCGCGAGGAGCTGCTGATCAGTGCTGATGATCTGCCAACCGAGCATCCGATGATTCGCCGCGCCCGCGAGGACTATGCACCGTGGCCGGTGCTGCGTGATTGGCTGGAGCAGCTCGATCGCGCCACGCATGCCTTCGACTATGCCGGGGTGCGGGCGCTGCTGCGGGAAGCCGTCGCCGAATATCAACCGGATGCGGGTATCGAGGATTGGGTCTGGCGGGCAGCGCAACCGGGCACGCCGGGCTATGCCCGACAAGCAGCAGCAGTTAATCCGGCGACTCGGGATTGGGCCAGATCACCGCAGTCTTGATCCAGTTGCCGGCGATTTCGATGATCTCGGTTGGGTGGCCGGCCAGATTCAGGCGGGCGCCCGGCTCGGGAATGGTTTCCAACTGCTCCATCACCAGGCCGTTCAGGGTGCGCGGACCATCGGTGGGCAAGGCCCAACCCAGGGCGCGGTTCAGGGCGCGCACCGGGGTACGGCCACTGACCACATAGCCGCCATCGGCGCGCGCCACCGGATTGCGGCTGTGCAGCGGCGTGGCCGGATCCGTGGTGAATTCACCGACGATCTCCTCAAGAATATCCTCCAGCGTCACCAGACCGAGCACATCGCCGTATTCATCAACCACCAGGCCCAGGCGCCGGCGCTGCTGCTGAAAGCTCAGCAACTGCCGGGTCAGCGAAGTGCCCTCGGGGATGAAATAGGCCTCGCGGATCAGGCTTTCCAGGTCGGCGCGATTGAAATCCGGCTTCTGAGTCATCAGATTCAGCACCTTGCGCAGATGCAGAAAGCCCACCACCTGTTCGATGCTGTCGCGATACACCGGCAGGCGCGTGTAGGGGCTACGGGTCAACTGCCCGACGATTGCCGGCCAGTCATCCTCCAGATCGATGCCGACCAGCTCGCTGCGCGGCACCATGATGTCCTCGACGCGGATATCCTCCAGTTCCAGGACGCTGAGCAGCATCGCCTGATGGCGTTTGGGAATCATCACCCCGGCTTCCAGCACCACGGTGCGCAATTCTTCAGCGCTGAGCGAATGCGGACTGCTGGAGGTCTGAATGGTGACCCGGAACAGGCGCAGCAGGCTGTTGACCACCAGGTTGGTCAGCCACACCAGCGGATAGAGCAGCTTGAGCAGCGGGACCAGCACCGCCGAAGCCGGATAGGCGATGCGCTCCGGGTGCAGGGCCGCCAGGGTCTTGGGCGCGACCTCGCCAAACACCAGCACGATCAGGGTCATGGCAACCGTGGAGGCGACAATGCCGGCATCGCCCAGAAAGTGCAGGGCGATGACGGTCGCCAGCGACGAGGCCAGGATATTGACGAAGTTGTTGCCGAGCAGAATCAGGCCAATCAGCCGGTCGGGCCGTTCGAGCAGGCGGCTGGCGCGTTGCGCGGCCTTGTCCCCGGCCTTGGCGCGATGGCGCAGGCGGTAGCGGTTCAGGGTCATCAGTCCGGTCTCGGAACCGGAAAAAAACGCGGAACAGCCAATCAGCAGCACCAGCGCCACGCACAGCACGCCTATGTGAAAATCATCCAAGTCGCAACACCCTCGCGGTGGAAATAAGCGGTGGAGACAAATGGCTTTTACGGATTGCTGCCGGAGCCGTCAAGCCATGGACACCTGGTACCTGGCCGGGCCTAATAGCGGCGCAGGATCAGCTCCAGCACCAGCTTGCTGCCAAAATAGGCCAGCACCAGAAAGGCAAAACCGCTCAGCGTCCAGCGAATGGCGGTACGGCCGCGCCAGCCAAAGCGCCAGCGTCCCCAGAGCAGCACACCAAAGACGCCCCAGGCGATCAGTGACAGTAGTGCCTTGTGCGCCAGATGCTGGGCAAACAGATCCTCGATGAAGAACAGGCCGCTGAGCAGGGTAATGCTGAGCAGGACAAAGCCGGCGCCGATCATCTGAAACAGCAGCGCTTCCATGGCGGTCAGAGGCGGAATGCCGCGCAGGAAACCGCCCGGATGGCGATGGCGCAGGCGATGATCCTGGATGGCCAGCAGCGCTGCCTGCAGTGCCGCCAGAGTGAGCAGCGAATAGGCGAGAATGGCGATGACAATGTGCAGTTCCAGCGGCCAGCGACTGCTGTCGGCGACGATGCGCTCAGCGGGAAACAGCAGCCCCAACAGCAGGGTCAGGGCAGCAAAGGGCAGCACGACAATGCCCAGGCTTTCCATTGGACGCACCATGGCTGCGGCCAGCAGCACTACGGCAATCAGCCAGCCGGTGAAGGACAGGGCGTTAAAGAATCCCAGATTGAGGCCGGCCGGTTCAAACACGGTCTGGGCCAGGATCAGGGTGTGCAGCAGCGCCGCGCTCCAGCCTAGCGCCAGCGGGCCACCTTTGGTGATGCCGCCGGTCTGGCTGCTCACCTGAGCCAGGCGCAGCGCCAGCAAACCGCCGGCAAACAGGTAAAGCAGGGCGGCCAGGCCGCCGATGACCGCGTTCATGATGAAGGTCGAGTTGTACGAATAGACGGAAGGAGAACAGAATTATCACTAAAATGGCCGGATCGCGGAATGTCGTTATGCGCGCCGGTGCTGATTGGATTGCGCCAGGGATGCGTCGAATCCCTATAATTCCTGATTATTCCTGAATCGGTCCATATTGATGGCAGGTGGCTGCCGCCGATTTCGCTAGCGTCGAGGCTGAATCCCGCATGTTTGAAAATCTGAGTGAGCGCTTGCTGCGCACCGTCAAGAATCTGCGTGGTCAGGGTCGCCTGACCGAGGACAACATTAAGGACGCGCTGCGCGAGGTGCGCATGGCGCTGCTGGAAGCGGACGTGGCCTTGCCGGTGGTGCGCGAGTTCATTGAGCGGGTGCGTGCGCGCGCCATCGGCGAGGAGGTGCTGCTCAGTCTGACGCCGGGTCAGGTGCTGATCAAGATCGTCCATGAAGAGCTGGTGCGGACCATGGGCGAGGCCAACGCTGAACTCAACCTGCGCGCGCAGCCGCCCGCAGTGGTGCTGATGGCCGGTCTGCAGGGCTCCGGTAAGACCACCAGTGTGGCCAAGCTGGCCCGCTGGCTGAAGGAGCGCCAGCGCAAGAAAAGCCTGGTGGTCAGTTGTGATGTCTATCGACCGGCCGCGATTGAGCAGTTGCGCAAGCTGGCCGGCGAGGTTGGCGTGGAATTTTTCCCCAGCGCTAACGGACAGGAACCGGATGTAATTGCCCGCCAGGCGCTCGACCAGGCGCGCCGGCAGGGTTTTGACGTGCTGATTGTCGATACCGCCGGTCGCCTGCACGTCGATGCCGAGATGATGGCCGAGATCCAGCGTCTGCACGCGGTGCTGAATCCGATCGAAACCCTGTTCGTGGTCGACAGCATGACCGGTCAGGATGCCGCCAACACCGCGCAGGCATTTGGCGCCGCGTTGCCCCTGACCGGCGTGGTGCTGACCAAAACCGATGGTGATGCCCGTGGCGGCGCGGCCCTGTCGATCCGGCATATCACCGGCCAGCCGATCAAATTCCTTGGCGTCGGCGAGAAAACTACCGCGCTGGAACCCTTTTTCCCCGATCGGGTGGCTTCGCGCATTCTCGGCAAGGGCGATGTGCTCAGTCTGGTCGAGGAGATGGAGCAAAAGGTCGACAAGGAAAAGGCCCTCAAGCTGGCGCAGAAGGTGCAAAAGGGCAAGGGCTTCACCCTGGACGATTTTCGTGAACAGATGCAGCAGATGATGAGCATGGGCGGCATCGCCAGCCTGCTCGACAAGATGCCGGGCTTTAACGCCGCGCCGGCCGCACTCAAGGATCAGGCCGCTGACAAGGAGGTCAAGCGCCTGATTGCGATCATTGATTCAATGACGCCGCAGGAGCGCCGTTTCCCCGACATCATCAAGGGCTCGCGCAAGCGGCGCATTGCCGCCGGTTCCGGCACCCAGATCCAGGATGTCAACCGCCTGCTCAAGCAGTTCGATCAGGCGCAAAAAATGATGAAGAAAATGAAGGGCGGCGGGCTGATGAAGATGTTGCGCGGTTTGCAGGGCAAGCTGCCGATGGGCAGTCTGCCGCCGCTCAAGCCCTGATTTTCATCTTTCGGTACGCTGGACAGTTTCAAATACGCGAAATTTCGGCTAATATCGCCCGCTTACTCCGGCTGCCCCCTGCGGGTGGCCTTTTCGTATCGGAATTCGCACGAGGTATGTACAGCGCATGGTTACCATCCGCCTGTCCCGCGGCGGCGCCAAGAAGCGCCCCTTCTACACCGTAGTAGTCACCGACAGCCGCAACCGGCGTGACGGTCGTTACATTGAACGCATTGGTTTCTTCAACCCGATCGCCAGCGGTCAGGATGAGCGCCTGAGCCTGAACCAGGAACGGCTGGCGTACTGGCTGGGCACCGGTGCGCAGCCGTCCGTGCGGGTCAGCAGCCTGATGGCGGAAGCGCGCAAGCGGCAGGCGCAGGCCTAAGGCGGTTGTTAGGCGGAGCGCGCCGGGAGCGGTGCCGCGATGACGGAAAGATCTGCGGATTGGGTCGTGCTCGGCCGGGTTTCGGGCCTGTTTGGCGTGCAGGGCTGGGTGCGGGTGTTTTCCCATACCGCGCCGCGCGAGGGCATTGCCCGCTATAGCCCGCTGTTTTTGCAGCGCCCTGAAGGCTGGCGGGAATTTGCCGTCGAGGCGGGCCGCGCGCACGGCGAGGGTGTGGTGCTCAAGTTCGTCGGCTGTAATGACCGTGATCAGGCAACTGCCCTGCTGGACAGCGAGATCGCCATACGCCGCGCGCAATTGCCGCCTCTGGCACCGGGTGAGTACTACTGGGCTGACCTGGAAGGTTTGCGAGTGGTGACCCTGGATGGCGTCGAACTGGGCACGGTTGATCATCTGTTCGCGACCGGCGCCAACGATGTCCTGGTGGTGCACGGTGCGCGTGAGCGTCTGCTGCCTTTCGTGCGCGGCACGGTGGTCGTCGAGATCGATCTCGATGCGCGCCTGCTGCGGGTGGACTGGGATCCGGAGTTCTAGGCGCGTCGCCTGCATCAAACCGCAGCGCGGGGCACCGTGCAAGGAACAGCCGTGCGCATCGACGTGGTCACCCTGTTTCCCGAGATGGTCGAAACCCTGTTGCGCTTTGGTGTCACTGGGCGGGCGGTTGATCGGGGGTTGCTCGATGTGGCGACCTGGAATCCGCGTGATGCTGCCCATGACCGTCATCGCACGGTCGATGACCGTCCCTATGGCGGCGGGCCGGGGATGGTGATGAAGGTGCAGCCCTTGCGCGATACCCTGCGCCGGGCGCGGGCGGCGGTGCAGCCACCGGGCCGAACGCTGTATCTGAGTCCGCAGGGCCGGCCGCTGGACCAGGATGGGGTGCGGCAACTGGCAATGGAGCCGCGCCTGATCCTGCTGGCCGGTCGCTATGAAGGAATCGATGAGCGCCTGATCGAGGCCGAGGTGGACGAGGAATGGTCCATTGGCGATTACGTGCTCAGCGGTG
>Ga0116181_1004835_pt1 | contig 9967 bp, 8 predicted proteins | sample AD_UKC075_MetaG_FD_89752 | JGI IMG/M metagenome (GOLD analysis project Ga0116181, IMG submission 89752) | Active sludge microbial communities of municipal wastewater-treating anaerobic digesters from USA - AD_UKC075_MetaG | ecosystem: Engineered > Bioreactor > Anaerobic > Digestate | place: USA... | reverse complement strand
CGGGTAGCCGAGCGACTTGATCCCCGCGACGGCGATGATCGGCCCGGAGAGGATCGCGCCGATGCGGCGCGTGTTCATGAACAGCCCGGTGGCCAGCCCTGGCCGGGGGATGATCTGCTGGAAGAGGGTCATGCCGATCCCGGAGATCGCGGCGAAGAACCACGCGTTCAGCAGTTGAACGGCCAGCAGCGTTGCCGGGTCGCGCAGGAAGACGAGCGCGACGTAGTAGACGATGCCCGCCACGCACCCGCTGATCAGCAGCGCGGAGGAGGGGAATCGTCGGCCGCTGCGGGGACTCCCGCCGAACGGGTGCGATTCGAAAGCCCGTGCTCATCGGTCGAACTGGTCGAGGTGTTCTTCGACGACCACATTGTCGAGGTATTCGTCAACGGCGGTGAGTCGGTGGGGACTGTCTTGTTCGATACGGGAGGAGAAGCCCGAGGTGTCGCGTTCGCACCCACCGCGGATTGCGCACTACTGAGGGCGAGCCTGCACGGCTTCGAGAAGCAGCGCGCAGGTTAGCGAAGAGCGCGACGGGGCGTGCGGCGTATCTGAGACGCACCGCGTCCGAGGTCGTCGCTCAGAACCTGATCTCGCCGGTCGTCAGGGCTTGCTTGTACTGGTCGATGACCTCCTGTGCCCGGCTGTGCGACTCGATGAATCCGCGAGCGTCGGGATGGACCATGGCGGCGATCTCCAGGATGTCGTCGTAGATGCTCTGCAGTGGCGAGCGGTATATCGGCTCATGATGAGCGATGCGGTTGCGCAGGACGCGGATATCGTCGAGGCAGGCGTGGATGTACTTGCGGCGCCGGTCGCCGCGGTGCGGGAAGGCGTGCTGGAGACGCGGTTGCCACAGGGTGGTCTCGTAGTCGAACAGGCGGTCGCGGGGCACGCCTCCGCTGGTGAGGCCGACCCAGAGTCCGAATGAGGTGGCCGCGACGACTTGGTCGCTGCTCGGGTTCGGGGTCCCTCGGCGTTGCAGGGTGGAGATGGCCGAGTCGATGGCCTCCTGCTCGTTGCGGCAGAGGTGGACTCGTGTGTCCGACCACCAGTCTCCTTGGCCGGTGCGCTCGACGAGTCGGTCGTGGATGGTATTTCGCACGGCGATCTCGAGGATGCTGATCGGACCCCATAGCGCCGAGCAGGCGGCGAGGTTCCAGGTGTAGAGCCGCAGTGCGAGCTTGCGGTCGCCGTTGTAGCGTGCAAGGTAGGGGGCGAAGCGCGCTTCGCTGAGCAGCCCGTCGAGGCCATCAGGGGCCGCACCAGCGTCCACGCGTTCTCCCTAGAAAGACTGATGCCCCGGGAGTCCGAGCCGTGAGGCTCGAATGGTCACCGGGGCGTTACATGCCTAAGACTAGCCGAAGCAAGCTCGGCCCTCAAGACGGACGGCGAGTGTGCCGGGTGGGGGCCCTACCGGTCCTGAGCGGCCTGTTCGCGAATCTTGTCCAGGGCGTCGTTGAAGCCGTCGGCGCAGCCGCTGGCCCCGGCGATGACGCCGACCCCAAAGCCGGCGATCGGCTTGCCGACCAACGCCTACGGCCTCTACACCTCCACGATGGACACGCGCTGGATCGACAAGGACGGCAACGCCGCCTTCAACTTCGGCCGCTACGACAACCCCAAGGTCACCGAAGCGCTGAACACCTACGCCTCCGCCTCCTCCGACGAGGAGCGCACCGAGGCGCTGCGCGTGATGCAGACGGCGTTCGTCGAGGACATCCCCGCGATCACGCTGGGCGCGCACCCGCTGCTCGGCCAGTACAACACCCGCAACTACGTGGGCTGGCCCGACGCGGACAACCCGTACGCCTCGGGTGATCCGACGCAGCCGAACATCGTCCTGATCCTGCAGAAGCTGCAGCCGGCGAGCTGACGCACGTGCCTCGGCGGGGGGTGGATCAGTCCACCCCCCGCTGGGCACGACGACGATGAAAGCGAAGACTCACCGATGAGCAACACTCTTCTTTCCGTGCGCGACTTCTCGGTCGTGTACGACGTCGACCCGCCGGTGCGTGCTGTCACGGACGTCAGCATCGAACTGCAGCGCGGCGAAATCCTTGGCCTGGCCGGCGAGAGCGGCTGCGGCAAGACCACCCTCGCCTACGGCATCCAGCGGCTGCTGAAGCCCCCGGCGGTCATCACCGGCGGCGACGTGATCCTGCACGACGCCTCCGGCACCGATATCGACATCAACGGCCTCGACGCCGCGCAGATGCAGAGGTTCCGCTGGGACAAGATCTCGATGGTGTTCCAGGGCGCGATGAACGCGCTGAACCCCGTCGCGTCGATCGGCAAACAACTGGAGGACGTGTTCATCGTCCACCGCCCAGACCTGTCGAAGAAGCAGCGCCTCGCAGAGGTCGCCGAGCTGCTCGAGATCGTGAAGGTGGGAGCCGATCGTTCCCGCTCCTACCCGCACGAGCTCTCCGGCGGCATGCGCCAGCGCGTGATGATCGCGATGGCGCTGGCGTTGCGCCCTCAGCTGATGATCATGGACGAGCCGACGACCGCCCTCGACGTCCTCGTGCAGCGCGAGATCCTCAAGCAGATCTCGGCGCTGCGGCACCAGTTCGGTTTCACGGTGGTCTTCATCACGCACGACCTGCCGCTCCTGCTGGAGATCTCGGACCGCATCGCGATCATGCGCGCGGGCGAGATCGTCGAGCTGGGGACCTCCGAGCAGATCTGGACGAACCCGCAGAACGACTACACCAAGACCCTGCTGGCGTCGTTCCCGCGCCTCACGGGGGAGAAGGGAGTCGTGGCCCGATGACGAAGCTCGACTTCAACAACGTGACCAAGATCTACAACGTGCGCGGCGCGGGCCAGATCAAGGCCCTCGACGACGTGAGCTTCACCCTCGAGTCGCGCCAGACGATCGGGCTCGTCGGCCAGTCCGGCAGCGGCAAGTCGACGATCGCGAAGATCCTCACCGGACTCGAGGTCCAGACGCGCGGCGAGGTGCTCCTCGACGGCGCGCCGGTCCCGACCCGCGGCACGGGCCTTCGGAGGTACCGGCAGCAGCTGCGCATGGTCTTCCAGGACCCGTTCGCCTCGCTGAACCCGTACCACACGATCCGCCACCACATCGAGCGACCGCTGCGCCTCGACAACGTGGTCCCGAAGGACCAGATCGACGCCGAGGTGCGCCGCCTGCTCGGGCGCGTGCGCCTCGTGGCGAACGACGTCATCGACCGCCGCCCGCACGAGCTGTCCGGCGGCCAGCGCCAGCGCGTCGCCATCGCCCGCGCGCTCGCCTCGCGCCCCTCTCTGCTCATCGCCGACGAGCCGGTCTCGATGCTCGACGTGTCGATCCGGCTGGGGGTCCTCAACCTGCTGGCCGACCTGCAGAAGGAGGAGGGCCTCGGCGTCCTCTACATCACGCACGACCTGGCGACGGCGCGTCACTTCAGCGACGAGATCATGGTGCTCAACCAGGGGAGGGTCGTCGAGCACGGCCCCGCCGACGACGTCATCCTCAACCCGCAGGACCCCTACACCAAGAGCCTCCGCGAGGCCTCCCCCGACCCGGAGAAGCACTTCGCACAGGCCACGAGCATCCTGGGAGGTGCCGAATGAACGCCGATCCCGCCCGCGCGGTTGACGTCGTCGACCCCGACAGCCCCGACGTCGATCCCCTCGAGGTCGGCACGACGGCCACGAAGGTCCACAAGACGAGGGCCAGGGTGCCGTGGCGCTTCCTCGGGAAGCGCGCGGCCTTCTACCTGTTCACCTTCTGGGCAGCGTTGACCATCAACTTCTTCCTGCCCCGCATGATGAAGGGCGACGCGGTCAGCGCGTACCTGGCGCGCAACCAGAACATCAGCCAGGAGGCGGCGGACGCGCTGCGCGCCCTGCTCGGCCTCGACACGGACAAGACCCTGTGGCAGCAGTACCTCGACTACTGGGCCCTCCTGCTCCGCGGCGACCTCGGCATCTCGCTGTCGCACGGCCTTCGTCCGGTGTCCGAGGTGATCTCCGGGGCGCTTCCGTGGACCATCGGGCTGGTCGGCATCGCCACCGTGATCGCCTTCACCGTCGGCACGGTCGGCGGCGCGTTCATCGGCTGGAGGCGCGGAAGCAAGCTCGACCTGCTGATCCCGCTGACCACGTTCCTCAACACCATCCCGTACTTCTGGCTCGGCCTGCTGGCGATCACGGTCTTCTCCGTGAACCTCGGCTGGTTCCCGATCGGCAAGGCGTTCGGTGTGGGGAAGTCGCCCGAGTGGTCGTGGGAGTTCATCTCCTCCGTGATCCACCACGGGACCCTGCCCGCGCTCACGATCGTCCTCGCGTCGCTCGGCGGCTGGATGCTCGGCATGCGCAACATGATGCTGACGGTCCTCGACGAGGACTACATCACGGTCGCCCAGGCGAAGGGCATGCCGAACAGCCGCGTGCTGTGGCGCTACGCGGCGCGCAACGCCGTCCTGCCGCAGATCCAGAGCTTCGCGCTGTCGCTGGGCTTCATCGTCGGCGGCACGGTCGTCATGGAGATGGTGTTCAGCTATCCCGGCGTCGGAAAGATGCTGCTGGACGCCACCAACGCCAAGGACTACGCGCTGATGCAGGGGGTGTTCCTCATCATCACGTTGTCGGTGCTGTTCGCGAACATCGCCGCCGATGTCGCATACGCCTTCCTCGACCCACGTACCCGCCAGACGGAGGCCTGAGCCATGAGCACACAACAAGTTGTCGATGCCAGCGCCGCCGTTCCCGCTGACCCGCCCCCGCCGCCTGCGACGCTCCGCAGCAGGATCGGTTCCGCCTTCGCGATGTCTGGCCGCCGCCCTCAGTAGCGCGCGTTGCGCAGCACCGGGAGCTGCTCGCGGACGCGGTCGACGTCGTCGGCGTCGATGTCCACGAAGGCCAGTTCCGGCGCCTCGCCGAGCTCGAGGAGGACGGTGCCCGTCGGGTCGACGACCATCGAGTGTCCGACCCCGGTAGGCGGGCCGGGCACGTCGACGTCGCCGACCGCGGCCTGGCCGATGGCGATGATGAAGCATGTCGAGTCCATCGCCCGCGCGATCGCGGCCGAGCGCCACTGATGAACCTTGTGCGGGCCCGGGGCCCAGGAGGCGGCCACGAGGATGGCATGCGCGCCCGAGCGGCCGAGCGCCGTGTACAGGCCGGGGAAGCGGACGTCGTAGCAGACGGTGAGGCCGACGCCGTAGTGGCCAGCGCGGACAATGACCGGCTCGCGCCCCGGCGCGATGTGCCTCGACTCGGTGTTGCCCAGCGCGTCGAACAGGTGGATCTTGTCGTAGCGCCCCTCCGCGTGCCCGGTCACGAGCACGGTGTTGTGCACGCGCCCGTCCGAGGACGTGGTGAACATGCCGACGGCGATGCTGATGCCCAGCTCGCTGGAGATCCCCCGCACGGCCGTCGCCCAGGGCCCGTCGAACGGCTCGGCGACCTCGCGGGAGGGCCGGGCGAAGGAACACATCGTCGCCTCGGGGAACACGACGACGACCGCGCCGCCGTCGGCGGCGCGCCGGGCGTGGTCGCGGATCAGGTCGAGGTTCGCGGCAGGATCCGTCGTTGAGGCCACTTGGGCGAGGGCGATGCGCATGGCGGAACTCTGGCGCTTTTTGGCGTTGTTATCAAGGGTTGCCCGCTGGTTGAGCGCTCGTCCCTCGCGGCCTGGCTCGACCAGCGGCAAAAGTCGGCTCAATCAGCGGTGGGGTCACCAGCGGTTGTGGACGTCCTCGCCGAAGCCGACGATGTCCTCGAACGCGACGACCTCCGTGCCGGTGTCGAACGTGCCGACCCAGTGCCCGAACACCTGGTCGGTCCGGGAGGAGAGGACACCGAAGTCCGAGGCGGACCTCTTGTTGTGGAAGGGGACGAGCGTCGCGTCCAGTCCGCCGCCGACGACGCGCCAGGGGCGGCGCCAGTCGGCCAGGTCGTAGCTCCACTCGACGGGCGCGCTGATCTTGATGAGACGCCCGTCTAACAACACGGAGTTCTCCGTCGAGCCCGTCCCGTCCGTCCAGCGCGCGCCGACCTGAAGGCCGAACACGCGCCCGTCCGGCAGCCGGCCCGAGCCCGCGCCCCAGTTCCAGACGACGTCGCGCGGCCAGCGGCCCCGGCCGTGGTCGAGCACCGCCCAGGACTGGCCCTCGGGCACCTCGTGAATCACGCCGTCGACGGTGACCGTCCCGAAGGCGGGGCGGGCGACGTCCTTGACGGTGTACTGGAACCTGGTCGCGCTCCACGGCACGACGACCGCCAGGCGCTCGTGGCCCGGCGGGCGCAGCGCCACGACGTCGAACCCCGCGCCGGGGAGGTCGGCGCGCAACCGCGTGCCGCCCGGGACCTCGTCGACGGTGATCCGCAGCCCGTTGGCCTTGGCGGTCGCGACGCCGTCGGTGGAGCGCGCCCTCGGCCAGCCCGCGGCGCGCAGCGCCCGCCCGCCCTCGAGGTTCGCGGGTAGCCGCACGCCGCGTCCGCCCGGGCCGATCCCGGTGTGCCCGAGGCTCCGTCCCGTGTCGCGCTCGTGGATCCAGATCTCGTTGACGCTGGCGAAATCCAGCGAGGAGACGGTCAGCGCCAGGATGTGTGTCGGCGTGATGACATTCCAGTACTCCCAGCGCTTGTTGCGGCCCCAGGACCTTCCGCCGTCGATGCCGGAGGTGTCGACGATCGCGTCGCGCGCCCAGCCGTGCGCGGCGGGGTTGAAGCGGCCGTCCGCGCCGACCAACGCGACGGGGGCGGTGAGCTCCCTCTCGACGACGCGGGTGCGCTCCCGGAACGCCGCGCGCAGCCGCTCGTTCGTCGCCCGCACCCGTCCGGCGGGCAGCTTCACGACCCGCCGGTCGTAGGTGACCAGGCCGTTCACCTCCTCCTCGACGTCGCCGAGCTGCGTGTAGATCAGCGCCGAGAGACCCTCGCGGATCGACGGCGCGACCTGCTCGTCGGCGAGCCTCTCGAACGCGTCGCTCAGCGCCGCGGCGTCGTCGTAGCTTCGATAGGCGCCGAAGATGTCCTCGCCCCAGAGGTGCCCGGGGACGGCGAGCCCGTAGCCGCCGTACTCGGTCAGCGCGGCGACGCGCCCGTCGTGGCGCCACGAGGAGCCCTTGATCCGCTGGAAGTAGATGTGGCGCGACTCCAGGTCGCCCGCGCCCTGATCGTGCCAGCCCGAGGCGTGGTCAACGGGGCGCGTCGGGTCGAGCGCGCGGACCTCCTTGGCGACGGCGGCCGCGTCGAACTGGCCCCAGCCCTCGTTGAAGGGCACCCACAGCGAGACGCACGGCGCGCCGCGGAGGTGCTCGACCATCGCGCTCAGCTCTGAGCGGCTCGACTCCCGACCCTCGGCGTCGCCGCGGCCGAACCAGCGGTACCTGCGGTCACCGATCCGCGGCGAGGCGATCGCGGGCGCGGTGACCACGGCGTCGCTGTAGTGGGTGCCGCCGTTGACGTGGTCCTGCCACACCAGCATCCCGAGGCGGTCGCAGTGGTGGTACCACCGCAGCGGCTCGACCTTGATGTGCTTGCGGAGCGTGTCGAAGCCCATCGACTTCGCCAGCTCGACGTCGTACGCGAGGGCCTCGTCGGTGGGGGCCGTGTACCCGCCGTCGGGCCAGTAGCCCTGGTCGAGGAGGCCGACGGGGAGGTGGGGCTCGCCGTTCAGCAGCAGGTGCGGGCGGCCGTCGGGCCCCGTGCCGACGCCGAAGGAGCGCATGCCGACATAGCTCGTCACCCGGTCCTCGCCCAGGGCGACCTCGACGTCGTACAGGAACGGGTCGTCCGGGCTCCAGGCCCGGATGGGGGCGGGCAGGCTGACCCGCGTCGGCACCCCGACCCGCACCCGGCGAGTAACCGCTCCCTGAGGAGCGGCGAGGGACGAGCCGCGTCTCGAAGGGTCCGTTGCCGGCCCGAGAATCGTGACCTCCGCCTCCTGCCCCGGGGCGGCGTGCGCGCTCTCGACCAGCACCTCGACCTCGCCGCTTGCCAGGTGCGGCGTCAGCACCAGCCGGTCGACGGCGACCGTCGGCAGCTCCTCCAGCCACACCGTCTGCCAGATCCCCGACTGCGGCGTGTACCAGATGCCGCCGCGCCGGGTGCGCTGCTTGCCGCGCGAGAGCCAGGAGTTGTCGGTCACGTCGCGGACGGCGACGGTCAGGGTGTGCGACCTGCGGTCGCCGAGCGCCTCGGTGATGTCGATCGTGAACGGCAGGTAGCCGCCGGTGTGCGACCCGACCTCCACGCCGTCGACGGCGATCCTGCACGACTGGTCGACGGCGCCGAAGTGCAGCAGCACGCGCCGGCCCTCGGTGCGGGCGGCCGTGAACCGGCGCTGGTACCAGAGGATCTCGTCGGGCTGCAGCTGATGGACGACGCCCGACAGCGGGGTCTCGGGCGAGAACGGCACGACGATCTCGCCGCGCCACCGCCTCGGCGCCCCCGCGGGGTGGGGGACGGCTGTCGGGTCGCCGTCGACGAACGGGGTGACGGCGTAGCTCCACGGCCCGTTCAGGATGGTCCAGCCGGGCCGCACCAACTGCGGGCGCGGGTGCTCGGGCAGGGGCTGCTCGCGGTTGACCGTCGCGGTCCAGGGGGTATCGAGGGTCATGGCCTCTCCTCGGGTAGGCGCCGCAACCACGTTACCGGCACGGCGACGAGCAGGGCGATGGCCGCGGCGAACAGGAACATCCAGGGGGTGGGGACTTGGCGCTCGACGCCGAGGTCGACGTAGGTCTCGTTGGCGCCGACGATGACCGCGGCGCCGATGAACGGGCCGACGACCATGGGTACGAGCACGAGCGCGACCATGCGCAGCCCCTGCACCATGCCGACTCGACCCGCGGGGGTGTGGTCGCGCACCGTCGCAGCGGCGGCCGCGCCGGCGCCCAGCATGCCGCCCATCATGACGGTGCCCGCGACGATCACAGACACCAGCCCGCGGGCGAGGAACATGCCGACGAGCCCGGCGAGCAGCAGGGCCGTCAGCGGGAGGATGGCGCGGACCTTGCCGACCCGGTCGATGAACCGTCCCGCGGCGACGCTGAGCGCCGAGGCCAGGATCAGCACGACGCCCAGCGCCAGCGCGTAGGCGTCGATCCGCAGGAACCGCTGGAGGTAGATGATCAGGTAGGGAAGGTAGACCTGCGAGGAGACGCCGAGGATCGCCACGGCGAGCAGCGTGACGTACAGCCGCGGGTGCGCGCGCATCGTCGAGGGGCGCAGGCCGTGGACGAGGCTCGCGAGGTAGCCGTCGGCGACCCGCTCGAGCGGTCGGCGGTCTCGGACGAGGAACCACGCGACGACGCCGACGGCCGCGGTCGTCGCGCCGACGATCCCGAAGAAGAGTTCCCAGTCCCCGCGCTGGGTGAGGCCGTCGAGCAGCCCGAAGACGATCAGCATCGAGACGAGCGGAAGGGTGGCGAGCACGCCGTCGACCCGGCCGCGGTTCGCGGGCGTCGTGGAGTCGGTCACCCAGGCGTTGAACGCGGCGTCGTTGGCGCCCGAGCCGAAGAGGCTCATCACGCAGTCGAGGACGACGATGGTGACGACGGCGACCCCCACCGCCCGCGCGGCCTCCGGCGCGCCCAGCGCCACGCCGTCGGGCAGTTGTGGCCTGACCAGGCCGAACGCCGCGGTCGTCGCTCCCCAGAGGACGTAGCCGACCGCGATGAACTCGCGCCGTCGGCCCACCCGGTCCGACCACGCCCCGACGGCGAGGGTGGCGAGCGTCGCGGCCACCGCGGAGGCGGCGACGAGCACGGCGATGACGGTCGGGTCGGTCGTGATCGTGTTGTAGACGAACACGTTGAGGTACATGTTCTCGATGGTCCACGCGAGCTGGCCGACCAGCCCGACGAGCACGACGGTGGCCCAGGCGCGGGCGCCGAGCGCGGGGGGAGTGGCGGTCATGGTCCTCTTCGTCGAGCGAGCTGTCCCGTCATCCTATCGAGCTATCGAGCCTGCCCGGGGCCCGGCCGGTGCTGCCGCGTTGTGCATG
>Ga0116181_1004830_pt1 | contig 9978 bp, 8 predicted proteins | sample AD_UKC075_MetaG_FD_89752 | JGI IMG/M metagenome (GOLD analysis project Ga0116181, IMG submission 89752) | Active sludge microbial communities of municipal wastewater-treating anaerobic digesters from USA - AD_UKC075_MetaG | ecosystem: Engineered > Bioreactor > Anaerobic > Digestate | place: USA... | reverse complement strand
TGCGTGTTCAACGACGTGGTGGTGGCGGCGCGGCTGATGCAGGCCGAGGCCTTCCGCCACCGCCGCCACAACCTGCGCGCCTGGGTGATCGACCTGGACGTGCACCAGGGCAATGGCACGGCGGCCATCCTGCGCAACGACGCCACGGTGCACACGCTGTCGCTGCACGGGGCGAAGAACTTCCCGTTCCGCAAGGAGGCCAGCGACCTCGATGTCGACCTGCCCGACGGCTGCACCGACGGCCCCTACCTGGACGCGCTGGAGCAGGCGCTGGCCACCGCCTGGCAGCAGCAGCTGGACCGTGGCGGCGCGCCGGGCCTGGCCTTCTACCTGGCTGGTGCCGATGCACACGAGGGCGACCGGCTGGGCCGGCTGAAGCTGACCGACGCCGGCATGGCCACGCGCGACCGGATGGTGTTCGACTTCCTGGCCCGCCAGCGCGTGCCGGTGGCGGTGACCATGGCCGGCGGCTACGGCCACGACATCGCCACCACGGTGGCGGTGCAGCTGCGCACGGTGCAGATCGCGCACGATGCCTGGCAAGCCTGGCGGCGTGGCGACAGCAGCTGAGCCGCCGGGCAGGGAACAATCCGGGCCGATGACTGCTCCGCAAGCCGCCAAGCCGCAACCCGACAGCCGCGACCGCTACGCCCACCTGTCGACCATCAGCACCCGCTGGATGGACAACGACGTCTACGGCCACGTCAACAACGTCCAGTACTACAGCTTCTTCGACACGGCGGTGAACCGCTACCTGATCGCCGCCGGCGCGCTGGACATCCATGCCGGCGCGGTGATCGGCCTGGTGGTCGAGACGCACTGCAACTTCTTCGCGCCGCTGGCCTTTCCGCAGGACGTGACCGCCGGCATCCGCGTCGCCCAGGTCGGCCGCAGCAGCGTGCGCTACGAGATCGGCCTGTTCGCGCCCGACGCGCCGCTGGCCGCGGCCACCGGGCACTTCGTGCATGTCTACGTCGACCGGGCCACGCGCCGGCCGGTGGCGCTGCCGGATGCGCTGCTGGCGGCGCTGGCGCCGCTGCGGCTGGCGCCGGCCTGACGGCGTCGACACGGTCCCTAGAATCGCGCGCTTTGCGGATCGCCGACCGGCGCCGCCGAGACTGAAAACAGAGGAGACATCATGCGCGCTGGACGCCTGCCCGTCCTGCTGGGCCTGGGACTGCTGCCCGGGCTGGCGCAGGCCGCAGCGCTTGACGGCGCCGCCTTCGGCGTCTGGTGGGGCCTGCCCTTTGCGGGCATGCTGCTGTCGATCGCGCTGATGCCGCTGCTGCTGCCGTCGTTCTGGCACCACCACTTCGGCAAGGTGGCTGCCGGCTGGTCGCTGGCGGTGCTGCTGCCGTTTGCGCTGCAGTTCGGTGCCGGCACCGCCGCGCAGGCGCTGGTGCATACGCTGCTCGCCGAATACCTGCCGTTCATCGTGCTGCTCGCGGCGCTGTTCACGGTCTCGGGCGGCATCTACATCCGCGGCAACATCCACGGCAGCCCGCTGACCAACACCGCCATCCTGGCGCTGGGCGCCGGGCTGGCCAGCCTGATGGGCACGACCGGTGCGTCGATGCTGCTGATCCGCCCGCTGATCCGTGCCAACGACAACCGTCGCCACACGGTGCATGTGTTCGTGTTCTTCATCTTCATCGTCAGCAACATCGGCGGCTCGCTCACGCCGCTGGGCGACCCGCCGCTGTTCCTTGGCTTTCTGAAGGGGGTCAGCTTCTTCTGGACGGCGCAGCACCTGTGGCCGGAAACGCTGTTCATGCTGGCGGCGCTGCTGGCCATCTTCTTCGTGCTCGACAGCTTCTGGTACCGCCGCGAGGGTGTGGTGCCGGTTGACCCGACGCCGGACAACACGGTGCGCTTCGGCAGTGGCGGCGGCATCAACGTGGTACTGCTGGGCGCGATCGTGGCCCTGGTGCTGCTGAGCGGCACCTGGAAACCCGGCATCGTCTGGTCCATCGCCGGCACGCCGGTGGAACTGCAGAACCTGGTGCGCGACGCGCTGCTGGTGGTCGTCACCCTGATGTCGCTGCGCCTCACGCCGGCCGGCGTGCGCCAGGACAACCAGTTCGGCTGGGGTCCGATGCTGGAGGTGGCCAAGCTGTTCGCCGGCATCTTCATCACCATGCTGCCGGTGCTGGCGATGCTCAAGGCCGGCGAAGCGGGGGCCTTCGCCGCGGTGGCGCGTGCCGTCACGGGTCCCGATGGCCAGCCCTTGCCCTGGGCCTATTTCTGGTTCTCCGGCGTGCTGTCGTCGTTTCTGGACAACGCGCCGACCTACCTGGTGTTCTTCAACCTCGCCGGTGGCGACCCGGCCACGCTGATGGGGCCGCTCGCCACGACGCTGGCCGCCATCTCGGCCGGCTCGGTGTTCATGGGCGCCAACAGCTACATCGGCAACGCGCCCAACTTCATGGTCAAGGCCATCGTCGAGGACCGGGGGCTGCGCATGCCCAGCTTCTTCGGCTACATGGCCTGGTCCTTCGGCATCCTGCTGCCGCTGTTCGTCGTTCTCACCTTCATCTGGATGCGTTGACATGACAACTTCCGCCAAGCCCCGCGTGCTGGTCACCATCCCGATGTTCGCCGAGGTGCTGGCGCGCCTGGGCCGGCTTTTCGAAGTCGATGCGCCCTGCGGCACCGCCGACAACATCGACTGGACGCCCGAGGCCCTGGCTGCGCGCGCCCAGGGTGCCGCCGGCCTGCTGGTGGCGGGTACGCCCCGCATCGACGCGGCCCTGCTGGCCGCGGTGCCCAGCCTGCGGGCGGTGTGCAGCATGGCCGTGGGCTACAACAACATCGACGTGCCGGCCTGCACCGCCGCGGGCGTGGTGGTCAGCAATGCGCCCGACGTGCTGACCGAGACCACGGCCGACTTCGGCTTCGCGCTGATGATGGCCACGGCCCGGCGCATCGCCGAGAGCGAGCATTTCCTGCGTGCGGGGCAGTGGACGCACTGGTCCTACGACCTGTTCGCCGGTGCCGACGTGCATGGCGCCACGCTGGGCGTGCTGGGCATGGGCCGCATCGGCCAGGCCATTGCACGGCGCGGTGCGCTGGGCTTCGGCATGCCGGTGCTGTACCACAACCGCAGCCGGCTCGATGCCGCCATCGAGCAGCAGCTGGGCGCGCGCTGGGTCGACAAGCAGACCCTGCTGCGCGAGGTCGACCACCTGGTGATCGTGGTGCCCTACAGCCCGGCGTCGCACCACATGGTGGGTGCGGCCGAGCTGGCGCTGATGAAGCCCACGGCCACGCTGACCAACGTCGCCCGCGGTGGCGTGGTCGACGATGCCGCCCTGGCCGCCGCGCTGCGGGCGCGCACCATCGCCGCCGCCGGGCTGGACGTGTTCGAGGGCGAGCCCCAGGTCCACCCCGACCTGCTGACCGTGCCCAACGTGGTGCTGACGCCCCACATCGCCAGCGCCAGCCTGCGCACGCGCCGGGCGATGGCCGACCTGGCGGCCAGCAACCTGGAGGCGGCCCTGACCGGCACCGACGCCCCGCGCACGGCGCTGAACCCGCAGGTGCTGCCGCTGCGTCCGGCCAACTGACCAAGCACGGCGCAGCCGTGGCGGCTGCCGCACGGGTTTGTCCTCAGCGGTGGGGCTGGTGGCCCACTGCAACATCGGCGCGCACGCCCACGAGGGGCGCTATGCCACGATGACACCGAGGAGACACCCGTGACCACCGCCTTCAAGATCAATGGCAAGGCCGTGCAGGCCAAATCCGAGCCGGACACCCCGCTGCTGTGGGTGATCCGCGACGAAGTGGGCCTGACCGGCACCAAGTTCGGCTGTGGCGCCAAGCTGTGCGGCGCCTGCACCGTGCACCTGGACGGCGAGCCGATCCGCTCGTGCTCGACGCCGCTGTCGCGCGTGGCCGACCGCCTGGTGTCCACCGTGGAAGGGCTGTCGAAGAACAACAGCCACCCGCTGCAGAAGGCGTGGATCAAGCACGACGTGCCGCAGTGCGGCTACTGCCAGAGCGGCCAGCTGATGAGCGCCGCCGCCCTGCTGGCCAGCAACAAGAACCCCAGCGATGCCGACATCGACGAAGCGATGAAGGGCAACATCTGCCGCTGCGGCACCTATGTCCGCGTGCGCGCGGCCATCAAGACCGCCGCCGCCGAGATGCGCGGCGCCAAGGCCTGAGGAGCGCACGATGACCAAGCTCCAGACTTCCCGCCGTGGCTTCCTGAAGACCTCCGCCGCCGTCTCCGCCACGTTCGGTGGCGGCCTGATGGTCGGCATCGTGCTGCCCGCCGCCGGCCCGGCCCAGGCCGCCGCCATGCTGCACACGCCCAGCGCCTGGGTGCACATCGCCGACGACAACACCATCACCCTGATCTCGGCCCGGGTCGAGATGGGCCAGGGCGTCTACACCAGCATGCCGATGCTGATCGCCGAGGAACTGAACGTCGACGTGCAGAAGGTCAAGGTGGCCTTCGCGCCGCCGGGCAAGGTGTACGGCAATGCGCTGATCTTCGGCCTGCAGCTGACCGGTGGCTCGACCTCGGTGCGCGAGGGCTACGACAAGCTGCGCCTGGCCGGCGCCCAGGTGCGCGAGATGCTGGTGGCCGCCGCCGCCGCCAAGTGGAAGGTCGACGCGGCCACGCTGAAGGCCGACAACGGCATGGTCACCGGCCCGGGCGGCAAGCGCGCCACCTACGGCCAGCTGGCCGAGGCGGCGTCGAAGATGCCGGTGCCCGAGAAGCCGGCGATGAAGGACCCGTCGCAGTTCCGCATCGTCGGCAAGCCCACCACCCGGCTGGACACGCCGGCCAAGGTCAACGGCACGGCGCGCTTCGGCATCGACGTGAAGCTGCCCGGCATGGTGTACGCCAGCCTGGCGATGCCGCCGGTGCAGGGCGGCAAGGTGAAGTCCTTCGACGCTGCCAAGGCCAAGGCCGCGCCGGGCGTGGTCGACGTGGTGCAGATCCCCGACGGCGTGGCCGTGGTGGCCGACACCTACTGGCACGCCGTGAAGGCGCGCGACCTGCTGCAGGTCGAGTGGGACGACGGCCCCAACGCCGGCCTGGACACCGCCGCGATGGTGGCCGGCACCCGGGCCGCCCTGGCCAGCGGCAAGCCGATCCCGCACAAGAAGGAAGGCGATGCCGACGCGGCCGTGTCCGCCGCCACCAAGGTGGTGCGGGCCGAATACGTCACCCAGAACCTGGCCCATGCCCCGATGGAGCCGATGAACTTCACGGCGCACTTCGAGGGCGACCGCATCCGCCTCGTCGGCCCCACGCAGTGGCCCGACGCGGTGCAGGGCGCGGTGGCCAAGATGCTCAACCTGAAGGTCGAGAACGTGGCGGTGGAAAACACCTTTCTCGGCGGCGGCTTCGGCCGGCGCATCGACTTCGACTACGTGCTGCAGGCCGCGCAGATCGCCAAGGCGGTGGCGGGCAAGCCGGTCAAGCTGATCTGGACCCGCGAAGACGACATGCAGCATGACTTCTACCGGCCGATGGCGGTGCACCAGCTCGCCGCCGCGCTGGGTGCCGACGGCAAGCCCGCCGCGCTGACCTGGCGCGTGGCCTCGCAGTCGGTCACCGGCCGCGTCTTCGGCCTGCCGCCGGAGGCGCCGGACGGCACCATGGTCGAGACCGCGACGCCGCTGTACGCGATCCCCGCGATCCGCCAGGACGTGGTCAAGCACGACACCGGCGTGCGCGTGGGCTACTGGCGCGCGGTCAGCCACAACATGAACGCCTTCGCCAACGAGAGCTTCATCGACGAATGCGCGGTGGCCGCCGGCGCCGACCCGGTGGCCTACCGGCTGTCGCTGCTGGACAAGCAGCCGCGCATGGCCAAGGTGCTGCAGCAGGCGGCGGCCAAGGCCGGCTGGGGCACGCCGGCTGCGGCCGGGCGCTTCCGCGGTGTCAGCATGATGGAGGGCTACGACACCTACATGGCGCAGGTGGCCGAGATCTCGATCAAGGACGGCGCGCCGGTGGTGCACAAGGTGACCGTGGTGGCCGACCTGGGCGCGATGGTCAACCCCGACACCGTGCTGGCGCAGATCCAGTCCAGCGTGATCTTCGGCCTGTCGGGCGTGCTGTGGAGCGAGATCACCGTGGCCAAGGGCCGGGTGCAGCAGTTCAACTTCGACAGCTTCCGCGTGATGCGCAACAACGAGGCGCCGCAGATCGACATCGTGCTGGTGCCCAGCACCGAGAAGCCGGGCGGCATCGGTGAGCCCGCCGTGGCGCTGGTGGGCCCGGCGGTGGCCAATGCGGTGTTTGCCGCCACCGGCAAGCGCGTGCGCCGCATGCCGCTGACCGCGGAAGCGCTGGCGCAAGCCTGACCCTCGCCGATCCGGCGTGACCGGCCTGCGGCTGCGAAGCCGCAGGCCGGTTCTGCTTCCGGCAGTCACCTGGCCTGAGACAATGGTGCGATGAATGATTGGTGGCTGCCGGCGCTGCTGGCCCTGGGCCTGTTGAACCTGTTCGGGCTGATCTGGCTGGCCAGCCGGCGCACCGACCCGGCGGCTGACGCCGAAGCGCTGCGGCAGGCCTTGCAGACGTCCGTGCTAACGGCAGCCGAGGTCCAGCGCGAACAGGCCGAGCGCAGCGCCCGTGAGTTGCGTGCCGAGTTGCAGGACAGCGCCCGCGCCGGCCGCAGCGAACTGCAGGGCACGCTGGCCACCTTCCAGCAGACCCTGCTGGCGCAGAGCGGCGACGTCGCCCGCACCCAGAACGAGCAGATCGACACCTTCCGCACCCAGCTGGCGGCGCTGCAGCAGCAGATGCTGGCGGCGCTCGCCCAGGCCGGCAGCCAGTTGGCGGCGCAGAGCCAGGCCGCGCGTGAGGCGCAGGACGCTGCGCTGCGCCGCCAGGCCGACGGCACGGCCGAGGCGCTGCAGCGTTTCGGCACCGGCAGCGCGGAGGCCCTGCAACGCTTCGGCAGCACCAGCGGCGAGGCCCTGCAGCGGCTGTCGACCACGCTGACCGAGCAGTTGCGCAGCCAGGCCGAGGCCAACGAGCGCCGCCTGGCCGAGGTGCGGCAGACGGTGGAAGCGCGTCTGGCACAGCTGCAGCAGGGCAACGAGGCCAAGCTGGAGCAGATGCGCGCCACCGTCGACGAGAAGCTCCACGCCACGCTGGAACAGCGCCTGGGCGAGAGCTTCAAGCAGGTGGCCGAGCGCCTGGAGCAGGTGCACAAGGGCCTGGGCGAGATGCAGACCCTGGCGCGCGACGTGGGCGCGCTGAACCGCGTGCTCACCAATGTGAAGAGCCGCGGCATCTACGGCGAGGTGCAGCTGGCCGGCCTGCTGGAGCAGGTGTTCACGCCCGAGCAGTACGCGGCCAACGTCGCCACCATCCCCGGCAGCAGCGAGCGGGTGGAGTTCGCCATCCGCCTGCCCGGGCAACGGGCCGACGGCGTGCCGCTGTGGCTGCCGATCGACGCGAAGTTCCCGCGCGAGGACTACGAGCGCCTGCTCGACGCCCAGGAGCGCGCCGACCCGGTGGCGGCCGAGGCGGCGGGCAAGGGCATCGAGACCCAGCTCAAGCTGGAGGCGCGCACCATCCGCAGCAAGTACGTGGCGCCGCCGCACACCACCGACTTCGCCATCCTCTTCGTGCCCACCGAGGGCCTGTATGCCGAGGCCCTGCGCCGGCCCGGCCTGGTGGAGGCGCTGCAGCGCGAGCACAAGGTGATGCTGGCCGGCCCGACCACGCTGCTGGCCACGCTCTCCAGCCTGCAGATGGGCTTCCGCACCCTGGCGCTGGAAAAGCGCAGCGCCGAGGTCTGGGAGGTGCTGGGCGCCGTCAAGACCGAGTTCGGCAAGTTCGGCGACGTGCTGGCCAAGACCAAGAAGAAGCTTGACGAGGCCAGCAAGACCATCGACGCGGCCGAGGTGCGCACCCGCGCGATGACGCGCCAGCTGCGCGGCGTCGAGCAGCTGCCCGAGCACCGCGCCCAGCAACTGCTGCCCGGGTTGCTGACCGATGACGAGGCCGATGCCGAAGGCGACCGGCCCGCATGAGTGATGTGCCGTCGCCGGTGAGCCCGCGGGACACCACCCGCGCCCTGGTGTTGCTGATGGTCGGCCAGATCGCCCTGCATGCGGCGATGGCCGGCCAGCGCATGGCCACGCCGCTGCAGGCGCTGCAGGCCGGCCACAGTGCCTGGGCGGTGGGCCTGCTGCTGGCGCTGTTCGCCGCGCTGCCGGTGCTCATCGCGATGCCCGCCGGCCGCATGGCCGACCGCCACGGCTACCACCGGCCGCAGAAGCTGGCGGTGGGCCTGACCTTCGTCGGCGTGGGCTGCGCGCTGGTGTCCACGTTCGTGGCAGGCTGGCCGCAGTTCGCGCTGCAGTGCCTGGGTGCGGCCTGCTCCGGCGCCGGCACCAATGTCGGCGTGATCGTGGTGCTGCGCGCCGCCGGCCTGCTGGCCAGCGACAGCACCGAGCGGCTGCGGGTCTTCAGCTGGCTGGGCATGGCCTTCTCCGGCGCCAATGTGCTGGGGCCGGTGACGGCGGGCTTCCTGATCGACCTGGGCGGCTTCGGCGCGGCCTACGGTGCGATGCTGGCGTTTCCGCTGGTGTCGGTGTGGGTGATGGGCCAGGTTCCGCAAACGCCGCGGCAGGCCGCGCCCGCCAGCCGGCCCGCCGGCGCCGGCCGCTGGGAACTGCTCGCCACGCCGGGCCTGAAGCGCCTGCTGTTCATCAACTGGCTGCTGTCGGCCAGCTGGGATGTGCACAGCTTCGCCGTGCCGGTGCTGGGCCATGCGCGCGGCTACAACGCCAGCACCATCGGCCTGGTGCTGGGCATCTTCACCGCGGCGGTGACGGTGGTGCGCTTCGTGATCCCGCTGCTGGCGCACCGCCTGCAGGAGGTGACGGTGCTGCGCGCGGCGATGGTGATGACCGCCGCCGTGTTCGCGATCTACCCGTTCGCCGGCACGCCCTGGCTGATGGCCGGCTGCGCCACCCTGCTGGGGCTGGCGCTGGGCGCGGTGCAGCCCATGATCATGAGCACGCTGCACCACATCACGCCGCCCGACCGCCACGGCGAGGCGATCGCGATCCGCTCGATGACCATCAACTTCAGCAGCAGCGTGATGCCGCTGGCCTTCGGCGTGGCCGGCACTGCGCTGGGGCCGGGCGCCGTGTTCTGGCTGATGGGTGCCGCCGTGGGCGGGGGCAGCTGGGCGGTGCGCGGCCTGCAGCGGGTGTTCGCAGCGGCCGAGCCGGCGGACGTGCCACCCGGCTGACGCGCTGCGTCAGAAGCGGATGGCGGGCGTGCCGGGCGGCAATGCCGCGGGTTCGGGCACGCCACGCGGCACCGTGGGCGCGGGCGCTGCAGCCGGTGCCGGCTCAGGCACGGGTGCCCGCGCCACCAGAGGCACCGCCGGGCCGGCCGTCCAGCCACGCGGCAGCTTCGATTCCCGGGGGTAGCCTGCCAGGTCCAGCAGGCCGTGCCAGTCGGCATCGAGCAGGCCGCGCAGGGCCTGCGTGCCCACCGTCAGCGCCGGCACGGTGCGCCCGCCGCTCAGGCGCTGCAGGGCGGCGATGTCGTCCTCGGTGCTGACGGTCTTCTCGGCGAACGGAATGCCGCGCGCCTGCAGCAGCTGGCGGCCGGTGTCGCAGGGCGCGCAGTCGGTGCTGGTGAACAGCGTGACGGGGAAACGCGCGGCCACGGCTCGCAGCTCCAGCGGCAGCGGCGCCCGGGCGGCGGCCGCGGCGGCCGTCGCGGCGCGCAGGGTCTGCACCTGGCCACCGGTCGGGGCCGGCACCGGCCGGTCGGTGTAAGTGATCTTGCCGTCGGGGCCGACGACCTTGTACTGGGCCAGCGCCGGCAGCGCCGACAGGGCCAGGAGCGTCAGCAAAGGCAGGCGGCTGCGCATGGCGACCTCAGTTCATCCCCTGGTGACGCAGCAAGGCGTCGATCGTGGGCTCGCGGCCGCGGAAGGCCTTGAAGCTGGCCATCGCCGGCCGGGCGCCGCCGGCTTC
>Ga0116181_1004827_pt1 | contig 9982 bp, 8 predicted proteins | sample AD_UKC075_MetaG_FD_89752 | JGI IMG/M metagenome (GOLD analysis project Ga0116181, IMG submission 89752) | Active sludge microbial communities of municipal wastewater-treating anaerobic digesters from USA - AD_UKC075_MetaG | ecosystem: Engineered > Bioreactor > Anaerobic > Digestate | place: USA... | reverse complement strand
GTCGCCACCGGCCACTACGCCGACCTGCGCCGCCACGCTGACGGGGCCGTCACGCTGCACCGCGCCGCCGACCAGGCGAAGGACCAGTCCTACGTGCTCGGCATGCTGACCCAGCGCCAGCTCGCCCGGTGCCTGTTCCCGCTCTTCGACGTCGAGAAGCCCGTGGTCCGCGACGAGGCGCGCGCGCTGGGCTTCGGCGTGGCGAGGAAGCCCGACTCGCACGACATCTGCTTCATCGCCGACGGCGACACCCAGGGCTTCCTTGCCCGCCACCTCGACGACGCGCCGGGCGACATCGTCGATGCGTCGGGCGCCGTGCTGGGGCGGCACCGCGGGACGCACCGCTACACCGTCGGCCAGCGCAAGGGCCTCGACCTGCGGGTGCCCGCTCCTTCGGGGGAGCCCCGCTACGTGTTGAGCATCGAGCCCGCGACGCGCACCGTCGTCGTCGGCGGGCGCGACGAGCTGGCGGTGACCCGGCTGCGCGCGATTCGGGCCACCTGGACGGGTGAACCGGTCGTCGGCCCGTGGCGCGGCCAGGCGCAGTACCGGGCGCACGGAACCCCGCACGTCGCGACGATCGAGGCCGTCGACGGCGGGGTGGTCGTGGCGCTGGACGAGCCCGCGTCCGGCGTCGCGCCCGGGCAGACCGTCGTCGTCTACGAGAGGGACCGCGTCGTGGGCTCGGCTGTGATCGCCGAGGCCCGCTGATGCGCGTCACCGCTGCGGGGTCGCTGCCGGGTACGGACTTCCGCGGCGCGCTGTCGGCGATGGCCGAGCTGCTGCCCGAGGTGCTGCCGCTGCCGGAACTGCCCGACCGCGGGGTCGGCTCGGACATGGTCGGCCGCGCGCTCGGGCTGATCGACGGGCTCGGCTTCGACCTGCAGCCCGCGGGCTGGCGCCTGACGCCGCACGCCGGCGCGGACCACCGCCGCGCCCGCGCCCAGTGGCGCCACGACCTCGACGACGCCGAGGAACTGCTGCAGGGCTTCGACGGCGTGCTCAAGGTCGGCGTCGCCGGCCCGTGGACGCTGGCCGGGTGTGTGGAGCGGTTCGCCGGCGACCGGCTGCTCGCCGACCACGGCGCCCGCCGCGAGCTGGCCCAGGCGCTCGCGGCCGGGGCGGAGGACCTCCGCGGGGAGCTGTCGCGCCGCGTGCCCGCGGCCACGCTGTGGCTGCAGGTCGACGAGCCGTCGCTGGTCGCCGTCCGCGCGGGTGCCATCCCCACCTCCAGCGGGTTTTCCCGGCATCGCTCGGTCGACACCCCGGAACTCGTCGAGGCCCTCGCGCCGCTCGCGTCGGGGTTCACGGCGAACGCTGTCGACCGTGTCACCCTGGATGCGGCGCCGGGCACCTCTCCGGCCGACGAGGTCGGGGACCTCGGGCAATCGGTCCTGCATTGCTGCGCTCCGGGCGCCTGGCTCGACATCGCGCGCAGGGCGGGATTCGCGTCGGTCTCGGTCGACGCCGCGATCGTCGACCGCGACGAGCTCGCCGCCTGGTGCGACGAGCAGCGCGGGCTCATCCTGGGCGTCGTCGACTCCGCCTCGCGCGCGCCCCAGGGAGTCGACGCCCTCGTCCGCCGCGCGCTGACCACCTGGCGCCCGCTGCAGATCGCGCTCTACGACGGCGTCCTGCTCGGCACCTCCTGCGGCCTCGCGGGGTGGAGCCGCGCCGACGTCGCCCCGCAGCTCTCCGCCCTCCGCCGCTCCGCCTACCTGTTCGAGGAGTCGATCGACCGCTGAGGTCCACATCGCTCGTTGAGCCGCGCTCAAGGCGCGCGTCGCGCCGTGCTGAGCCGACGCGCGAGCGAGGCCGCCGTCGTGTCGAACTGGTGCCCGGTTCGAGGCTTAGGCCACCGCTGAGGATTGCGTGTCGGTGTGGCTGTGGTGGATGGGTTGGCAGCGGGTGGTGCCGAAGGGGGTGACGTCGTAGCGGTACCCGAGTGGGGAGCGCCATTCGATTCGGCCTGGCGTGGGTTGGTGCATGATCCAGTATCCGGCGGTCTTGGCCCGATGCACCCGGCGTGAGAGCGGTGCGAGGTTCCCGACCCGGGTTTGCCCTGGCCTGCCGGGCTGGTAGGGAATCGTGTGGTCCAGATCCAGACCTGCGGAGTCGCGTTGGGAGAAGGGGAAGGGTTCGTTGGGGAACGCCAATACCATCCCGCACCGCATCTGTGCGGATGGGGCGTAGGTGTCGGCGGGGGCGAGGTTTGGCAGGTCGATCACGGGCTGCACACGGATGTTGTATCCGTTGCCCTCGCCCAACAACTCGGTCAGGAGTGTGGTGGTGATGGTCCCGGCCTTCTCGATCCTCGCGGCGGGATCCAACTGGCCAAGTGCGTCGGCGTGGATGTGGACCGCGATCCCCAAGGTCGGGCGGAGTTTCGCGACCGGTACCTGGATGGTGCCGCAGTGGTGTCCGGCGCAGTCGTGTGGATCGAATCGGCGGGTCCGTGGCACGTCCGGGCAGGTGCAGTCGTTGTGGCTGGCCTCTGGACGGGCAGAGTCCTCCCCACGAGCCTTGGCATGGTCTTCTCGGGTGGGTTCGTGGAGGCAGCTCAGCAACCCGGCGCAGGGGGTGCCGTCGGGATGGAGCATGCGCCGTGGCGTATCTCCGGCGCGTCCGTGGTGGTGCGCGGGGGGAGGGGTTCTGGGGTCGCGGGGTTGGAGGTCACGGTCGGTGAGCTGCCACTGGTCGAAGAACCGGTCGCTGTCCTCATGCTTATCGGGATGCTCGTCGGGTGTTTCACTGGGAGCAGTCGTGGGGTGGGAGAAGTCGCGAGGCACACCATCAAGCAGCTTCCCGAGCAGGTCGAGGGTCTTGTCGGTGAGGAGCTCGGGCTGGGCGGCTTCTTGCAGCAATGCCAACGCGTAGGCGGGGTTCACGAGGATGCCGACGGCTTTCGCGCGACGCTGCGAGCTTGTCAAGGTTGGGTATTGGGGTGCGATCAGGCCAGCCACTTCTGTGAGCCTGGCGTCGAGGAAGCGCGCGTCGAGGATGTCGAGGACTCCGGTGAGGTTCATCACGCCCTCGTTCAACCCCCACACCCAGACGCCGCGCTGTTCGCGGGCCGTGGCCTCTTTCTTCGAGGCCAACTGGGGGTCGGCCTGGGTGACGAGCTTGTCGACCAGGCGTTTGGCCTGGGTCCAGGTCAGCTTGTTCTGCTGTTTCAGCCATGCGGCGGTGATCTCGTCCAACAGCATGGGGTGGAGGTCCCGGCACCGCGAGACCATCATCAGGGCCCGGTCGACCTCGATCTCCAGATTGACCACGGCCTCGAACAGGCGCGGGTGGCGGTATTTCAGATCCAGGGCCGCGGAGAGTTCGGACGCGGCGTGAAGTGTGGGGATGCCGAGGAGGGTGCCGATCTCCAGGGACACCATCTCTGACACCAGGGGTGTACCTGAGGACCCGATCCGGATCTTCTGATCGATCAGCACGTCGATGAGTAGTTCCTCGTCGTCCAGGTTGTAGGCCTCGGCGAGGTCGCAGAGGGCCTCGATCTTGTCGGCCTCGGCTCGGCGGCGTGCACGGTCAGCGCTTTCGAGGCGCGCTGCGGCGTCTCGGGATGCGTTGAGCGAGGCCGTGTTCATGACGTCTATTATAGAACATAATAACCATTGTGTCTCTCCCGTGCACCCTATTAGAGACGTTTAAAGATAACAGTTTAGTAACAGGCCTGGCGCTGTGGCTGCGACGAGAGGCCCATTGGCTTGGTTGGCGAGGAGCCCGCTCCGTTCGGGAAGTGATACACGCCCATCAGTCAGAAAGCGAGTGAAAGCGACGGGCCACTAGGCTGGAGAGTCTCGCAGAGGAAAGAGAGGAACGAAGTGAAGTGCTCTCGAAGCGTTTCCTGGTTGGTCGCGGCCGTGAGCGCTGTTGCCTGCATTCCCTCCTTGGCCGCATGCAGCTCAGGCCCGTCCGAGAACGGCGGACGCCTGTCCGGAGTCGTGTATACGAAGGGAGGGGAGAACGCCGAGACCAACCCGGCAGAGGCGAAGGTCACCGCAACCCCGACCCAAGGGGACACGACTCACACCTATACCGCCGAGACCGCGAACGACGGCTCCTACAGCCTCGATCTACCGGCAGGAACATACGAACTCACCGGGACGCTAACCACGCGAATCCCCGGAGGCCTGACCACCCCGGAAGAGGTGACCATCGCCCCGGGAGAGACCACGACGATGGACCTCTTCGCCATCTATCCCTGACACCCCAACCATGCTCGCGCGAGGTCACGACCGCGGTCATGCCGGATCCGCATTCCGCAGCAGATAGGCTCAACCCATGCGCGTGTTCTCGAACCTCAACCTGGACGACCAGGCGCCGGTGCGCGCCCACGCCGGCCGCGGGGTCTGGGGACCGAAGGGGGTGCCCACCACGCGGTTCAAGAAGGTCCAGCGGATCGTGACGCCGTTCGTCGTCGTCGGGATCGCCGTCGCGCTGTTCTTCCTCGGTCGCATGTTCTACCTCATCCTGACCTAACCCTAAGATGGGCCACGCCGCCATCGCGGCGCGAAGCCAATCTAGGAGCAGCGAAGTGGGTCTCACCGCCGACGACGTGGCCCGGTTGGGCGCCTTGGCCCGCATCCAGCTCTCCGAGCAGGAGTGCGCCGAGCTCGCCCCCGAGCTGGACGTCATCTTGGAGTCCGTGGCCAGCGTGTCGGAGGTCGCGGGTCCGGACGTTCCGATGGCCACGCACGCGATGCCGATGGCCAACGTGTTCCGCGCCGACGTCGTCACCGCCTCGCTCACCCAGGAGGAGGCGCTGTCCGGCGCGCCCGCCCAGGACGACGGCCGGTTCCGCGTCCCCCAGATCCTGAGCGAGGACTGATGACCGCCGCCCTCCTGACCCGCTCCGCCGCCGAGCTCGGCCGCCTGATGGCCGCCGGCGAGCTGACCTCTGAGGAGCTCACGCGTGCGTGCCTCGCCCAGATCGAGGCGCTGAACCCGCGGCTGAACGTCTTCCTCGCCGTCGACGCCGACGCCGCGCTCGCCGAGGCCCGCGCCGTCGACGCCCGCCGCGCCGCCGGGGAGGAGCTCGGCCCGTTGGCCGGCGTCCCGATCGGCGTGAAGGACAACTTCTGCACCACCGACTTCCCGACCACCTGCGGTTCCAAGATGCTGGAGGGCTGGGTGCCGCCGTACGACGCCACCGTCGTCGCCAAGCTGCGCGCCGCGGGCCTCGTCATCGTCGGCAAGACCAACATGGACGAGTTCGCGATGGGGTCCTCCACCGAGACCTCGTACTTCGGCCCCACCCGCAACCCGTGGGACGACGCGCGCATCCCCGGCGGCTCCGGCGGCGGCTCGGCCGCTGCCGTGGCCTCGTTCATGGTGCCGCTGGCCGTCGGCTCCGACACGGGCGGCTCCATCCGCCAGCCCGGCGCCGTCACCGGCACCGTCGGCGTCAAGCCCACCTACGGCGGCGTCTCCCGTTACGGCCTAGTCGCGATGGCCTCCAGCCTCGACCAGCCCGGGCCGTGCGCCCGGACCGCGGAGGACGCGGCGCTGCTGCAGGAGGTCATCGGCGGCTACGACCCGCACGACTCCGCCTCGATCGACCGGCCGGTGCCCGACCTCGTCGGGGCCTCCCGCGCCGCCGACCTCGCGGGCCTGCGCGTCGGCATCGTCGCCGAGTTCCAGGGCGACGGCTACGAGCCCGGCGTCCTCGAGCGGTTCCGCGAGGCCGTCGAGGCGCTGCGCGCCGCGGGCGCCGAGATCGTCGAGGTGTCCTGCCCGGCGTTCGCCTACGCGCTGCCCGCCTACTACCTGATCCAGCCCGCCGAGCTCAGCTCCAACCTCGCCCGCTTCGACGGCATGCGCTACGGCCTGCGCACGGGCGACGACGGCGCCCGCTCCGCCGAGGAGGTGATGAACCTCACCCGCGAGGACGGTTTCGGCCGCGAGGCGAAGCGCCGCATCATCATCGGCACCTACGCGCTGTCGGCCGGCTACTACGACGCCTACTACGGCTCGGCGCAGAGGGTGCGCTCCCTCATCCAGGGCGACTTCGACAAGGCGTTCGCGCGGGTGGACGTGCTGGTCTCGCCGACCACGCCGACCGTCGCCTTCAGGATCGGCGAGCGCATGTCGGACCCGATGAGCATGTACCTCGCCGACCTGTGCACCATCCCCAGCAACATGGCGGGCAACGCGTCCGCGTCGTTCCCGGCGGGCCTCAGCGACGGCCTGCCGGTCGGGTTCCAGGTGATGGCCCCGCCGATGGACGACGCGCGGCTGTACCGCGTCGGGGGAGTGCTCGAGCGGGCGCTGCAAGAGAAGTGGGGCGGCCCGCAGGCGCCGGAAGGAGTTCTCGCATGAGCGTCGACTACGACGACCTGCTGACCAGGTACGAGCCCGCGCTGGGCCTCGAGGTGCACGTCGAGCTGAACACCGCGTCGAAGATGTTCTGCGGCTGCGCCAACGAGTTCGGCGGCGCGCCCAACACGCACGTCTGCCCGGTCTGCCTCGGCCTGCCCGGCTCGCTGCCGGTGATCAACGGGAAGGCCGTCGAGTCGGCCATCCGGATCGGGCTCGCGCTCAACTGCGAGATCGCCGAGTGGTGCCGCATGGCCAGGAAGAACTACTTCTACCCGGACATGACGAAGAACTTCCAGACCTCGCAGTACGACGAGCCGATCGCTTTCGACGGCTGGGTCGAGGTCGAGGTCGACGGTGAGACCTACCGGGTCGAGATCGAGCGCGCGCACATGGAGGAGGACGCGGGCAAGGCGACCCACGTGGGCACGTCGGGCCGCATCCAGGGCGCCGACTACTCCCTGATCGACTACAACCGCGCCGGCGTGCCGCTGATCGAGATCGTCACCCGTCCCGTGCGGGGCGCGGGCGAGAAGGCCCCGCAGGTGGCCCGCGCCTACGTCGCGCACCTGCGCGAGCTGATGAAGGCGCTCGGCGTCTCGGACGTCCGGATGGAGCAGGGGTCGCTGCGCTGCGACGCGAACCTCTCGCTGGCCCCCATCGGGTCCGGCGTCCTTGGCACCCGCACCGAGACGAAGAACGTCAACTCGCTGCGCTCCATCGAGCGCGCCGTCCGGTTCGAGATGTGCCGCCAGGCCGAGGTGCTCGACGCCGGCGGCCGCGTGACGCAGGAGACCCGACACTTCCACGAGGCCGACGGCAGCACGTCGGCGGGGCGGCCGAAGTCGGACGCGGACGACTACCGTTACTTCGCCGAGCCCGACCTGATGCCCATCGCCCCTAGCCGCGAGTGGGTCGACGAGCTGCGTGCCACGCTGCCCGAGCCGCCGGCGGAACGCCGTCGCCGGCTGCAGGAGGCGTGGGGCTTCAGCGACATCGACTTCGCCGCCGTCGTCAACTCCGGCGCCCTGGGCGTCGTCGAGGAGACCGTCGCGGCGGGCGCCGCGCCCGCCGCCGCGCGGAAGTGGTGGGTCACCGAGCTGGCCCGCCGCGCGAACGAGGCCGCCGTCGAGCTGGAGGAGCTAGCGATCACGCCCGCCCAAGTGGCGGCGGTCCAGGCGCTGGTCGACGCCGGCACCGTCAACGACAAGCTCGCCCGCCAGGTGATCGACGGCGTGCTGGCAGGCGAGGGCGAGCCCGCCGAGGTCGTGGAGTCGCGCGGGCTGGTCGTCGTCTCCGACGAGGGCGCGCTCGGCGCCGCGGTCGACGAGGTCATCGCGGCCAACCCGGACGTCGCGGACAAGATCCGCGACGGCAAGGTCCAGGCCGCGGGCGCGCTCATCGGGCAGGTGATGAAGGCGATGCGCGGCCAGGCGGACGCCGCGAAGGTCCGCGAGCTGATCCTCGCGAGGCTGTCCTGACGTGTCGCCCATAGACCTGGGCTTCCTCGTCCTCTCCGTCCTGTTCTGCGGGGCGTTCCTCCTGCTGGGCGCGCTGAGCCGACGCTTCCACCGCGACGAGATCTTCCGGGGCGTCACGCCCGGGCTGCTGCCCGCGGCGGGCCAGGAGGTCGCCGTCGCCAAGGTGGGCCCGGGTCGCGAGTACTCGGGGGAGGTCGCCGTCGCGTTCGCTCCTCCGCGCGGGCTGCATCCCGGGCTGATCGGCACCATCGTCGACGGCGAGGCCGAGATGCGCGACGTGATGGCCACGTTCGTCGACCTCGCCATCCGCGGTCACCTGAGGATCAAGGCCATCGACGGCGCCGCGCTGCCCGCCCGCCGCGGCAAGCCCGCCAAGACGGGCCGCGACTGGGAGCTGACGCTCGTCGATCCGAAGCCCGCCGACACGCTGGAGCACTTCGAGGTCTCGCTGCTGCAGTCGATGTTCGGGGCTCAGCTGATCGCGCCGAGGACGGCCAGGATGAGCGCGTGGATCGCGAACGACCCCGGCGATCTCCTCGCCCTCCGCAAGGAGTTCTACCGCCAGACGGTGGAGAACGGGTGGTACCCGCGCGACCCGAGCCCCAAGGGCAAGGGCCCGCTGCCCGCGCTCGTCGTCGGGGCCGGCGTCGTCTGGAGCGGGCTGATGCTGATCGCGTCGTTCGGCTGGGTGACGCTGCTGTCCACCGCGCTGGTGATGGCCGGGGCCGTCCTCGTCTCCCGCACGCTGAGCGCCCGGGTCCCGCGGACCGCCGCGGGCACGGCGGTCCAGATCCAGGCGCTCGGCTTCAAGAAGTACCTGGCCACGGCTGAGGCGGACCAGATCCGGACGCAGGAACAGGTCGGCGTCTTCGAACGCTACCTGCCGTACGCCCTCGTCTTCGGCGTGGCCGACCACTGGGCGAAGGTCTTCGGCGACGTCGTGGCCCGCGACAGCGCGCTGCTCGAGGCCGGCGTCGACGCGCTGGCGTGGATCGACCTGGGAGCCCACGCCCTCGACGGCCTCTCCCTGGCCTTCGAGGCGGGCGAGCTGGTCGGCGGCGTCCTCGAACTGGCAGACGGCGCGGGCGACGTCGCAGAGGCTGTCGGCGGTCTCGTCGAGGGCGTCGGCGACTTCCTGTCGATCTTCGACATCTAGTCCGGGGGCTGCCTTCCACGCCCTAGCGATACGGTGTCTCGCGTGATCATCCGTGTTTCTGCAGTAGTGCTCCGCGACGTTCGGGGCCGGATCCTGATGGTGCGCAAGCGCGGCACGTCGATGTGGATGAACCCGGGCGGGAAGCCGGAACCGGGGGAGTCGGCCGCCGAGTGCGCGGCGCGTGAGGTGGCCGAGGAACTCGGCCTGTCCCTCGACGTCGAGCGCTTGGTGCGGCTGGGGAGTTCTCAGCGCCCGCGGCGAACGAGAAGGGCTTCACGGTCGTCGCGGACGTCTTCGACTGGCCGACGGCGATCCCCGCGGACGTTCAACCCACCGCCGAGATCGAGGAGACCCGCTGGGTCGCTCCCGACGACTTGGCCGACGACACCCTCGCACCGCTGTTCCTGGACCACATCGCTCCCGGGCTCGCCTCCTTCGGTCCGATCAGCCAGTACCACATAGGAACAGGAGTGGTACGATAAGGGAATGAGTACCACATTTCATGCGCCACTGGGAGACCGCGGTCGACTCGTCGTGCCGGCGGAGCTGCGTACCCGTCAGGGTTGGCGGCAGGGAGACTCTCTGCTCTTCATTGAGGCCCCGGGCGGAGTGGTGTTGATGACCAGGGAGCAAGCGAAGGTGTTGGTTCGGAAGCAGTTGGCAGGCAGCAGCCTCGTAGATGAGTTGATGGCGGACCGGCGGGCCGCGGCCGCGCAAGAGGACCTCGCGTGATCGTCCTCGATGCGTCGGCAGTGCTCGCGTTCCTGCACGGCGAGCCTGGAGCGGACCGGGCCGAGAGCCTGCTGAGCGAGGGCGTCGTCGGCGCGGCGAACTGGTCCGAGGTGGCGCAGAAGGTCACGTCCCGCGGTGCGGACTGGTCGCATGCCAGGGCCCTCCTCCTTAGCTACGGAGTGAGGATCGAGGCGGTGACCGAGGTAGACGCGGAGCGGGCAGCGGCCTTATGGAGACAGGGTTCAGGGTTGTCGCTCGGCGACCGACTGTGTCTCGCCCTCAGCCT
>Ga0116181_1004824_pt1 | contig 9985 bp, 4 predicted proteins | sample AD_UKC075_MetaG_FD_89752 | JGI IMG/M metagenome (GOLD analysis project Ga0116181, IMG submission 89752) | Active sludge microbial communities of municipal wastewater-treating anaerobic digesters from USA - AD_UKC075_MetaG | ecosystem: Engineered > Bioreactor > Anaerobic > Digestate | place: USA... | reverse complement strand
GAGCGTGCGCACGCCGGCCATGCCATTGCCCACCATCACCAGCCGCGGCCGGGCGCCCGCGGTGGGTTGAGTCGGTTCCATGAAGTGCTCCTGCAGGCCCACGGCTCAGTCCACCTTCTCGACGTGCGACTGGCGGGTGTAGAGGAAGTCGATCACCGCCTTGCGGCAGTGCTGGTAGCGCGGGTCGTCGGCCAGGGCGACGCGGTCGCGCGGTCGCGGCAGGTCGACCGCCAGCACGTCGCCGATCGTCGCCGACGGACCGTTGGTCATCATCACGATGCGGTCCGACAGCAGCACCGCCTCGTCGACGTCGTGCGTCACCATCACCACCGTGCTCTGCGTCTGCGCGACGATGGCCAGCAGTTCGTCCTGCAGCCGTGCGCGCGTCAGCGCATCCAGCGCGCCGAACGGCTCGTCCATCAGCAGCACCTTGGGCTCCATCGACAGCGCCCGTGCGATGCCCACGCGCTGCTTCATCCCGCCCGAGATCTCGCCCGGCCGCTTGTGCGCGGCGTGCTCGAGCCCCACCAGCGCGAGCGCCGCGAGGGCGCGCCGCCGGGTCTGCACACGCCCCTCGTGCGCGCCGAACACGCGCTCCACCGCCAGGTGCACGTTTTCGAAGCAGGTCAGCCACGGCAGCAGCGAGTGGTTCTGGAACACCACCGCGCGCTCGGGGCCCGGACCGGCGATCTCCCGGTTCGCGCACAGCAGCGTGCCGGCGGTGGGGCGCGTGAGCCCGGCGATCAGGTTCAGCAGCGTCGACTTGCCGCAGCCCGAGTGACCGATCAGCGACACGAACTCGCCGCGGGCCACGGCCAGGTCGATGTCGCGCAGCGCCTGGAACGGCCCGTTGCGGGTACGGAACGTCTGCTCGACGCCCTGCACGTCGATGTAGCGGGCCGTCATGACTTCACCTCCTCGTACGTGAACGCGGTGGCCAGGCGGATCAGCGCGACTTCGAGCAGCAGGCCGACGGTGCCGATCACGAAGATGGCGATCAGGATGTTGGTGACGTTCAGGTTGTTCCACTCGTCCCACACCCAGAACCCGATGCCGACGCCGCCGGTCAGCATCTCGGCGGCGACGATCACCAGCCAGGCCGTGCCCACCGCGAGGCGCACGCCCGTCAGCATGTAGGGCAGCACCGCGGGGAACAGGATCTTCGTGACGATCTTCCACTCGCTGAGGTTGAGCACGCGCGCGACGTTCATGTAGTCCTGCGGCACGCGCTGCACTCCCACCGCGGTGTTGATCACCATCGGCCAGATCGAGCAGATGAAGATCGTCCAGATGGCAGCCGGATTCGCGCCCTTGAACACCAGCAGGCCGATCGGCAGCCACGCCAGCGGCGACACCGGGCGCAACAGGCTGATCAGCGGGTTGAACATGCGCGACAGCACCGCGAAGCGGCCGATGAGGAAACCGAGCGGGATGCCGACGAGCGCGGCCATGCCGAACCCCATGCCCACGCGCTGCAGCGACATCAGCACGTTCCAGCCGATGCCCTGGTCGTTCGGCCCGTTGCGGTAGAACGGGTCGCTGAACAGCGCGACGGCCTGCGCGAACGTCACCGACGGCGACGGGATCGCACTGCCGGTGGAGGCCGACACCAGTGCCCAGACCCCCACCATCAGCGCGATGCCCAGCATCGGCGCAACGATGCGGCCGGCGAGGTCCTTCCAGTCCGTCGCCGTGCGCGTCCGCGTGCGGCGCGCACCGTGCGGCACGTTGGGCGCGGCCTGTCCGGGGGCCGCACTGCGCGTGCCCGCAGCAACGGACACCGCTGCGTCGGGCGCGCCCGCGGCCGGCGCGACACGCGCGGACGCCCCTGCGTCCGGGCCGGGTGCGCCGGGCTGCGCCGGCGCGTTCATCGTCGATCGAAACACGGCACTGGTCATCGTGTGCTCCTTCTTCAGGCCTTGATGCGGAAGCCGTCGGCGTACTTGACCGGGTCGCGGCCATCCCAGACCACGCCGTCGACGAGCTTGTGGCTGCGCAGCTCGCTCCTGGGCACGGACACCTTCGCCGCGGCGGCGGCCTCCCTGTAGAGCGCGGTCTGGTTGATCTGACGCGCGACGCCCAGGTAGTCGGGGTGCTCCTTGATCAGCCCCCAACGCTTGTGCTGCGTGAGGAACCACATGCCGTCCGACAGGTACGGGTAGTTGACCGCACCGTCGTTGAAGAACTTCATGTGGTTGGGGTCGTCCCAGGTGCGCCCGAGGCCGTTCTGATAGCGCCCGAGGATGCGCTGGTTGATCGCGTCGACGCTCGTGTTCACGTACGCGCGGTCGGCGATCGTCTCGGCCATCTTCAGCTTGTTCTGCAGGCCGGCGTCGATCCAGCGACCGGCCTCGAGAATCGCGGCCGTCACGGCGCGCGCGGTGTTGGGATGCTTCTTCACGAACTCCGCGGTCGTGCCCAGCACCTTCTCGGGATGGTCGGTCCAGAGGTCCTGCGTGGTGACGGCGGTGACGCCGATGCCGTCCATGATGGCGCGGTGGTTCCACGGCTCGCCGACGCAGAAGCCATCCATGTTGCCGACCCGCATGTTGGCCACCATCTGCGGCGGCGGCACGGTGATCACCTTGGCGTCCTTCATCGGGTGGATGCCCGCCGACGCCAGCCAGTAGTACAGCCACATGGCGTGCGTGCCGGTCGGAAACGTCTGCGCGAACGTGTACTCGCGCTTTTCGCTCGCCATCAGCTTCGCGAGCCCGGCCGCGTCGGTGGCGCCCTTGTCGGCCAGCTTCTTCGACAGGGTGATCGCCTGGCCGTTGTGGTTCAGGTTCATCAGCACGGCCATGTCCTTCTTCGGGCCCGCCGTGCCGAGGTGCACGCCGTAGACGAGGCCGTACAGGACGTGCGCCATGTCGAGCTCGCCATTGACCAGCTTGTCGCGCACGCCCGGCCAGCTCGCCTCCTTGGTCGGCACGATCTTCACGCCGTACTTGCGGTCGATGCCGAGCACCGAGGCCATCACCACGCTGGCGCAGTCGGTCAGCGGGATGAAGCCGATGCGCACCTCGGTCTTCTCCGGGGCGTCGGACCCGGCGGCCCAGGCACCGCCCAGGCCCAGCCCGCCGGCGGCGGCACCGGCGGCGGCCGCGGCGCCCGCCCGGATCAGACTGCGGCGCGCCGGCGATTCGGGTGTGGGTTGGGGAAGGCTGGACATGTTCGACTCCTCGGAATGGACGTGCATACGGACGGACTTCGCGGTTCGGGCAACCGGCGGGCGCGCCAGGAAACAAAAACGGCGCCCATCTCCGCGCAGCCGTTCGTGGCCTGCGGGATGGACGCCGTTGTCCTGGAATCGCCGGTGCTTCAGCAGGACGATCGCCGTTGACCGTCCTGCACGCCCATTGCCTTTGCACGATGCATGCCAGGGCCGGAACGGGCCCCGGAGGCGCTGCGCGGCCCGTTGCGCTGCATGCTTCGACGGTTTGCGGTGCATGGAAACGCGCCGCACCGGTGCATGGGCACTGGATTTGTGCGTCGCAACATCCCTGTGATGCGGTCCGCGTCAGACCAGCAATGCGCGCGCGACGTCCGCCAGGCGACGCCCCTGATGCATGGCCGACTGCCGCAGCAGCGCGTAGGCCGCCTCCTCGGACACGCCGTGCCGGGCCATCAGCAGACCCTTCGCACGCTCGATCAGCTTGCGCTCGTCCAGCGCGGCACGGGCGGCGTCGAGCTCCTCGGTCATCGACTGCAGGCGGCGCGCCTGCGCCTGCACGAGCGCAAGCATCGAGCGCTCGAGGTTCGGACCGAGCGCACCGCCCGCCACGGCCGGATCGCCCCCCACCGGCCCCGACGGCGCAGGCGCACGTCCCGCCGGATGCGGAGCCGCGGCGTCGTCCCCCTCGTCCAGCGCCGCCAGCAGGTCGGCGCCGGACGCCGGCGCGCCGAGTTGCGTGCCGACCGTGCACAGCGCCGCGAGCTCGCCCTCCAGCGCGATGCGCCGATCCACGCACAGCGCCCGCAGGTCGGCCGTGCGCGCCGCCTCGATCGCCATCATCGCGTCGATCCGGTGCGAGCAGGCGTCGAACCAGCGGCCGCTCAGGTCCGGGTCGAGCAGCACGCCCTGGGCGTCGGCGCACAACACCCGGCGCAGCCGCTCCAGATCCGCCGGGACCGCATGCACGGCGTCGACGCAGCGCGCGGCGCCCGTCTCGCGGGCGCACTGCTCGAACACGTCCAGCGCGCGCGCCTGCGACTCGATCAGGAACTGCAGCCGCTGCTGATCGGCGACGCCCGCGCGTCCCGAGGCGAACAGGCTGGCGCCCAGCGCCCGCTCCTGCCCGGCCAGCTCCTTCGCCTGCATCAGGTGGAACAGGCCCACCAGCAGACGGCACACCTGGGCGTCGGCGGCGGTGTCCGCGGCCTCGAAGACGACCGCGAGCAGGGCGCCGATCAGGCGTGCGTACGCCGCGGTCGCCCGGGCGGGCAGCCAGGCCCCGCGCCGGACCAGCGAGCGCAGGGCGGGCAGCGCCTCCAGGCCCTGCAGGGCGAAGGCGATGCGCGCGCACAGGCGCGCGCCATGCCCCGGCCCAACGCCCGGCCCAGCCCCCAGCCCAGCCCCCGGCCCGGGATCATGCCCCGGACCCGGCCGCGCGGGCGGTGTCGCCAGCCGGTCGAAGTGCGCCCGCAGCGCGGACTCGAGGCGGTCGGTGTCGTCGGTCTGCGCATCGCGCTCACGCGCGAAGCGTTCGCCCTGCGAGGCGAGGTACAGGTTGCTGAATCCGCGCTCGCGCTGCAACGCGTGCACCAGGCGCGCAGTCGCCTCCACCAGCGTGGCGGTGTCGGCGAGCGCGCGCAGCTCGGCAATCTCGCATTGCCGGGCCGCGATCAGGAAATCGAGGCTGGTCTTCATGATGTCGTGCGCAGGCACGACGCAAGAAGCCTGCCAGCGGCGGCCCGCCCGGGTCCCGCCCGGGTCCCGCCCGAGCCCCGCTCAGGCCCCGATCAGGATCGCCGCATCGATCGGTGCGCCGGTCGTGTCGTACGCCAGGCGCCCTTCCCCGGCCCCGTAGATCACGTAGTGCGCGATCGCGCCGTTCGTGCGGCTGCCGAGGAAGTCGCCCAGATGCCCGTCGACGTAGGCGGCGACGTCGGGGTTGTCGGCGAGGTAGCGGTTGCCGTCGTAGCGGTCGAAGCCGGGGCCGGCGCTGCGCCCTTCCCACACGCCATACAGGTTGTAGTGCAGGAAGAGGATCGCGTCGTCGAACTGTCCGGCCTCGAGGTCGGGCCAGCGGTGCTGGTAGTAGTCGGGGTCGAACCAGGCGTTGGGGTCGCGCCCCTCCGCCGCGCCCCAGGCCAGGTAGTGGTCGAACGCGTTCTGCAGGTTCAGCGCGGGCACCAGGTCCGGGTTGCTCAGCAGGTAGTACGCGGCGTCGAACAGGAACGCGCGCGACTGCGCGTACTGCGGCACTTCGGTGCGCGGCGGATTGAAGAGCTCGAAGGTCTGCGTGCCGAAGCGCAGCAGCTCGACGTCGTGCACCGCGTCCTGCCCGTCGCGCCCGGCCTGCCGGTCGGTGACCGTCACGGTCCGCGCGGGCCGGTCGATCTCCAGACGGTACTGCCCGACGGGGCCGTCGTAGACGGCCGTGTCGACGCCGCCGGCGCCGTCGATGCGGTCGTTGCTGGCCAGGCTGATCAGCACGTCGTCGGCGTCGGTGCCGTCGATCGGGACGATCGCCGCCTCGGTGACGAAGCCGAGCGCCGTGCTGCTCGCGATCCCGGGGTTGCCGTCGCCGGAGGCGTCGACGAACGCGCCGGCATCGAGCAGCACGTAGTAGGCGGTGTCGTGGGCGAGCGTCACGGACGGGTTCACCGTCACGACGTTGCCGACGATGCCGACCTGCGCGTCGGTGGCCTCGATCGACGCCACCACGCCGTCGTCGGCCGCCCGGCGGATCGACACGAACCGGCCGGCCACCGCTTCGACGTCCTCGCTGAAGGTGAGCACGACGTCGGCATCGACCGCGACCGCCACCGCGTTGTCGACCGGGGACGTGGCGGTGAGGATCGGCCGGGCGCTCAGCAGCGACACGTCGTCGTCCTCCGTGCCGCCGCCGTTGTCGGGCGTGGAGTCGGGATCGGATTCGCCCATCGCGACGACCTCGGCCGACGCGAACAGCCCGGCGAGGTCGTCGACCCGCGCCGTGATCGTGAACGTGCGGCTGATGTCCGGATTCAGGTTGCCGACGGTCCACAGGCCGGTGGCCGCATCGAAGCTGCCCTGCACGCCGCTGCCCGACAGCAGCACGAGCCCGGCCGAATGGTCGAGCTTGACGACCAGCGACGAGGCGACGTTGGGCCCGCTGTTGGTCACCGTCAGATCGAAGGTCACGGTGTCGCCGACCGCGGGCGTGACGGTGCTGGCGCTGCCGCCCAGGCTGACGTCGGCGGCGGACACCGCCACGACGCTGGCGTCGCGGGTGTGCGTCAGCAGGTTGTCGCTCGGGTCCAGGTCGAGGGCGACGCCGCTGACGACCTCGCTGCTCGACATGCGCGGGCCCGCGCTGGACACCCGGCCCGACACCACGACCTCGACGCTCGCGCCGGCGGCCAGGTCGCCGAGGGCGATCGACTGCCGGCTGCTGCTGGCGTCCCAGACCACCTGGCTGCCGTCGACCGTGATGTCGTAGCTGGTCAGCCCGGACAGGTATTCGGAGAGCCGCACCGACGGCGCGGCATCCGGACCGTCGTTGGCCACCCGGAGCGTGTAGCGGGCGTCGTCGCCGACGAACGCCCCGCCTTCGGTCGAGACGAGCGTCACCGACAGATCCGCGACCGGCACGACCGCGGGCGGTTCGATCCTCGAGTCGTAGAACGTGACGCGTCCGTCGTCGGCGTTGTTGCCGATGTCGGTGTCGAACGCGGCGCTGGTCACGGTCGTGCGGTGGTTCACCTCCAGTCCGCCGACCGGCACCTCCACCCAGTACGGCAGCTCCAGGGTGACGGACACCCGCTCGGTCGCGCCGGCCGCGACGTCGCCGTAGTCCAGCGAGAAGCCTTCCTTGCGGTACAGGTCCGTGCTGTTGTACGAGCCGTCGTTGATCGAGTAGTAGCCGTAGATGGCGTCGTCGTCCGAGCCGCGCAGGTCGAAGGCTTCCGCGACGACGACCCCGCTGGCGGCGCGCGTGCCGCGGTTCTCGACCTCGATGTCGTAGGTGACGCGCAGGTACCAGCCGCTGTCGGCCGCGTCGACGCGGACGTCCTTCAGGCTGGTCGTGACCGCCAGGTCGACGCCGCGGGCCACCGTCACCGGCGTCTCGTAGTAGTCGAACACCGGCACGCCGTGCTGCGACATGACCGCGGCATACACGTAGTAGTCGCCGGGGGCGACCGCCTTCGGATCCCACACGAAGGTCTCGCCGGTGCCCAGCCCCAGGTCCGACACGATGGGCGTGCCGTCGAAGCCGACGCCGTCGGTGTCGTAGAACAGCATCGTGCGCGCCGCGGCGTCGTCGCTGGTGGCGCTGTAGGCGATCTCCACGCCGGCGTCGACCGCGTTCACGCCCTCGACCTGGATCACGTCGTCCGGGATCACCATCAGCATCGCTTCGCTCGACAGCGTGCCGAGCGAAGCGGCGTTGTCGGCCGTCAGGCTCCAGGCGCCGCGCGTCACGAACGATTCGCCCGTGCCCGGACCGACGGCGACCGCGACGGTGCCCGCGCTGCCGAGCTCGGCGATCACGGCCATGCCGTTGGCCTCGAAGTCCGCCTCCTGCACCGTCGATCCGTCGGGACGCCGGACCCGCAGCTGGGGGTCCAGCAGCGGGTCTCCGTCCCACGACAGGAACATCACGAACGAGGGCTGGTCGCCGGTGATCAGGAACTCGGTCGGCGGCGCCGCCTCCGCGAGCGTCACGCCGGTCCCGGCAACTTCCGAGCCCGTGTCGGGAACGCCGATGTCGGCGGCGCCCGTGGCCGTGACGGACGACTTCGCCTCCGGCACCGGCGGCAGGTTGGCCGTGCCGATGCGCTCGAGCGTGCCGTCGAATTCGGCGCGCAGGCCGATCACCCGGCCGCCGATCACCGGCAGCCCGGCCGGCAGGATGCCCCAGGCGGCGATGAAGTCGTCGCCGTAGATGCCGTTGTTGGTGAAGTTGACCATCGCCGTGCCGGACCCCAGGCTCACGCCCTGCATCGGCCCCAGCAGGCTCACCTCCGGCAGCCGCACGTTGGCGGCGCCGTACGAGCTGAAGTTGAACGAACTGTCGATCTTCACCTGGCCCTGCCCGGAGGCGATGCCGCCGCCCAGGCCTTCGAGGTAGACGATCTCGCCGTCGCCCTGCAGGAACCCTTCCTTCCAGTCGAGGGTGATCCCGCCGGTGATCTTGATGATGCTGTCGCTGATCAGGGCCAGCGTGCCCTCCCCGGCCAGGCTGTCCTCGTTGATCGCGGCCTCGAGGTCGGCGCGCGCGATGTACACCTTGCCGATGTCGAAGATGGAATCGCCCTCGTCGTCGCCGATCGTGATCTGCGGTCCGTAGGTGAAGCCGACACCGCCGGTGACCGTCACCGGATCCTTCGCGGTCGGCGCGACGTTCTCGACCTCCAGCTTCACCTTCTGCAGGTACACGTCCGGGCGGCCCATCATCAGGTTCAGGTCGTCGACCTGGAAGCCGATCAGGTTGATCGCCAGCGGGTCCAGCACGAACCCCAGGCTGAGGTCGAGCTCGGGCGTGGTGGTGCGCCAGGGGAACTCGATCGAGCCGGTGCCCTTGATCGTGTCCGGATCCCCGGTGGTGTCGATCTCGAGCTCGAACCCCTTGAACGTGACCACCCGCAGCTTCAGCTCCGTCTCGAGCGAGAGGCTGCCCTTCAGGTCGGGCTTGCCGTCCTGGATCTGCACGAAGTTCTCGCCCGCGAGGTCGACCTCGACCTTGGTGTCCACGCCGCGGATCGGCGCCTCGATGCTGAACTTGCCCTGGTACTTGATCAGGTCCTTCGGGCTGTCGTACGAGATGCGGTGGTTGGTGGTCTCGACCTTGAACAGGTCGAGCAGGTTGTACTCGCCGCCGATCGGCAGCACCAGCGACCCGCTCGGTCCGCCGAAGGCGAGCCCCTGGGCGCCGAGCACCAGCACGTCGGTGCGCAGGGCCTCGCCGTCGATCGCCATGCCGGTGACCTGCAGCGGCATCACGAACGAGGTGTCGAAGCGCACCTGGCCGGGGCGGATGACGAACCCGTCGAGGCCGGTGTCCAGGCCGCCGATGCGATAGATGTCGGTCGCGTCCAGCGCGCTCGTCGCGGCGTCCTCGTAGGGCATGGTGAAGCCGCCGCGGAACATCAGGTCGGTGGCGCCGCCCGTCGCCGCATACACGTCGGCGCCGCTCACCTTCAATTCGTCCTCGGACAGCTCGACCGTGCCGCCCACGATCCGCAGCAGGGTGGCGGTGCCGTCCTTGCGCCCCACCGTCACGGTGCCGCCGGACAGCGTGAACGTGCCGTCCTCGTCGAGGTCCTCGAACTTGCCGTCGACGGCGGTGACGAGCAGCGGCGACGTGTCGGGCAGGCCGGCCTCGCGGCTCGTCACGGTGTACTCCCACGCCGTGCCTTCGTCGGCGGTCGCCACGATGACCTCGAAGGTGTCCGCCGTGCCCCGCTTGATCGTCACCGTGTCGGTGCGGTCGTAGCTGACGAACCCGGTGTCGACGATCGTGTTGCCGTCGTAGCGGATGATGAAGCGGTCCGGGATGCCGTAGAAGTCGAAGGAGAAGCTGATCTCGTTGTCCAGCTTGCCTTCCAGGGCGACCTGGCGCTGGCTGCCCTCGTAGCCGCCGGATTCGCCTGCCGATGCGAGTTCGACGACGGTCGGCACGCCGTCGATCCAGGCGACCCCCGTCTCCGCGCCGGTCGCCACCGGCGCGTGCCCGCCCGCGCCCGTCACCAGGTCGCGGAAGGCCGCCCCTTCGTCGCCGGGGGTGTCCGCGTCCGCCCAGAGGGCGTCGAGATGATGGCCGAGCTCCTGCAGCAG
>Ga0116181_1004819_pt1 | contig 9991 bp, 12 predicted proteins | sample AD_UKC075_MetaG_FD_89752 | JGI IMG/M metagenome (GOLD analysis project Ga0116181, IMG submission 89752) | Active sludge microbial communities of municipal wastewater-treating anaerobic digesters from USA - AD_UKC075_MetaG | ecosystem: Engineered > Bioreactor > Anaerobic > Digestate | place: USA... | reverse complement strand
TTCGAGGATGGCGCCCGCTTCGAGCTGCCCTGCGAATACCTGCGGGTGTTTTCACCCTCGGCTGAAGTGCGTGGCCACGGTCCCGGCAGCGCCAAGCTGGTCACCGGCAAGGAACAGGTCAACATTACTGCCATCGAGCCGGTCGGCCACTATGCCGTCAAGCTGGTGTTTGACGACGGCCACGCCACCGGCCTGTATTCCTGGAACATCTTCTACGATCTGGGCGTCAACCAGGCGCACAACTGGCAGGATTACTTACAGCGCCTGGCCGCAGCCGGTTACCAGCGCCAGGCTTGACTTCGCAACCGTTCCAAGGTACCCGCGAGCATGGATCAATCCGAAACCACCCACTTTGGCTACCAGACGGTGGCTGCCAGCGAAAAGGCACGCAAGGTTGCTGGCGTGTTCGACTCGGTCGCCGGCAAGTACGACCTGATGAATGACCTGATGTCGCTGGGCGTGCACCGGCTATGGAAGCGCTTCGCGGTCAGCGTCAGCGGCGTGCGGGCCGGTGAACGGGTGCTGGATCTGGCCGGTGGCACTGGCGATCTGAGCAGCCGGCTGCTGTCGCGGGTCGGCCCGAAGGGGCTGGTGGTGCTGTCCGATATCAACGCCAGCATGCTGGGCGAAGGCCGTAAGCGCCTGATCGATGAGGGCGCCATCGGTAATATCGCTTATGCCCAGATCGACGCCGAGCAACTGCCGTTTCGTAACAACAGTTTCGATTGCATCACCATCGGCTTTGGTCTGCGCAATGTCACCCGCAAGGAGCAGGCCCTGGCGGCGATGTATCGGGCGCTGAAGCCAGGTGGCCGGGTGATCATTCTCGAATTTTCCCAGCCGGTCGCGCCGGGTCTGAAGCCGGCCTATGACCTGTATTCGTTCGCAGTGCTGCCGCTGCTCGGCAAGCTGGTGGCCCAGGATGCCGCCAGTTACCGTTATCTGGCCGAGTCTATTCGTATGCATCCTGATCAGGAGACGCTGTTGCGCATGATGGAAGATGCCGGTTTCGAGCGCTGCGAATATTTCAACCTGAGCGGCGGTATCGTTGCCGTGCACCGCGGCTACAAGTTCTAGGCTGTGTCGCGGCTACCGCTTTCGCCGAGGAATCCCGCGTGACACCGTCGCTGGTCATGGCTGCTGGCCTGGAAACCGCCTGTAACCAGGTGCTGCGCCTGGACCCTGAAATTCTGGTTCAACTGGCCGCGCTGGACGGTGCGGTGATCGCCATCGAATTGCAGGGCCTGGGTCTGTGTCTGTGTCTGTACCTGTTTCCTGGGCCGGGCGGTCTGCGCGTGGCCGAGGATTACGCCGGTGAACCGACCGTGCGTATTCGTGGTACGCCGCTGGCCCTGGCCCGGCAGTGGCGCGGCCAGCGTGACCCCGGGGTCAGCATCGAAGGCGATGCCGCCACCGGGCGTGCCTTTCAGGCTGTGCTGGCGCGCCTGAATATCGACTGGGAAGAGCAGTTCTCCCGCTGGCTGGGCGATGCGGCCGCGCATCAACTGGGGCGTGTCTGGCGCGGGTTGCGCCAGTGGGGCGCGAGCAGCGGGGCGACTTTGCTGCATGATGGTGGCGAATACCTGCAGCAGGAGGCGCTGTTGCTGCCGGCGCGGCCGGCGCTGGAGCAGTTTCTGCGTGAGGTGGATATCCTGCGCGAGGATGCCGACCGTCTGGCGGCGCGCGTTGCGCGCCTGCGCCAGCGGATGATGCCGGGCGATCCGGCCTGATCGACCCGGATGAGTCAACGGATGTTTGGTCCTGCCCAACTGCTGCGCCTGCTGCACATCAACCGCGTGCTGGTGCGCCATGGCCTGGATGAGATCATCCTGGCCACGCACCTGTTCCGTCCGGTTGCCTTCCTGCGTCATCTGCTGCCCTGGAACTGGGTGCCGCGCCAGCAACTGGAGCTGTCGCGCGGCGCGCGCATTCGCCTGGCCTTGGAGGACCTTGGGCCGATTTTCGTCAAGTTTGGCCAGATGCTCTCGACCCGGCGCGACCTGCTGCCCGACGACATCGCCCTGGAACTGGCCAGGCTGCAGGATCGCGTGCCGCCCTTTCCCGGTGCTCAGGCGCGGATGATTGTCGAGAAAGCCTACGGGCAGCCGCTCGACAGCATGTTTGCTGAATTCAGCCCGCAGCCGCTGGCCTCGGCCTCGATTGCCCAGGTGCATACCGCCCGCTTGCACAACGGGCGCGATGTAGTGGTCAAGGTGCTGCGTCCCGGCATCGAGAAAACCATCCGCCGCGACGTCGAGCTGCTTTACCTGATTGCCAGCCTGGCCCAGCGCTACTGGAAGGAAGGGCGCCGCCTGCGGCCGCTGGAAGTGGTGCGCGAGTACGAAAAGACCATCATCGACGAACTCGATCTGGTGCGCGAGGCCGCTAATGCCAGCCAGTTGCGGCATAACTTCAAGGATTCGCCGATCCTGTATGTGCCTGAGGTGTTCTGGCCGGAAACCCGCCGCGAAGTGCTGGTCATGGAACGGATCCATGGCCTGCCGGTGGGTGATATTGCTGAACTGCACCGGCGCGGTGTTGATTTGAAAAAACTGTCCGAGCGTGGTGTGGAGATTTTCTTCACTCAGGTATTCCGCGACAGCTTTTTCCACGCTGACATGCACCCCGGCAACATCTTCGTCAATGCTGAAGATCCTGCCGATCCGCGCTATATCGCGGTCGATTTTGGCATCATCGGCACCCTCAGTCCCACTGATCAGCATTATCTGGCCGAGAACTTCCTGGCCTTTTTCCACCGCGATTACCGGCGGGTGGCTGAGCTGCATATTGAATCGGGCTGGGTGCCGGCCGAGACCCGGGTCGATGAGTTTGAATCGGCGATTCGCACCGTGTCCGAGCCGATTTTCGACCGACCGCTTAAGGATATTTCCTTCGGTGGTTTCCTGCTGACCCTGTTCCAGACTGCGCGCCGCTTCAATATGGAAGTGCAGCCGCAACTGGTGCTGCTGCAGAAAACCCTGTTGAATATTGAAGGTCTGGGCCGGCAGCTCGATCCCGAGCTGGATCTGTGGAAGACCGCCAAGCCGTTCCTGGAAAACTGGATGCGTGACCGGGTCGGGCCACGCGCGGTGTTCAAGCGGATCAGCTACCAGTTGCCGCGCTGGGCTGATCAGACGCCGGATCTGCCGACGCTGCTGCATAACCTGTTGCGGCGCGGCAGCAGCGGCGAGATCACCGTGCAGTTGCACAAGCAGGAGATGGAGCAACTGCGCCGCGAACTGCGGCACGCCAACCGGCGCAGTTTTCATGCTACGGTTGGCGCGGCGCTGATTGTCGGCGCGGTGCTGCTGTTTGGTCTTGATGCCCAGCACGCTACCAATCTATGGCAGATGCCGCCGCTGAGCTGGCTGCTGGGTGGGCTGGGCGCCGGGTTGTTGCTGGCGGCTTGGCCGGGCAGCGAGTAGGGGGCTTTGCTGCCTAACGCTGCAGCGCCGTTTCGACGCTGTCACGGCTGGCCCGGCCACACAGGATTTCAATGAGGGTCAGGGCAAAATCCAACGCCGTGCCCGGCCCGCGTGAGGTGATGAAGGTGCCATCACGCACCACCGCTGCACTGCTCAGCCGTATCCCTTCCTGATCATCAAGTACGCCCGGATAGGCGGTGATCGCGCGGCCCTCAACCAGCCTGGCGCTGACTAGAACCTTGGGTGCGGCGCAGATGGCGGCGACATAACGGCCCTGTTCGGCCATGCGCCGCAACAGCGCACTGATGCGCCGGTCGGCTTCCAGGCGTTGCGCGCCACCGAGGCCGCCGGGCAGCACCACCAGATCGAAATCCTGATCCAGCACCGCATCCAGCGTGGTGTCCGGCAGCAGCACCACGCCACGCGAAGCGGTGACCGGGCCAGCATCCAGACCGGCGACGGTGACCGTGACGCCGGCACGGCGCAGCAGGTCGATGATCGTGACCGCTTCCAGCTCTTCGCAGCCCTGGGCAAGCGGGACAAGGACAGTGGCCATGGCGGTTCTCCTCCGGAAAGGCGGCGGCTGTTTCAGCTGCTCTTGCGAGCCTGCAGCAGGGTCATACCCTTGAGCAGGTTCAGTGCTTCATAAAGCGGGTAATCGCTCTGCACCAGATCACCGTTACTGGCTCCATTGGCCGTGGCGGGCGCGCTGCCGTTGTTGCGGTCATTGCGCAGATGGCCCGAGAGATCGGATTCCTTGATCAGGCCAGTGTCGGTGCTGCCATCGTCGGTCGCGACCTTGAGCGACTTGAGTTCGATGTCGGGGACGATGCCCTCGGCCTGGATGGAGCGGCCATTGGGCGTGTAGTAGCGGGCGGTGGTCAGCTTGACCGCAGTGCCATTGCCCAGCGGCAGGATGGTTTGCACCGAACCCTTGCCAAAGGTACGCTCACCGAGTACCAGGGCCCGGCGATGGTCCTGCAGGGCGCCGGCGACGATTTCCGAGGCCGACGCGGAGCCGCCATTGACCAGCACCAGCAGTGGCGCGCCCTTGAGCAGATCGCCCGGCGTGGCCTTGAAGGTCTGATCAGCGCCATCGCTGCGCCCCTTGGTCTGGACCACCACGCCATCATCAAGAAAGGTATCAGCGACGTCCACTGCGCCGTTGAGCACGCCACCGGGGTTGTTGCGCAAGTCCAGGATCAGGCCCCTGAGCGGCGCCTTATTTTCCTGTTCGAGGTTTTGCAGTGCTTCCTGCAGGTTCTGCGCGGTCTTGGCCTGAAACTGAGTGATGCGCAGGTAGCCATAGCCCGGTTCCAGCAGGCGGCTCTTGACGCTGCGCACCTGGATGATTTCACGCATCAACTTGACCTTGAAGGGCTTTTGCACACCTTCGCGGACGATGGTCAGAGTGATCGGTGTGTTGGGCTTGCCGCGCATGCGCTGGATGGCATCCGACAGCGACATGCCCTTGACCGAGGTGTCGTCGAGACGAATGATCAGGTCGCCGGTGCGAATCCCGGCCCGTTGCGCCGGGGTGTCGTCGATCGGGGTGATGACCTTGATGAAGCCTTCCTCAAGGCCAACTTCGATGCCCAGGCCGCCGAATTCGCCCGAGGTGCCGACCTGCAGATCCTGAAAGGCTTCGGCATCCAGATAGGCGGAATGGGGGTCGAGATTGCCGAGCATGCCGCGGATGGCGTTTTCCAGCAGTGCCTTGTCCTGAACCGGTTCGACATAGTCCTGCTTGACGGCATCAAGGACACTGGCGAAGGTACGCAGCTCGTCCAGGGGCAGCGTGTTGAGCGCCGCCGGCGCGGGTTTTTCGGCCCAGACGGCGTGCACGGCGGTTAGCGCGGCGCCCGCCAGAAAACTCAGGGCCAGCGCCAGGCCATGTCGGGTTACAGCACTCATGTGGGTTCCAGGGCTCCAGAGGTTCTGCGGTGATCGGGGGCTGTCGAAGAATAGAGCGGCGTTGAAGGTGACACGATCCGATGTTGCCCGGAGAGTTAAGACAACGGAATGGGACCGGAAATTGCGGGGAGGGGCGATTGAAATGCACGCCGGCGGGCACCAGCGTCCCGCGCGCCGACCGGATCCGGGCAGCGCGCGGCAGCCGGGTAGAGTCTACTTGGCCTTGCCCTGATTGGCGACGGCATCCATCAGCTTCTTCAGTTCCTCGGGATCAGCCAGATATTGGCCGCCCTTCTTGATCGGGCGCAGATTGGCGTCCAGTTCATAGACCAGCGGCACGGCGGTCGGAATGTTCAGGGCGACGATTTCCTCGTCGGACAGGTCATCCAGATACTTGACCAGGGCGCGCAGGCTGTTGCCGTGGGCGGCGATCACCACCCGCTTGCCGGCGCGAATGCTCGGCACGATGGTGTCGTGCCAGAAGGGCAGCACCCGGTCAATGGTGGTCTTGAGGCTTTCGGTCGCCGGCAGGACGCGCGGGTCGAGACCGCTGTAGCGCGGATCGAAGGCCGGATGACGTTCGTCGTTTGCGTCCAGGGCCGGCGGCGGGATGTCAAAGCTGCGCCGCCAGATCTTGACCTGTTCCTCACCGTGCTTGGCGGCGGTTTCGGCCTTGTTCAGGCCGGCCAGGGCGCCATAATGACGCTCGTTAAGCCGCCAGCTGCGCTGCACCGGAATCCACATCAGGTCCATGCTATCGAGGACAGTCCACAGGGTGCGGATGGCGCGCTTGAGGACCGAGGTATAGGCCACATCGAACACATAGCCTTCCTGCTTCAGCGCCTGGCCCGCCTTGCGGGCTTCGCCCAGACCCTTTTCGGAGAGATCCACATCGACCCAGCCGGTGAAGCGGTTTTCCTGGTTCCACTGGCTTTCGCCGTGACGGATGAGCACGAGCTTGTACATCTTCGGAGCCTCCTTGGGTCCAGCGGGCGTTATCGCGGGGGTTGCAGTACCGGTGCAGCGCGACGGCCACAGGGCTGCTGGAGAATGGCGCGCCGCGACCGGCTATTTTTCAAGCATTAAATGATACGCCGGCTGTCGGGCTTTCGCCAGACGCCCACCGCTTCTCAATAGGGCTATATTCGGCTATGCTGATAAACTAATCATTTCAATCTTTATATGCCGCAATGGTGCAACCTGAATGTACCGGTTTTGAGCGGGATAATATGGGCGTCGGCGGTTCTCCGCTGGATGTTCTGATGACCCGCGACGAGGATATCGAACGAGCGTCCCGTTCGCTCAAGGCCATGTCGCATCCCCTGCGGCTCAAGATTCTCTGTACCCTGGGTGACCGTGAGGTTTCGGTGCAGGATATTGTCGAGCATGTAGGTACCTCGCAGAGCAATATCTCCCAGCATCTGGCCATCCTGCGCGACAAGGGCATTCTGACCTGCCGCAAGGATGCCAACCGGGTCTATTACCGGGTTGGGGATGCGCGCACGCTGCGTCTGATCGGCATGATGCGCGACGTATTCTGTCCTTATGTCTGAGCAGTGCCGCCCGTTTACATCGCCTGTCTCTGTCCCAACCGGATGCCTTGCCGAAAACGTGAGATCAATGAATGAATAGCGAACGCATCATTCGCATCATGGCCGGATCCTTCATCCTGCTTTCGCTGCTGCTGGGCGCGCCCGCCAGCCCGCTCTATCACAGCAGCTACTGGCTGTGGTTTACCGCCTTCGTTGGCTTTAACCTGTTCCAGAGCGGTTTTACCCGGTTCTGCCCGGCGGAATCGATCCTGTGGAAGCTGGGCGTGCGCCAGGCCGACGGTCAACCCGGTTGCAGCCCGCGTCAATGATGGTGTTTACATGAGCGATTTTCTCGAATTTGCCTCGCATAACGTGCTGCTGTTCCTGGCGCTGTTCGTGATTGTGGGCATGCTGATTGGTGGCGAGGTTCTGCGCCGGGTGCGCGGAGTCAGCACCCTGAATGCCAACGAAGCCCTGCGGCTGATCAACGATCAGGAAGCCTGGGTGGTGGATATCCGCGATGCGGGCGAGTACAAGGCCGGACACATTCCGCAGGCCCGCCACATCGCCTATGAAACGCTGAGTGAGCGGATCGGCGAGCTGGCCAAAGCCGAACAGCGGCCGATTATTCTCTACTGTCGCAGTGGCGCCACCTCGGAAACCGCCTGTGGCCTGCTGAAGAAGAACGGCATCAGCAATGTCTACAGCCTGAGCGGCGGCCTGCCGTCCTGGGTTGATGCCCGGCTGCCGGTCAGCCGCAAGAAAGCCTGAGCAGCGGCAGACCGTGAGCATGCCAAATGTCGTGGTATACGCCGCCGATTACTGTCCCTATTGCCGGCGCGCACAGGCACTGCTTGACCGCAAGGGTGTGTCCTATACCCTGCTGGACGTAGCGCGCGACCCGCGCCTGTGGCAGGAGATCACCGCGCGCACCGGTCGCGATACCATCCCGCAGATTTTCATCGGCGACCACCATGTGGGCGGTTGCGATGATCTGCTGGCCCTGGAGCAGCGCGGCGCGCTTGATGCCCTGCTGCGGACGGTGTCCAATTCGCCCTGAGCCATTTGAGCTGCGCCCGGTGGCACGGCTCGCCGGACAGGGTTTTTCATCACGTTGCAGACCCCATTCCCTTCCTCCACCCTAGACTTCATCCGAACAAGGCATTCCGCATGAGTGAGCAAGCGCAGGCGCCCCAGCAGCATTTTGAAATCCAGAAGGTGTATCTGAAGGATGTATCGCTGGAGACGCCCAATTCCCCGATGATTTTCACCGAGCAGTGGCAGCCGCAGACTGAAGTACGGCTGGAAACCGGCGCCACTACGCTGGCTGAAAACCTGTTTGAAGTAGTGCTGACCCTGTCCGTGACCACCAAGATCGGCGAGCGCACCGCCTATCTGGCTGAGGTCCAGCAGGCCGGCCTGTTTTCCCTGAGCGGTTTTGACAGTGCGCAGATGGGGCATATGCTGAACGCCTACTGTCCGAACGTGCTGTTTCCCTTTGCCCGCGAGGAACTGGCCTCGCTGATTGGCAAGGGCGGTTTTCCGCCGCTGCTGCTTAATCCGTTCAACTTCGATGCCCTGTATCTGCAGCGCCTGCAGCAACAGGCCCAGCAGACCCCGCCCAACACGCCGGCACACTGAGGGGCGACGATGCGCGCAGCGACAGTCGCCGTACTCGGCGTGGGCTCCTGGGGCACTGCCCTGGCCCTGCTGCTGGCCCGCAATGGCCACGCGGTGCGCCTGTGGGGCCATGATCCCGAAGAGGTGGCGCCGTTGCGGCACGAGCGGGAAAATCGCCGCTACCTGCCGGGCATTGCCTTCCCGGCGGCGCTGACGGCAACCGCTGATCTGGCTGAAGCGCTGGCCAGTGTTGATCTGGCCCTGGTGGTGGTGCCCAGCCATGCCTATGCCGCTACTCTGGCGCGCTTGCGACCACTGTTGCCCGCGGCGGCCGGCTTCGCCTGGGCGACCAAGGGCCTGGAACGCGATGGGCGCTTCCTGCATCAGGTCACTGCTGATGTGCTGGGTGCGGCCTGGCCGGCGGCGATCATTTCCGGGCCCAGCTTCGCCGGCGAGGTGGCTCGTGGTCTGCCGACTGCGGTGACCGTTGCCGCGACTGATCCGGCGCATGCGGCCCGGGTAGCGGCGCTGCTGCACGGTTCCAACCTGCGTGCCTATACCAGCAGCGATGTGGTCGGGGTCGAACTGGGCGGGGCGGTGAAAAACGTGCTGGCCATTGCGGCCGGCATTGCCGATGGTCTGGGGTTTGGCGCCAATGCCCGCGCGGCGTTGATGACCCGTGGCCTGGCGGAGATGACCCGGCTCGGTCTGGCTGCCGGTGGGCAGCGTGAGACCTTCATGGGTCTGGCCGGCATCGGTGATCTGGTGCTGACCTGTACCGATGATCAGTCGCGCAACCGCCGCTTTGGCCTGGCCATCGGTCGCGGCCAGAGTGCCGAGGCTGCCTGTGCTGCGATTGGTCAGGTGGTGGAAGGTGCGGCTACGGTGCATGCGGCGCTGCGGCTGGCGCGGACGCTGGGTGTTGAAATGCCGATCACCGAACAAGTCGATCGGGTATTGCACCACGGTGAGGAACCGCGCCGGGCCGTGGAAATCCTGCTGGCGCGCGATCCTAAGCCGGAAATCCTTTGACATCCTCCGCTCCCTGAAGGGAGGGGATTCCTGACTCACTTCAGAGCCAGCGTATGATGCCCCATACGGAGAATGTTCAGTGCCGCGTTCACGTCACGGTCATGGACCACACCGCATTCGCTGCACACCCATTCTCTGATCCCAAGACCCTCTCGACCTTTTGGGCCGCCGATGGCACCGCAACCGGAACAGGTTTGGGTTGAGAGTCTCTCCGAGACTTCTCGATACACTACTTTCCGCGCAATCGCTTTATAGGAAAGCAGGTTTTTAAACGTGGCCCAACCGGCGTCATTGACCGATTTGGCCATATTCGTTTTTGCCAGCCGGGCGCTTCCGACATCGCCCACCACAATCAATTCACATTCCTTGCTGAGCCTATCGGATTCCTTATGCAGAAAATCCTTGCGCCGATTGGCAATCTTGGCCTGCAGATTCCGCGCCTGCCGGGAACGCTTCTTGCGCTGATGT
>Ga0116181_1004818_pt1 | contig 9994 bp, 5 predicted proteins | sample AD_UKC075_MetaG_FD_89752 | JGI IMG/M metagenome (GOLD analysis project Ga0116181, IMG submission 89752) | Active sludge microbial communities of municipal wastewater-treating anaerobic digesters from USA - AD_UKC075_MetaG | ecosystem: Engineered > Bioreactor > Anaerobic > Digestate | place: USA... | reverse complement strand
GTTTTCTGTGACCTCTGCGAACGACGACAGGGCGGGTTTCGGGGGAACCGGGTGGACCTCGGTGACCGGCAGGGCTTATCGTCGAGACGAGGATCAACCATGTCAGATTCGACTACAAAGAAGCCGCTGGGTGAGTTTCGCCATATCGATGCGTACGATGTGGACGATGTGACGGTCGTTCATTTCAAGGAAAGCCGGATCACCGACGACCTGGGCATCCAGGAGTTGGGCCAAGAGTTGTTCTCGTTGGTGGACGGAGCCAATCGAACAAAACTCTTGCTGAATTTTGCCAATGTGCAGTTTCTGTCAAGCGGTGCTTTGGGAAAGCTGCGGGCTTTAGAGAATCGCGTTTCCAAGCGGGGTGGGGTTGTCAAGCTTTGTTCGATCAATCCCAACATTTACGAGGTCTTCAAAATTACCCGCTTCGACACAATTTTCGAAATCTGCCAAACAGAAGCAGACGCCCTCGCCAGTTTCTGAGGAAATTGGCAGTAAGTGTTGATTCTCCCCCAAGCAGGCTGTGGCCTTTTCCCGCCGGATAGTCGCTTCTTCGCGAAACTCGTCTTGTCACTCACCCCAATATCGGGTAATTGTTCCGCGGGGCGGCGCCCTTTACTTTGCGCCGCGTGTTTAACCACGATCCATTGCCGCCGGGACAAGAAAGCGCACGATCTCTGCCTTATGCCGTTACGCATGATGACAATCGTTGCCGGGCTGGCAATCCTCTGGACGGTGCTGGCCGTTGCGGGGGACCCAGGCTCGCTGCCGCCGGGTTTCCGAAACGCTCCCGGAGGGGGGCCTCTTTCGAATCAAAACGGTGGCCTCTCCGAGGGGCCGGCGCCGGCGGACGAAGGCGGGGTCGAGGAAGAACTTGTCGTTGAGGTGCGGGTCGTGGGGGCCAAAAATCTGCCGCGGGAAAAGTATCTGCCGTCCATCAAGACCCGTGCGGGACGGCCATTTGATGTCAACCTTCTGGAAGAAGATGTCCGCCGCCTTTATCGCACCGGGCTTTTCGTGGATATCAAGACCTACACGCCAAAGGTGCCCGGGGGTCGGCTAGTTGTGTTCGAAGTCTTGGAAAGACCACTTCTGCACTATGTGAAGTTTGCCGGCCAGCGAGCCTTCAGCGAAAAGCGGCTGGCCAAGGAGGCCGGCCTGAAGGTCGGTGACCCGCTCGACACCTGGCAGGTTGACGAAGCCCAGCGAAAATTGGAGAAGTTTTATCACGAGAAGGGCTTCTCCAACGCGAGGGTCACGGTGATCGAAGGGAATAAGACCACTGACCGCGGGGCCATTTTCTTAATCAATGAAGGTCGGCGGCAGCGCGTGGCTTGGACAGGCTTTGTGGGAAACACCATCGCCACGGATGCCCGACTGAGAACCCAGGTCCAGACCAAACCCGGTTGGTTTTGGTTCTTGGGCGGATTATTCAATCGCCAACAGCTTGATGACGATGTGGAACGCCTCACGGCCTACTACCGTGGTTTAGGGTTTTTCCGGGCGAGGATTGGGCGTAATATCGAAGTTTATCGCGACCCGCTGGATGACCGCCGGGAGTGGGTCTATGTGACGTATGTCATCGATGAAGGTCCTCGCTACAAGGTGCGGGACATCCGCTTTTTTGGAAACCAAAAGTTTTCCAGTGAAGAACTGACCCGCATCTTGGAGCTGAAGCCTGGGGATTACTTCGATCAAAATAAACTCCAGACTGACCTCAATAAGATGCGGGAAAAATACGGGTCGATCGGCCACGTCTTCGCTGATATTGAACCTGATCCGCGGTTTCTCGAGGAGCCGGGCGAACTCGACCTGGTGTACCGAATCGAGGAGGGGCACCCCTACCGAGTCGGAATGATAAACGTGCGGATCAAAGGGGAATCTCCCCACACCCAGGTCACGACCGTGCTCAATCGGATGTCACTGGCCCCGGGCGATATTGCGGATATCCGCGAGATTCGCGCGAGCGAACGGCGGTTGCGGGCATCTCAAATTTTTGAGGTGGATCCCTCACGGGGCGCACAGCCTAAGATCGCCTTCAGTCCACCTGAAATCCCTGTGATTGCCGAGGAGTCCCAAGGGCCGCGGATCGCCGAACGTCCGGATCGCGTCGTGCCTGCCTCGGGAACGTCGCCTGCGCAGCCGGAACCGAGTTCCAACACCACGCCCTCGCCAGACGTTTTTCGGGGCCAGGACAGTGGCGGGGGTATCACACTGCCCTCACCCCCCGGATGGGTCTTTCCCAATCCTTTTGGACGTAAACCCGATACCGCCAGTTCTTCGTCGGTTATTCCGGCCGTTGGTACAATGCCATCCGCATCGGCACCGCAGAATGTTTACGGTGCTGTTTATCAAGCGCCGCCAAACCGTTCATCCAATACCACCCTGGTAGCCAACGAAAGCACCGACGTGGTCACTGTGCCCGGGGGTGGAGGCAACGTAGCTGTGGGGGCTGGCGAGGTCACGATTTCCGACATGAATCGGGGCGCCTCGCCCACGTCGGCAACAGTCCCACAAATGGCACCGGACGCGCAAGGCCGTCTCGTGTTTCCCGATCGCCCTATGCCGGGGGATGCCTCGGTGTTTTCCGACCGGCCACCGGACGAAATTCCGCTCGAGCTGCCCTTGGAGCCGCAAGTGGAAGAGGCCCGAACCGGCCGGTTGTTGTTCAGTGTGGGGGTCAACTCGGATGCCGGGGTTATGGGCAGCGCGATCATCGAGGAACAGAACTTTGATTGGACGCGGTGGCCACGGAGCTGGCGAGACATTATTGAAGGCAGGGCCTGGCGGGGTGCCGGTCAGCGGTTCCGGTTGGAAGCCGTCCCCGGCACCAGGGTTCACCGCTACATGGTCAGCTTTTCAGACCCCTATTTCATGAATCGAAATGTGACTTTTGGTTTGAGTGGTTTTTACTATCGCCGAGACTATTATGAGTATCTCGAAGAGCGGATCGGTGGCCGGGTCGTCTTCGGCTATCAATTTACACACGACCTTTCGGGAACCGTTGCTTACCGCGGCTCGGATATCAAGATTTCTGACCCGATTTCTACGCCCTGGGGAATCCCTCCAACGATCAACGCGGCCGTGGGAACGAACATCCTTCACGGGTTCGAAATTGCCTTGACGCACGACACCCGCGACAACTCGTTCCTGCCTACCGAAGGTCACTTTTTCCAGATCGCCTTTGAACAGGTAATTGGCACATACGATTCCCCCCGTGTGGAATTGGACTATCGCCGCTATTTTGCCCTGCGGCAACGCCCGGATGGGTCGGGACGGCACGTCCTTGGCTTGGCCAGCCGCTTTGCCGTCACAGGAGACGAAACACCGGTGTACGACCACTATTTTGCCGGGGGTACGTCGAGCCTCCGAGGCTTCGATTATCGCGGGGCGTCCCCCCGAGAATATGGTATCGCGGTTGGCGGACACTGCCTCCTTTTGGCCTCGGCGGAGTACATGTTCCCCATCACAGCCGATGATATGGTCCGCGGGGTGATCTTCTGCGACACCGGTACGGTCGAGCCAACCATTGACTCTTGGGACCAGCGATATCGGGTATCCCTGGGTTTTGGGTTGCGGCTGGTCATCCCGGCGATGGGACCGGCCCCGATTGCCTTTGACTTCGGCTTCCCGATCAGCGAAGAACCCGGCGACGACAACCGCGTGTTCAACTTCTTCATCGGCTTCTTGCGGTAAAAAGCGGTCAGTCCACTTCCACCGGAAAACTCCCGTCGTTGCCTCGACTTTGAGACGACAAAGACCGCTGTCATTTTTTATGAGAGGGGTACCAGCCCAAAACCCGCGTGATGTCCACTACAAACTCAGGGGAAGGTGGGGGGATGATAATCGACAGACTCGCTTCAGTCGAACCGCGATGCCGTATCTCTGAGGTCGCGGGACTGCTGGAGCAGAGATAAATCGTCTACGAATTTCTGGGCTTTCCAACCCCCTTTTCTCCTGGCCGCAATTTAATACGATACGGTGATAAGGAAAAACAACAAAATAGGAGTGGAAACGTAGTACAAAGAGCCCATCCCAAAAAGTCGCCTCTCCCTTCGGGAGAGGGTTGGGGTGAGGGTAAGCGGACGTCGGAATCGATTGAGAAAACCCGCAGCGATTCGAGGCACCGTCACCCCCGACCCCTCTCCCGCCGAACGGGCGAGGGGAGATTATGGGATGGACTCAAAAGGGGCCAGGGAGAGGTGGTGGCCCAGTGGGGAAGAGGAAGCTCGGTTGGTGGGTTTGTGTTAACCGCGGCCTGCTGGACGGACGTTGTCATTAGTGGAAAAGCGTTTTGCCAGTGGCAGAGGGGGGACAATACCCATGCTACAAGTCGATCTGCAGACACGGCGCTGGACGGTTGCCGATGCCGAGGAACTCTACGAGGTCCAGAGCTGGGGCAAGGGGTATTTCTCCGTGAACGCGGCGGGGCACGTATGTGTCCATCCGGAGAAGGATCCCCAGCGATCGATCGATTTGAAACATTTGGTCGATCGCCTGATCGTTCGTGGGATCCAAACGCCCGTGCTTATCCGTTTCGGCGGTATCTTGAAGCACCGTTTGGGCGAGATCAAGCAGGCCTTTGAGGAGGCCATCCGAGAACACAACTACAAAGGCCGCTATCACTTGGTCTATCCAATTAAGGTCAATCAGCAGCGGCAGGTCGTCGAGGAGATTCTCCGTTACGGGGCGGCTTATCAGTTTGGGCTTGAAGCCGGCAGCAAACCGGAACTCTTGGCCGTCATTGCCCTGGCCGACAACACAACTCCCATCGTTTGCAACGGCTTCAAAGATGCCCGTTTCATCGAGACAGCCATGCTGGCCCAAAAGATGGGACGTAACATCTTCTTGGTTGTCGAAAAGTACACCGATTTGGAGCTAATTCTCCATTTTGCAAAAGAGGTGGGAGTTCGGCCTAACATCGGGATTCGTGTCAAACTGGCGGCCATGGGGTCCGGCAAGTGGCAATCCTCAGGGGGGCACCGCTCGAAGTTTGGGCTTACGGTCAGCGAAATTCTCCGGGCTTTGCGCGAGCTCAAAGAGCACGACATGGCCGATTGTTTCAGGTTGTTGCATTTCCACCTGGGCAGCCAGATCACAAATATTCGGCACATCAAGACGGCCCTCACGGAAGGTGCCAGGGTCTTCGCGGACCTCTACAAGCAAGGTGCTGGGTTGCAGTACCTCGATGTCGGTGGCGGCCTTGGCGTCGATTACGACGGCTCGCAAACGACGTTCGAATCCAGCGTTAACTACACCTTGCAGGAATATGCCAACGACGTTGTGTATCACATTCAGCAGGTCTGCGATGATGCAGGCGTGCCCCATCCGACGATTTTTTCCGAAAGTGGTCGGGCCGTTGTGGCCTACAACAGTGTGCTGGTGTTCAATGTGCTTGGCGTTGCCGACCGGGGTGAAAACGGCATCCCAGAGCAGATTCCCGAGGATGCCGAACAGCCTCTCCATGATCTCCGACAAACTTACGACAACTTGAATGTGCGAAATCTCTTGGAGAGCTTCCACGACGCCCAGGAGGCCATGGAAAATGCGATCAATCTGTTCAACAACGGTTACATGTCGTTGGAGCAGCGGGCATTTGCGGAGAATCTTTACTGGGCGATTTGCCGCAAGATCTTCCGCCTCATGCAACATTTGGATTATGTCCCGGAGGAACTCGAAGTTCTCGATTCCCTATTGAGTGAGACATATTTCTGTAACTTTTCACTGTTTCAATCGTTGCCCGATAGTTGGGCGATTAAGCAGCTCTTTCCGATCATGCCCATCCATCGTCTCACGGAGCAGCCCACACAGCGGGGGATTTTGGCCGATATTACGTGCGACTCCGATGGGAAGATTGACCGCTTCATTGATCGCCATGACGTGAAGCGGACTTTGCCCCTCCATGTATTTCGCGGTGAGCCTTACTTCATTGGCGTATTTCTGGTAGGGGCTTACCAGGAAATCCTCGGCGACCTTCACAATCTGTTTGGGGATACGAATGCGGTTCACGTGGGACTGGACGAAGACGGCGACGTGGTGGTGGAGACCGTCATCAACGGTGATACCGTGCGCGAGGTCCTATCCTACGTGGAGTTCGATCCCAACACACTGGTCGTCCGTTTGCGAAATAGCCTTGAAGAGGCCATTCGGCGGGGACGCATCGACGATCGTCAGGCCGGGCGGCTGCTCCGCTTTTACGAGTCGGGGCTCGAAGGCTACACGTACTTGGAGAACATGCCCGAGTGATCGCGCTGCCACGCCGAAACCGCGTTACGCAGCGAAGATTTTGAGCGAATCCTAGGCAGGCTTCATTTGATTGCACGTGACGGTGACAGCATGAAAGATAGCATCTTTGGCTTGGCGAATAAGACGGCACTTGTGACGGGAGCAAGTCGAGGGATTGGGCGTGCCATTGCCTTGGCTTTTGCTCAGGCCGGGGCGGAAGTCTTCATTTGCAGTCGCAAGGCGGAGAGCATTGAGGCCGCGGCAAAGGCGATTCGTGAGCAAACGGGGGCTCGGGTGGAGTGGATGGCCGCCGACGTTTCGCAGCGCCAGGCCGTGGACCAACTGGCCGCCGAGGCCCTTCGGAGGATGGGCAAAATTGACATTCTGGTCAACAATGCGGGCTGGAATATTCCCCAGGCCATTGACGAAATCCAAGACAAGGACTGGGATTACCTGATCGAACTGAATCTGACCAATTGCATGCGGCTGACGCGGGCCATTGTTCCCGACATGAAAAAGCGCCGCTGGGGTCGCGTGATCCATATTTCGTCCATGATGGCGATGGGAAGCACGCCCAAACGCAATGCGTATTCTGCCACGAAGGCGGCGTTGGTGGGCATGGCTCGGGCAAGTGCCCTTGATCTTGGCCCGTGGAATATTACGGTCAACTGTATCGCTCCCGGTCCCATTGCCACGGAAATGCCAATGACGCTCCTCAGCAAGGAGCAGCAGGAGCAGATGACCCAGCGAACTGCCTTGGGCCGTTGGGGACAGCCCGAGGAGATCGCCTGGCCGACGCTTTTCCTGGCAAGTGAAGCGGCACGCTACATTACTGGTCAGGTGATTGTTGTCGATGGCGGCTGCTTGGCACGAATCATCTGATCATCTAAAAAATCCATAAAGGTCCGGCGACAGGCTACCGGTTAGGCCAGAATGAACCAGTGCCAGACCGCCACATTTCCACAAGGCTACATCACCTCGACGCCGTCACTCTTTTTCGTAGTGTTCGACTAGGGGCCAGTATGTGGAAAAGTCAAAATCGGGGCTGTTATCGAGGTCATGACAGTTTCGGCACGAGTGGGCCTCCGAGCTTTCGGCTTGTTCCTTGGTAACGATCATTGCCTCGGCTGCCCGTCGTTGCCGCTCGAGGTCACTTCCCATCTCGGCGGCCACGTGTTCTCCGCCTGGCCCATGGCACGATTCACAACCCACGTTGATCAGGTGTGGTGTCTTTTCCTCGGAAAGGAAACCCGAAAGGTAAGGGAAGTACCGCGTGGGATGCCAGCCCGTCACGTGACAGCTAATGCATTCGGGATCGAAGTTGCGTGGCGGATCAAGTCTCACAAGCGTTTCCCATGCCCGAGAGTGGCCTGACCGTTTCCAAACGCGATAGGATTCCTCGTGACATGCAGCACACTTTTCAGACCCGACGAACTCGCCTTGCACTTCCCGTCGCGGATGCGGAGCCGGACGTATCTCAAGTCCCTCCAGCCCAAGGGCCTGAAGTTGTGCCTGGTAGGTGGCCATCATCTCTTTCATGGCGGGCGAGTCGGGATAACGAGAGTCGAGAATGACCCGCTGGTAGGCCATCGGCGGGTTGTTACGCTCGTAAATGCCAACGACGGCCGCCGCCATCCCCTTCTCACCGACGAAGACGAGCATCGTTTGGGTATCGGGAACAAATTGCGGGGCACCCGGCGGTTCTGCCGGACCATCAGAAATGGCTACCACGGCGAACTCGGGAAATTCGCGGACTAGGGCGATGGCCTCATCCCGAGCCGCATATGCCAACAGGACAAGGATGTCGGCCTGTTGCTTTAACTGGGGGACAACCTTGGCGAGGGCCTCGGCAGGATCGGCAAAGGATAGGTCGGGATTGCGAATCTCCTCTTGGTAGCTCTTTCCGAGGATTGCCGTCACGCCAACGCGTTTCCCCCCAGCTTCGACAACGCGGAACCGGCTTGTCCACTGATCGGTATCAAAATCGAATAGGGCAACATTGGCTGAAACGAACTCACTCTCCGTTCCGCTGCTTGGTGCAATAACAGACAATAACAACGGTGCCGGTAGTCGCAAGTCGTTGCGACCCAAATTGATAGCGTGATACCCGATTCGCCTTAGGGCATCGACCGTGATTTGAAACTTGACCTCTGTCTGCTTGCCAAAGCCTTTAATGAGACCTCCAAGGTCCATGACGACGAGTGGCCAACCATCGGCCCGAAGCTGTTCGATCATCGTGTGCCGTCGGCTCAAGCCGCCTTTCATCCGCTCCTTGCCAGCGCAACCGCACGGCTCAAAATATCCATCTTGATTACCGGTGAAGACAAGCGCCACGGTTGGTTTTGTCCAACCGACGAAGAATTGGCCATTCTCCTTGATGGGATCAAAAGGTGGCCGCTCTAACCGGCGGTCCGAGGTCTTGGATGTAGCCACCCGGGGTGGCGTCGCTTGTGTGTCGGAGGCCGCAGGTAGAGGCGAGCTCGGAGCGTTGGGCATCACCTGGGGAATGGTAGCGTCTCCCGCGGTGGGAACCTGATTGCCCCGCAGAGGATTGGGAAGAGGCCCCGCTTCGTCTTGGGTTGCCGAAGCAGTTTCTGGCCTGGGTGAAACACCGGGCAGCGACGATGGCAGCCGCGGGGACTCCACCGGTTGAGATTGCCCACCGGCTGATGGCGTCGTGGAAAACGGCTCATCCGGGACGATCCAGCCACTCTGGACAGTTTCATTAGCCGTTGGGGCACCTGGACTGGGTGGCAGCTCCCAAGGTGTCCCGCTGGGTGTCTGCGATGGCCACAGTTGACCCACAGTTGTCCGATCGGGCGAAGCATCTTTGTCCCCACCATCGGCGAGCTCCGCCTTGGCGGTTGCCTCATTGGGGGCTGCAACAGATTCTCCTGTCCCCGCTTGCTGGCCAACTTTCTCCACTGGTTTTGCTGGCTGGCAGCCTGCGAATAACAATCCCAGCGCCGGGAAAATGAACAGACTAAACCACAAGGGCGTCTGAGAAGATTGGTACATCCGTCACGTTCTCCGTACAAGGGGATCCGTCCTGAAAAATGCACGCCCGTTCGCAAGCCGTGCACTCAATCCACGGCAAAGCGAACGAGGATCTTTACCTCAGGCGCATCCGGATGGTTGGTTTTAAGGATCACTTTTCCCGCATGTGCTTCGTCCAAACCGAAGTAATTAGCCGGCCCGGCCCCGGGTGGAACACGAATCGTGATGGGAACGAACAAACTCAGCGAGGCCTCCACGTACCGGGGTTCCTCAATTGTTACTTGTAAGAAATCAGGAATTGTACGATCGACCTCGACCTTTAGGTTTTCCCCAACGAGAGGTGTCAGGCGGAGCATCACTCGCCGTTCCGCCCCTGAGCTCCGATTGATCCGCCCAAGGTGTAACATCCCGCGGGAACTATCCCAGCCAACACCCGTGATGTTGACATCGCTTTCCACCCGACCAGCCAATGGAATCTCCAACTCAGGCATATCCTTTTGGTCGGTCAACACGCGGATTTTCTGCTGAATTGGCCCTAAAGGCAAGCCTGGTTTTAGCCGAACCGTCACACGGTAGCCCGATTTGGCCCCAGGTTCCACAGTAAGTTCGTCGGGGGCAAGGGGCTGAATATCCAGATCAATAAACTCAGCGTTCTCGTCCTTGTTTGCCAACTCAATCCCTTTGACCTGGACGGGCTGGTCCCGGAATACATAAATCTTTGCTTCCCCCATTGCCGGCTGCATCTTGACCACCCGACTGAAGACGATCTCGCTCG
>Ga0116181_1004812_pt1 | contig 10007 bp, 10 predicted proteins | sample AD_UKC075_MetaG_FD_89752 | JGI IMG/M metagenome (GOLD analysis project Ga0116181, IMG submission 89752) | Active sludge microbial communities of municipal wastewater-treating anaerobic digesters from USA - AD_UKC075_MetaG | ecosystem: Engineered > Bioreactor > Anaerobic > Digestate | place: USA... | reverse complement strand
GTAGGCTCTGCCGCGCTGGCTCTGGCTGCCGCCATCGTGTTGCCGATGGTGATGGACCACGAGCCGCGACCCGCGTCCCAGGATGTTCAGATCCGCATTCCGAGCTAGGAAGGCAGTAACTTCACCTCTCGCGTGATCACCGGCAAGGCGCCGGCGCCCAGCCAGCCCGTGGCCGGTGTGGCCGGCGGGGAGAACACGGCGCCAGTCGTGGACGACAAGGAAGTGCGCCTGGCAGATCCAGAAGCGGCGGACCCCGTTTTCAAGCCCGGCGAGGAACTGATTCCGCCCCCCAGGAAGTCCGATCCGCCCAAGGCGGAGGTCGTCAAGCCGGAGCCGCGGACCGAACCCAAGAAACCTGATACCAAACCCGATGCCAAGCCCGATGCGAAGCAGCGGGAGAAGGAGCGCGAGCGCGAGAAGGAACGGGAAAAAGCCAAGGAGCGCGAGCGCGAAAAGTTGGCCCATGCCCATGCCGAGGCGGATCGCGCCAAGGCGCTCCTGTCCGGGTCCGCTCCCAAAGAGGAGGCCGGCGGCAAGTCGCACGTGGTTTCGCTTGGCGCTTACCGCGAGTCGGGTAACGTTGCCATTCTTCGCGCAAAGCTGAAGGCCGAGGGCTATCCGTCTTACACGGAGAAAGTGGGCGACAAAGTCCGAGTGCGTGCGGGCCCCTTCCCGAACAAGGCTGCCGCCGACAAGGCAGCCGGGCGTATCCAGAAGATTCTGGGCGTTCAGGCGTCGGTTGCCAGCAAGCAGCCCTGACAAGCGTGATTTCTTGAACGGATTCGATTACGCGCTCCTGGCTGTCGTAGGGCTTTCGGCCGTGCTGGGTTTCTGGCGCGGTCTGTTGTCCGAGGTGGTGGCGTTGGGAGCCTGGGTGTTGGCATTCGTGATGGCGAAGTCTTTCACGGCGGAGCTCAAGCCCTTCACCACGGTCCTGGTGAAGGAGCCTTTGCTTCAGGGGCCGGCAGCGTTTCTGATTATTTTTGTTGCGATACTTGTTTTCGTGGCGATCCTGCGCTGGGCTTTGAGCGAACTCATTCGCGCGGCTGGGCTTGGGGTCGTCGACCGCTTTCTTGGCGCCTGTTTCGGCGCCGTTCGGGGCGGTCTGATCGTGTTTGCATTGGCGTTGCTCGTCGGCATCGGCGGTTTCGCCAGGGAGGCTTGGTGGCGCGAGGCAAGCCTGTCGGCGCCCCTCGAAGCCGCTGTGACAGCCTCCAGGCCATGGCTCCCCGAGCCTTTAGCAAAAAGACTTCGATACCGATAGGTGGTTTGAAATGTGTGGGATTCTGGGCGTAGTAGCGACGACACCCGTCAATCAGCTTCTTTATGATGGACTGCAAGTGCTTCAGCACCGAGGGCAGGATGCAGCGGGCATCGCGACGGAGGATGGAGGGCGTTTTCACATGCACAAGGCGTCCGGTCTTGTGCGTGACGCGTTCCGCACGCGCAACATGCGCGATCTGCCCGGCAACTGGGGGATCGCCCATGTTCGCTACCCCACTGCCGGATCGGCCTCCGCGGCGGCCGAAGCGCAACCGTTCTACGTGAATTCGCCGTTCGGGTTGATGTTGGCCCACAACGGCAACCTGACAAACTCGGAAGAGCTGAAGCGGGAGATGTTTCTCTCCGATCTACGGCACATCAACACCAATTCCGATTCCGAAGTGCTGCTCAACGTGTTGGCTCACGAGTTGCAAGCGGCCGCCAAGAGCTTCCGCCTGGACGAGGAAACCGTGTTTACCGCGGTTGCCGGCGTGCATCGCCGCTGTCGCGGTGCCTACGCCACGGTGGCAATGATCTCAGGCACCGGTCTGCTGGCGTTCCGCGATCCCTACGGCATCCGGCCGCTGGTGATCGGCCGCAACGACACGGCAAACGGCACCGAGTGGCTGGTGGCGTCCGAAAGCGTGGCGCTGGACGTCATGGGCTTCAAGCTGGTGCGCGATGTGGCGCCGGGCGAGGCGATCCTGATCGACATCGAAGGTCGCTTCCATAGCCGCCAGTGTGCGACCCACACGGTGCACGCCCCGTGCATGTTCGAGTTCGTCTATCTGGCCCGGCCGGATTCGTTGATTGACGGAATCTCGGTTTACGACGCGCGTATCAAGATGGGTGAGTTTCTGGCCCGCAAGCTGCGCGCGACGCTGCCGCACCTGAAGATCGACGTGGTGATTCCGATCCCCGATTCGAGCCGTCCGTCGGCAATGGAGATGGCCCATCATCTGAACGTCCCTTATCGCGAGGGCTTCGTCAAGAACCGCTATATCGGCCGCACTTTCATCATGCCCGGGCAGGCGATCCGCAAAAAGTCGGTTCGTCAGAAGCTCAACACGATCCATCAGGAATTCAAAGGCAAGGCGGTTTTGCTGGTTGACGATTCCATCGTGCGCGGTACGACCAGTCGGGAAATCGTTCAGATGGCCCGCGATGCCGGTGCGACCAAGGTTTACATGGCGTCCGCGGCGCCCCCGGTGCGTTATGCCAATGTGTATGGCATCGACATGCCGAGCAGGAACGAGCTTATCGCCAGCAACCGGACGGAAGAGGAAATCTGCCGTGAAATCGGTGCCGATGCGTTGATCTACCAGGATCTGGAAGATCTCAAAGCGGCGGTGCAAGCGATCAACCCTGCAATTTCGGTGTTCGAAACCTCGTGTTTCGACGGCTGTTACGTGACCGGCGATGTGACCCCGGAATACCTATCCGGCGTCGAAAGTCTGCGCTGCGATGCGGCAAACAAGCCGGCGTCGGAAGACGGCGGTGGTCAGATGGATCTGAACCTCATTTCCCGGAGCGAAAGTTGAATACCGACACGATGAAAGATCTGGACATGGACACGCTGGCCGTCCGGGCCGGCATCGAGCGCAGTCAGTTCAACGAGCACTCCGAGGCCCTGTACCTCACGTCGAGCTTCGTCTTCGGCAGTGCGGCCGAGGCGGCGGCGCGTTTTTCCGGAGCGGAGGAAGGCAACGTTTACGCCCGCTTCACGAACCCCACGGTCACCGTGATGCAGCAGCGTCTTGCTGCGCTCGAAGGTGCCGAGGCCTGCGTCGCCACGTCCTCTGGAATGGCAGCGATCCTGTCTACCGTGATGGCGCTGCTGAGCGCCGGCGACCACATCGTTGCGTCGCGCGGCCTGTTCGGCGCCACGCAGCAGTTGTTTGGGAACATCCTCTCGCGCTTCGGAATCGAAACCACCTTTGTTCCGGCGACCGACCTCGCCGCCTATCGGGCCGCGGTGACGCCGAAGACCAAGCTGTTCTTCGTCGAATCGCCCTCAAACCCGCTGACCGAACTGGTGGATATCGCGGCTGTGGCCGAAATCGCCCACGAGGCCAAGGCGCTGCTGGCGGTGGATAACTGCTTCTGTTCGCCGGCGCTGCAGCAGCCGCTCAAGTTTGGGGCCGATCTGGTGATCCACTCGGCCACCAAATATCTGGACGGGCAGGGGCGGGTGCTTGGTGGCGCGGTGTGCGGCAGCAAGGTGCTGGTGGATGAGGTGCTGAAATTTCTGCGCACTGCCGGGCCGTGCATTTCGCCGTTCAACGCGTGGGTCATTCTCAAAGGGCTCGAGACGCTCAAGATCCGCATGGCGGCTCAGTCGGCCAGTGCCCTCGAACTGGCCACCTGGCTGGAGGCGCAACCGCAGGTGGCAAGGGTGCATTACCCGGGGCTGCCATCCCATCCGCAATACGAGTTGGCGCGTCGTCAGCAAAGCAGCGGCGGGGCGATTGTCAGCTTCGAGGTCAAGGGGGGCAGGGAAGAGGCCTGGAGACTGGTGGATGCGACCCGCGTTGTGTCGATTACCGCCAATCTCGGCGATACCAAAACAACGTTGACCCACCCGGCTTCCACCACCCACGGCCGAATTTCACCGGAAGCGCGTGAAGCGGCGGGCATCCGCGAAAGCCTGTTGCGCGTGGCGGTGGGGCTGGAGTCCGTTGAAGACCTTAAAGCCGATCTGGCCCGCGGTCTGGCAATGATCTAAACCGCTACGGCGGCTCAGTACAAGGGCTGGCGGGACAGTTTTCCGTCAGCCCACACCAGCACTTCTCCCTTCGCTTCCCCGTTTTCATCGCGCCAGTCGGCGAGCACCCAGCGCTCGCAGGCGTGGCTATCCACGTTTGTGCGATGCTCGGCCGGCCGGTGGGTGTGGCCGTGGATCAGCAGAGGAAAGCCATGTTCGTGCAGCAATGCGGCGACACTGGCGGCGTTGACGTCCATGATCGCGGCCGCCTTTTCGGACTTGGCTTCTTCGCTCTTCATGCGCACTCCGGCAATGATCTGCTTGCGCAGGGCGAGCGGTTGGGCGAGGAACTGGGCTTGCCAAGCCGGATTGCGGACTTGACCGCGAAAGGCCTGGTAGGCGATGTCGTCGGTGCACAGGCTGTCGCCGTGGCACAGGAGAGCTTGTCGATCGCCGAGCGGGATCAAGGCGGGTTCGGGCAGGATTTCGAGTTTTGCACGCCGGGCAAAATCGGCGCCGAGCAGGAAGTCGCGGTTGCCGGGCATGAAAAATACGCGGCAACCGGCATCGGCGAGGGCTGCGAGTTGTCTGGCGACCCGCGTGTTGAGCGGATCGTCGAGGTCGTCATCGCCGGCCCAGTATTCGAAGAGATCGCCCAGGATGTAAAGGGCGCTGGCCGTCCGGGCGGGGCCGGCGAGGTAGCGTTCGAATACGGCGGTGAGCGCCGGGCGCTCGGCGCACAGATGCAGATCGGAAATGAAATGGATATCCACGTGCCGGCCGCCTTTGGGTTTCGCTGGGGTGACGCTTAGACGACTTCGGCGCGTTCGATGACGACATCTTCCTTCGGCACGTCCTGATGGAAGCCGCTGGTGCCGGTCTTGACGCCCTTGATCTTGTTGACCACGTCCATGCCTTCGCTGACGCGACCGAAAACGCAGTAGCCCCAGCCCTGCACATTGGGGGCACGGTGGTCGAGGAAATCGTTGTCGGCCACGTTGATGAAGAACTGGGCCGTGGCGGAGTGGGGATCCTGAGTGCGGGCCATGGCAATGGTGCCGGCTTCGTTCTTGAGCCCATTGTCGGCTTCGTTCTTGATCGGGGCGCCGGTGGGCTTTTGCTTCATGCCGGGTTCGAAACCGCCGCCCTGGATCATGAAGCCGTTGATGACGCGGTGGAAAACGGTGTTGTTGTAGTGGCCGGCTTCGACGTAGGCGATGAAGTTCTTGACGGATTCGGGAGCCTTTTCGGCATCCAGTTCGATGACGATGTCGCCGTGGTTGGTGGTGAGTTTGACAGCCATGAAGTTCTCCTGTGGGAAAGTGGGTTTGGTTTTTAATTGGCCGATTTTTCGGGCAACTGGCGGGCGGACTGGATCAGGATGGGGGTGATGGGAACGTCCCTTTGGTAGCCGCGGGTGGCGGTCGGCTCCTTGCCGATCTTGCGCACGACATCCATACCGCCGGTAACCTTGCCAAAGACGGCATAGCCCCAGCCGTCGGGCGACGGGTAATTGAGCGAGCGGTTGTCTTCGAGATTGATGAAGAACTGGGCCGATGCGGAATGCGGATTCTGGGTGCGCGCCATCGCGATGGTGCCGGCGTCGTTCTTCAGGCCGTTTTTGGCTTCGTTTTCAATCGGGGCGCGGGTCGGCTTTTCTTCCAGTCTGGCGTTCATGCCGCCACCCTGAATCATGAAGCCGTCGATGACGCGGTGGAAAACCAGTCCGTCGTAGAAGCCGCTTTTCACGTATTCGAGGAAGTTGGCGACGGTCTTGGGCGCCTTTTCCGGATAGAGCTCAAGTACGATGGTGCCGGCGCTGGTTTTCAATTCGACCAAAGGATTGGCTGCGGCGGCAAGCATGGCTTGGCCGGCGAGGGCGACGGCGAGAAGAATCTTCTTCATGGATTGTCCTGATTCGGGTGGAGGGGCCAAGGGCAATGTCAGGCGAAGCCTTCGTAGACGATCTTCCAGCGACCGCCTTCCTTGAGCCAGTATTGGCGTTTCTTGAGAACGTTGGAAAGATTGTTGCTGCGGTAGTCCTGTTCGAAGGTGACGACAACCAGATCTTCTTTGCCCGGACTACGGAAGACGCTCAGCTTGCCGAGTTCAACCTTGATCCAGCTCTTGCCGGCAGTGACCAGGCGCTTTTGCTCGGCCCATCGGTCGTAGCCGCCTTCGTTGTTGCGGAAGTTTTTCGAGTAATGGGCGAGGTAACGATTGACGTCGCGGGTTTCCCAATCCTTGCGCCAGTCTTCGATTGCGTGGTTGAGCGCTTTGCGCTCGGCGGCCCAATCGTCGACGCTGAGCCATTCGATGGTATTGCTGATGATGACCGGGGTGAGCCCGATCTGCAGGTAGTTGGCGAGGGCGTCGAGATCGCGGTTGGTCAGCACCACGCAGCCATCCGAGGCCCGCGGCGGGCGCGAATAGGTGTCGCTCGGAGTGCCGTGGAGCCAGATTCCATGACCGTCGCGGCCTTGTTGGCGGTCCCATTCGTTGGGATAGCTGATCGGAAAAGCACCGCTGCCATAAAAATCCGATAGCTTCTGGCGGGGCAGATTGGCGGTGACGTGGTACACGCCGATCGGGGTGCGCTTGTCGCCTTCGCGGGACTTCTCGGCGCCGAGTTTGCCTTGGGTGATGTAGTAGTCGGCGACGAAGCGCGGACGACCGTTATCGTTCTGGTAGATGTAGAGGCGCGAGCGCTGGGCGTCGACGACGACGGCGTATTTTTGGTCCTGCTCCATCTGCAGCAGGTAGCGCGGCACGTAGTTGCTGGGCGGCCGGTTGCGGTAGGCCTTGAGTCGGGCGATGGCCTCTTCGCGCAGATCGGCCAGTTTGTCGGCCGGCGCGTCGGGCAGATTGCCGAAGGTGGTGAGCGGGCGCGCTCGGGCCGTCAGCAGGTCGCCGCGGATCAGATAAGCCAGGCGGAAATTGGGGTAGGCGGCGATCAGGGAGTCGACTTTTTCGAGCGCGCTGCTCAACTGGCTTCGCTCGATATCCTTGAACACTGCACCAAGGGCGGCATCCGGGTCGCTGCCCGACGCGCGTGCGTCTCCTGCGCCAAGCGCCAGCAGGGGGCAACACGCTGCGAGTAGCGTGAGCCCCCTGAGAAATGCGGGCCAAAGTCGATGCATCAACCGCCGACCCGCTCCTGTTGAATCACCCATTTGCCGTCCTGAAGTATCAGATTGAGCGTCTTGTTCGATGAGATAGACAGGTTGGCCGAGCGATAGTGCTGCCGGAGTTTGACGGTGGCGCGATCGCCGGTGATGCTGACCACTTTGACGTTTTCGAGATCGACTTCGATGTTGCCCGGCTTGGTGAGGCGCTGGTTGCGTTCCTCCTCCCAGGCCTTGCGGTTCAGACCCTTGGGCGGTTCGAAGTCCTTGGCATAGAAGCCGAGATAGGATTTGACATCCTTCTTGGACCAGGCGCCGGCCCAGTTGTGGACGGCTTTGGCGACTGCCGTGGCTTGAGGCGGCGTTTCGTCCTTCGGCTCGGGATGCTTGGCGGGCTTCGGCTCTTCTTTCACGACGGCCGGTTTGGCTGCAGGAGGCGGAACGGGCGTCGCCGGCTTGGCTGCGGGAGCCGGCGTGCTCGGCGCCATGGCAACGGGCGGAAGCGCGGGTTTGGCGACCGGCGTCGGGGCGGTCGGTGTGGCGGCGGGCGCCGTAGCTACAGGCTTGGCCGGTGCGGCCGGGGGCGTGGCCACGGCAGCCACCGCTGCTGCCGGCGGACGAGGCTGGGCCGCCGGTGCCGCGCTGGCGACCGCCGTCGGGCGGACCGTCTTGCCGGTGACGCTCATCATCTCGCGGATCAGTGCCAGTTTGTTCTGGGCTGCGACGTTGGAGGAGTCGAGGGCGAGCGCCTTGTCGTAGGCTTGGCTGGCGAGACGGGCGTAGATGTCGCCCAGGTTTTCATGGGCCGTGGCGTAGCTCGGATGGGTGCGAATCGCCATTTCGAGGGCCGTGCGTGCCTTGTCGTACTGACGCTGTTGCGCGTAAAGAACGGCCAGATTGTTGTAGGGCTCGGGCAGTTCCGGGTAATCCTCGGTGAGCTTCTGGAACACCGCGACGGCTTCGCCGCTCCGGTTCAGTTCGGAGAGCACGACGCCTTTCAGGAAACGTACTTGTGCGTCCCGTGGCTTGGCCGCGAGAAGCTGGTCGGCCTTTTCGAGGGCTTGGGTCAGTTGCCCCTGTTTGACGAGGGTTTGCAGATCCTGAAGCGAATCGGCACGGACAGGGCCGCACAGCAGACTGGCGAGGAGCAGGGAGGCGGCGAGAGCACGTTTTGACATGTGATATGATTCGCCGGCGTAGGCGGGCGCGCGGAGTTTCAAGGATTGGTTACAAGCATTCCATTTTACCAAGAAGCACCGCAGCCGACCATGAGCGCTCCCCGATTCTCTGCCGGTTGCGCCTCGCTCGTGTCCGGATGGGTTCTCCTCCGGTCCGTTCCCGTTAAATTCCCTCTTTTCAATCGGCTTCATTGCGGTCTTTCTCATGTTGAAAATTCATAACTCCCTTTCGCGAAAAAAGGAGCAGTTCAGCCCCATCGAGCCTGGCAAGGTGCGCATGTACGTCTGCGGGATGACGGTCTACGACTACTGTCACCTGGGCCACGCACGGGTGATGGTAGTTTTCGACATGGTTGCGCGCTGGTTGCGGGCCAGTGGCTTTAACGTCACTTATGTCCGAAACATCACCGATATCGACGACAAAATAATCAAGCGCGCGGGCGAAAACGGCGAAAGCATTCGTGCCCTGACCGACCGCTTCATCGCCGCCATGCACGAAGATGCCGATGCGCTGGGCGTATTGCGTCCGGATCACGAACCGCGGGCAACCGAGTTCGTGAAACCGATGCAGGCGCTGATCGGTAATCTGGTGGACAACGGTCTGGCCTACAAGGCCAGCAATGAAGACATGTGTTACGCCGTGCGCAAGTTCGAGGGTTATGGCAAGTTGTCGGGCAAGTCGCTCGACGAGTTGCGTGCCGGCGAGCGGGTCGAGGTGGCGGGCGGCAAACACGATCCGCTGGATTTCGTACTGTGGAAGCACGCCCGTCCCGAAGAGCCGGACGAGGTGAAATGGGATTCGCCGTGGGGGCCGGGTCGGCCGGGTTGGCATATCGAGTGCTCGGCGATGAGTTCCGAGCTGCTCGGCGACCATTTCGACATCCACGGTGGCGGCGCCGACCTGCAGTTTCCGCACCATGAGAACGAGATCGCCCAGAGCGAGGGCGCGCACCAGTGTTCCTTCGTCAATTACTGGATGCACAACGGTTTCGTGCGGGTGGACGACGAAAAGATGTCGAAGAGCCTCGGCAACTTCTTCACCATTCGCGACGTGCTGAAGGAGTATGCGCCGGAAGTCGTGCGCTTCTTCATCCTGCGCGCCCATTACCGCAGTCCGCTGAATTACTCGGATGCCCATCTGGTGGATGCCCGTCAGTCGCTGTCGCGTTTGTACACTGCGCTGCGCAATGTGCCGCCCGCCGAGCTTGGTGCGGTGGATTGGTCGACGCCGATGGCGGCCCGCTTCAAGCTTGCAATGGACGACGACTTCAACACGGCGGAAGCGGTGGCGGTGCTTTTCGATCTGGCCAACGAGGTCAATCGCAGTCGATCCCCTGAGGCCGCAGCCCAACTGAAAGCGCTCGGCCAGGTGCTGGGTTTGCTGGAGCAGGCGCCCCAGGCTTTCCTGCAGGGCAGTGTCGAGGCGGGCGGCGAAGACGAGACCGCGGCGATCGATGCCCGGATCGCCGCGCGTATCGAGGCCAAGAAGGCGAAGAACTTTGCCGAGGCCGACCGCATCCGCGCGGAGTTGCTGGCCGATGGCGTCGTCCTCGAGGACACGCCCCAGGGAACGATCTGGCGACGGGCTTGAACTGACCGATAGCAGAAAAAAAGGGCGCCTCGCGGGGCGCCCTTTTGCTTGGTTCGGCTCGTCAGCGCACCGGCGGCGGTGTGTAGCCGAGCGCCTGGGAGATTTCGTCCGCCGTCTCGCGGATCAGCGGCCCCCAGCCGGCGTCG
>Ga0116181_1004810_pt1 | contig 10011 bp, 10 predicted proteins | sample AD_UKC075_MetaG_FD_89752 | JGI IMG/M metagenome (GOLD analysis project Ga0116181, IMG submission 89752) | Active sludge microbial communities of municipal wastewater-treating anaerobic digesters from USA - AD_UKC075_MetaG | ecosystem: Engineered > Bioreactor > Anaerobic > Digestate | place: USA... | reverse complement strand
GCGGGACCGGTGGTGGCCGACTCAACTACGCCTTCATCGTGACCAGTGGCACCGGTAGCACCGCGGCCAGCGTGGCGGTGTGTGGCGACGTGCTGCCCCAAGCGAAGGGAAGCGGGAGTCCGACGTCATGTTGGTGAAGTCTGATGACGTGGTCTCGACCAGCCGGGCTCGAGTGTCGACCAGCCGGGCGCGGGGCTTGGTGGGGGCTTCGGACGAAGGCTCGACCATCGTCTCCGTGCTGGTGTTGATGTTGGTGTTGACCCTGTTCGCGCTGGTCATGGCCACGGTCGTCACCAACACCACCCGCAGCATGGCCGATTCGCGCGGTCATTCCCAGGGGCGCGCGTCCGCCGACGCCGGTCTGGCCGCGGTGCTCGCTGCATTCAAGAAGAACAGCGCCACCTGCCCGTCACCGACCCCTTCACGAACCGCGACGCCGCGGTACTCGACCACCTGCGTGGAGTCGTCCGGCCAGGTGACCTTCACATCCACCGGCGATCCCGGGCTGGCGACCGCGAAGAAGGTGGAAGCGGTCTACGTCGTCAACACATCCAGCACCGCCGGCGGCGCAGCCGAGCTGGTGTTCTTCAACACCGGATCCGACTCGGTCTACTTCACCAACCACGTCCTGCCGCAGTCCTCGGCTCTTTCCACAATCCTGTTCCCGGGCGGTGGCACCTTCGAGTGCAAGACCACCGTCCCCGGCAACATCATCATGGCCGGCTCGTTCCTCGGGCAGTCCGGCTGCATCGTCAACGGCAGCGTCTGGGCCGGCGGCGAGAACCCCGCCCAGGGCAAGTGGGCGCTGTACCTGAACAACGACGACCAGGTGCTCGGCTCGGCGACTGCTGTCGGCAAGGTCGCCATCGGCGGTGGCAGTTCCAAGATCGGCGGCACCCTCACCCTGCCCTCGAGCGCCGAACTTCAGATCGCCTGGATGAACGCCGGGAAGCCGACCAGCAATGCCCGGGTCTCCAGCGGCGCGTCCGGCGCGATCAGCTGGCCCGCCTCGGTCGCTAAGCCCACCCTCGCCGGCTGGTTCGAGTACACCCACAGCGACGCCCAATGGGTGGGCTACGCACCGGTCAAGATCACCGCCAGCTCAACGCCGTACAACTGCTCGAACATCAACGACTGGTCGACCACGTTCTGGTCGAGCTACGTCACCGGGCTCACCCAGGACACGGTCATCGACATGACCGCCTGCTCGGACGGCATCAAGCAGGTGAAGAACGGCAAAGCCACCATCGGCGTCAACGTGGCGTTGATCGGCAACCGCTTCATCCTCAGCGACTTCGCGCTCGCCCCCAAGGCAGGCAAGGACCCGCGGGCCTTCATCGTCGTGCCCGACCCGAACAGTTCCGACAACAAGCCCACCTGCTCCGGCAGCCGCACCATTGAGACGAACGCCGCAGTGAACGTGACCGTCAAGACCATGGCCTACACCCCGTGCACGATCCGGGTCGGCTACGGCGGCGTCTGGACAGGCGCTATGTACTCCGGCACCCTCGACGACGGCGGCGACATCAAGATCTACACCTCGCCGATGGGCCTGCCCGGCCAGTTCAACGCGGTCACCGGCGGCGCGTCCGGTGCCGGCACCAAGTCGCTCGGTGACCTGGTCAGCCGACGGGACGTGAACCCGTGAGCGTTTCCAGCGTCTTCCTGATCACAGTGGCCGTCATCTTCGGCACGGTCATCGGGTCGTTCCTGAACGTGGTCGCCTACCGTGTGCCGGCGGGTATCTCGCTGATGCGGGAGAGCCGCTGTCCTGGATGTGGCTCGCCGGTGCAGTGGTACCACAACATCCCGGTCTTCTCCTGGTTGACCCTGCTCGGACGCTGCGCCGCGTGCGATGCGCGGATCTCCTTCCGCTACCCGGTGGTCGAGGCGGCCACCGGACTGCTGTTCGGGCTCGTGGCCTGGTTCGTCCCGTTGGCCATGCCGCTGCCGGGCTTCGCTGGTTTCGCCGTGCTGCTCGCCTTCTGGTGGTTCGCAGCCATCACCGTGGTGCTGGTGCTGATCGACCTCGACACCAAGCGATTGCCAGACGTGATCGTGCTGCCCAGCTATGCCGTCGGCGGCGTCCTGCTCCTTCTTGCCTGCCTGTTCGGTGCGGACTGGGGTGCACTGCTGCGCGCCGGCATCGGTTTGGGTGCGCTCTATGGCTTCTATGCGCTGCTGCGCCTCGTCCGCCCTGGCGGCATGGGTGGCGGGGACGTCAAGCTCGCCGGAGTGGCGGGCATGTACCTCGGCTGGCTCGGCTGGGGGCCGCTCATGGTTGGGGGCTTTGCTGCCTTTCTCCTCGGCGGAGTGTTCGGCATCGCCCTGCTCGCGTCCGGACGCGCCCAGCGACGCACCGCGATTCCGTTCGGCCCGTGGCTGCTGGCCGGCGCCTGGGTGGGCGTGCTGGCCGGGGTCCGGTTGGGTGCGTGGTACGGGGGACTCTATGGGCTCTATTGAGGTCCGGGGCGATGGTCTCGACAAGTTCGACCAGACGAGTGGTGCGGCCGACAAGCGAAGGGTGAGGCATGGCTAGCGTGATTGGCGTCGAGATCGCCGAACAGAGCATTCGCGCGGTCGAGATCAGCCGCGGCCGGCGCCCCAGCGTCATCGCCGCCGGCGAAGTGCCTCTGCCCGAAGGCGTGGCCAAGGACTCTGAGATCCTCGATCCGGACGCGGCCTCGCTGGCGTTGCGGCAGCTCTGGTCGCAGGCCAATCTGCGCGGCGGCCGGGTGGTGCTGGGCATTTCCAACCGGCGGGTGCTGGTGCGCGAGTACGTGTCTCCCCGGCTCGCGCCCGAACTCCTCAGGGCGGCGCTGCCCTACGAGGTGCAGGATCTCCTGCCCGTCCCGGTCGACCAGGCTGTGCTCGACTTCTACGCGGTCAGCGAGACCGACACCCACATTCTGGGACTGCTGGTCGCTGCGGTATCCGAGACCGTGGAGGGCCTCATCCAGACGCTCGCCAACGCCAAGATCCGCACCGAAGCCGTCGACTTCATTCCCTTCGGGCTGGCCCGGGTGGTGCGCAGCCTGCGCGGCGTCGAACCGGTCGTGGCGATCGCGTCCGTCGGTGAGCACACGACCAATGTGGTGGTGACCAGCGAGGGCATCCCGCGCTTCGTGCGGATCATCCCGGCCGACCTCACCACCGGCCTGCTCGCGCCCGCGGGTGCCGTCGCCGAGGCGCCCGGCAACCCGGACGGATGGGTCGCCCGCCGAGCCCTCGCTACGCTCCCGGTGGAAACCGCCGACCCAGCGATCACCGACCTGGTCGGACGGCTGCGCGGCACGCTGCGGTTCTACGCCGGACGCGAAGGCGCCGAACCGATCCACCGGCTGTTCCTGACCGGCTCGGGACTGTCGATGCCAGGGGTCGCGGCTGCGGTCGCGTCCGGGCTCGAACTGCCGGTTACCGAGCTTGGCGTCACCGACGTGATCGGGCTGTCCAAGTCAGTGGCCGCGCAGGGTGCGCCCCCGCCGAGCCTGATGAACGCTCTCGGCATCGCGTTGGGAGACGAGAAATGAACCTCAACATTCGTCCGACTAAGTTGCCGCCCGCACAGGCCGGCAAGGTGCCCCGGGTCAACCTCATGCCGGCCAGCGAAGTGGCCAGGCGTGAGCGGCGCGTCCTCCTGCGCAACTGGATGCTCGGCCTCTTCGCCACCCTGGCTGGTCTGGGGCTCGGCGTCGGCGCGATGATCGGCGTTCGCATGGGCGCGGAGCTTCGCCTTGCCGAGGAGAATCAGCGCACCGAGCAGCTCACCATCGCCCTGGCCGGGTACGCCGACGTGACCAAGAGCCTCGCCGACCGCTCAGCCCTGGGCGACTTCCGCGGCTCGGCCGCGGCCAATGACCTGCCCTGGACCGAGCTCTACAGCGACATCTCCGGTGCCCTACCCGGCGGAGTGACCGTGCGGGGCTTCGACCTGCACCCAGGCGCGGCGCCGATGGCGGACGCCGATCCGGCCACCGCGGCCGGCCTGACCGGAACCATCACCTGCCGCAGCACCGACCCGGGTGACCAGCGGCGGATGGTGACCGCACTACGAAAGATCCCGGGGGCTTTGGCGGTGGACGCGGGCAAGCTCGACTATCTGGAGACCGACGCCACCTACGAGTATGTGATCACCTTCGTCGCCGACCAGACCCGCTACACCGGACGCTTCGCTCCCGAGGGCGGTGTGAAATGAACCTGCCCAAGCGCCTGATCAACCTGATCGGCACCGTACTGGTGGTCGGCCTGCTGGCCGTCGGCATTTTCATGGTGGCCTGGCCGCTGTACACCGGCCACCTAGAGGTGGAGGCGCAGCGACTGTCCGTGGCCCAGTCCAACGACGTGCAGGCGGCCCGGATCCAGGAACTGGCCAAGCAGCAGGCCGAACTGCCGGCCCTCACCGCCGAACTCGACGGCCTGCGTCAGCAGATCCCGGTCACCGCGTCGCTCGACCAGGCGTCCAAGCTGGCGGTCGCGGCCGCCAAGGCCAGCGGGACGCACCTGGAGAACTTCGCGATCGGCGACACTGTTGCGTTCACTCCGCCCGCCGGAGTGGTCACCGATGCCGCCGCGGCGGCACCCGCGCCCGCACCTACTGATGGCAGCGCCGCGGAATCGCCGCGGCTGCAGACGTCCGTCAGTTTCACCATCACCACGGACTCCACCGCGCAGGTCGCGGAGTTCGTGGACAAGCTGCGGACGGGCTCACGGCTGGTGCAGATCGTCCAGGTGCTGGTCAGCGCCGGCGACGAGGTGCCGGTCGTAGTCACCGGCACCGTCACCGCCCTCATCTTCGTCCAGCAGCCCTGAGGAATGACTATGCCCGAACTCACCGCGCTCGATCGGCTGCTGGCCACGGCCGTGCAGGCCCGCGCGTCCGACGTGCACCTCTCGGCCGACCACCCGCCGCTGATGCGGCTCGATGGCGCGCTCATCGGCGTCCCCGGCTACTCCGACCAACTGTCGGGAGCCTGGCTGGAAACGGCGCTGCTGGCGATCATGGGGCCTGCACTTCGTGACCTCTACAAGGTGGAATCCGAGGTCGACCTCGCGCACTCGGTCCCCGGCATCGGGCGATTCCGGGTGAACGTCTTTCACCAGATCGGGGGAGTGGCAGCCGCGCTGCGGCTCGTCCCAGAGCAGGTGAAGACCCTGGCTGAACTCGGCATTCCGCCGGTAGCGCGCGAGCTGGCCCTGCGTCCGCGTGGGCTGGTGCTGGTGACCGGGCCCACCGGCTCGGGCAAGTCGACCACGCTGGCGGCGATGGTCGACGTGGTGAACCGCGAGGTGCCGGCGCACATCATCACAGTCGAGGACCCGATCGAGTACATCCACACTTCCAAGCGCTCGCTGATCCACCAGCGCGAGATCGGCTCGGACACGCCTTCGTTCGCGGACGCCCTGCGGCACATCCTGCGGCAGGATCCCGACGTCGTGCTGATCGGCGAGTTGCGCGACCCGGAGTCGATCTCGATCGCCCTGACCGCAGCGGAGACCGGCCAGCTCGTGCTCGGCACCCTGCACACCCAGGGTGCGGCCAAGACCATCGACCGCATCATCGACACCTTCCCGGCACGGCAGCAGAGCCAGGTGCGCTCCCAGCTCGGCGACACCCTGCAGGGGGTGGTCAGCCAGACCCTGCTGCCGCGCGCCCAGAGCGGCGGACGCGTGCTGGCCACCGAAGTGCTGGTGCACACGCCGGCCGTGGCGAACCTGATTCGTGAAGGCCAGGTGCAGCAGCTGTACTCGGTGATGCAGTCCAGTTCGCCGCTGGGGATGCACACCCTCGACCAGAGCCTCGTGGAGCTGGTCGCGTCCGGCACGGTGTCGCGGCAGGTGGCGCAGGGCTTCGTGGTGGACCCGCGGGCGCTGGACAACGTCCGGGTACGGCCGCAGGATCTCGACGCGGACGCCTGGTCGCAGCACGCGGCGATGCAGCAGCGGGCCAGGGTGGGTGCCTGATGGCGTTGATGGAGGAGTTCACCTACCAGGCCGTCTCGCCGACCGGAGGCCCGGTGGTCAAGGGCACGCTGGAGGCGTCCGGGGCGAACGCGGTGGCGCTGAAGCTGCGCGCCCAGGGCCTGATGCCGCTGAAGATCCAGGCGGTCTCGAAGACCGGGTTGAACCGCGACGTGAAGCTGTTCAACCGCGAAGGCCGGGTGAAGGTGAAGCCGCTGGCGTTGTTCGCGAAGCAGATGGCCGGCCTGATCAACGCCGGCCTGCCGCTGATGCGATCGCTGTCGGTGCTGATCGAACAGACCGAGGACGCGTCACTGCGGTCGGCGCTGACCGCGGTGCATGCTGACCTGGAGACCGGACATTCGTTCTCGGCGGCGCTGGCGAAGCAGCCGCACGCCTTCCCGCCGCTGATGGTGAACCTGGTGAAGGTCGGCGAGACTGGCGGCTTCATGGGCGACTCGCTGGAGTTGGCCGCGAAGAGCTACGGAGCGGACGCCGAACTGCAGGACAAGCTGAAAGCCGCGTCCACCTACCCGATGGTGGTGCTGGTGATCGCGGTGCTGGCCGTGATCGGCATGATCGCCTTCATCGTGCCGATCTTCGAGGGCATGTTCGCGTCCATGGGCGGTGAGCTGCCGTTGCCAACCCAGATCCTGGTCACCATGTCGCACAACATGGTCTGGTTGCTGCCGCTGCTGATCGTGGCGGTGGTGGCGTTCTGGTTCTGGTGGATGCGCAACCGCAATACCGAGGCCGTGCGCAAGGTGATCGACCCGTACAAGCTGAAGATGCCGATCTTCGGCACCCTGATGACGAAGGTCGCGGTGGCCCGGTTCTCGCGGAACCTGTCGATGATGCTGGCCGCGGGCGTCCCGTTGCTGCAGGCGCTGTCGACGGTCGGGAAGGCGTCCAACAACTGGGCGATCGAGCAGGCCGTGCTCGACGTGCAGAAGTCGGTGCGCGAGGGCAGGTCGTTCGCGGCGCCGCTGGCGAAAGCCGCGGTGTTCCCGCCGATCGTGGCCCAGATGGTGTCGGTGGGTGAGGAGTCGGGCACACTGCCGGACATGCTGGCCAGCATCGCCGACATGTACGAGGCGGAGGCCAAGACGGCCACCGACCAATTGGCCAGCACTATCGAGCCCATCCTGATCGTGATGATCGGCCTGCTGATCGGCTCGATGGTGCTTGCGCTCTACATGCCGATCTTCGGCATCTACTCCCAGTTGGCCGAGCAGTAGGCGGCTGGCTGGGCTGAACTGGGGGGCGGTTCAGGCGTCGGACCTGCGGAGACCTTCTAGTCGGGTGTCTCCGCAGGTCCGACCTCCAGAACTCAGGTTCGCCTCGGCTGATCGGGCTAGTCTAGATTGCTCATCCAGCCGCATGTAGATATTCGTAGACATTTGGCTACCCTTTGGTCTATGAAGACCATCACGGTGGGCCAGTTGCGACAGAACCCCACTGCCATGCTCGCGGACGTTGAGGCCGGCGAGACCTATCGAGTCACTCGGCACAACCGGGAAGTCGCCCGGCTGGTGCCCAGAGGGCGTGAACTCGAACTGCTGCCACGCAAACGCGCTGCCGGTTCGCGCCTGTCGGAGTTGCCCCGCCATGAGTTGAGCACCGCTGCCACGATCGACGAACTGCTGGCCGAAGAGCGTGATCGTTGACGACCTTCTACCTGGATACGTCAGTTGCCCTTCGCGCACTGCTCGGCCACTCGCCCTCGGCGGCAAAGTGGATCGATCAGGTGACGGCTGATGATGAGCACCTGCTGGTCTCGTCGCGGATGCTGCGCACCGAGCTCACCAGGATCCTTCGCCGCGAAGGCTTGCCGGTGAATCGGCGGGACGAGGTGCTGGACGTGCTGAGCCTGGTGCCGATCACCGAGGGAGTGCTGGCTGCAGCCGAGGCGATCCAACCGCACGTCAAGACCCTGGACGCGATCCACCTTGGCTCTGTGATTGCCGCCGGCCTCGATGCCACGATTGTCAGCCATGACGCCACCATGATTGCCACCGCGACCTCACTCGGCTATCCGACCTTCGATCCGGTCACCGATCGGTGAGCCTGCCAGGTTTGGCAGCGACGAACCCAACTTTGGCCGGTTATGGCGGCCGCCACAGATGGTGCGGAGTTGCCAACCCAACTACTACCGGTTATGAAGCCGATTTCAGGCCTCATGGCCAGCAGTTTTTGGGTTGAGTTCAACGCGGCCGTTCGAGCAGCCCTGATAACCGGTCAAAGCTGGGTTCATTCGTCCAGCTTGCGCCAGACTCGTGTCGTCATGACCGACGGCGCGAACATAGCTTCCTTCGCGAGCCACCGCACCATCCGGTAGCCGTCGTCACGGAAGACCTGCTCGCGCTCCTTCTCCCTCACGGCGGCTTCTGGGTCGCGGTACTTCACCTTGCCGTCACACTCGCCGATCAGGTTGTGGTCCGGCCAGTAGCAGTCGGGGTACAGGGTGCCCTTAGCGGTGTGGATCGGCGGGTTGAACAGTGGCGTGGGAATGCCGGCCAGATGGAGGTGACCCGCCGACAACGACTCCGCTGCCGATTCCCGCTCAGGTGTGCACAGTGAAATGCCCAAGCGAAGGCGGCCCGAACGTATCACCGTAGCTGCCTCCAGTAACAAGCGCCGGGCTTCGGCGATCAGCTTCGGGTTGGCGTAGTCGCGTCGTCTTGGGTTGGCGACCAGAGATTCGCAGATGCGACGGGCGGCCGCATCCAGCAGTACCAGCTGCTCGGGCAGGGGATGGCGCCCAGCGAGGTCGACTGCGGTGCGGGCGACAGATGTGACGATGTACCCAGCCGCATCACGGCCCAGATGGTGCGGTGGCAACTTGCCGATGTGATGATTGGCCACCCCGTGTCGCGACCGCTGGGTCGTCCCGGCCGGAAAGGTGATCGCAGCCGGTGACTCGTGCCACGGCCGGACGCCAGGAATCGGCAGGTTCCATACGATTGCTGCCGACTCGTGGCTGAGCACCGCCTCCGGGTACCTGGTCTGCTCGGCGTGGGCCAGGACGAGGTGGTGGCCGACCGGTTCCGCTGGCAGAGCGGACGCCGCCAGGAACACACCTGCACGGAGCCGCACCAGCCGGCCAGCCCTGAGCTGGGTCTCGATCATGGCGCGAGTGAACCCGGCCGACCTGAGGATGTCCTTGGTGGCCGGTTGGGTCGGCAGGATGACCGGACGAGCGCTTCGCATTGAATGAGTCTGGTGGCTCTGCGCGGGATGGGCGAAGGTGCTGATCGCGTCTGTGGATAACTCCGCGGTCTCAAGCCTTGATCCACAGGTCACGACGAGATCCCGGTCTGCTCCCGGATGACGGTTGACCTGCTGGTTCACGACCACGAATCCTTGGCGATGATCAGTGTGGGCGGCATCCGTCGCCGGGGTGACAGTTGGCGGACGGATCGCTACAGCGAGACGCGCAGGACCTCTTCGATCGTGGTGAGGCCCGCGGCCACCTTCTGGAAGCCGTCCAGCCGCAGCGGCACCATGCCCTGGGCGATGGCCAGGCCGCGCAGCTCGCCTCCGGTGGCGCTGCGCACGACCATTTGCTCGATCTCCTCGGTGACCACCATCACCTCGTGCAGCGCGAGGCGTCCGCGGTATCCGGTGCCAGCACAGACCGAACACCCGTTCGCCCGATACAGCGACGGCGGCCGGCTCCGATCGTGCGGGAACTCCAGCCGGTCGAGCAGCGCCGGGTCGTACGGGATCGGCGTCCGGCAGCGTTCGCAGAGCCGGCGAGCGAGGCGCTGCGCCACCGCAACCGACAGCGCGGTGCCCACCAGATAGGGCTCGGCGCCGATCTCGATCAGCCGGGTGAGCGCGCTGGGTGCGTCGTTCGTGTGCAGGGTCGAGAACACCAGGTGACCGGTCAGGGCCGCCTCGATCGAGGTGATCGCGGTCTCCTGGTCCCGGATCTCACCGACCAGCACCACGTCCGGGTCGCAGCGCAGCACCGCGCGCAGAGCGGACGAGAAGGTCAGTCCGGCCTTCGGGTTCACCTGGATCTGGCTGATGCCGGGGATGCGGAACTCG
>Ga0116181_1004808_pt1 | contig 10014 bp, 9 predicted proteins | sample AD_UKC075_MetaG_FD_89752 | JGI IMG/M metagenome (GOLD analysis project Ga0116181, IMG submission 89752) | Active sludge microbial communities of municipal wastewater-treating anaerobic digesters from USA - AD_UKC075_MetaG | ecosystem: Engineered > Bioreactor > Anaerobic > Digestate | place: USA... | reverse complement strand
TCAGCAGCCAGGTCGCCGCCTTTCAGGCAGATCAGCCCCGAAGCAGGATGGTCGCCCGTTGATGGCCGCTTCAGTAACAGCGGCTTCGACCATCGCCAGAGATCTTTCAAAGGCGCCACTGCTCTCGATACCACATAATCGAATTTCTTGTCTTTGATGTCTTCTACCCGCGTGTGACGGGTACGCACATTGTTCAGGCCTATGGCATTGGCCACTTCTTGCACAACGGTCAATTTTTTATTGACACTATCGGCCAGTAGAAATTCTGTTTCCGGAAAAAAAATCGCCAGCGGAATCCCTGGAAAACCGCCACCGGTGCCGAGATCAAGCACCTTCGCATTGTCAGGCAGTGTAAACACCGCGGCGATGGCGAGGCTGTGCAATACATGGTTGCGGTACAACTGTTCGATGTCTTTTCGGGAGATCACATTGATCTTGCTGTTCCAGTCGCTGTACAAGCCTTCCAGCGCAGCCAGTTGTTGTTTCTGTACATCGCTAAAATCACCGAAATACTGTTCGATCAAGTCCAGCTTTGACGGGGTTTTTTCCATATCGCAGGCGCAAAAATGAAATAATAAGCGAACATCCAAACATCAAACAACCACCACCAGGGCCAGAGGTCTTTTTCATCGAGCATATACATGCAACGATAACTAATGATGCCCGTTGTTAATAACCGGATTGCAAATACCGCGAGGGTCCATTCCCAACCAAAAACCAAGCCGCTGTAGATCAAGGCCGGGTAATATAAAAATTGCGTGAGTGAGAATAACCCTAGCAAGAACTTGAACTTGGCAGAATAATATTTGCCGGTGCTATAGTGCCTGTTTTTCTGCCGCAGCCAGTCGCCAAAACTTTGTTTCGGTTCCGAAATCGTAAACGAATCGGGATGCACCTGGATGCGGGTATTTTTTCCATTCGCTACTTTGTGAATGAACAGGTCATCATCGCCCCCGGGCAGGTGATTGATACTGCTAAATCCTTTGTTGTTGAGAAAAAGTTGGCGCTTATAAGAAAGGTTGCGGCCCACACCCATATAAGGAAATCCGGCAGCGGCAAAAGAAAGGTATTGCATGGCCGTTTGAAATGTTTCAAAACGGATCAGTTTATTGAGTAAACCGGGCTTCTTCTGGTATTTGCCATAACCCAAAACCACTTCGGTGCCTTCGTCGTAGCGATCTTGCATGTGGAACATCCAGTTTTCGGTGGCTGGCACACAGTCGGCATCGGTCAGTAATAAGATTTCATGGTGCGCTTCGCGGATGCCGATCGACAAAGGATATTTTTTTCCGGGGATGCCCTTTGCTTCCTGTTCGAGATTCACAATTTCCAGCCCCTTAAAAGTTTTTTTGAACTCTTCCAGTAAGAAGCGGGTATCATCCTGGCTATTGTGGTTAACCACAATCACTTCATGGGTGCTGGGGTATTGCTGAAACAAAACACCCGGCAGGTTCTTTGCCAGGTTAGGCGCCTCATCGCGCGCGCAAATAACAGCCGATACCGGGTGTTGCTGGTTATTAATCCGGTCTCGTGTGCGGAAAAAAGCGAGACGGCTAAAAACACCCCAGTAGTACAAAAGCTGTATAAAACTGATGGTACAGAAGATGATGAAAGGAAGAAGCGTCAGCAGCATGGTTTATCGGGTTCCCGCGCGAAAGTAATACTTAAAACGGTCAAACCTTAACTTTGCTCGCTTATGCCGGCACTCAGTTTTGAATTAACCCATACCGACCCACAGTCGTCGGCCCGCGCGGGCCGAATCCAGACCGACCATGGTGCTATCGCCACCCCCATTTTTATGCCGGTGGGTACGGTAGGCAGCGTGAAAGCCGTTACCCAACAGCAGTTGAAAGACGATATCAAGGCCGAAATCATATTGGGCAACACCTACCATCTCTACCTGCGGCCGGGTACCGAGGTGTTGGAGGCAGCCGGCGGCTTGCACCGGTTTAATGGCTGGGATCGACCCATCCTGACCGACAGTGGAGGCTACCAGGTTTTCTCCCTGGCCGGCACCCGCAAACTCACCGAAGAAGGGGCTTTGTTTCAATCGCATATCGACGGCGCTAAACATATGTTTTCGGCCGAAAAAGTGATGGATATTCAGCGCTCCATTGGAGGGGATATTATTATGGCATTTGATGAATGTCCGCCGTACCCGAGCGACTACAGCTATGCCCGCAAATCGATGGACCTTACCCATCGTTGGCTCGATCGCTGTTTCAACTATTTCAATGCCGGCGAAGGAAAATATGGCTATACGCAAAACCTGTTTCCGATTGTGCAGGGAAGCAGTTTTCCCGAACTAAGAAAAGCATCCTGCGAATATATCAGCAGCAAAGAAGCGACAGGTAATGCCATTGGCGGACTAAGTGTGGGTGAGCCGGAAGAGATGATGTATGAACTCACGGCGCTTTGTTGTGAACACTTGCCGGCATCGAAGCCCCGCTACCTGATGGGCGTGGGCACACCGTGGAATATACTCGAATGTATTTCTTATGGCATCGATATGTTTGACTGTGTAATGCCCACGCGCAATGGCCGCAATGGTATGTTGTTTACCACCAATGGGGTGATCAATATCGATAACAAAAAATGGGAGAAAGATTTTTCACCGATCGATGAGGGCATGGGTGCGGGGATGAGTACTTATTATACCAAAGCTTATTTGCGGCACCTTATGAAAGCAAAAGAATTGCTGGCCCTCACCATTGCCAGTGTGCACAACCTGCAGTTTTATCTCTGGCTGGTGAAACAAGCGCGACAGCATATTGTGGCGGGTGATTATAACAGTTGGAAGAATGCTATCATTCCTGTTTTAAAAACCAGGCTATGAGTAGCGGGCAGCAGCAAAACAAATGGTTCTACAAGTGTTGGTACGCCTGTTGTTTTTTGTTTGTGCTGGTATTTGTGGTGCTTGCTTTTTTCAACCATCCGCACAGTGATGATTATTTGCTGGGGTATTTTAGGGCATCGAAAAACTTCTGGCAACTGCAGCGCGAATTGTATATGACCTGGCAGGGACGTTATTTCACCAATTTATTAATTCCTGGCTGGGTCGGCTTTAGCCTGCAACAAAATTTATATTGGTTACATCCATTGTTCTTGCTGCTTGCCAGTTTTCTGGCGTTGCGCGATCTGGTAAAACAGTGGGCCAACGCAAACCAATTGTCGCTGGCGAAAGGGCCCTTGTTCTTTATCAGCAGCCTGCTACTGCTGACCATGATTTTTACGATGCCATCGGTGCAGGAAGGGTATTATTGGCTCACCGGTGCCCTGGCGTATCAGCCGGGTTTTATTTTATTGTTGCTCATCGTTTCTGTATACTTTAGGATGGCTTCCCTGCCACCGCAAAAACGTCGCGGTTATTTATGGCTCGCTGTTTTTTTATCGGTGCTGCTTGCCGGCAGTATTGAAATTGTGTTATTGATCGCGCTGCTGCTGCTATTGTATTGGTGGTGTTTTGTCAATCGCCGCGACCTGCGCAAAGAAATGCTTGTTATTACCGCCGTGGTATTATTGGGATCATTGATCACCATGTTTGCGCCAGGTACCCTGAACAGAACGGCGTCGATGAGTGGTGGTTGGTTGGCGGCTTTCGTTTCATTTGCTTACTGGCCACTGAAAGCCATCACCAGCGTCGCGGCCCAGCCTGTTTTTTGGGCCACTTGTATGGTTGCTTTTGTGCTGGGCGCAACGTTTAAAAGCAGTGACCAGGTTGTTGAAACCGACCGTCGCTCATGGATCGCTTTGCTGTTGCTGCCGATGCTGGCCTTATTGCCCATACTACTGGTAAGTTCAGGCTCGCTGCCCTTGCGGGTGCTAAATGTGGTAACACAGAGTTGGGTATTGCTGTTGGTTGCTTTTTCTTTCCGAATGGGTACGAGCACTTCCTTGCCCAGCCAGTCGCTAAAAATTTTTTTTACCGCACGTTGGATCTTGCCATTGCTGGTTGTAACCAGCATGCTGGCGGGCGGATATTTTCGCAACCTGCTGCAGGGTTATTTCTATGACCAGGTGATGCTTCGCAATGAAAGCTTGTTGAAAGCAAGTGGGGGTAAGGATGCGTCGATGGAGAGAGAGTACAAGAAAGCAGTGGCCAACGTGTATCAGCAGGTTTCGCCCGCCTTGCAGAAGAACCTGGTGTGGGACACTGTGCAGGATGTACCCGAACTCATTGGCGACTATACAGATTTTGAAAACTTTAACGGTCAGGGGCCCATCGCTTTGTATTACCAATCTGTTTACCGATAACGCTTTTCCCAGTACATTTGACTTTGCAAATTTTACATGAAGATACTCGACTGGTATATTTTCAAACAGTTCATGGTTACGTTTCTGTTTACGATCATGACGATTACCGTTATTGCTGTTGTGATCGATACCAGTGAAAAAACAGATGATTTTGTAAAATCCGGCCTCTCTTTCTGGGGCATCATTACCAAATATTATTTCGGGTTTATTCCGTTCCTGATTTCGATGATCTTTCCACTGATCGTGTTTATCGCGGTGATTTTTTTCACGTCGAGAATGGCTGGTCGTTCCGAAACAGTGGCGATTTTGGCGGCGGGCATTCCGTATAACCGGATGGTTCGCCCCTATTTATTCGGTGCTGTATTGCTGGCCCTCTTACTGGCCTGGGCAAATGCATTTGTTATTCCGCGGGCCAACCAGATTTACAGCAATTTCAAATCGGTGTATATCGATCGGAACAGTACCTATTCGGCAGGTGGCTCCGGTAACCGCGATTACTATTTCAGGTCTGATACCAATAGCTTTGTCGGCATCAAATATTACGATACCCTCAATAAATCGGCGAGTGGTTTTTTCATTGATAAAATCCGCGACAACCAGGTTTTTTACAACCTGCGTGCCGATTATGTACGTTGGGATACGGCTGCCAAAAAATGGCGGGCCGAGAATGCGGTGGAAAGAAAAATTGATGGTCTGCACGAAACGGTTACCCGGCACAAGACCATCTTGCTAAGCATCAACATGAACCCGGCTGAGTTGCGGCGGGATGAGTATATGAAAGACAAACTCACCACGCCCGAACTCCTTGATTTTATCAGAAAGGAAGAGAAGCGTGGTACCGAAGGGTTGAATACCTATAATGTGGAACTGTACCGGCGCTTTGCGACCACGGTATCTGTCATCATCCTTACCATTATGGGCGTAACCGTGGCAGCCCGGAAAACCCGGGGCGGCAGCGGCTTGCACATGGCATTCGGCATTGTGACGGCCGCACTATTTGTGGTAATGGACAAGTTTTCGACGGTATTCAGCACCAAGGGTAACTTTCCGCCCATGCTTGCCGCCTGGCTGCCCAATATCCTCTTTATGCTGGTGGCGATTTATTTGTGGCGTACTGCACCTAAATAGATTTCACGTCGTTTTAATGGAGAATGACCTAATTTTAAAGGCGATAGACGAGCTAAAAACAGCAGCCTGTATTCATTAAAACAGAACCTAGTATGGAGGCGTACAAAGAGAAATTCAAAGCCACCGCAGAAAAAGAAGCCGCAGAAATCAAGGAAATCCTCAAAGACCACGGTACAAAAAAAATTGGTGAAGTCAGTTTGTCGCAGGTATACCAGGGTATGCGTGGTATCACCGGACTTGTTTCAGAAACATCACTACTCGATTCGCAGGATGGAATTCGTTTTAGGGGGAAGAGTATTCCTGAATTGCAGGCAACCTTACCGACGGCGAAAAATGGTCACGAGCCATTGCCCGAAGGATTGTTCCACCTCATGTTGATGAATGAACTGCCTACCCAGGCAGATGTAGAAGAAATGACCGCGCGTTGGCAACGTCGTTCGCATGTGCCAACGCATGTGTTCAATACCATCGATGCCCTGCCGCTGTCAACACATCCGATGACCATGTTTGTAGTGGGTGTGATGGCCTTGCAAACCCAAAGCAGTTTTGCCAAGGAGTATGCGAAGGGCATGAACAAAAAAGATTACTGGGAGTACACGTTTGATGATGCGATGGACCTGATAGCGCGTTTGCCCCGTATTGCCGCCTATATCTATCGCCGCAAATACAAAAACAACGAGCATATACAACCGAATGGCATGCTCGATTGGGCCGGCAATTTTGCCCATATGCTCGGTTATGAGGATGAGGGTTTCAAAGAGCTGATGCGCTTGTACATGACCATCCACGCCGATCACGAAGGCGGCAATGTGAGTGCACATGCTACCCACCTGGTAGGATCTGCGCTGAGCGATCCTTACCTGAGTTTTGCTGCCGGTATGAATGGCCTCGCCGGACCATTACATGGCCTGGCCAACCAGGAAGTGATCAAATGGATTTTTGAAATGCAGGAAACACTGGGTACCGAGGTGCCGAGTCCCGAGCAAATCACCCAGTACGTAAAAGATACCCTGGCTTCCGGCAAGGTGGTGCCTGGCTATGGCCACGCTGTGCTGCGAAAAACAGATCCGCGGTTTACCGCGCAAATGGAGTTCGGCAAAAAGCACATGCCCAAAGATCCCCTTTGCCTAACCGTTTGGAATATTTATGAAACTGTGCCGCCGATTTTACAAAGCCTCGGTAAGATCAAAAACCCCTGGCCCAATGTGGATGCCCATAGCGGTGCTTTGTTGGTGCATTATGGCATGGTGGAATATGAATTCTATACGGTGTTGTTTGGGGTGAGTCGCGCCTTGGGCGTGATGGCCAGCCTGATCTGGGATCGTGCCCTGGGCTTCCCGATTGAGCGGCCGAAGTCGATCACCACCCAGTTGGTGAAAGAATGGCTGGAAGGAAAGGCCGAGATTTGGGAATAGGCAAGTGCCCCTGACCGTACAAAATCGCCCTCACTATACTTTTGAATGCAAGCCTGCGAAAGCAGGCTTTTTTATTGAAAATCAATTAAATAGATTGACTTCCAAAGCGCAGCGGAAAGAAAATTTTGCACAATCAAAGTTTAAACATTAATTTTGTGTTCTTAAATTTAAAATTATGGCAACCTGGACCATCGATACCAGTCATTCGGAGATTGGGTTCAAAGTAAAACACCTGATCATTTCTACCGTTTCGGGCAAATTTGCCCAATTTGAAGGCAGCGTTGAAGCCGATAAAGCTGATTTTAGCGATGCGAAAATTGATTTCACCGCGCATATCGAAAGCGTGAACACCGGCAACGAACAACGTGATGGCCACCTGAAATCAGCCGATTTTTTTGATGCGGCTACACATCCTACCATGCATTTTGTATCCACCAGCCTGCGGTCGAAAGGCGGCAGTGATTACGAATTAAAGGGCGACTTAACCCTGCGCGGCAAAACGCGTCCGGTGACCCTCGATGTTGAGTTTGGCGGTATTCAAACCGATTTTTATGGCAATACGGTAGCAGGTTTTGAAATGACCGGCAAGATCAATCGCCAGGATTTCGGCTTGACCTGGAGCGCTGTTACTGAAGCCGGTGGCGTTGTGGTGTCTGACGAGGTGAAACTGAATATCAACGTGGAGCTCATCAAAAAGGCATAGATTATTTTGCCGACTAAAGCGCGCCGGCTATATTTGCACTCCCATTGCGATCTTTTACAGATGGCAACCGGATGGGGGATTAGCTCAGCTGGCTAGAGCGCTTGCATGGCATGCAAGAGGTCGTCGGTTCGACTCCGATATCCTCCACCATCTTTAAAGCTTCAACAATAGTTGGAGCTTTTTTATTGTCCAACCTCTTTGTTTCAAAATCCATCCACTTTGTTTCCAAAAAGGGGACTACCACTCTTGCGGCTAGAACTGATCGCCTTGAATTTGTCGGTAACTGCGTGCAATTGACGAGGAACTGTTTCATTGGGATCTGACCAAGCGGATGTTATTGGAGTATTTGGTGTCGCCAGCCGCCGACACTTGTTTTACGCGGAGGTAAAGAACCTTTACGTTAGTGTTGTTGTGTTGGATATTTTCTTTTTGACAGGCTGTCAACACCAAACAGGCAATCACTATATACAACAATTGTTTCATGGCTTAATAATTTAGCTTGATTTGGTAACTGCGCTCGCCACCGGTTTCGTAGCTGTTTATTTTTTTGACGGGTTCAAAATGTTGTCCGTCGGCTGACACTTCAATCTCATAATATTCTACCGCCTGGTTTTCAAACGCCGTCCAATGGATATCAATGAGTCCATTGGTGAATTCACTGGCGTTGAAGGAGCGGAAACTTGCTGATAATACCGTCATACAGGGGTTGGTGCCAGAGGAAGTCATCGTTGCACTGCCAAAAGAATTGGTGGTAGCGGGTCCTGTATAATTCACTAAAATATTTGAACTATTGGTGAGGGGTTGACCGGTCCAGCCACCATTATTGCCACCATTGTTATAAGCGCTGGTGATTTTGATAAAGCCTTTGCCGGTAACGGTATTTGAGTTACTCAGGTTGAGTACGGGAGTGGTTAACTGCGAACAGTCCAGGAAGGTATTGGAGCCGCCATTTATCCTGACAGTAGAACTGGCCGTGACAATGCCACCGAAGGTGCTGTTGCCGTTTAAGACCAAATTCGCTACGTCGAGCGTGCCGTTTGCTTCAATATTCAATTTGCCATTGCTACTGGTCAAAGTGCCGGTAACCTCCATCGATCCACCCTGGTTGACGGTTAACATTGCCTGCGATTGCGACACATCTCCATTTACACGGATGCTGCCACCATTGTTTTGGATGACAGTGGCTGAATTGATGCCCAAGTTGCCGTTGATAATCAAGGTTGCGCCGGCCTCCAGGGTAATAGGACCATTGCCCTGAAAACTACTTTGGTTAATGGTCAGGGTGGCACCTGTTTTAACCCGAAGGCTGCCGCTTGAAAATTGCGCATTGTTGAAAATGACATTGGCATTGGCGGCAATGGTGATGGCAGTGCCCCATTGCGGACTATTATACGTACCCGATGTAAAAGTGGTTGGTGAACCATACCAGACAGATGACGCTGCCTGCACAAGCAGGAAAAACGATGTCAGTAGGAGTAACTTTTTCATGGAGTTGTCGATACCCGTAAAAAACGGTATTCAACAACCTTTAGTGTTGAATTGGGCATTAATATTCATTAATTCCCAAAATCATCGAAATTATACGAGGGCCCGGTCGTAAATGCGCGCATTTTCAGGGCAATAACAGGTCGCTGATCTCCTGCCAGTTTTTCACCCGGTAATGACGACCAGCCGGTTTGAGGTGATTGTGCGGCTGGTCAAATAAAATGGTTTTCCCGTCGAAATGATCGAGGTTTTTGAAATGATCATCAATCATGATATCGGCCTTGATGATTTTTTTTGAACCGCAGAGCACCACTTGTTCCCAACCAATAAAAGGCATGTACTCGGCCAGCCAGGCCAGTTTCTCGCCAACACTTTGTGGAAATTCGGTGGCAGCAGAAACGATGAAAACTTCATAACGCTCGTTTAACGCCTTCACGGTTTCTATGCCATGTTCAATGGGTGCTAATTGCCGAAAAAAGCCTGGTGTGAAGACATACTTGCGAGTATTGGGAAAAGCCTCCCGTTCTGGCATACCAATGGTTTCGCTGATGTCTTTTCGAATGCCGGTTTCCCGTTCATGCCAGTCGGCAAATAATGCATACGTGTTGGCCAACACGCCATCCATATCAATGGCTATTCTTTCCATCAGCTAAAGATAGCGAGTTCCACCGGCTAAAGATGGCGGCCACCCACCAGGTGGGTCGCGAAGCCGCAGGTATTTTAAAGTTGACTAGTTTTGCGGGGCATGGATTCACTTACCCATATTGCCTTGGGCGCCATTATGGGCGATGCCATTGCCGGTCGCCAGTTGGGCAAAAAAGCGATGTGGCTGGGTGCCTTGTTTCAAACCATTCCTGATTTTGATGTTGCCGCTGCCACCTGGATGGACCTGCCACATGAATTGATGGGCCACCGCGGCTTTACCCATTCGCTGTTATTTGTTTTACTCATCGCTGCACTCATAGCCCTGGCCGCCACGCGTTGGCAACATAAAAAGTCCATCTCAACTAAACATTGGTTTCTTTTCGC
>Ga0116181_1004798_pt1 | contig 10023 bp, 11 predicted proteins | sample AD_UKC075_MetaG_FD_89752 | JGI IMG/M metagenome (GOLD analysis project Ga0116181, IMG submission 89752) | Active sludge microbial communities of municipal wastewater-treating anaerobic digesters from USA - AD_UKC075_MetaG | ecosystem: Engineered > Bioreactor > Anaerobic > Digestate | place: USA... | reverse complement strand
CCGCCTGCCCCCCGCCACCCTGCCTCCAGGAGCCCCCATGAGCACCCCCACCCCCGAGCGCCGCAAGAACCTCAGCCTGCGTGAGCTGGTGGACCAGGCCTACGTCATCATCGAGCCCTTCTTCGACCCCGCCAACGCCTGGAACGGCCAGTCCCTGGAGCACCTGGCCTACCGGTTGGTCCGCGAGAACCTGCCCGACCTTCCCTCCCAGGACGTGCAGGTCATCGTCTCGGCGGCCACCCGCATCTACCGCAGCAAGCACACGCCCCAGTAAGCATCCGGTGACCCGCTTCTACCCCTTTCTGTTCGTGGTCCTGTGGAGCACGGGCTTCATCGGCGCCAAATATGGCCTGCCCTTTGCCGAACCCCTGAGCTTCCTGTCCACCCGCTATGTGCTGGTGATCGCGGTGATGGGCCTGCTGGCCCTGGCCACCCGCGCTCCCTGGCCGGCCACGCCGCGCCAGTGGCTGCACATCGGCGTCACCGGCATCCTGGTCCATGCCATCTACCTGGGCGGCGTGTTCACCGCCATCCGCCACGGCCTGCCGGCCGGCATCACCGCCCTGGTGGTGGGGCTGCAGCCCCTGCTTACCGCCCTGGGCGCCGGCGCCCTGCTAGGCGAGCGCGTGCAGCCCCGCCAGTGGGCCGGGCTGGTGCTCGGCTTTGGCGGCGTCGGCCTGGTGGTCGCCCACAAGGTGGCGGCTGCCGCCAGCACGCCGGCCCTGGCCGCCATGCTCACCCCGGCCGTGGTGGCCCTGCTCGGCATCACCGTCGGCACCCTGTACCAGAAGCGTTTCTGCCCGGCCTTCGACCTGCGCACCGGCGCGGTGGTGCAGTTCATCCCCACACTGCTCCTCACCCTGCTGGTGGCCAGCCAGACCGAGACCATGGCGATCGAATGGACCGGCCAGTTCATCTTTGCCCTGCTGTGGCTGGTGCTGGTGCTGTCGGTGGGCGCCATCAGCCTGCTCAACCTGCTGATCCGCGGCGGCAGCGCGGTGAACGTGGCCAGCCTGTTCTACCTGACCCCGCCCACCACCGCCCTCATCGCCTGGGCCGCCTTCGGCGAGACCCTCACCGGCCTGGCCCTGGCGGGCATGGGGCTGACCGTGTTCGGCGTATGGCTGGCGCGCAAATGAGGGTCAATAGCCCCACCGCATCGGCCAGCGTCGCCACCCGCATCCTGGGCATCGACCCGGGCCTGCGCAGCACCGGCTTCGGCCTCATCGACACCCTCGGCAGCCAGCTGCGCTACGTGGCCAGCGGCTGCATCAAGACCGGCGAAGGCAGCCTGCCCGAGCGGCTGAAGATCATCCTCGACGGTATCCGCGAGGTGATCGCCACCTACAAGCCCGACCAGGCGGCAGTGGAGATCATCTTCGTCAACGTCAATCCCCAGTCCACCCTTCTGCTCGGCCAGGCCCGGGGCGCCGCCATCTGCGGCGCCGTGTCCTGCGACCTGCCGGTGGCCGAATACACCGCCCTGCAGGTCAAGCAAGCGGTGGTGGGCCACGGCAAAGCCGCCAAGGAGCAGGTCAGCCACATGGTGCAGCGCCTGCTGTCCCTCGAAGGCGCGCCCTCGTCCGATGCCGCCGACGCCCTGGCCTGCGCCATCTGCCACGCCCACGGCAGCAGCGGCCTCGCCGCCATGGCCGGCATCGGCACCCGCAAGCGCGGCAGCCGCCTGTCGGCCTGAGCGGCCCGCCCTCAGGGCATCCGTTTCAGCACGTGCAGCAGCGCCCGCTGGGAAGGCCCCAGCACCTCTGACAGGGCCACCTTGTCCAGGGACGCAAAGAAGGCCTCCAGCGCCGCCCCCAGCACCCCCTTGAGCTGACAGCTGGCGGTGAGCAGGCAGCGGCTCGTCTCGTGGAAGCACTCCACCAGGGCCAGATCGGTCTCCATCTTCCGCACCACATCCCCCACCGCGATCTGCTGTGGCGGCCGCGCCAGGCGCAGGCCGCCGCCCTTGCCCCGCAAGCCCTCCACAAAGCCATTGCGGATCAGCTGATTGACGACTTTCATCAAATGGCTACGGGAGATCTCGAAACGCTCCGAGATCTCCTGGATGGTCACCAGGCGCTGCTCGTTGGACGCCAGATAGATCAGGACCCGCAGGGCGTAGTCCGTGTGCTGGGTGATGTGCATGGAGGACGGATGGCCGGAAGGAAGCTTCAACCCTTCGATTATAAGGGCTTTTTAAAAAGATTCATTTGAGTTGACTCTTTAAAAGATGCATTTTAAAGTCCACTTAAACCAGACCTACCCACGGAGAGAACCATGACCACCCACGAAAGCACCCCGCCCGAGCACCCCGTTCTGGCCCAGGCCTGCGCCGTCATGCGCGAAGCCTACGAACGCGGCTGGATCAGCACCCGTGACGGCAACGTGTCGGTGGCCATGAGCGACCGCCGCGGCTTCCTGGTGTCGGCCAGTGGTGTCATCAAGCACGCCCTGGTGCCCAGCCAGTTCGTCTTCATCCCCGCCGATCCGGCCGCCACCCCAGCCGCCAACGCCTACCCCCGACCGTCGGGAGAGCTCGACCTGCACCGCCGCCTGCAGGCCCTGCTGGCCGGTCGGGCCCTCACGGTGCTGCACCTGCACCCCACCCACATCGTTGCGGCCCTCTACGCCGGGCGCGACCTGGCCGAACTGTCGGCGGATTTCCCGGAAGTCACCCGCTACACCCGGGTCGGGCCGAACATCCCGGCGCTGCCCGCCACCAGCACCGAACTGGCCGAAGCCTGCGAAGCCGCCTTCCAGCCGGCCCTCGGCCCGGTCCCGCACATCCTGGGCCTGGACCGCCACGGGGTCGTCGCCGTCGGCAAGACCCCCTGGGAGGCCTTCGAGCACGTGGAGCGGCTCGAGCACATCTGCCGCATCGCCCTCACCGCCGGCCGTCGCCACATCCACCATCCCGACCCGCTCAACGAGGAAGCCGACCATGGCACACACCGCCCCTGACCCGCGCCGGGTCCTCACCACCGGCCGCGCCATGATGGTCCTCGCCGCCATCGGCATGCTCGTCTCGACCCTGGTGGCCTACCCCCTGGCCGAGCGCTTCAGCCTGGGCATGCAGATCGCCGGCCACCTGGCCCTGCCCGTGTCGGCAGCCTTCTTCAAACTCGGCTACGTGGTGCGCCTCGCCGCCCACCATGCCCTTGGCAACCTGCAGGCCGGCTGAGCGAACGGGCGGGCCACTACAATGGTGCCCCATTGCCCTGGAGCGCCCGCTGATGCCCCCCCCTCATCCACTGCAACACCGCCCGCCTGCACCTGCGCCAGTGGCGCGATGACGATCTGGCGCCCTTTGCCGCGCTGAATGCCGATCCCGAGGTGATGGCCCATTTTCCGGCGCCCCTGGCGCGCCCGGCCAGCGATGCGCTGGCACTGCGCTGTCAGGCGCTGATCGCCGAACGGGGCTGGGGCTTCTGGGCGGCGGAGCTGAAGGAGAACGGGCAGTTCATCGGCTTCGTCGGGCTGCACACGCCCATTGCCGAACTGCCGTTTGCGCCCTGCGTGGAAGTGGGCTGGCGCCTGGCCCGGGCCCACTGGGGGCGCGGCCTGGCCTCGGAAGCAGCCCGGGCGGCATTGGCGGTGGGTTTCGAGAAGCTGGGACTTGCAGAGATCGTGTCCTTCACCGCCCTCGGCAACCTGCGCTCCCCGGCGGTGATGGAACGCATCGGCATGCGCCGGAGCGATGAGGACTTCGACCACCCGGCCGTGCCGTCAGGCAGCCCCTTGCGGGCGCACTGCCTGTACCGGCTCGACCGTGGTCACTGGCAAAAACTGCCGGGCTGAGCAGCCCGGCGGACCGGATCAGGGCTTGGCCGGGTCCATGGCCTTGGCACGCATGCCGCCGCGCCGCGCGCCCCGATGGGCGTCGTCGAAGATCTTCTGCTGTTCGGGGCTGAGCTGGGCGTAGAAGGCCTTGAGCACGGCGATGTGTTCGGTCATGGCGGCCTGGTGGGCCTTCATGTGTTCGAGCATGCGCTCGGCCCGCTCGGGGGTCGTCAGCGTGGCCGCATCAGCCGCCTTCGCCGGGTCGTGCCGGCCCTTGCCCATGGGGTGCTCGGACTCGACCAGCTTCTTCCAGCCCGCCTCCTGCTCGGGGCTGAGCTTGAGGGCCTCATGCAGCTTGCGGTGGTGCTGCTCCATGCGCTCGGCGCGGTGCTCGCCCATGCCACGCGGGCCCATCGGGCCACAGGCCGGGTCGGCCAGGGCAGGCAGGGACGTGGCGCCCAGCAAGGCGATCAGGGTGGCAGCCGGGGCGAGGTGGCGGAAACGCTTCATCATGGTGAATCTCCTCATGGGACGTCATGTCCGGACAGCATATCCGGCTCTGCCGTACAAGACCGGCCCCATGGGCGCCGGTTCCATCCCAACTGTAAGCGCCTATTGCCTGGCCAGCACGTTGAGCCCCGGCGTTGAGCTTGCTGGACGGGGTCAGTGCATACGAAGTGCCGAGCGCCCAGGTGTGCTGATCGAAAATCTGCAGGCCATCCGCGATTGCCCGCTGGGACAGGTTGATGATGTCCGCCTGGGGCACCCAGGCCGGCACGGTCGTACCATTCACGGTCTGGTACAGGTCCACCATATCGCGGTCAGACTTCAGCCAGGCGTAATACGCATACGGCGTCCAGTTGCCCGTGCGTCAGCGCAAGGAGAGATAGCCCGCCTGGCTATTGACGCCCCGGTCCATGTCCTTGAGCTGGCGGACGGCATACTCCGCTCCCAGCCTGACCTGACCGCCCAGCCCGACGTCCGCCGCCGCATTGGCGATGAACATTTCCATGGCCCGGCGCTCCGGCATGCCCGGGCCAGGCAGGACGTTGTAATAGGACACCCCGGGCACCGGGCTGACCAACACCGGTCGGTCCACCCAGTTCTCGATGTTGGCCCGTTCGGAGCTCGCCTTGTGGACACCAATGCGGTACTGATCGCCACCGTCCCGGTAGGTCAGGGCCAGCCCATGGGCCTTTACGTCAATGCTCTCGAACAACACACCGGCCGCAAGGAATCCGGGCACGCCTTCGCGGGCATACTCCCGGATGCTAGTCCGTGTCCGGCCCCAGTAGGCATCAAGGCTCAGCTCGCCCTGGCGCACATCCCAGGAGCGCGTCACCGAGACCCCGTTGAAATCCAGGGTCGGCGCGATGGAATACACCTCGATGGGCAGGCGCGCAAAATCGAAGGACGCGCCCACGTCCATGCTCTCGGCCCCGAGGTACAGAGGAATGCGCAGCTTGCCGGCCCGCAGCAGCCAGTCATCGGCGGGCCGCCATGACAGGAAACCCCACGAGAGGCGCGGCGCCCAGCGGCTGTCGCTGTCCACATCGGGAGCAAACTTGAACTGGAAGGTCGCGCTCCAGCGCGGTGCCAGCGCGGCGTCCACCTGCACGGCCAGCAGGCTGTCTCGTTCGAAGGTCCCCTGCTCATCAATGAAGCGCTAGTAAGAGTAGGAGATCGGGCAGAGGGCTCGCTAACCACCAGTACCCCCTCTGGCCTCCAACACCGCCGGGGGATAGTTCAGCTTTCCCGAACCGTGGGAGAAGATAATCCGTCTGGTCCACCAGGGCCCACAGGCCTACCATGCAGTCAATACACAGCTTTTCGCCATTAATCACCGGGCATTCGACCGCCCCAAGCGTGGCATGACGCCATGAGCCCTACGCCCTCTCCGCCCCCTTGGCACGCCCTGAACTCCGACGAGGCCTCTCGGCGACTCAACTGCGATCCCGCACAGGGGCTCACGGCGGTAGAGGCAGCCCGACGCCTCCACACCAGTGGCCCCAACCGCCTCGACCATAAGCCGCCACGCCCGGCCTGGCGGCGCTTTGGCGATCAGTTCGCCAACCTGCTGGTGCTGGTGCTGATCGGCGCCGCGGTGCTGGCCGGCCTGCTGGGCGAGGTGAAGGACGCCGTCGTCATCGGGGTGGTGGTGCTCCTCAACGCAACCCTCGGCTATGTCCAGGAAAACCGGGCCGAGCACGCTCTGGCCGCCCTGCGCGACATGCTCGCCCCCACCGCCCGGGTGCGTCGTGGCGGTACGGTGCAGGTGGTGGAGGCCGCCACCCTGGTGCCCGGCGACGTGCTGCTGCTGGAAGCTGGCGAGCGGGTCGCCGCCGATGCGCGGGTGGTGGATGCCCACGCCGCCGAGGTGGCCGAGGCGGCCCTCACCGGCGAATCGGCGCCCGTCGCGAAGCACCCCGACGCCGTCGCCCGCGACGCGCCCCTGGCCGAGCAGCACGGCATGGTCTTCATGAACACCGTGGTCACCCGCGGCCGCCTGGAGGCCCTCGTCACCGCCACCGGCATGGGCACCGAGATGGGCCGCCTGGCCAGCCTGCTGGGCGACACCGCCGAACCCGCCACACCCCTGCAGAACCAGCTTGACACCCTGGGCAAGCGCCTGGCGCTGATCGCCGGCGTGGTGGTGGCGCTGATGTTCGGCGCCGGCCTGGCCCGGGGCGATGCACTGATGGACACCGCCCTCACCGCCATCGCCCTGGCCGTGGCCGCCATTCCCGAGGGCCTGCCGGCGGTGGTCACGGTTACCCTGGCCCTGGGCATGCACCGCATGGCCGGGCGCCACGCCATCGTCAAGAAGCTCGCCTCCGTCGAGACCCTGGGCTGCACCACCGTGATCTGCTCCGACAAGACCGGCACCCTGACCCTCAACCGCATGACCGCCCGCGCCCTGGTGTTTGCCGGCCGCCAGCTCGCGGTGAGCGGCGAGGGCTACGCCGCCGGCGGGCAGATCAGCGCCCCCGACGGCGCCCCCCTGCCCGACCTGTCGCCGGCCCTGCTGCCCGCCGCCCTGTGTGCCGACGCCCGCCTCAGCGGCGACCAACTGATCGGCGACCCGACGGAGGGCGCCCTGCTGGCCCTGGCCCGGCGCGGCGGGCTCGACCTGCCCCGGCTGGCCAGCGCCCACCCGCGCATCGCCGAGATCCCCTTCGATTCGGACAGCAAGTTCATGGCCACCTTCCATTCGGAGGGCGAGCAGGTGCGCATGTGGATCAAGGGCGCCCCCGACGTGCTGCTGGCCCGAGCCAGCCGCTGGCGGGGGCCAGCCGGTGAAGCCCCCCTCGACGCCCCGGCCCGGGACGCCCTGCGCGCCGCCAACGACGCCCTCGCCGGCCAGGCCCTGCGGGTGCTGGCCCTGGCCGGGCGGTGCATCCCCGCCGCCGACTTCGACCCGGCCGGCGATCTCCACGCCTGGACCCACGACCTGACTCTGAACGCCCTGATAGGCATCATCGACCCGCCCCGTCCCGAGGCGCGGGAGGCCATCCGCGTGTGCCGAGCCGCCGGGGTGCAGGTCAAGATGATCACCGGCGACCACCGGGCCACCGCCGCCGCCATCGCCACCGAGCTGGGCCTCAGCGGCGCGGTCCATGAAGGGCGCGAGCTGGACGGGCTGAGCCCCGCCGCGCTGCAGCGCCTGGTGGAGGGTGCCGCGGTGTTCGCCCGGGTTACCCCGGAGCACAAAACGCGCATCGTCGAAGCCCTGCAGGCCGGCGGCCACGTGGTGGCCATGACCGGCGACGGGGTCAACGACGCCCCGGCCCTGAAGGCCGCCGACATCGGCGTGGCCATGGCCATCACCGGCACCGAGGTGAGCCGCGAGGCCGCCACCATGGTGCTCGCCGACGACAACTTCGCCACCATCGTGCGGGCCGTCGAGGAGGGGCGCACCATCTACGACAACATCGTCAAGTTCGTGCGCTTCCAGCTGTCCACCAACATCGGCGCCATCCTCACCGTGCTCGGCGCCCCCTTCCTGGGCTTCGCCACGCCCTTCACGGCCATCCAGATCCTGTGGGTCAACATCATCATGGACGGCCCCCCGGCCATGACCCTGGGCGTCGAACCCGCCCGGCCCGGCATCATGCAGCGCCCGCCCCGGCCCGCCGGCGCCGCCATCCTGTCGTGGCCGCGGCTGTGGCGCATCGGCCTGTACGGGCTGACCATGGCCGCCGGCACCCTGGGCATCTACGCCTGGGGCCTCGCCCGCGGCGGCCTGGCGCTGGCCGGCACCCTGGCCTTCACCACCTTCGTGCTGTTCCAGTTCTTCAACATCTTCAACGCCCGGGCCGAACACGAAAGCGCCTTCAACGCCCAGTTTTTCAGCAACGGCAAGCTGTGGGCGGCCCTGCTCGCCGTGGTGGGGCTGCAGGGGCTGGTGGTGCATTGGGCACCGGCCCAGGCCATCTTCGACACCGTGGCCCTCGCCCCCGCCGAATGGACCGCCGCCATCCTGGTGGCGTCCACCACACTGCTCCTCGACGAGCTCCGCAAACTCATCCTGCGCCTCGGCGCCCCAACCCCGGAGGAAGAACGATGAACGCCATCCGCCAGATCCTGGCCGCCACCGATCTGTCAGCCCCTGCCCGCCACGCCATGGACCGGGGCTTCCAGCTCGCCGCCGCCAGCGGCGCCCGCTACACCGTACTCCATGCCCTGCACCTGGGGCCCCTCGACACCCTGCGCGGGCTGCTCGGCGACGGCACCGCCCAGATCGGGCAGCGCCTCGAGGAGGCCGCCCGCGAGAGCCTCGGCGCCCTCCTCGCCGACCCCGCCCATCACCGGGGCATTGCCGCCAGCCTGCACATCCACACCGGCGCGCCGGTCGACGTGATCACCACCAGCGCCGACGCCGAAGACGCCGACCTGCTGGTGGTCGGGGCCCGCGGCGAGGCCTTCCTGCGCCACGGGCTGCTCGGCTCCACCGCCTCTCGCCTGCTGCGCTGCACCGCGGCCCGCCCTGTCCTGGTGGTCAAGCAGCCGCCCCACGAACCCTATCGCCGGATTCTCGCCCCGGTGGATTTCTCCCCCGGCTCGGTCCAGTCCGTGCGCCTGGCCCGCCGCCTCGTGCCCACCGCCCACATCGTCCTGATCCACGTCTTCAACGTGCCCTTTGAAGGCAAGCTGGCCCTCGCCGGCGTCGACGAGGTCGTTATCCACGCCTACCGCCGCAAGCAGCGGGAGGAATCGCTGCAGCGCCTGCATGTACTGGCGGCCACGGCCGGGCTGGAGGCCGGGCAGTACTCCGTCCTCGTCCCCCACGGCGACCCGGCCCAGCAGATCATCGCCCAGGAGCAGGAACAGGACGCCGACCTGATCCTGGTGGGCAAGCACGGCACCGAGCTGACCGAAGAGCTGCTCCTCGGCAGCGTCACCAAGCGCATCCTCAACGAATCCCAGTGCGACGTGCTGGTCGTGCCCGACCCCCGCCGCGCCGTGCATCCCCCGCTCTGAACGCAGGGCCCCACAAGCGGCCGGCCCCACCCGGGGCCGGGTGGGCGGGCGTTCGTCTCCCGGTGTAACCTACGCGCCTTCGTCCGGCACAGGCATCGGCATGGCAACAAGGGGCTCGGACGTCCATCGTGCTGCCGTGCTCCGCCGACCCGATCACCACTGCAATACGCCTCTCCCCCGCATGCTCGACGACATCAAGAAGACCCTCTGGGCGGCAGCCGACAAGCTGCGCGCCAACATGGATGCGGCCGAATACAAGCACCTGGTGCTGGGCCTCATCTTCCTCAAGTACATCTCCGACACCTTCGCCGCCCGCCGGGCCGAGCTCACCAAGCGTTTCCAGGACGAAGCCGACGACTACTTCCTGCACGAATGTGACGACGAGATGCTCGCCCACGAACTGGAAGACCGCGACTACTACAAGGAGGTCAACGTCTTCTGGGTGCCCGAGGCCGCCCGCTGGGAGCAGCTCCGCGCCGCCGCCAAGCAGACCGACATCGGCAAGCGCATCGACGAAGCACTGACCTTGATTGAGGGTGAAAACTCGTCCCTCAAGAAGATCGGGCTCGACAAGCGCTACGCCCGCGCCCAGCTGCCCGACGGCAAGCTTGGCGAGCTGGTCGATCTCGTCTCCACCATCGGCTTCGGGGACGCCCCCGGCACCGCCCGCGACGTGCTCGGCCAGGTGTACGAATACTTCCTCGGCCAGTTCGCCAGCGCCGAGGGCAAGAAGGGCGGCCAGTTCTACACCCCCGCCAGCAT
>Ga0116181_1004796_pt1 | contig 10026 bp, 5 predicted proteins | sample AD_UKC075_MetaG_FD_89752 | JGI IMG/M metagenome (GOLD analysis project Ga0116181, IMG submission 89752) | Active sludge microbial communities of municipal wastewater-treating anaerobic digesters from USA - AD_UKC075_MetaG | ecosystem: Engineered > Bioreactor > Anaerobic > Digestate | place: USA... | reverse complement strand
CAGCACCGCTCTGCGCACTGCAGGCAATGTGCTTACTCCGGTTTCTGCCAGCAAACTGTCCACGCCCGGCAGACTGGAAACTGGCACACCGGAAAAAAGATGGTAAAGCGCCAGCATAGAGTGGGTTTTGCCACCGCCGAAGTTGGTCCGCAATTCAACAACCGGATCGCCGCCCTTACCAGATAGACGGAGCAGGGCATTCTTCAGCAGTTGCTTCAGCCCTTCAGTAAGATAGGTTCGTTTATAAAATTCACTGGGATCCTGGTACTCAGGTTTGCCTTCGCCCCGGTAAACCTGAGCCAAGTCTGCGGCAAACTCTGCCTCTTGGTACTTGCCTGAAGCCACATCGGGATGAGGAGTAATAATTTCCCTCCAAGGGCGCAGCCCTGCCGCCGGTCTGCCTTCAACTGCGGCCACTGCAGCCTGTTGCGCTTTCCTGCGTGCTTGTTCTTCAAAACGCACCCGAAGCAGTTCTTGGCTCATATCGTATACCTCGCGCGCTTGGGGGGAAGCAATAGCAGTCAGAAGGCGGTAGCCGCTGTCCATAGCCCGGTGGGCGTCATCGGTGGTAAAAGGCTTCTGATGGGCCCAGTTATTCCGCACTATCCGCAGCTCGCTGACAAGGCTCCTTTCGGCGTGACCCAATGTCTTGCTGAAAACCTCATTCCACTGATACCACATTAAAATCAAGAGGGCGTGGACATCCAGATGTATTTCTCCTTCTCTCTCACCCCAGTCCTCGCTTTTGCGTAAAGTGCGCATCGCCTCATCCAGCCATGAATCTCCGTAATGGGCCTCCATTTCTTGCTTGACAAATGGTGTAAGGCCCTCCTTCAACAACTCGAGCAACTTGCCGATTCGCTGGATATTACTCAGAGCCATCTCTCATCACTCCTTAAATCCATGAGGTCTGTTCAATCGTGCCTTTGCCAGCCAGACGCTGAATCTCCGGCCAAGAGACAACAAGGGCATTATACGGCAGCGCTTCCTCAGCCCAGTTTTTGCGTTCGCATATTGTATACAGCCGATAAGCCAGATTCCGGATTTTATCGCCTACAGTCCCGACTTTGCGGAGAATTTCAGCAGCGGCATTATCGCCATTCTCCTGATGGGCGCGCACCATGCACTGGGTAGCCTTCCAAATTATCAAGTTTTGTTTGTCAAAGGGATCCCATTCTTCAGGATACTCGACACCCTTTAACAGACGCACCTTGCCACCCTGGGCCTCGACAATGCCACTTTGAACCATACTGCTGACGGCAGTATTTTTGGCCTTGCTCAGGGTCTCTGCCTCGCCATATGGACCAGCATCCATTCCGAAAGACTCAAACCAGGCCAAAGCCCAACGGGTAACAGCATCGTACTCCCCTTCCTGTTCAGACATGAACTCTACAAAGACTTGGTCAATCAGGGCCAGAGCCTCACGTACCCGCATGGCTGTTCCGTCGGCTTCAATGACCTTGCTGTAACGAGAAAACACCGCCATTCCCGGGCCGATTACCGCCTGGTTCATATCCACTGGAGCAATACTGCCCTGCTGGAGCTTCTTAATTGCTTCAGGCAGCTCTTTTTTCAAAGCAGTGAGGAAATCTCGGCGTGTTGTCATGGGAGCATCCTTTGACCGCGGACGGCAGGCAAGGACAATAGACGAAGCAAGGGCATTTGTACCCATTGCAACTGCTCGTGTTAGCATTTCAGTCCTCATAGGCCAGGTGCCGGTAATACGTAGCCCGGACTTTATTAAGCCGTCCAGCATGGTTTCCCAGCCAGTCGAAGCTGACCGTTCTACATCACCAGTAGCCACTGATTCCGTTTGCTTAAATGCGTAGTAGACTGTGAGAGGATATCTGGAGTCTTGGACAGCCCTCATGTTGGTAAAAACTTGCCTCAAGCCGGTTTCAAAGAATTCTTTGGCTTTAACCCTATCTCCTTGAAAGCGATACGGGGTCGCGACCAGTTCTTCTTTTTTGGGGACTAATATTGTGCCAAAAAGTTCTGGAAAAACCTCGGCAAGGCTGCGTCGTAGCCAAACATAGAAAAAATCTGCCAAATCAGCATATCCAATGTTATCGTAGTAGGGCGGGTCGGTTGAAAACATTACTTTAGTTAGGCCCATGCCACTTTTAGCATCTAACAGTTTTGCATTACCAGGCACTTGTAAGGTGGGCAAAAACATAATAACGTCTGTACAACGATCGAGAAACATAGAAATATTGCCGCCTGAATTTGAAAAAGGATTTGCTTCAGCGAAATCCCAAATCATTGGAATAGCCTGACGCGCAAACGTTTCCCTAAATGCGCCTCTGTCACCCATCCAACTTGTAATAGACGACCAGAGGTTAGCCCCCTTATCTAGCGCAAGCGCCAAATACGTTGCTACCGCATCAGCGTAAGCAGCGGCCCCTCTGCCACCCTCTTCCAGCCCCCTGCCATCATCTGCCATTCCGGCAGCCAATGCATCTTTCAAAACCTCTTTTCTTACCTCTTGGACCAAATCGCTAAAGGTGGTAAGCGCGGTAAGCTGACGAGGAGTGAAGAGGTCTGAATGCTGAGTCATGCCATATTGTTGAACCCGAAAACCAAGCGCCTTTTCAGGTAAAGAAGTTGTTGGGATGTTGGCAGGTAACACAACGTTAGCCATTTTTTCATGCTCCTCAATGGGAGGCAAATAAACCCGCCCGTTCGGACCCTCAGCAACAATTGCCATCAGTCTAACTCCCATCCTGCCGGCTTGCCCTTCTGCCCTGATATAATCAAAAAGCATTGGCACACCAGATAAGAGGCAAGTTCCTCCTCGGCGATCTACAGTCCCGGCCGGAGGTTTTCCAACTCCGGTTCTCACTTCGAAACGGTAGCTCTGCTTATCCTCGCTTATAACCGGCTCAACCCAAGCCCGGTTGTTTTTTTTCTTAGAAAGTACAAATGACCTTACTAATGGAACATGCACCCCATTTAGAGCCGGGTTCGGGCTGGCAACAGTCCTTGCCCAAAGCCAGGCAATTACTGTTAGTTCTTGCCCTATCAAGGGTCGCAAATCATCTCGATTAATAGCCATTTCTTCGGTAATCTTTACTTTAGGATACAGGTGCCCTATCCGCTCTTCAGCTTTCTTCCTCATCCATTCGCCGTAATAGCGTACATCTTCTGCCAGCCCCTGGGCGCCCTGCCAGGAATCAACAGCAAACTCCTGTTGCCCTTGAGCGGGCCGCACCGGCTTCATCCCCGCGAATTTGGGCGGAATCTCAATAAGTGCCTTGGTAATCAACACAGCCACAGGATTGAGGTCGCTGCCATGGGCTTCCAATCCTAAACGCTGGGCTTCCAGAGGGATGGAACCTCCCCCGCAGAATGGATCCAACACCGGCGGCAATTCTCCATCGGCATATTTTTTTATCTCATCCCTTGCAGCCTGCAGAATGGTTTCATCATTGACATTCTCCCATTTCACCAGTTCCTCAATCAAATTGAACAGCCGTCGCCTCTCCTTGTCTTGCTCCTCCTTGGTTGGGAACAAATCCGGGCGGGAGGACGGGTCATCCACCATTTGCGCAAACAGCACAGCCCTACAAGCCGCCAAAGGCCGACGAGCCCACCATAAGTGCAGGGTGCTGGGATGACCATGACGAATGGATTTTTCACGGGCCGACTCCCTGTTAATTGCATCCAGCGGCAAGGCTACTTCAATAAGCTTCTTTCTTTCTGTCATACTGCTCTCTCCTTACTTAACGTCATATGGGGAGCAACGCCGCGCTCCCACAGCTTATTCCAGTCGTAGTTAATGCTCGTTACGGAAAAATCCGGCTTCTGTTTAAAAGGCTGTTTAATGTACCTTATTTCCCGGGCACAATTACCCTCAATCTCAACCAAGGCCAGGTAGTATGATTCAGGTTTGTTCAAAGCTGTGAGTATCTCATTCTTGGTAATGGTGACCACGCGCGCGCCGGCAACCCGGCCCTTAACTTCAATAAAGCGCATTTCCCCGCCGGGGCCTATAGATTCTATATCATAACCTATTTTTTCGGCCCCAACATCTTTGGGAGTGTAGCCCAACTGCTTCTCTGCATGCATAACCGCTTCCATGGCGATACCTTCTGTGGCTTTGGTATCCCGTGCCAGTTCCGGCGGGATTTCTACTGTAGACAGTTGAGCAATCATTCGGGCGGGCAGGACCAGGTTACCCCCCAAGATTACCGGCGGCAGAGGAGAAATGTTTCCTTCCTCTTCCAGTTCCCGCATCCTTTTGTCGAGGCGAGCTTGCAGCTCATCCGCCCTTTGCCGGGCTTTAGCAGAATTCAAACGGGCGTTTACCTTGCCTGCCTGTTCTTCCTCCTTAAGCCGGTTGGCCTGTTGATCCCAGAACATAATCTCCTTGGTCAGCCGTTCCTTTACAGCTGCCATCGTCTTGTTAATAAGCTCTGTTTTGCGGGTCTTGACCTCGCTGAAATGTTCAGGGACCAGGGTCTGCACGGCATAGGCAATTGCCTTGTCCTCAGCGCTCCTGTCCAGCTGTAGCGCTGCAAGAGCATCTGCTACTGCTTCCCTTTCCTCTTCTTTGACGGGACGGTAATCCAAGTACGGCGCGTAACCTGCATGCCTGACCTGTCCGTCTTGGGTAACTTCAACAAACTGCAGACGCCGGGAAATAATCCGTGGATTGCCGGAGGAATCCGGTCGGGCATCCCGGATGGAGTGCTCGAGATAATATAAGTATCTGGGCTCTAGAGCATCGGTGGTTTCGTCAATTAGAACCCCGCCCTGCTTAAGCATGTTGCCGTACCGCTCCAGAATGAGGTCAATAACGGCATCAAGAAGCGGGTGCCCAGGACAGATAAATGCCGCCGGCGGCTTGCCTGCAATGTGAATCAGGGATTTGTCAAAGCAAATTCTCTCGTACCGGGTCAGAACCGGTTGCCCGCGTCCAATAATACGATCTCTTTGTCGGATCACCGCAGGCACATGTGTAATTTCATACCTTTGCGGCTCCCTTTCTTTGGCATTTCCTCCCAATAAAAGAAAGGCTTCCAGGAAAAAGGCCTCGATAAAGTGGGGTTGCAGGCGCTTAGCCTCGGCTCTTTCCAGCTCCTCTTTGATGCGGAATACCTGGCTGGCGGTCAGGAAATCCTGTCCCAGCGCCCGCTCCTCCAGCAATGCCTTTAGCTTTTCCCGGTCCAGGGCCTGCTCAACGGCCTCATTGAGCCTGCTCCGCACTTCCGGCTGCTCTCCGTAGCGGATGGCTTCTATCATGAGACGACGCAACTCAACGCCGTCAATGGCCTTGCCCAAAACGTCGAAAACGCCTCCACCCAAAGCCTCCCGTTCAACCTCCAACTTGCGCAATAAAGTGAGATAAACTTCACCCTCCCGGGTCATACTTGCCACCAGATTCCACAGGTGGCAGACTTCGGTTTGGCCAATCCGATGAATACGGCCAAACCGCTGTTCAATCCGGTTGGGGTTCCAGGGAAGGTCATAGTTAACCATAAGATGGGCCCGTTGCAGGTTGATACCCTCGCCGGCAGCATCGGTAGCCACCAAAATTTGCACTGCCGGGTCCTGGGTAAAGGCTTCCTGCACTTTCCGTCGCTCTTCCCGGCCCATGCCTCCGGAAATCGTCACCACGGCCTCATCTCGTCCCAACAGAGTACGAATTTTGTTGCTAAGATAGTTCAGGGTATCCCGATGTTCGGTGAAAATTACAAGTTTGCGGCGATTCCCTTCACTATCGCACATGATTTTCTGGTCAACCAGGATTCGGGAAAGCTCCTCCCATTTTTTGTCTACGCCGCTCTGCCTAACCTTTAAAGCCAATGACTCAAGGCTTTTCAGAGTATCGATTTCAGCCTCAAGTTCGGCAATTGTCCGGGCAGCGGTAGCCTGGTCAACGACCTCGTCTTCCAGCTTTTCAATCTCTTCGTCAGGGAGTTCATCCAATTCCAGCCAATCCTCATCAGATAGGCCTGCAGCAAATAGATAAGCCCTTGCCTCCGCGCCCCGCTTATCCATTTGTTCGCTGCGCAAACGCTTTTCCAGCCTCTCGCGGCGCCTCTTTAAAGACTGGTAAATAGCTTCAGGCGACGAAGCGAGCCGGCGTTGCAAAATGGTCAGGGCAAATCCTACAGTGCCCCGGCGCCCGTCCTTTTCCAAGGCATCGGCGCGGTTAAATTCTTCCCGCACATAGTCAGTAACTGCCTTATACAATGCCGCCTCGGCATCAGAGAGCTCGTAGGTAACAGTATAGGCTCTGCGCTCGGGAAACAGCGGGGTACCGTCAAATTTCAGCAGTTTTTCCTTGACCATGCGGCGCATCAGGTCGGAAACATCTACAACATGCACTCCATCTCTAAATCTTCCCTCAAACCTGTCCCCGTCCAGCAAAGCCATAAAAAGCTGAAAATCTGCTTCTTTGCCATTATGGGGAGTAGCTGTCATGAGCAAAAAATGCCTGGTTAATGTCGAAAGCAACTTGCCCAGCTTATAACGCTTTGTCTCCTTTATTTCCCCAGCAAAAAAGGAAGCAGACATTTTATGAGCTTCATCGCAGACAATAAGATCCCATTCAGTATTGGCCAGTTTGGCCTGCAAATCCTCATCCCGGGCAAGCTTGTCCAGCCGGGCTATAACTAATGACATCTCTGCCAGGGCATTTCCGGTCCGGGCTGCCTGAATTCTCTCGTTGGTCAGAATCTCAAAGGGAAGCTGGAAACGCTGGTATAGCTCATCCTGCCACTGCTCAACTAAATTGCCAGGGGCCACTACCAGGCAGCGGGTGACGTCTTCCCGGACCATCAGTTCCTTGATGAGGAGCCCTGCCATGATAGTCTTGCCAGCTCCAGGGTCGTCGGCCAACAAATAGCGCAAGGGTTGCCGTGTTAACATTTCCCCGTACACTGCAGTAATCTGGTGGGGCAATGGATCAATCAGGGAAGTATGTACTGCCAAATGGGGGTCGAAGAGATAGGCAAGGCGAATTCGCTTTGCTTCAGACACAAGGCGAATCAGTTCACCGTCAATGTCCAGGCTGAAGGGTTGTCCATGGTCTATTAACTCCAGCATGGCTTCCTTGTCCCGGTAAACCAGCTCATTGCCAATTCGACCAGATGGGTCCTTGTAAACCAGTTCTATGACATTTGAGCCTATCCACTTGACAGTCTCCACCGTGACCGGCTTGCCGGGCAAAATGCCCTCAACAACTGCGCCTGGACAAAGTTCCTCCAGTTTAACCATCTTCAACCCTCCTCCCTGAACGTCTTATTCAGTATAAATTCTACTTAAAACTGCAAAAAACCTCTTAAAAACTGTCTGCCAGATATAATAACAAAACCCGCTGACAAATTTGCCAGCGGTTGTAATAATTCTCTAAAACACTCACAGAAACAATTTTGGTTCACAGTCGAGTAAATACCTGTGAAAAGAGTATTGCCACCAGGGGAGAAACAAAAATTCTTTGTAAAATGGCCTATTCCAAACGACTAGGAAAAGGGTTTATCACCGCGCCGGTATCTTTTGAAGGGCAAAGAAGAAAAAAGCCATTTCATATTTGGGACCCTCGGATGTTTAAGTATCCCGGGCCTAATATTCATTCCGCAGACCCCGGAGCAAATTTTTTGCTCGGGGAAAAGGCTCCAGAAATTATTCAAGGCTTCTAAGCCAACACAGCAATTCTTTGTCCGTCTCTGGAAACTAGGTGACGCAAATTGTCCTCTAATACTATGGTTAATGTGGATAATACTTCCCTCCAGAACTATTGTGCTCTGCCTCCAATTTCAAGGGGATGGCCCTTTAAGTTATATCACACACTACTAGTAAGTTTTTCTACAGCATAATCGATAAAATTCATCACTACCTCACTTTTAATCACTTTGCCAAGGCCCAGATAAATTTTACTTTCCTCTTTTCTAGTTAAAGTCTCACTTAAAATCCCTAAAAACAATAAACGCGTCCCTACCGTTATACCATTTTTCGTAGGATATGCCCCTCTATTGTAGATAAAAACTGGACTTCCCGATGAACCAGGATATACACCAGCATCTATTAAAAATACTGGCTCTCCATTGAAGTCATTCCAAATCGGAGAGGCTGTAATGCCTTGCCGAATAATTGGTGCATTATTTTTATGATCAAACAATCCACTTGGGTAACCAATGAAGGTTATCTCTTCAATAGCTGATAATCCTTCAATAATTTCTTTATTTGGTACTATATCTGACATTATGGATCTAAACAATATACTATTTCCTGTCTCTGTTAATCGGTTAATCAGTGGGCCAACTGGAAAAACAGCCAAATCATATTTTGGATGCAAAAATGAAGTTAGAATTTTCCTGTCAGTTATTTCGACAGTTATGCGTTGATTGACCAACGGCCTATTCGAATCTGCCTTTACAAAACCTAACACCCCGCGGGTCGCGTTTTCTACAACGTGCTTGTTCGTGACGATTAAAGGAACTGGACCTTTATTCGGCACATCTTTCATGTAGAAAAAGCCAGTAGCGTGAGCTAAAAGGCCATTTCCTTTTTCAATCCATATAGGTATAGTTGTAAACAGTAATTGCGTTCCGATATCATTTAAATTCAATTTCCATCCTCCTTTCTGCCAGACAAACAAGAATTAACTATTGGCTCCAATTCAGCTAAAACATCTTGCATGCTATCTTTTCGACTCTTGAAAACTTGAAACTTATACATTATTGTAAAAACTAGTGCTCCCGCCGCTACTATTGGTAACCCAGTAAACAAAATTATACGTCGGCTTTCGTGAAGCTCTAGAGGCGAAAAAAAGGCAGCTATTGATATACTGCTACTAATAGAAAAAAGCGCTAACGAGAGTTCATCCCAGCTAAAAGGAAAGACACTTGCACTCTTCACCTTTTTACATATCTTCAGCAAAAGGCTTTTTTTAATTGTTATCATATAATCTTCCGGATCATACAGTTGAGGATGAATAGGGTATGATTCAGTCTGTATAGGACCAGTTGGACCGTAATTTATTAACACATCTGCCGTTGGAACGCTTTGCACGTTTGGTTTAGGCATATTCATTACATGGCCCCCCATTTATATCAAATACTTTTCCTCTGCGTTAATTGCAAAATACTCCTTCCCTCATCACGCTTTTACTCCTAAGACAGCCTGTCCATTGCAGTGGTGGATGACAGGTAATATTAAAGCTTTCTTTGTCTCTTTCTATAGACGCAATATCCCAATTCGCTGGAAAATATAACCCTTAATCTACTAAATAATACAAATAGCTAGCTAGATTGTAAAATAATTCAACTTGGGTTTCCAATATACCGTTTTTATTGTTCGCTGCAATATAAAACTTTCCTTTTATGTAATCATGCCTTTGGAATTCTACTAAAAAAGATGGTATACCGCACGGTAGATATGTATAAATACATATCGCATGTCCTTTTTTCAATAGCCCATGTTGTGCCACTAACTTTCCTCTTTTAGCTCCAGACTCGCAAGCATATATTTTAACCCAACGTAAATGTTCATCTGGAAAAATAATTACTTTTTCACTGTAATCATCTCCTATATAATATTCCCCTACGATTTTGTAACTTGATTTAGAATGACTTTCCTGATTATATATTACTTCAATATTCACTGTTCTGAATTCCTTGGCCAGTCTAATTCTAATGGCCCTACCAACTAAATAAAGCATAAATGATACCAAGGTTATAATTGAAGAAATATGTCCTATTCTATCTATCATCTTGTTTCACTCTCCCAAAATAAATGCGCTATTGTTGCACCAAACCTAAATATCCTTCTTAATATATACTCTTGTAGGGTAGCCACAAAATATTTAGTGCTCCAGGACCCGCCAGCCCTGCCAATTGCTAGCTCCTTAGCTGACGAGAAAGTTATTAGCCAAGTCTATTTATAACGAAATATACCATATATGGTGGAATATCGCAAGCCATTGCACTATATATTGTTTTTGTGCTTATTGGACATACTGGCCGTGGATGCCGCTGCCCCTGGATGCCGGGAGGCGAAATTCTCAAAGATGCATCTTTG
>Ga0116181_1004792_pt1 | contig 10035 bp, 8 predicted proteins | sample AD_UKC075_MetaG_FD_89752 | JGI IMG/M metagenome (GOLD analysis project Ga0116181, IMG submission 89752) | Active sludge microbial communities of municipal wastewater-treating anaerobic digesters from USA - AD_UKC075_MetaG | ecosystem: Engineered > Bioreactor > Anaerobic > Digestate | place: USA... | reverse complement strand
TACCCCCTCTATACCTCCCTCCGAAGCTCTCACTACCGGTGAGCTCAGGAGAGCAGTACGGGCTTTGCTAATCAGAATTCCTTCTACTCCAAAAAAAGCAGCTGTTCTTATGATCGCTCCCAGGTTAACAGGGTCCTCCACCCGATCTACAAAAACTACTGTTGCTTCCGGGGAGACTTTGTTTTTCTCCAAAATTTCTTGCCAGGAGGGGAATATTCGAGGCTGAGCTACCAGTACTACTCCCTGGTGATTGGCACCTTTACCTACCAGCTCTTCTAAAAAAACTTTGTCTTTTACTTCCCAGGGGATTTTTCTTCTTTGGGATAGCTGTTTAATTTCTTCTATTATTTTCCCCTGCGCTCCCTCCATCACAAATAACATCTCTGCTTTTCTTTTTTCCGATCTCAGAGCCTCTCTCACCGGCTGACGTCCATAAATAAGCTCCTCTTTCATCATTCCTCCATCTTAAAAAAGCGAGGGCCCAGAGGGGTATCTTCTACTATATATCCTCTACTTCTAATTTCCTCTCGCAACCGATCGCCTCTTTCCCAGTCTCTATTCTTTCTCGCTCTTTCCCTCTCTTCCACCAGCTTTATTATAATCTCATCTTCCTCTTTCATCTCCTCTTCTGGAATTATTCCCAAAATTTCTTCTACCGCCTTCAGAAAGTCTCTCATCTTTTCTAATACCTGTAGGTCCCATTTTCCCCGGTAAGGAGCAAGGTACTGGTTAAAAAGGCGGAGAAATTCTCCTAACACCCCCAGAGCTTGGGGAGTGTTAAAATCATCAGCTAAAGCCTCTTGAAAGCTCTGGTAAAACTCGTCTATTTTACGATACTCTTCTTTATCTTCCTTCCAAAGAGGGGGGTTATCCTTTACTTTTTCCTCTATAAAACCTATGTTGCGGAGAAAATTTTTAATCCGCTCTTCAAATTGACAGGAAGATTGCAAAAGGTTCTCGTCCAGATTGATGGGACTGCGATAATGAGCAGAAAAAATTGCTAACCTCAAAACCGAGGGGCTGTATTTTTGAGTGAGCTCCCGCACGGTAACAATATTACCCAAAGACTTAGACATCTTCTCCCGGTTGATATTAACATAACCATTGTGAAGGAAAAACCGAGCAAATGGTTTGCCAGTGGCTGCTTCACTTTGAGCAATCTCGTTTTCATGATGGGGAAAAATTAAATCTATTCCTCCGGCATGGATATCTAAAGTGGGTCCCAGATACTTCATGGCCATAGCTGAACACTCTATATGCCAGCCAGGCCTTCCCCTACCCCAGGGGCTCTCCCAGGAGGGCTCGTCAGGTTTGGCTCTTTTCCATAGCACAAAATCAGCAGGATTTTTCTTTTCATATCTAGCCTCCACCCGAGCCCCTTCTACTAACTCATCAAGATTCTTGCGAGAGAGTTTCCCGTAGGAAGGAAAACGAGAAACATCAAAGAGGATGTCGCCTTCTTTCTCATAAGTATAACCTTTCTCTTCTAAAGTCCTGATGAGAGCAATGATATCTTCAATGTGCTCTGTAGCTCGAGGATGATAGGTAGCTTTTCGTATCTTCAGGTTTTCTGCATCGTGCCAGTATTCAGTAATGTAGCGCTCGGCTAATTCTTCAGGGCTCTCACCTAATTCCTCTGCTCTTTTTATGATTTTGTCATCAATATCGGTAAAATTCTGCACCATTATAACTTCCCAGCCTCCACTATACTCCAGAAAACGACGTAGAGAATCAAAAACTACAAAAACTCGAGCATTTCCAATATGAATCAAATCATAAACAGTGGGACCACACACATAAAAACGAACTATTTTCCCTTCCTGAGGAAAAAAGGTCTCCTTTTTCTGGGTAAGAGTATTAAAAAGTCTAATTTCCATTATTTCCCATTCTTGCTTTAATTTTTTCTAAAACCTTTTCTTTTCCTAAAGCCACGAGCAAACGATCTAATTCTGGACCTTCTTCTCTCCCGATCAAAGACCAGCGTAAAACCGGATAAAAAAGAGAGGGAGGAAAACCACTCTCTTTTTGCCAGAGGCGAAGGTTTTCTTTTATTTCTTTTTCCTCCCAAGAAGCATTAAACCTCTCCAGGGAAGAGAGTAGAAACTTCAATATTTTGAGCTGTGTTTCATCTTCTACCTTTTCCTCTTTTACTGATTCGTAATCTCTCAACTTTTCTACCATTTCCTTCAGAGTAATCGATTCTTCTCTCACTAAATCCAGCAAAAGATAAAATCTTTCTTCCCCCAATTCTTCTTTAAATTCTTTTACCTTTTCTCCTCCCCACTGGATGAGTTTTTCCTCCAATTTTTCGATGTCCATCCGGTGAATATAGGTTTTATTCCACCAATTCAGGCGAGCGGGGTCGAAAATTGCTCCGCCTTTACTTATCCGCTCTAAAGAAAAAAGGGTGTAGAGCTCCTCCCCTTCTATTATCTCCCTTCCCTCAGGAAAAGAATGTCCTAAAGTTAGAAGATAATTTAAGATGGCTTCAGGTAAAAATCCTTCTTCTTTAAAAAATCGTAAATTTACCTCTCCTCTTCTTTTACTTAATTTAGCCCTTTCTTCATCCAAAATAATGGGCACATGAGCAAAAAGAGGAGGAGTAAGTTCTAAAGCTTGATAAAGTAGAACTTGGTAGGGAGTATTAGACAGATGCTCTTCTCCTCGCAATACATGAGAAATATTCATCAATGCATCGTCTACAACACAGGCAAAATTATAAGTGGGAATACCATCTGACTTTAAAACGACGAAGTCTCCCAGAAAAGAGGTATGAAAAACTACTTTTCCTCTTACCAAATCTTCCAATACTACTTCCTTGCCCTCTGGAACCCGAAAGCGCCAGGATGGTTTTATTCCCTTCTCTTCTCGTTGTTTTCTTTCCTCTGAAGACAGGAAAAAACAACGACCGGAATAGCGGGGAGCTTTGCCCCTCTTTAGGGCTTCTTTTCTCTCTTTTTCCAGTTCTTCTACTGTACAATAGCAAGGATAAATGAGATTTTTAGTTTTTAATTGAGCAATAAAAGATTGATAAATCTCTCCCCTTTCTGATTGTCGATAAGGGCCATAAGGCCCCCCTCGGTCTGGACCTTCATCCCATTCTATACCTAACCACTGGAGGTCTTCCAGTATAGCTTCTTCGAATTGCTTTTTGACCTTTCCTGGTCAGTATCTTCAATACGTAAAATAAAATCCCCCTTTTCTTTGCGAGCTAAAGCCCAGTTAAAAGCAGCTGTTCTTGCTCCCCCCAGGTGTAGAAATCCGGTGGGACTAGGGGCAAAACGAGTTCTCACCCTCCCCACTCTAACACCTCAATTTTAACTTCACTCAACCCCTCCTCATAAATGTCCAGAATTTGAGCAGCAGCAAGAGATAGATCCACAACTCGGCCTTTCCTCCAAGGACCACGGTCGTTTACTCTTACCACTACTTTCCGCCCATCTTCCAGATTGGTCACCAACAGAACGCTCCCTATAGGAAAATTGCGATGAGCAACAGTAAAAGCATAAGGGTTGTAAGGCTCTCCGCTGGCCGTAGCTTTTCCTTCAAAGTTACTGCCACACCAAGAAGCTATCCCTTCCGTTACTTCCTTAGCTTCCGTTCCTTCTCTTATCCGATAAAATTCCATCTGAACATTATTTAGCCAGAGCAAAGCCAGGCTTAGAGGGTCAGATTTGTTAGCTCGAGCATCTTCCTCAGAAACTGTAAAAAGTTTATTCTGACCAGCAAAAGCTATAGCTTTACCTTCTTCCCAAACCACATGGAAATTTACCGTCTTTTGGGGATTTCGAAATAATTCAGCAAGGGATTGAGCAATTACTTTAGCTCTTTCTTCTGGTGTAGAATAACCTCCTCCACAGCGAATACGGAGAATGGTCCGCCCCTCCACGCTAACGGAACAAGAGTGAGAATGAGATTCAAGAGCAATGGACTCTTCCTCTGCACCTTCTACTCCTGGGACGGTAATCACCAATCCACAAACTACCAAAGCTAAGATTTGATTTATTCTTTTTTCCGCAAAAGACTTACAGCAAAACAACCAATTCCTTCCCCCTTTCCCAGGCTACCCAAACCTTCGTTGGTAGTAGCTTTTATGCCTATAGCTCCTTCACCCACTCCCATGGTTAAAGAGAGAGTTTTTTTCATCTTTCCCACAAAGGGAGCAATAAGAGGTTGCTCAGCAATAAGAGTGATATCCACATTTTCTATCTCCCACCCTTTTTCTCGTATCTTCCCACAAACCTCCTCCAGAAGAAGAATACTTCTTACTTTTTCTGTAGAAGGAGAGGTGGGAGGAAACCAATATCCAATATCCCGAAGACCAGCAGCTCCCAGAAGACTATCCATCAGAGCATGACAGAGCACATCCCCATCAGAATGACCATATAGACCCTTCTCCCATGGTATATGTATCCCAGCCAAAAACAATTTTCTTCCTTCCCTGAGGGGATGAATATCATACCCTAAACCCACCCGCCAGCTGCTCATTTTTTTCGCCACCTCAATAACTCTTCAGCCAGGATGAGATCTTGAGGAGTAGTAATTTTAAGATTATCTTCTGAGCCTAACACCAGGCGCACTGGTTTACCCATTCTCTCCACCAATGAGGAGTCATCAGTCCCCTGAAATCCTTCTTCTTTGGCCCTCTCCAAAGCTTCCCAGATCAGGGAAATTCGAAAGGCTTGAGGAGTTTGAGCCCGCCAGATTTTCTGCCGATCCAGAGTCTCATCAATAACTTCTCCATTCAGACTACATTTAATGGTATCTACACAAGGCATAGCACAGCAAACAGCTTCAAACTTGATAACTCCTTCCACACACCTCTCTAATATCTTCTCATCCACCAAGGGTCTTACTCCATCATGGATTAATACAAAATCATCTCCTCGATTTTTTACTTCTCTAACCCCCCCATAAACTGATTCCTGCCGGGTTTCTCCTCCTGAAATATACTTCTTCACTTTTCGGTAACCATATCTCTCCCATACCTCTTTTTTAAATATTTCCTCATGGAGAGGATTAATTACCACTATTATTTCCCCTATCCAGGGAGATTTTTCAAAAATATCTAAAGTATGAGCTAAAATCGGTTTCCCCAGAAGAGGCAAATACTGTTTAGGAGTTACCGAATTCACTCTTTCTCCTCTTCCAGCTGCCACTATTATAGCGAAAAACAAAATCTGCTCTCCTTTCTATCTCATTTCAGGAACGGCTACTACCTTTTACTTTAGCAAATATCATTCTTCCTGCCGGAGTTTGCAAAACGCTGGTAACTACTGTATCTATAGTAACATTGATATACTTTCTTCCTTCTTCTACTACCACCATAGTCCCATCATCAAGATAACCTACTCCTTGATTTTCTTCTTTACCCTCTCGAATAATCTGCACCCGCAGCTCTTCTCCGGGGAGAACATAGGGCTTGAGAGCATTAGAAAGATCGTTAATATTAAGTACTTCTACTCCTTCAAGCTCGGCAATTTTATTTAAGTTAAAATCATTGGTAACGACCTTCGCCCCTAAGAGCTTAGCTAACTTTATTAATTTGGCATCCACACCCTGAATTTCAGGAAAATCCTGATCTATAATTTTAACATTTACCTTCCTTTCTTTCCTCATTCGGTTAAGAATATCTAATCCTCTCCTTCCCCTTCCTCTCTTTAAAGGGTCTTGGGAATCAGCCACTTGTTGCAATTCTCGTAAAACAAAACGGGGGACTAAAATATCTCCCTCTATAAAGCCAGTTTTGCACACATCAGCTATTCTCCCATCAACAATGGCACTAGTGTCTAAAATCTTGTTCGAGAAGTTCGTCCCCACTCCCCGGGCAGGTTTCAACCGGGGGATACCAGTAAAAATAGCAACAACGTCTTCCTTTCTCCACATAAATACTGTCACACCCAAAACTCCACAGATCAGAGTTACAAGGAGAGGAAGAGAAGCATTTTTGAAGGGCAAAAAAGAAATAGGATAAGTAAGAAGTACTCCAATTACTAAACCTATCACTAACCCTCCTAAAGCCACCAGAATATCAATAGCCGAAAGACTGCTAAAAAATTGAACCATGCTCCTAAACCAGTTGGCAAACGGAATTCTCTTTTTTCTAACAGAAAAATAAAACAAAGCAAAAATAAAAACTATTAAGGCTATTACTAACCATAACCATTTACTATCAACCATACCAGCTCCTCCTTGCACAAAGGTTGCTTTTAACTAATAGATTATATCATTTTATAGAAAAAAAATTCCGAGCAATATGGCTCTCTACCATTCTTCCTCAAAAATACACTCATATTGATTGAGAGTAACTTTTTATTCAACATTGAATCTAAGAAAGAATCTGTTGGTGATGAGGAAAGAATAAGTTAATTGTTAAGGTAAACGAGGTTTTTTAGAAAAGAGTATTGAGGAGGTTTTTCTTTGAAATATTTATTGATAGTCTATGCTCGGAACAGGCGAAAATTTAGCCGAGGAGGCCTTCTTTTTCCAGTGCTTCTTTAATATTAGAATAACCTACTAAAGTTACTTCTCCAAACCGATCGGGAGAAAAATCCTTGGGATGATAAGAAGAAGCTACCACTCTTTTAATTCCCATCCGAGCAGATTCCCGAATTCGCTGTTCCAGAAGAGGAGCAGGACGAATCTCTCCGCTTAACCCCACTTCTCCCAGATAAACGGTTCCTTTGTCTATTTCCCGATTCAGACGAGAAGAAACCAAGCTGAAGCACACCGGAAGGTCCAAGGCGGTCTCTGAAGTTTTAATTCCTCCTACCATGCTGAGATAGACATCTTGTCTTGAGAAACGTAAACGAGTATTTTTTTCAATAACTGCTAAAAGTAGATGAAGGCGATTTAAATCCATGCCCAAACTTACTCGGCGAGGAAAATCAAAATAACTGGGGTGAACCAGAGATTGAATTTCTACCACCATAGCCCTTTTCCCCTCTGTCCAGACAGTGCAAGCAGTACCCACTCCTGTGAACCTGCTCTCTCCCATAAAGTAATGAGAAGGATCCATAACCTCTACCAACCCCTTCTCCTGCATCTCCAAAATTCCTACTTCCTGAGTAGAACCAAAACGGTTTTTCATGCTTCGCAAAAGACGCAGAGGATGGTTAGCATTGCCTTCTAAGTAAAGTACCACATCTACCAAATGTTCCAGGACCTTAGGTCCGGCAATAGTACCCTCTTTAGTCACATGCCCTACCAGAAAAAGAGCGATGTTTTCCTTTTTAGCTATCTCCATGAAACGAGAGCTCAAATCCCGGAGAGTGGCCACACTCCCCGGCAGAAATTCTAAATCTTCCCGCCCTAAATTTTGAATGGAATCAATAATCACCACTTGAGGTTGAAGAGAAGAAATCCCCTCTCTTGCTTCTTCAAAAGAATTAGTAGAGAGAAGAAAAAGAGGAGGATTATAATCAATGCCCAGTCGCTCTACCCGCAGATATAGCTGGTAAAGAGATTCTTCACTGCTAACATAAAGGACTCTTTTATCTTTTTGAGCAATACCTTCGGCAATCTTTAGTAGCAAAGTAGATTTGCCGATACCGGGGTCTCCACTTAAAAGAACTAAAGACCCTTCTACCACGCCTCCTCCTAAAACGCGATCTACTTCTTTTAGACCGGTAGAGAAGCGATTACCTAATTGGAGATTTTTCTCTTTAATTTCCGCCAAAGAAAGAGGAGATGAGTAAGAAGAGCTCCTTTCTTTTTTAATTTCTTTTCGAGAGACTAGTAAAAAAGAATTCCACTCCCCGCATTGAGGACACTTTCCTAACCAGCGAGGAGTGGAATAACCACAGTTACTACAACAGTAACTCATGCTCAGCCTTCCAAGGTCAATCTTTCAAAGAAAGCTCTAAAGGAAGCAGTTTGGTGAACTTTATCTTTCCTTCCTCTACTCCCACCAAAATCCGATCTCCTTCTTTGAAAACTCCTTGGAGTATGAGATCCGAAAGAGGGTCCTCTATCAGCTTTTGAATAGCCCGGCGCAAGGGCCGCGCACCAAAATTAGGATCATAACCTTCTCGAGCAACAAGAGAACGAGCTTCAGGAGTCAGGTCTATCTCCATTTTATGTTCTCCCAGGCGCTTTCGAGTTTCTTTCATCAAGAGATCCACTATAGCTTCGATTTCTTTCTGATTAAGAGGTCGGAATACAATTATCTCATCCACCCGGTTTAGAAACTCCGGAGTAAACACCTTTTTCACTTCTTCAGTAACTTTTTGCTTGATATCCTTGTAAGACATAAGCCCTTCACTTGATTTATCAGTAAAACCAATATTAGATTGAGAAGTAATCAGGCGTGCTCCTAAGTTGGAGGTCATAATAATGATCGAATTTTTAAAATCTACTACTCTGCCCTGAGCATCGGTAAGACGACCTTCTTCCATAACTTGCAACAATATATTGAAAACGTCAGGGTGGGCTTTTTCTATCTCATCGAATAGAATCACAGAATAGGGCTTTCTTCTCACTTTTTCAGTTAATTGTCCCCCTTCTTCATATCCTACGTATCCAGGAGGAGAACCAATTAAACGAGAAACAGTGAATTTTTCCATATATTCTGACATATCTAAACTAATAAGATTATCTTCCCTACCAAACAGAAACTCGGCCAGGGCCTTGGCTAACTCAGTTTTTCCCACTCCCGAGGGACCAAGAAATATAAAAGAACTAATAGGACGGTTGGGATCTTTGAGCCCAGCCCGAGAACGCCGAATAGCTCGACATACTGCCTCTACTGCCTCTTCCTGCCCTATTATTCGTTCGTGAATCTCCTTTTCCATGTTTACCAGTTTTTCTTTTTCTTCAGCATCTAAACGAGAAACTGGAATTCCAGTCCAGTTGGAAACTACTGTAGCCACATCTTCTTCCTCCACCAAAGGTCGGGAGCTATCCACTTCTTTTAACCAGCTTTCTTTCTTGTCCCGATATTGCTTTTTCAACCTTTCTTCTTCATCGCGGTAATGGGCTGCCTCTTCAAAATCTTGGTTTTTGACCGCCTTTTCTTTAAGTTTTTTTACTTTTTCTACTTCTTTTTCTAAATTTTTCAAGTTTTCTGGTAAAACAGTAGCTTGAAGCTTAACCCGACTGGAGGCTTCATCCATGACGTCAATAGCTTTATCAGGAAGATAACGGTCAGCAATATATCGTTGGGAAAGCTTAACTGCTGCTTCTACTGCCTGATCGGATATTCTAACTCGATGATGCTCTTCATAGCGATCTTTAAGTCCTTGTAATATCTCTATACTAACCTCTGGCGAGGGTTCGTCTACATAAACAGGCTGAAATCTTCTCTCCAGAGCGGAATCTTTTTCTATATACTTACGGTACTCCGTAATGGTAGTAGCTCCGATGGTTTGTAATTCTCCCCGAGCCAGAGCAGGTTTTAAGATGTTAGCAGCATCAATAGCTCCTTCTGCTGCCCCTGCCCCTACCAAAGTATGAATCTCGTCAATGAAAAGAACTACTTCTTTGCTCTGCACAATTTCCGAGATGATCTTTTTTAACCGCTTCTCAAATTCTCCTCGATATTTAGTGCCAGCTACGATAGCAGCTAAATCCAGACTCACTATTCTTTTCCCTTTCAAAATTTCCGGGATATCCCCTTTCACTATTTTTTGTGCTAGACCCTCAACAATCGCGGTCTTGCCCACTCCTGGTTCCCCAAGAAGAACCGGGTTATTTTTAGTACGGCGACTTAAAATCTGCACTACCCGCTCAATTTCCTTTTCCCGACCAATCACCGGATCCAGCTTACCTTCGCTAGCTAGCTGGGTTAAATCTCGACTAAATTCATCAAGAACCGGAGTACGGCTTTCTCGAGAAGGGCTAGTTCTGGATAAACTTTCCTCCCCCTCAGAAGCTTCGTTTAAAACTTCATAAAGTTTGGCTCTAGCCATTTCTAAATCCAAACCCAGACGTTGTAAAATCTGCGCCCCTATTCCTTCTCCTTCCCGGAGAATACCCAAAAGGATATGCTCTGTACCTACATAACTATGACCTAAGCGACGGGTCTCGTCCAGGGCT
>Ga0116181_1004786_pt1 | contig 10041 bp, 8 predicted proteins | sample AD_UKC075_MetaG_FD_89752 | JGI IMG/M metagenome (GOLD analysis project Ga0116181, IMG submission 89752) | Active sludge microbial communities of municipal wastewater-treating anaerobic digesters from USA - AD_UKC075_MetaG | ecosystem: Engineered > Bioreactor > Anaerobic > Digestate | place: USA... | reverse complement strand
AGCTTGTGGGCCAGCGCGGAGCTCGACGCGAAGAAGGGGAGGTTCGACTTCCGCCCCCAGCTCGGCTCGGTGAAGAAGTACGTCGCCTCCGCCGACCTGGCGATCTGCCACAGCGAGGTGCCCTTCGCCAAGAAGGGCGGTCCCTACAAGAACTACCCGCTGTTCGCCGCCCCCCAGGCCATCGCGCCGGCGCTGCGCGCCACCGGCTGGGACCTCTGCACCACGGCGTCGAACCACACGATGGATCAGGGCTGGGACGGTCTCGTCCGGACCATCGAGGTGCACCACGACGCCGGCATCCTGACCTCGGGCAGCTGGGCCACCGAGGAGGACCGCAACACCCCGGTCATCTTCACCACGGACGACGGCGTCAAGATCGCGGTGATCAGCCAGACCTTCGGCCTCAACGGTCTGCCGAAGGCCAAGGGGAAGCCGTGGTCGGTGCAACTGCTCGACGCAGACGTCGCCATCGCCGACGCGAAGGCTGCGAAGCGGGCCGGCGCGGACATCGTGCTCGTGCACATGCACGCCGGCGAGGAGTACTCGAGCAAGATCAACGCGCAGCAGCGGGACTTCGCCAAGGCGGTCACCGCGTCGCCGGATGTCGACATGGTGTTCGGCCAGCACGCGCACGTCGTCCAGCCGATAGACAAGGTCAACGACAAGTGGGTGATCTACGGGGCGGGAAACCTCATCGCCGCCAGCGGCCCCGCCCAACCGCGCACCTACGACGGCTTGATGGCCGAGGTCTCGTTCGAGGAGCGGGAGGACGGCGGCTTCGTCGCCACCGCGGCGGAGTTCGCGCCCACCATGATCACGAAGAAGTCCGGCAACACGCCGGCTCGCGTCTACCTGATTCCCGACGAGCTGAAGGCGGGCAACAAGCGCGCCGCCGAGCTGAAGGCATCGGCGGCGCGCACGCGCAAGACCGTCAGGTCGCTAGACGTCGAGGGTTTGACCGAGCGTAAGTAGATCGGTGCGGGTCTATTGGTTTCGACACGGACGCTCCTTCGTCGCGGTCCGGCTCAACCAGCGCGGCTCAACCAGCGCGGCTCAACCGGCGGGCACTCACCGACCCGGCTCAACCAGCGGCGTGGAACACCGCGCCGACGGTCTTGCGGCCGCGGCGCAGGATCGCGTAGCGCCCGTGCAGCAGGAGATCCGCGGTGAGCGTCAGCTCCGGGTCGGTCACCTTCTGGTTGTTCAGGTAAGCGCCGCCCTCGGCGATGATCCGACGCGCGTCGCCCTTGGACTTCGCCACGCCCGCGGCAACCAGCGCATCGACGACGCCGACATCGCCCTCCACCTGGTGTCCGCCGACCTCGTGGACCACGCCGTCGAGCGTCTGCGCGCTCAGCTCCGCCAACTCGCCTCTACCGAACAGCGCCGAGGCCGCGGCCACCGCCGCCTCGCGCTCGGCGACGCCGTGCACCAGGTCGGTGACGTCGTCGGCCAGCGCGCGCTGCGCCTCGCGCTTGTACGGCGCGTCGATCGTCGCCTGCGCGAGGGCCTCGATCTCCTCGCGCGAGCGGAACGAGAACACCTTCAGGTAGTCGACGACCTTCGCGTCCTCCGCATTCAGGAAGAACTGGTGGAAGGCGTAGGGTGAGGTGAGCGTCGGGTCGAGCCACACGGTGCCGGACTCGGTCTTGCCGAACTTGGTGCCGTCCGCCTTCGTCAGCAGCGGCGTCGCCATCGCGTGCACGCGGCGCTGATCGCTGCGCCGGATCAGCTCCACGCCCGCGGTGATGTTGCCCCACTGGTCGGAGCCGCCGGTCTGCAGCGTCACGCCGTGGCGGCGGTTCAGCTCGCGGTAGTCCATCGACTGCAGCAGCACGTACGAGAACTCGGTGTACGAGATCCCCGACTCGAGGCGCCTCGCCACGACGTCGCGGGCCAGCATCCGGTTGACCGGGAAGTGCTTCCCGACGTCGCGCAGGAAGTCCAGCGTCGACATGCTCGCGGTCCAGTCGAGGTTGTTGACCATCGTCGCCGCGTTGTCGCCGTCGAACGAGACGTACCGCTCGACCTGAGCGCGGATCTTCTCCACCCACTCCGCGACGACGTCCGTGGAGTTCATGACGCGCTCGCCGGCCTCCTTCGGATCGCCGATCAGACCCGTCGCGCCGCCCACCAGCATGAACGGCTGGTGCCCCGCCTGCTGGAGCCGCCGCGCCAGCAGCAGCTGCACGAGGTTGCCGGTGTGCACGCTCTGCGCCGTCGGGTCGAAGCCCACATAGAACTTCACTCCGCCCTCGTCCAGATGCGCGCCGAGCGCGTCCGGGTCGGTCGAGTGGGCGATGAGCCCACGCCAGCGAAGGTCGTCGAGTAGTGCGTTCACGAGAGCACAGCTTACTGGCGGACCTGAACCTGTCGGACCAGGAGTCGACGGGCCCGCCGACCACCACACGGACTCTCACCGGGCCCAGGCGCTCAAATCCCTTTGCGCGGCGCGGAGCTCCGCGGTCTGCTCGGCGACTCGGACGGGGGCCGTCCCGCCGCGGCCGTCGCGCGAGGCGACGGAGCCCTCGACGGTGAGCACGCCCAACACGGACTCGTCCAGGTGCTCCGAGATGCCGGGGAGGTCGTCGGCGGTGAGCTCCTGGAGGGTCAGCCCGCGCTGCTCGCAGTAGCGCACCGACTCCCCCGCGACCTCGTGCGCGACGGCGAACGGCACGCCCTGGCGGACGAGATGGTCGGCGACATCGGTAGCCAGCGAGAAGCCGCGCGGCGCGACCTCCGCCATCCGGTCGGGATGGAAGGTCAGCGTGCCGACCATGCCGGCGACGGCGGGGATCAGCACGTGCAGCTGGTCGAGGCCGTCGAAGACCGGCTCCTTGTCCTCCTGCAGGTCGCGGTTGTACGCGAGCGGGAGGCCCTTCAGCGTCGCGAGCAGCCCCGCGAGGTTGCCGATCAGGCGTCCGGCCTTGCCGCGGGCCAGTTCGGCGACGTCGGGGTTCTTCTTCTGCGGCATGATCGAGCTGCCTGTGGACCAGGCGTCGTCGAGCGTCGCGAAGCCGAACTCCGCCGTGCACCAGATAATGACGTCCTCGCTGAGCCGGGACAGGTCGACGCCGATCTGCGCGAGCACGAAGGCGGCCTCGGCGATCAGGTCGCGGGCGGCGGTGCCGTCGATCGAGTTGGGCACCGACGACGTGAAGCCCAGCTCGCGCGCCACCAGCTCCGGGTCGAGGCCTAGCGAGGTGCCCGCCAGCGCCGCGGAGCCGTAGGGGCTGACGGCGAGGCGGCGGTCGAGGTCGCGGAGGCGCTCGACGTCGCGCACCAGCGGCCAGGCGTGGGCCAGCAGGTGGTGGCTGAGCAGGATCGGCTGGGCCGACTGGAGGTGCGTGCGGCCCGGCATGACCGCGCCGTGGTAGCGCTCGGCCTGCGCGGCGAGCGCCTCGAGGACGCCGTCGAGGTCCTGCGCGATGAGCCGGATCTCACCCCGGAGATAGCTGCGGATCAGGGTGGCGATCTGGTCGTTGCGCGAGCGGCCCGCGCGGATGCGGCCGCCGAGCTCGGGGCCGACGATCTCCTTGAGCCCCCGCTCCAGCGCGCCGTGCACGTCCTCGTCCGACTCTGCGGGGCCGAACTCGCCGGACTCGACGCGGCGCGCCAGCTCCGCGAGGCCCTCGTCCATGGCGGAGGCCTGGTCGTCGGTCAGCAGCCCGGCCGCCCGCAGCGCCTTGGCGTGCGCGCGCGAGCCGGCGACGTCGTGCAGCGCGAGCCGCCAGTCGAACTGTGTCGACTTCGACAGCGCGAACATCGCGTCGCTCGGGCCGCCGGCGAAGCGACCGCCCCAGAGTCGTCCTTGGTCAGTGCTCACGAATCTTCCTTGTCTGCCGGCCTGCCGGTCCTCGTCATCTCGGAGATCACCCACACCACGCGCTCCGCGGAGCCATCGTCGGTGGCGATCACGAGCACCGTGTCGTCGCCCGCGATCGTACCCAACACGCCGGGCAGCGCGGCCAGGTCCAGGTAGGACGCGAAGTACTGCGCCGCGCCAGGCGGCGTCTTGACGAGGATCTGCGTCCCCGCGTGCCGGATCGACTGCAGCAGCTCCGCGCACAGCCGGGCCAGCTTCTCCATGGCGGCACCCTCGGTGTCGTCGCCGGGCGCGGCGTACACGAGCGCCCCGCCGACGGCGCGCTGCCGCACCGCGCCGAGCTCCAGCAGGTCCTTGGAGAGCGTGGGCTGGCTGACGACGATGCCGTGCGCGGCCAGGGCGTCGCTCAGCTCGCCCTGCGACGTGTAGCGCGCCTCGAGGAGCAGCTGGCGCAGCGTCGCCAGCCGCTCGGCCCGCGTCGGATTGGCCATGCTCACGCCCGGTCGAGCAGCGCGGGCAGCGCGTCGAGGAAGCCCTGCAGGTCGTCCCTCGTCGCGATCAGCGGCGGCGCGATCCGCAGCACCGACGGCCGGGGCGCGTTGATCACCCAGCCCTCGTCGAGCGCGGCCGCGGCGACGGCGGGGGCCACGTCGTCGGTCAGGACGACGCCCAGTAGCATGCCCCTCCCCCGCACCCCGGCGATCCTCGGGTGGTTCAGCCCCCGCAGCCGATCGGCGAGCCAGGCGCCGATCTCCCTCGCGTTGTCCAGCGCTCCCGTCTCGAGGACGTCGAGCACCGCGTTGCCCGCGGCGGCGGCGACGGGGTTTCCGCCGAACGTGGTGCCGTGCAGGCCGGGCTGGATCAGGTCGGCGGCCGGGCCGCTGGCCAGGCAGGCGCCGACCGGGAAGCCGTTGCCCAGGCCCTTGGCGAGCGTCACCAGGTCGGCGACCACCCCGTCGGCGGCGTGCGCGAGGTACTCGCCGCAGCGTCCCATCCCGGTCTGAACCTCGTCGATCCACAGCAGCGCGCCGGCCGCCGCGGTCAGCTCGCGGGCGGCCCGGAGGAATCCCTCCGGGGCCGGGACGACGCCGTTCTCGCCCTGGACCGGCTCGACGACGACGGCGGCGACGGTGTCGTCGACGGCATCTCGCAGCGCGTCGACGTCGCCGTACGGGACGAAGGTGACGTCGCCGGGGAGCGGCTCGAACGGCGCGCGGTACTTCTCGTTGGCGGTGATGGCCAGCGCGCCCATCGTCCGGCCGTGGAACGCGCCGTCCATGGCGACGATCCTCGTCCGCCCCGTCAGCCGGGTGATCTTGAACGCGGCCTCGTTGGCCTCCGTGCCGGAGTTTGTGAAGAAGACGCGGGTCCGCTCGGCGCCGGTGAACGCGGCGAGCCGCTCCGCCAGCCGGACCTGCTGCTCGCTGGCGAAGAAGTTCGACACGTGGCCGAGCTGGCCGAGCTGCGCGGTGATCGCCGCCGTGACCGCGGGATGCCCGTGGCCCAGCGCGTTCACGGCGAGGCCGGACAGCAGGTCGGTGTAGCGGTTCCCGTCGGCGTCCCACAGGTGGACGCCCTCCCCCCGCTCGAACACGCGCAGCGGCGCGCCGAACGCGTTCATCATGACCGCGGCGTACCGGTCCTTGAGTGACTGCTGGCTCATCTGCTCTCCTGGGTGACCATGGTGCCCACGCCCTCGTCGGTGAAGATCTCGAGCAGCAGGCAGTGGGGGACGCGGCCGTCGATGACGGTGGCGGAGCGGACGCCGCCCTCGACCGCCTTCACGCAGGCCTCCATCTTGGGGATCATTCCGGCGTCGAGGCTGGGCATCATCTCGCGGACCTCGTCGGTGGTGATCTGCGTGATGATCGACTCCTCGTCGGGGTAGTTGGCGTAGACGCCCGCGACGTTGGTCAACATGACGAGGCGCTTCGCCTTCAGCGCGACGGCCAGCGCCGCGGCGGCCGTGTCGCCGTTGATGTTGTGCACCTGGCCGTCCCGGTCGGGCGCGACGGTGGCGACGACCGGGATGCGGCCGGCGGAGATCAGGTCGTTCAGCGAGCTGGGATCGACCGACTTCACGTCGCCGACCAGCCCGAGGTCGATCTCCTCGTCGCCGACGACCAGCCCGCGACGCTTCGCGGTGAACAGACCGCCGTCCTCGCCGGACATGCCGACGGCGAACGGCCCGTGCTGGTTGATCAGGTTGACCAGCTCCCGCCCGACCTGGCCGACGAGCACCATTCGCACGACGTCCATGGCCTCAGGCGTGGTGACGCGCAGCCCGCCGCGGAACTCCGACGCGATGTCCAGCTTGTCGAGCATCTGCGAGATCTGCGGGCCGCCGCCGTGAACGACGACGGGGCGCAGGCCTACCCGGCGCAGGAACACGATGTCCTCGGCGAAGGCCCGCTTCAGCGCGTCGTCGGTCATCGCGTTGCCGCCGTACTTGATGACGACGGTCTCGCCCGCGAACTCGGCGAGCCACGGCAGCGCCTCGATGAGCGTGGCCGCCTTCGCGATCAGCTCCGGCTGCCGGTGGGTCAGGATCTTCGGGCTCATGTGGAGTACTCCGCGTTCTCCTTCACGTAGTCGTACGTGAGGTCGTTGGTGAGGATGGTGGCGGTGGCGTCACCCGCATGGAGGTCGACGGTGACTGCCACGTCGCGGGCGCTCAGGTCGACGAGGCCGCGGTCGTCGCCGATCTGCCCGCCCCGGCAGACCATGATGCCGTTGAACGAGACGTCGAGCTCGTCGGCGTCGAACGCGGCGTCCGTGACGCCGATGGCCGACAGCACGCGCCCCCAGTTGGGGTCGCCGCCGAAGATGGCGCACTTGAACAGGTTGGACCGGGCGATCTCCCGCCCCACGACCTCCGCGTCGCGCTCGCTGGCGGCCCCCACGACCTCGATGGCGATGTCGTGCGAGGCGCCCTCGGCGTCGGTGATCAGCTGCCGGGCGAGGTCGACGCAGACGGCGGTGAGCGCCCCCCGGAACGCCTCGGCCTCCGGCGCGACACCGCTGGCGCCCGAGGCCATCAGGATGACCGTGTCGTTGGTCGACATGCAGCCGTCGGAGTCGGCGCGGTCGAAGCTGACCCGGGTCGCCTCGCGCAGGGCCGCGTCGAGGGCCTCTGCCGGGAGGTCGGCGTCGGTGGTGATCACGACGAGCATCGTGGCGAGCCCGGGCGCGAGCATGCCCGCACCCTTGGCCATGCCGCCGACGGACCAGCCGTCGCCGAACGCCACGGCCTGCTTGGAGACGGTGTCGGTGGTCATGATCGCGGTGGCGGCGTCGGCCCCCCCGTCGGCGCTCAGCGCGGCGCACGCGGCGTCGACGCCGGGCAGGAGCTTGTCCATCGGCAGCCGCAGCCCGATCAGCCCGGTGGAGCAGACGGCGACGTTGTCCGTGATGAGGCCCAGCCGGTCGGCGACCCGCGAGGCGGTGGCGGCCGAGTCCGCGAAGCCCTCCGCCCCGGTGCACGCGTTGGCGCCGCCGGAGTTCAGCACGACCGCCTGGAGCTGACCGTCGGCGACGGCCTGGCGCGACCACTTCACGGGCGCAGCGAAGACGCGGTTGCTGGTGAACACCGCGGCGGCGGCCATGCGCGGGCCGAGGTTCCGCACGACGGCGAGGTCGGGCTTGCCGCTCGCCTTCAGGCCGGCGGTAACGCCGGCGGCGACGAATCCCTGGGGGGTGGTGACGCTCACGGCGCGACTCCTACGGTGCTGAGCCCGGTGGCCTCTGGCAGACCGAGGGCGATGTTCATGGACTGGACGGCGCCGCCAGCGGTGCCCTTGGTGAGGTTGTCGATGGCCGAGATGGCGATCAGCCGTCCCGCGTGCTCGTCGACGGTGACCTGGATCGACACCCTGTTCGACCCGGCGACGGCCGCGGTCTGCGGCCACACGCCGTCGGGCAGGACGTCGACGAACGGCTCGTCGGCGTAGAAGGCCCGGTACTCGGCCCGGGCGGCCTCGGCGGTCAGCCCCACGAGCGCGGGCGCCGAGCACGTGGCCAGGATGCCGCGCGACATCGGCGCCAGCAGTGGGGTGAAGCTGACGACCACCTCGTCGTCGGTCTGCGACGACAGGTTCTGCACGATCTCCGGCGTGTGCCGGTGCACCCCGCCGACGCCGTAGGGGCTCATGTTGCCCATCACCTCGGAGCCGAGCAGGTTCGGCTTCAGCGACTTGCCCGCGCCGGAGGTGCCGGAGGCCGCGACGATGGCGATCTGCGAGGCGTCGATCAGCCGCGCGGCGACGGCGGGAAGCAGCGCCAGCGTCGTCGCCGTCGGGTAGCAGCCGGGGACCGCGATCCGCGTGGCGCCGACGAGGGCCTCGCGCCTGCCGGGCAGCTCGGGGAGGCCGTACGGCCAGGTGCCGGCGTGCGGCGAGCCGTAGAACCTCTCCCACTGCGCGGGGTCATTGAGCCGGTAGTCGGCCCCGGCGTCGACGATCAGCACGTCGTCGCCCAGCTGCTCCGCGATGGCCGCGGAGGCGCCGTGCGGCAGGGCGAGGAAGACGATGTCGTGCCCGGCGAGGACCTCGGCGGTCGTCGGCTGGACGACGCGGCCGGCCAGCGGCGCGAGGTGCGGCTGGTGCTGCCCGAGGAGGTCGCCGACGCTGGAGTTGCCCGTGAGCGCGCCGATGGTGACCTCCGGGTGTTGCAGGAGGAGGCGCAGGACCTCGCCGCCCGCGTAGCCCGTGCATCCGGCGACCGCCACTGAGAAAGTCATGGGCGTGACTATTCCAGATATTCAATAGATATTCAAAATGACGGTTCCGTGTTGCCGGGACCCCGGACATCGCGCGGCTGCTCGACGCGGCACTGGGTAGGGTTTCCGGCAGCGGCGTCGAAGGGGCCGCCGAAGGAGACACCATGAACCTGCTCCGCTCCGTCGTCGCATTCCTGCTGCTCGCCGCCGCCGCGGCACTCGGCGTGGGTGGCGCCGTCGCCCAGTGGGCCGACCGCGCGGCCCGCACCCCGGGCCCAATGCGGGAGATCGTCGCCCCCATCACCCATTTCGAGACGACGCGGTCCGCGCTCGCGGGCGTGCTGACCGAGCGCGCCGTCAGCGAGATACCCACCATCGCCGAGGCGGTTCCGGGCCTGACGGGGCTGATCGAGGGCCTGATCAGCGACGCGGTCGCCGCCACTCTCGACGACCCGGGGGTCGACCGCGCGTGGATCGCCGCGCTCGACAGCACCAGGGCGGGCGTCGTCGCCGACATCGAGGGCTACGACGGCGGCACTCCCCCGACCCTGTGGTTCGACCTCGCGCCCTTCGGCGACCTGGCGAGGGACAGGCTGGTCTCCGCCGCTCCGGACCGCGTCAAGCCGTTCGTCGAGGAGATCTCGTGGACCACCGAGCTGCGCGCGCCGATGGTGCGGCTCGACCCCACCCAGACGGAACTCGCGGCGGGTGCCCTGAAGTGGACGTCGCGCTGGGGTTGGTTCTACGCCGGGGCGGCCGTGCTCGCCGTGGTGGGCCTCGTCGTCGGACCGCGCCGGGGCCGCTGGGTCGCGCTGCTGGCCGCAGCCCTGGTGACCCTCGCGGGGCTCGCGGCGGCGGACTCGTTCCTCTGGGCCGCGACTATTCCCGACAGGTCCGGGCTCGGGCCCGAACTGGCCCGCATCATCGTGGAGTCCGGCACCGCGCATCTCGCCCAGTGGCTGCACCCGGGGCGCTACGTGGCGCTGGGTGCCGCAGGTCTCGGCGCACTCGGGATCTGGTACACCTGGCCGCGGAGGCATCGGGGTATCGACGGATAACTCCACCAACCCGCGATGCACACCTCGGTATTTCCCAGAATGCCGTTCTGGCAGCAGTTATCCGTCGAGCACCGCGCCGCGAACGAAGGTGGCGACCGCCCAGGCGAAGTCGTCGCGGGCGGCGGCCTCGTCGAATTCGGCGACGACCCCCAGCTCGCGCAGCTGCGCCCGGGTCTGCTCCGTCACGCACAGCCCGAGAATCAGGTGCAGCAGCGCGCGTGCGGTCGCGTCCGGGCGGGGGTTTCCCGCGTCGGCAAGGCGGCGGGCCGGCGGCGCGGCCAGGTCGACGCCGCCCAGGCCCAGCGCCAGCGACGACGCCACCAGCTCCGCGCCGTCACGCCGCGCAAGCAGCGCCACGCGCACGCCGTCGGCCCAGGCCGCGAGCCACTCGCCCGCCTCCAGCCCCTGGTCGGGCTCGGGCACGTCCTCGAGGACCTCGT
>Ga0116181_1004780_pt1 | contig 10053 bp, 9 predicted proteins | sample AD_UKC075_MetaG_FD_89752 | JGI IMG/M metagenome (GOLD analysis project Ga0116181, IMG submission 89752) | Active sludge microbial communities of municipal wastewater-treating anaerobic digesters from USA - AD_UKC075_MetaG | ecosystem: Engineered > Bioreactor > Anaerobic > Digestate | place: USA... | reverse complement strand
CGGTAATCGACGATGTCGCCGGGGCCGCGGATTTCGAGGATGCGGGTCGCGATGGACGACACGAAGGCCCGGTCGTGGGACACGAAGAACAGCGTGCCGGTGAAATCCGCAATGCCCGAGTTGAGGGATTCGATGGATTCCATGTCCATGTGGTTGGTGGGCTCGTCGAGCAGCAGCACGTTCTTGCGCTGCAACATCAGCTTGCCGAAAAGCATCCGGCCCTGCTCGCCACCGGAAATCACCTTCACCGACTTCTTCACGTCGTCGCCCTTGAAGAGCAGACGGCCGAGGGTGCCGCGGATCAGGGTTTCGGCGTCGTCGCCCTCATAACCGCCTTCGCGCACGTAGCCGCTGATCCAGTCGGTGAGGTTCTCGTCCACCGCAAAATCTTCGGCGTGGTCCTGGGCGTAGTAGCCGAGCTTGGCCTTTTCGGCCCATTTCACCGTTCCGAACTGGGGCGCGAGGCCGTGCAGGCCGGTGCCGACCAGCAGCTTGAGGAGCGTGGTCTTGCCGATGCCGTTCTCGCCGATGATGGCGATGCGGTCGTTGGCATCGGCGGTGAAGGTGAAGTTCTTGATGATCGGGTTGGCCGGATCGTAGCCGAAGGTGAGGTTCTCGATCTCCACGGCCTGACGGTGCAGCTTGTCCTTTTCGTCGTACTCGAAGCGAATCCACGGATACTGACGGCTCGACGGCTTGAACTCCTCGATCTTGATCTTCTCGATCTGCTTGGCCCGGCTGGTGGCCTGACGCGCCTTGGACTTGTTGGCCGAGAAGCGGCGCACGAATTCCTGCAGTTCCTGGACCTTCTCCTTGGCCTTCTGGTTGGCGCTGGACTGGCGCTCGCGGGCCTGGGTCGACGCCTCGATGTAATCGTCCCAGGTGCCCGGCCACACCTGGATGCGGCCGTAGTCGAGGTCCGCCATGTGGGTACACACCTGGTTCAGGAAGTGGCGGTCGTGGGAGATGATGATCATCGTGGAGTTGCGCTGGTTGAGCACCTCCTCCAGCCAGCGGATGGTGTTGATGTCCAGGTTGTTGGTCGGTTCGTCGAGCAGCAGGATGTCCGGATTGGCGAACAGCGCCTGGGCCAGCAGCACGCGCAGCTTCCAGCCGGGGGCGACTTCGCGCATCGGGCCGTTGTGCTGTTCGGTGGGAATGCCGACGCCGTGGAGCAGTTCGCCGGCGCGGGCCTCGGCGGTGTAGCCGTCGTACTCGGCAAAGTGGCCTTCCAGTTCGGCGGCCTTCATATAATCGTCTTCGGTCGCGTCCGGATTGGCGTAGATCGCGTCCTTCTCCTGCATGCAGGCCCACATTTCGGCGTGGCCCTGCATCACCACGTCGAGCACCCGCACGTCCTCGTAAGCGAACTGGTCCTGCTTCAGAAAGGCCATGCGCTCGCCGCTGTCGAGGGCGACGTTGCCGGCGGACGGCTCCAGCACCCCGGCCAGGATTTTCATGAAGGTGGACTTGCCCGCCCCGTTGGCCCCGATCAGGCCGTAGCGGTTGCCGTCGCCGAACTTGACGGAGACGTTCTCGAAAAGGGGCTTGGCCCCGAACTGCATGGTGATGTTGTTGGCGATAAGCACGACGCGTATTCCTTAACTTCCGGCAACCGGAACGGCAAAACGAAAACGCCGGCTCGTGGCCGGCGAAGCTGGTGCGAAATTTATCATATCTTTCAAGTACCTGAGAAATTTTCTCAGGCGCCCGCGGCGCACCTCAGACCAACGACGGGCCGGAAACGATGGCGGCGGCCTCGCTCTCCGAGATACGCACCGTCGCGGTGGCGATCACGTGGATGGTCAGCCAGTCGTGCAGACGCGCCTCACCCTCGCCTTCGAACGACACGAAGCGGCAACCGAGCACACCGCCATCGGCGCCGAGGACGAAATTCATCGTCACCGCCTCGCCGCGCACTTCGTCGGGAATGCCGTCGAGCTGCAGCACGAACGGAAACGTCCTCGCCTCCACCAGCGGCGCACCGCAAGGCACACTGAAGCCCTCCAGCGAAAGGTCATTGACCGGCAGGCGCTCGCCGTCGATCTTCGCCCAGAAACAGACGCTCCCCCAGCGCTTCGCGACGAAACGCTGACGCTTGCGGCGCTCGCCGACGGGAGCATCCGCCATAGTCATTTCTTCGGCCATTTTTTCGCCCCAAAAATCATCAAAAACAAACATATCGTTTTTGTTTAGTCAAATCCATACAAAAACGATTATTTCGACTTAAAGATCAAAACCAGGAACGCCGTCCGCTGTTTTTTATTCACCTCTCCATGAAACTCGTCACGGATACACAGAAATACACATTTATTTGTCGGGAATTTTTACAAACATAGAAATTAACACTCCGTGTGTGACATAAATCATTGATTTTCATAGCCAACCCCATAGCGGGCATGCATTTTGCTCAAAAGAAGCAGGCAGTCGGACGCCGTTCCCGTCGCCAAAAATTTTTGACAGATTTCTCACTGGAGTTGATACATGAAAAAACACCTACTCGCCCTGGCTCTGATCGCCGCAGCTGGCGGTGCCAATGCTGCTGTTATGACCCAATCCCAGGAATACGCCTACACCGCAGGCACCGCCACCAACTGGGGCGCCGTGCCCGGTGGTGCGCCGTCCCCTGTTGAACTGACCTTCAGCGCCTTCGACAGCTCCCTCGGCACCCTGGACAGCGTCATCGTTACCCTGTTCGGTGCAGTGACCTCCAGCGCTACCGTCAACGCCGTCAGCGCCGAGCCGTTCGGTGCCGATGTAACCGGCGGTGCTCGCATTCGCGTTCTGTCCGGCCCGGGCGCTGGTGCCCAATTGAACATCTCCACCTCTTCCACCACCAACCCGCTCGCTGCTGGTACCCAGGAAACCATCGACTTCGGCACCAAGCTGGGCTCCACCCTGCTGTCTGTCAATATTGCTGACTTCCTGAGCGACGTAACCTTCGGCCTCGCCGCGATCGGTGGCAATAGCTGCAGCACCTCGGGTGGCAACAACGGCTGCGATTTCTCCACCACCGCCGGCGCCCGCATCACCGTTGAATACGACTACACCGTTCGTCCCCCCGTCACCGTTCCCGAACCCGCCTCCATGGCGCTGGTCGGCCTCGGCATGATGGGTCTGGCTGCGATCCGTCGTCGCAAGTAATTTGCCTTGCCGCCCGGCCTGTCCGGGCGTGCCGCGCAAAACAGAACGGCCACCGCGAGGTGGCCTTTCTGTTTTTGGAGCCCCTGCGAAGCGCGTCTTACTCTTCGTCCATCACCGCCGAGGTATACACCGCCTGCACGTCGTCGAGGGATTCGATGGCGTCGAGCAGCTTCTGCATGCGCAGCGCCTCGTCGCCGACGAGTTCGGTTTCGTTCAGCGGCTTCATCGTGACTTCGCCGAACTCCGCGGTAAAGCCGGCCTTTTCCAGCGCGTCCTTCACATCGCCGAACTGGTAGGGCTCGGTGATCACTTCGATCGAACCGTCGTCGTTGCTGGCCACGTCTTCGGCGCCGGCTTCGAGGGCCGCTTCCATCAGCGCGTCTTCCGAAGTGCCCGGCGCGAACAGCAGCTGGCCGCAGTGCTTGAACTGGAAGGACACGCAGCCGTCGGTGCCCATATTGCCGCCGTACTTGCTGAAGGCGTGACGCACGTCGGCGACGGTGCGGGTCTTGTTGTCGGTCAGGCAATCGACCATCACCGCCGCGCCGCCGATGCCGTAGCCCTCGTAGCGGATTTCCTCGTAGGTGACGCCTTCCAGCTCGCCGGTGCCCTTCTTGATGGCACGGTCGATGTTGTCGGCGGGCATGTTCACCGCCTTGGCCTTGTCCACCGCCATGCGCAGGCGCGGGTTGAAGCCCGGATCGCCGCCGCCCATGCGGGCGGCAACGGTGATTTCCTTGGCCAGCCGGGAGAAGACCCGACCGCGTTTTTCATCTTGCCGGCCCTTGCGGTGCTGGATGTTGGCCCACTTGGAATGACCCGCCATGATTCTGTGTCCTTGGTTCGCGACGTAAAGGCGCGATTTTACCCCGCCGCCTATTTTTTGCGCAGCCCGCGCTTGCACCGGAACCAACTCGCCGCGCCGGCACGGATTTCATGCCGGCGTCGGGCGCTTGTCCGATAATCGCGGGCATTGCCTTTTTCGCCCCTATTTGCTGGAGAAACCCATGACCGAGCCCCTGCTCATCGCCAAGTCCAAGGACAAGGAAATCGCCCTGCTGCCCCAGTTGGCCAACCGTCACGGCCTCATCACCGGCGCCACCGGCACCGGCAAGACCGTCACCCTCCAGAAGATGGCCGAATCCTTCGCCAGCATCGGCGTGCCGGTGTTCATGGCCGACGTGAAGGGCGATCTGTCGGGCATCGGCGCCCCCGGCGTCGAATCGCCCAAGCTCAAGGAACGCCTCGCCGCGCTGGGCATCGACGAATTCACGCCGCGGGCCAACACCGCGGTGTTCTGGGACGTCTTCGGCGAAGCCGGCCACCCGGTGCGCGCCACCGTATCCGACATGGGTCCGCTGCTGCTGGCACGCCTGCTCAATCTCAACGACACCCAGGCCGGCGTGCTGCAACTGGTCTTCAAGATCGCCGACGACCAGGGCCTGCTGATCATCGACCTCAAGGATCTGCGCGCCACCATCCAGTATGTGGGCGACAACGCCAAGGATTTCACCACCGAATACGGCAACATCTCGGCCGCCTCCATCGGCGCCATCCAGCGCGGCCTGATGGGCATCGAAGCCCAGGGCGGCGACAAATTCTTCGGCGAGCCGATGCTCGACATCGCCGATCTGATGCAGACCGACGCCGACGGTCGCGGGGTCATCAACGTCCTCGCCGCCGACAAGCTGTGCAACTCGCCCAAGCTCTACTCCACCTTCCTGCTGTGGCTGCTCTCCGAACTCTTTGAGCAGTTGCCCGAAGTGGGCGACGTGGACAAACCCAAGCTGGTGTTCTTTTTCGACGAAGCCCACCTGCTCTTCAACGACGCCCCCAAGGCGCTGCTCGAAAAAATCGAACAAGTGGTGCGGCTGATCCGCTCCAAGGGCGTCGGCGTCTATTTCGTCACCCAGAACCCGCTGGATGTGCCCGAAAGCGTCCTCGGCCAGCTCGGCAACCGGGTCCAGCACGCCTTGCGCGCCTTCACCCCGAAGGACCAGAAGGCCGTCAAGACCGCCGCCGAAACCATGCGCGCCAACCCCGAGTTCGACGCCGCCACGGTCATCACCGAACTGGGCGTCGGCGAAGCGCTGATCTCCTTCCTCGACGAAAAAGGCCGCCCCCACATCGTCGAGCGCGCCTTCATCGTCGCCCCCAACTCCCGCCTCGGCCCGCTGACCCCGGCCGAACGCAAGGCCGCCATCGAAAACTCGGTGATCTACGGGCACTACGAACAAATCATCGACCGGGAATCGGCCTTCGAAAAACTGCGCGGCGGAGCCGCCGCCAGCCAGCCGGGCAGCCCGGCTGGCGCCCCCGCCGCCGAAGCGCAGGACGAAGGCGGCGGCCTGCTGGGCGGCCTCAGCAACATCCTCTTCGGCACCACCGGCCCCCGCGGCGGACGCCACCCCGGCCTGGCCGAACAGGCCGCCCGCAGCATGGTGCGCACCGTCGGATCGAGCATCGGACGGGAAATCGTCCGCGGCGTGCTCGGGTCCATCCTCGGCAGCGGCAGCGGCAGCCGGCGGCGCTGATCCTCCCCGCCCCGGTTCGAACCTTCGTGCTCCCGACCGGGAGCACAACCGTCCCGACCGGGAGTTCATTCGTCCGAACCGGGAGCAAAACACTCCGACTTGGCAACTTTCCGCTCCGTCCGGGCCGGCCCCGCGAACTCGGCAGCCCGTCCGAACCGCTACGACCGCCCGCCACCTCCCCTGGGTCGGGGTAAAACGGTAGGTCGGGCTTCAGTCCGACAGGATTCGGCACGTCAGGCAGCGTTGTCGGGCTGAAGTCCGACCCATACGCCCCCTATTAACCCGGCCCTTTGATTCACTTACCACCGTTCGGTCTGAACGTGCAGTCGGTATTCGCAGAGATTTTCTGTGGGGGCGACTTCAGTCGCCCATCCGCGCGTTGAATTACAGCCAAGCCGTTGATCCGCCTCCTTGGGCGACTGAAGTCGCCCCCACAAAAGGGCGGTTATTGACCTGGCTCTGGCGCTGCCTTTCGACACGCCTGGAGTGAACGGGGAGCAGATATTTAATGACCGGGTTAATAATCCCACACCCCCAGTTCGACGAGCTGGCGCGTCGCCGCCTCGCTCCACCCCCGATTGGCCGCCGGGCTCGCCGGGCTGGGATGCAGCACACGGCCATGCTTCACCGGCAGCCCGGCCAGCGCCACCCGCGCACGGGCTTCGGCCCAGGCACCGATGCCGATCACCCATTCCGGTTCGAGGATTTCCGCCATCCGCCGCAGATGGGCGTCGCAGGCCGCCAGCAGCGGACCCTGCTCGGCCGCCGGCAGCTTGTCCGGCGTGAGGTTGCGGCCGCCGTCGAAGAAAGCCAGCGGACAGTAATTGGCCACGAAGTGCCCGGCAAAAAAGGCCTCGGCGGTGCCAAAACGTTCGGCGAACAGCCCCCACAAGCGCCGCCCGCTCACTTCCGATCGGGCGCAGGCGAAACCCTCGACCGGGCGTTTGGGGTTTTCAAGCGCGGGTTTGCCCACCTCGCCCTCGATGCCCATCCAGTCGCGCACCGCGGCGATCTCGCCGAAGGGCACGCCGGTCTGCACCATCCCGAAGGGGCCGGGGTTCATGCCGACGAACACCACCCGCTTGCGCCCCTGGCCAAAGCGCTGCAGATAGGCCGCATTGGGCGCCCAGGCGTAGTCGAGCGGGTTATAGACGTGGGAGACGGGGGCCGCAAACCGCATGCCGTCGACGGTGTCGGACAGCGCGCGGGCGGCCGCTTCGAGAGGAGTCGGAATCATGATCGACGAGGGGGAAAAAATCAGGCGGAGCCCGCCGGGCGCTCATGCCACGGCGCCACTTTGACCAGCAGCAGCATGCCCGGCGCCGCCAGCACGCCGCACAGCATGAAGAAGTTGTACCAGCCGAGGCCTTCCACCAGCCAGCCCGCCGAGGCGTTGATGAAGGTGCGCGGCACCGCCATCAGGCTGGTGAACAGCGCCAGCTGGGTGGCCGTATAAGCCGGATGGGTGGTGCGCGCCATATAGGCGACGAAGGCCGTGGTGCCGAGCCCGACCCCCAGCGCCTCCAGGCCGATCACCGCCGCCAGCACGCCGAGCCGGCCGGCATCGGCCTCTGCCGGACCGAGCCAGGCCAGCCACGCAAAGCCGAAGATCGCCAGCCACTGCACCACGCCGAACACCCACAGGGCGCGGTTGATGCCCAGCTTCACCATCCACAGCCCGCCGAGCAGCCCGCCGATGACGCTCGGCCACAAACCGGCGTTCTTGGCGATCAGGCCGATCTCGGTTTTGGAAAAACCCATCTCCAGATAAAAAGGCGTGGCCAGCGCGGTACACAGGGAATCGCCCAACTTGTAGAGAAAGATGAAGCTCAGCACGACCAGCGCCGAGCGCAGACCGTGGCGGCCGAAGAACTCGCGGAAGGGCTCGACCACCGCATCGCGCAGGGTGCGCGGCGCCCCGCTGGCCGAAAACGGCTCCTTGACCATCAGCGTCATCGCCAGCCCCGGCGCCATGAACAGCGCCGTGACCAGAAAGACCTGCGGCCACGGCAGATGATCGGCCAGGATCAGCGACAGCGAGCCCGGCACCAGCCCGGCGAGCTTGTAGGCATTGACGTGGATGGCGTTGCCGATGCCCAGCTCGATCTCCGGCAGCAGTTCCCGGCGGTAGGCGTCGAGGACGATGTCGAGGGTCGCCGACAAAAAGGCGATCAGCGCGGTCAGCCCGATCACCAGCCCGAGCTGGTTGGTGGGCGACAAGGTGCCGAGCCAGGCGATGGCACCGAGCAGCAGGGTCATCGTCAGCGCCATCCAGCCCCGCCGGCGGCCGAGCAAGGGCAGCGCATAACGGTCGAGAAAGGGCGACCAGACGAACTTCCAGGTGTAGGGAAACTGGATCAACGCAAAGGCGCCGATGGCCTTGAGCGACAGCCCTTCGGTCTTGAGCCAGGCGGGAACGAGGTTGAGCAGCAGGTAGAGCGGCAAGCCCGACGAAAAGCCGGTCAGCACGCAAATCAGCATGCGGCGGTTGGCGAGGGCACGCCAGGGGGATTCGTTCATGGGAGAAATTTCGGAGGTGCGGCAGGAAAGCGGCCCATGATAACAATCGGTTACTTGATTCTGCCGGCGCCCCACCGAAAAATGCGCCTTCAGGGTGGAAAAATAATGAGGAGACCCGCATGTACACCGTCACCGTCGCCTTCAGGGCCGACCGGGAATACGAATTCCGCGTGCACGCCGACGACATCGCCGATCTGACCAAGGACCGCGCGCGGGAATGGCTGCACGACGAATTCGACGCACTCGAATGCACGCCGTCGAACCCGATGGGCAAGGTCTTGATACTCGACGTGATCCTCAACGTCGCCAAATACGGCGGCGAGAGCCGCTTTGCCCAAGGCGGCCCGTGGTCGCGCCAGTTCGCCGCCTGCGTCGCCGTGGCGCTGGACCGTCCGGCGATCCGCATCGACGTGCCGGGCTTCGTGGTGGGCTGAGGCGCCCGGCGCGGATTTGCGCCGCGCGGGGAAACGACGGATCATCCGGCGTCTCCCATCCCGAACCCGATCCCGATGAAGCCTCATCCCTGGTGGAAAGGGCGCCGCGGCGAATGGTATGTCGCCCTGCAGGCCGCCCTGTTCGCCCTTGTCGTTTTCGGGCCGCGCGGCGCGGCACCGGCCTGGCCCGCGGGCCTTGCCGCCGGCGCCGGGTTTGCCGGCCTCGCGCTGATCGCGGCCGGCGCCGCGATTTCGGTGGCCGCCGTGTTCCACCTCGGCCGCAACCTCACGCCCCTGCCCCACCCGAAGGACGACGCCACGCTGATCGAAAGCGGGCTCTACGGCTGGGTGCGCCACCCGATCTACTGCGGCCTGATCCTCGCCGCCTTCGGCTGGGCCTTGTTCGTGCAGGGCGCGCTGACGCTGCTGTGGGCGCTGGTGCTGCTGGTCTTCTTCGACATCAAGTCGCGGCGCGAAGAAGCGTGGCTGCTGGCGCGCTTTCCGGCCTACGCCGACTACCGGCGTCGCGTCCGCAAACTGATTCCGTTCATCTATTGATCGAGCGCCCGCGGCCGACGCCGGGCCGGCCAAAAACAGGCGCAACTTGGGCCAGATCAAGGCCGCGGCCGGCCGGCACGACGACACTCCCGACGATGGAAACGCACCCCAACACGCCTGCCCACCCCGGCGGCCCGGCCGTCGCCCCGCCGGGCGATCTGGCGATCTGGTTCTTCATCCTCGCCGAACTGCTCGCCTTCGGCGTGTTCTTCGCCGCCTACGCCTTCGGGCGGGCGCACAACGTCGAGCTCTTCAACGAAATGCAGCTCACCCTCAACCGCCCGGCCGGCGCGCTCAACACCGTGCTGCTGATCACCGCCAGCTGGTGCGTGGCCCGCGGCGTCGAAGCGGTGAGCCGCGCCCGCCCGGCCACCGGCGCCCGCTGGCTGGCCGGCGGCATCCTCTGCGGCGGCGGCTTCCTGATCGTCAAAGGCTTCGAATACGCGGCCAAGTTCGGCGCAGGCATCAACCTGTCCACCAACACCTTCTACATATTTTACCTGTCGCTGACCTTCTTCCACTTCATGCACGTCATCCTCGGCATGGTCATCCTGATCGTGCTGTGGTGGCAGACCCGCCAGGGCACCTACGGCCCGGCCAACATGAACGGCATCGAGAGCGGCGCGGCCTACTGGCACATGGTCGATCTGGTGTGGATCGTGCTGTTCCCGCTGGTTTACGTGATGAGGTGATCCCATGAACACCCGCCAACTCAACTTCGTGTGGGTCGTGCTGATGCTCGCCACCCTTGCCACCTTCGGCATCGGCGAGGTCGGAGAGCGCCTCGGCATCGCCGGGCCGCTGGCAATGGCCGCGCTGCTCGCCATCAGCTTCGTCAAAGGACGCCTCGTCATGCTGGATTT
>Ga0116181_1004768_pt1 | contig 10077 bp, 9 predicted proteins | sample AD_UKC075_MetaG_FD_89752 | JGI IMG/M metagenome (GOLD analysis project Ga0116181, IMG submission 89752) | Active sludge microbial communities of municipal wastewater-treating anaerobic digesters from USA - AD_UKC075_MetaG | ecosystem: Engineered > Bioreactor > Anaerobic > Digestate | place: USA... | reverse complement strand
TCGACGAAGGCGATACCGCGCCGGGCGTCACCGTTAGCTACATTCGCTGTAATCCAGCGGTAGCAAGAATGAAAAAATTAACATGAACCAGGCAGAGCACCCGATTGACCCCGCCGTGCGGATGGGGATCGAGGCCAGCTTGTGCCGGATCGAGGCCGATTTCGACGTGCGCGTGCTGTATGCCTGTGAGTCTGGCAGCCGGGGCTGGGGATTTGCGTCGCCGGACAGCGATTACGATGTCCGCTTCATTTACGTTCATCCGCTGCCTTGGTATTTGCAGGTGAGCGCGCAACGCGACGTGATCGAGTGCCCGATTTCAAACGATCTCGACATTGGCGGTTGGGAGTTGCGCAAGGCGCTTGGGCTGTTGAAAAAAGGGAATGCGACCCTGATCGAGTGGCTCGATTCGCCGGTTGTCTATCATGCCGACGCGGGTTTTCTGCGCGCCATGCGCGATGCCGCGTGGCAGACGCACCGCGTCGAGCGTTCGTTCCACCATTACTTGCACATGGCCAGCAGCAACTATCGCCAATACTTGCGCGGCGACTCCGTGCGCCTGAAAAAATACCTGTACGTGCTGCGCCCTTTGCTTGCCGCACTCTGGCTTGAGCAGGAACGCGGTGTGGTACCGATGCGTTTTCAGGCATTGGCGGGTGCTATCGTCACCGATCCGGATTTGCGCCAGGCAATCGACGAGCTGGTGGCGATCAAGCGCACGGCGATGGAATCGGAGTACGGCCAGACCCGGCCGGTCATCAATGCGTTCATCGACACCCAATTGGCGCGTCTCCAATCGCTTGCGCCACCGCGCCCCAACGATGTGGATTTTTCAGTGCTGGACAGGCTGCTCATGGATTGCGTGACGCAGGCCAGTGGTTTAGCGCCCCGTCACCATCCACGAGATCACGCTACCGATTAGCCGAATTGCGAAGACCAGGAGAAGCGCCATCGCAATACCGGAAAAAGTATGGGCGGCAACGAACTGACCGACTGCATAACAGAGCGCCATACCGATGATGAGCACAAGGTCAACGGTCATTTTCATTGGGTAGAAAATCCTGGATAGAACAATCAGTTGGCTGAACAAGGCAGTACCGGATACGAGGCTGATCGTGCTGACCGAAGCCATTGCATATTCCAGCCAGAACCCGCTGCCCTGCGACCAGGAAAGACTATCACTTCCGAGGCTCAAGCCGCCAGCACCTGCCCCGGCCCCTGCTTGGCGGCCCACGGCGCCGGTTTGCGCACCGCCGCCCAGACCGGGCTTTCCATCGACAGCGCGAGCTGGCGGGCCAGTTCTTCCATGCCGGTGTAGCCTTCGTAGCCGAATTCGCGCTCCTGGTTGATGTCGAGGAAGGGAATGCGCGCCTTGAGCGCCGTGTAGAGGTTGCGGCCGCCGGCGATCAGGATGTCGGCCTGGTATTCGTGGTAGGTCGACAGCAGCGCCTTGGGGCTGCCGTCGTCGATCATCTTGGTGTCGTCGCCCATCAGTTCGCGGATGCGCGCCTTGTCTTCTTCGGTCGATTTCTTGGTGCCGGTGGCAACGACCTTCATACCCAGATCCTGCAACGCGGAAACAATAGACCACGACTTGACGCCGCCGGTGTAGAGCAGCACGCGCTTGCCGCGCAGGCGCTCGCGCCAGGGTTCGAGCGCGGCGTGCGATTTGGCTTCCTCGCGGGCGATGACGGCTTCGGTGCGCGCCATCAGGTCGGGGTCGCCGATCATGCGGGCGAAGTCGCGCAGGGCATTCGACATATCGGCCACCCCGTAGAAACTGCCTTCGAAGAAGGGAATGCCGAAGTTGTCCTGCATCTTGCGCGCCACGTTGAGCAGCGCCTTGGCGCAGACGACCATGTTCACCTTGGCGCGGTGCATGGTCTGTACCTCGTGAAAACGCGCGTCGCCGGACAGGGTGCACAGGATGCGCAGGCCGAGTTCGTCGAACAGCGGCGCAACGTGCCAGAACTCGCCGGCAATGTTGTATTCGCCGATCAGATTGACATCGTAGGTCGGCAGGCCGTCGGCGCGCGGCGCGGCGGGGGCCGGCTCGGCGGTGCCGATGACATATTTGAACATGGCCTCGCCGGCCAGCCGGTTGCCGAGATTCTTGGTGCCGTAAAAGCCGGCGGCATCGACCGGCACGACCGGAACCCCGACGCGCTCGCTGGCCGCCTTGCAGACGGCGCCGACATCGTCGCCGATCAGCGCGGTGACGCAGGTGTTGTAGACGAAGACCGCCTGCGGCGAATAGCTGTCTACCACCTGCTTGATGGCATGGAACAGGCGCTTTTCGCCGCGCCCCATGACGACATCGGTTTCCGACAGGTCGGTGGTCATGCCGATGCGGTACAGCGTGGCGCCGGAAGAACGGGTGCCCCGGTTATCCCACGACGAACCGGCACAGGCAATCGGCCCGTGCACGATGTGCGCGACATCGGCGATCGGCAGCAGCGCGATCTGCGCGCCGTCGAAGGAACAGCCGCCGGCCGTGGCGCCCGGCTTGGGCTTGGCGCAGCCGGATTTTTCCTTCTTGTTGTGGTCGCAGGCCGGCTCGTCGAGCAGGGCCTGGATTTCGCTGGCTTTCAAGCTCATGCTGTTCTCCAGAGGTATGGAGTGCATTTAGCAAGACGGGTGCCACCTTCAACCCATTGTTCTTTAAGCAAAATAAAGCCACGGGGATTGTCACGAACGCGACAACCCCCGGGCTTCACGACAAAACCGCGTTACAGGACGCCCGTTTCGCTAAGCTTGGCCAGCAGCTTGGGGCCGACGCCCTTGACCATGCCGACTTCGGCGAGCGACGCATAGGGCCGCCCGGCAACAATGGCCTTGGCCACCGCGGCCGTCAGGCCCTTGATGGCCAGCAGCTCGGCTTCGCTGGCGGCATTGATGGCAATGCCCTTGGCCGCAGGCGCCTTGGCGGGCGCCGCTACCTTGCTTTCCTTCGCGGCCGGCTTGACCTTGGGCTCGGCTTTGGCTTTGGCTGCGCCAGCCTTGGGAGTCGGCGTCGCCGTGGGCGCCGGCTTGGCTGCCACCTTCGCCGGGGCGGCCTTCGGCGCTTCCTTGGCCGGCATTTCCAGCGCCAGGTTGCAGTAGTCGCGCGTCACGTAGCCAAGCGGGCCCCATTCGCGCAACATCAGGGTCAGCACGCCAGGCCCTTCCGGCACGGCGGCCGGAACGACGAACCTGCAGTCTTCCAGTTGGCGGCCGCCGCCCAGCACGCCGACGATGACGCTGGCGACCGGAATGCCCTGCCAGCTACCACCAGCGTACGGTGCGTCGAGCGCCCACAGTTCGAGGGCCAGGGTGCCACTCAGGTTGTCGTCGGCACGCGGGTTTTCAATGGCGTCGACGGCGAGCGTGGCCTGGCCATTACCCAGGGCGCAGGTTACGTTGCCGGCGATGCGGGGTTGCACGAAGCGCTCGGCGACCGGGTAGGCGGCCACATCGGCCACCGTCGGCTGGCCGTTCTCGCTCCAGCAGACAAGCGCCAGTGCCATGTTCTGCTCGCTGGAACCAGCCGGCGGCATCGCGGCGACTGTTGCCGCGATGTTCTGGTAGCCGGCGGCTGGATGAACGTTCAGTTCGGCGACCTTGACGCCGGCCAGCTGGCCGGCCGTGAATGGCGCGTCGCCGCTCCACAATTGCAGGGCCCAGCGTGACGCAGCGCCCAGCGCAGCGTCGGCAAAGATCAATTCGGCGTTGATCTGGACGGAATCGCCGTCAAAACGGTAGCCATGGGTTGCGCCTATGCTGGCCAGAGCGTTTCCGGAAAATTCTTTTGTCATGTATCGATACCTTCGGGTTCATCGGGGAGGCGCATTATATGATCACAATATTGTTTTTTTTCATGCAGTTATGATTGTTTTTTGGCACCGGGATGGTGCGCAAAAGCCGTCTGTCCTTGTCGTAAAACCGACATGAAAAAAGGGGCTCCGTGGAGCCCCTTACCGTTTTTCCCGGTCAGCAAGGATCAGTGCGTGTTCGCAGCCGCTGCGGTCGCCGGTGCAACCACCTTCTTGTGACCTTCGTCCGGATGCCAGCCGAGCACGGCCAGCATGACCATGAAGCCGACGACGTAGGCGACCGCCACATGCCAGCCGTGGCGAAGCCACTGCGCGGCCGACTTGGCCTCCGGATACATGTTGGACAGCGCGACCCCGGCCGAGGAGCCGAACCACAGCATCGAGCCACCAAAGCCGACGGCGTAGGCCAGGAAACCCCAGTCGAAGCCGCCCTGGCGCAGCGCCAGCGCTGTGAGCGGGATGTTGTCGAAAACGGCGGAAACGAAGCCGAGCGCGAAAGCGGATTGCCAGGAGGCCGGCGGCAGTTCTTCGACCGGCATCATCGAGGCGCAAAGCACCAACGACAGCAGGAAGATGGAGCCCTTGATCGTTTCCGGCAGCAGTTCCCAATCGTGGCGGCGCACCGGAATGGTCAGGATGATCGCCACCCAGACGGCAACGCCGATGAACGGAAAGTGCTCGGCCAGTTCTGGGAACTTGACGTTGATCGTGATATTGGTCGCCACCGCGAAGACCAGCATCGTGGCGACGATGAAGATGCGCCCCCAATCGACATGCGTATGCGCGTGGGTATTCTTGATGATCGGCGAGTAAGCGTGCTGCTGCTTGGCGCCGAAGTAGCCGATGATCAGCAAGGCGACGCCGGCCGCGACATAGGCGTCAAAAACGATGACCGGACTGATGCCGTCGATCCACATCATCGTCGTCGTCGTATCACCGACCACCGAACCCGAACCGCCGGCATTCGAGGCGGCGACGATGGCTGCCAGGAAGCCGACATCCACCTTGGCCTTGAACAACTGGTGGGCCATCGCACCGCCGATCAGCGCCGCCGCAATGTTGTCGAGGAAGCTGGAAATCACGAAAACCATGACCAGCAGCACGAAACCACCCTTCCAGTCGTCCGGCAGGAACTTCGGCAGCACCACCGGCACATGGCTTTTTTCGAAATGCCTCGCGAGCAGCGCAAAGCCGGTCAGCAGGCAGAACAGGTTGGCGATGGTGACCCACTCATGCCCCAGGTGGCCGACGAAGCCGGCAACGCCTACACCGGTCTTGAAGCCGGTGAAGATCATCTTGTACAGGCTGATCGTGACGAGCCCGGTCAGCGCGACGTAGAGCGTGGCGTTGTGAAAGAGCGCGACGCCGAGCAGGGTCAAGGCGAAGAGGATGAAATCGACGGGGATGCCGCCGACGGTGGGCAGATCGCCGGCCGCAAAGGCGACGGCCGGCAGCATCAGGAGCGCGGGCAAAAAGCGGTGCATGGCTGTTCTCGAGAGTTTGAAACCTGTTTTGCCGTCCCGCCCGCAGGCAAGCCGACCGTTTGTTATTGTGCGCAATATCATTGCGCACCGAAATGGGGATTATCCCGTAATTTGCGTCAGTCTTCGTCCATGTCTTTGCGCGGCACGGTCTCCGGGTCGGCAATGATGCCGCGATAGATTTCGATGCGGTCGCCCGGCTTCAAGGCAGCGTCCAGTTTGACCAGGCGGCCGAAGACGCCGACTTTCTGGGTCGTCAGGTCGATATGCGGGAACTGCTTGAGAATGCCCGAACGCTCGATGCCGTCTGCCACGGTCGACGCGTCGGGAACCTCGATATTCAGCCAGATCTGCTGGCCGGGTTCGGAATAGGCAACACCGATCTGCATCTTTCTCTCCTTAGGCGGCGGCCGGCTCGGCCTGAGCTGCAGCGCGCTCGTCCATGCGCTTCTCCATGACCCGCTTGCCGGCGAGCAGGAATCCGAGGATTGCGAAACCGCCCGGCGGCAGGATCATCAGCAACGCGCCGCCGTAGCCCGGCAGTTTCATTTCGAGGAAGGCGAAGGACGGCCCGAGCAGGTTGGAAGCCTGCGCGAACAAGGTGCCGGAACCGAGGAATTCGCGGATCAGGCCGATGAAGGTCAGCGCCCCGGTGAAGCCCAGACCCATCGCCAGCCCGTCGACAGCCGACGCGACGACGCCGTTCTTGACGGCGAAGGCCTCGGCGCGGCCGAGAATGGCGCAATTGACGACGATCAGCGCGATGAACAAGCCAAGCACCTTGTAAAGATCGTGGAGCCAGGCGTTCATCGCCATGTCGACCACGGTCACCAGCGAGGCGATCAGCACCACGAAGACCGGAATGCGCACCTGCGAACTGACGGTGTGGCGGATCATCGACACCAGGATGTTGGAAACGACCAGCACCGCCGTCGTCGCCAGCCCCATGCCAAGGCCGTTGGTACCGCTGGTGGTGACCGCCATCGTCGGGCACATGGCGAGCAACTGCGCGAAAACAACGTTGTTCTCCCACAGCCCCTGCTTCATGATGCTGCCGTAACTGTCGCTCATGATTGACCTCCGAGAATTTCCTGACGATGGTCGGCGTAGAACTCCAGCCCGCCCTTGACCGCCTTGACCACGGCACGCGGCGTGATGGTCGCCCCGGCGAACTGGTCGAAAATGCCACTATCCTTTTTGACACCCCACTTTTCCGGCGCCGGATCGCCCAGCGACTTGCCGTCGAAGCTCTTGATCCAGGGATCCTTCTTGACTTCGATCTTGTCGCCGAGACCGGGCGTTTCGGCGTGCTTGAGGACGCGCACACCGAGCGTCCGGCCGTCGCTGTCGACCGCCATCAGCACCTGGATGTCGCCGGCGTAGCCGCGCTCGGCGACCTTGAACAGCGCTGCCTTGATCTCGCCATCCTTGCGGGCGCGGTAGATCGTCACGGTTTTGCCGCCTTTTTCGAGGTCGACCGTATCCTTCAGGAAATCGTTGTCGGCCATGCCCTGCGGCAGCACTTCCGACAGCGAATCGCGCAGATCCTTGGCTTCGGCGGCGGCGATGGCGTCGCCGGTGGCGTTCGACGCCCAGGCCAGCGCGCCGCTCGCCAGCAGGGCGAAGACGCCAAGCAGGAAAGGCTGGTAGCCGATTTTTTCGCGGATGGATTCGAGATTCATGTCAGGCCTCCTTCCCTTCCGGAATTTCCAGCGGTTTGCCCTTGCGGTCGCGGCCCAGGATGCGCGGCTTGACGAAGCGGTCGATGACCGGCGTCAGCGCGTTCATCAGCAACACCGCGAAGGCCATGCCCTCCGGATAGCCGCCGTAGGTGCGGATCACCCAGGTCAGCAGGCCGATACCGAGGCCGAAGACGATCTGCCCGTTGCCGGTGTTGGGCGATGTCACGTAATCGGTGGCGATGAAGAAGGCGCCGAGCATCGCCGCGCCGGACAAGAGGTGGGCGGAGACGCTCAGGTAGTGCGCCGGATCGACCGCGTGGCCGATGGCGGCCGGAATCGCGATGCCGGCCAGCACGGCGACCGGGGTATGCCAGGTGATGATGCCGGTCGCCAGCAGGTAGAGCCCGCCGCCGAGAATCAGCATCGAGGCCGATTCGCCGAAGCTGCCGGCGCGCGTGCCGACGAAGGAAAACAACGCGCCGTGGTCGCCGCTCAGCGAGTGCAGCAGGTCGATGCCGCGCGACATCTCGGTCTTGGTGTAGCCGAGCAGCGAGGCGCTGGCCATCGCGTCGGGCATCGCCTGATTGCCGAGGAAAATCTGCAAGCCGAGGATGAAATCCGGCGCCGCCACCGTGCCCAGCGGCAGGGGCGCGACCCACTGGGTCAACGGCAGCGGGAAGGAAACCAGCAGCGCCACCCGCGCCACCATCGCCGGATTGAAGACGTTCTGCCCGACCCCGCCGAAGACCTGCTTGCCGATGACAATGGCGATGAAGCCGCCAAGCACCGCGACCCACCATGGCGCCCATGGCGGCAGGGTCATCGCCAGCAGCCAGCCGGTAAGAAACGCCGAGCCGTCGAACAGCGTCGCCTTGATGCGCCTGACGCCCATCATTTGCAGCGACAGCGCCTCGAAGCCGAGGCAGGAAAGGATGGTCAGCAGCCAGAGGAAGAACGACGGCCAGCCGAACAGCCAGAAGCCGTACAGCGTCGCCGGCACCAATGCCAACTGGACGCGGAACATGGTGCGGGTGACCGAATTGCCGCCGTGGGCATGCGGCGAGGCGATCGGCTGTGTCGCAAGACTGGTTGGGATCATGCGGTTTCTCCTTGCTTTTCGGCGTTGACCGCGGCAGCCTGAGTCGCGGCCTGCGCAGCCGCCCGCTCGGCCTTGCGCCGCGCTGCTGCTTCGGCTTTTTCGCGGGCTTCCCGCTCCAGGCGCTCCTGCCGGGCCTGGGCGAGTTTCTTGGTCGATTCGGTGCGCAACTGGGCGCGCTGACGGGCGGAGAGATCGCCCTTGGCGAAATAGAAGTACTGAACCAGCGGGATGTGCGACGGGCAGACATAGGCGCAGCAGCCGCAGGAAATGCAGTCGGCGAGGCCAAGATCGACGGCGCCATCGAGATCGTCATTGCGAATCCGCGCGCTCATTTCCAGCGGCAGCAGGCCCATTGGGCACGCCTTGACGCAACTGCCGCAGCGGATGCAGGCCTCCGGCTCAAAGGCGGCGGCCTCCTCGGCATCGAGCAGCAGAATGCCGCTGGTGCCCTTGACCACCGGCACTTGCGCATGCGGAAGCACAGAACCCATCATCGGCCCGCCCATCACCATTTTCGCGACCGAGCCCTTGAGGCCGCCGGTGAAGGCGATCAGGTCGCTGACCAGAGTACCGAGCGGCACCTCGAAATTGCCCGGCATGCCGGCGGCACCGCCATTCAGCGTCATCAGGCGGCTGACCAGCGGCCGCCCGAGGCAGACCGCGTTATGCACCGCGAAAGCGGTTCCGACGTTGTGCACGATCACGCCGACATCGGCGGCGCGCGCATCGGAAGGCACTTCGCGCCCGGTCAGCTGGATGATCAACTGGCGATCCGAACCCATCGGATAGCGCGCCGGCACCGGTACGACGGAAATATTTTCCACCCTGGCCGCCGCTTCGCACATCGCCGCGATGGCTTCCGGTTTGTTGTCCTCGATGCCCACCTTGGCCTGCCCGGCGCCGGTTGCGGTCAACATCAGGCGGATGCCGGAAACGATTTCGGCGGCCCGGTCGCGCATCAGTCGGTCGTCGCACGACAAATAGGGCTCGCATTCGCTGCCATTGATGATCAGCGTGTCGATGCTCGAACGGCGGCCGAGATTGAGCTTGACCGACGAGGGAAAGGTCGCTCCGCCCAGCCCGACCACGCCGGCCGCCGCGACGCGGTTGGCGATGTCCGCCGGGGCCAGCGCATACGGGTCGTTCGGCCGCTCGCTGTCGATCCAGCGGTCTTCACCATCGGCATCGATGGCAATCGCCATCGCCGGCAGGCCGGAGGCATGCGGCGCCGCGATTTCGCTGACAGCGCTGATTACGCCGGAAGTTGGCGCATGCAACGGCGCCGAAATATTGCCCTGGGCCGCCGCGATCAATTCGCCCTTCAACACCTTCTGCCCGACCAGCACGACCGGCCGCGCAGGCGCCCCGACGTGCTGCGACAGCATCAGGTAGAGGCGTGGGGGCATCGGCAGCTGGCGTACCGGCTGATCGGCCGCCGGCCGCTTGTGGTCGGCCGGATGCACGCCCCAGTGGTTGCCGAGGAAGGATTTGAAGAGGTTCATGAAGCCCATCGTCCGCTCCTAGCCGGCCGTCGTCTCTGCTGCCGCCTTGGCAGCCGCCGCAGCTTCGCGCTCGGCCTTGCGCCTGGCGGCCGCCTCGGCCTTCTCGCGCGCTTCGCGCTCCAGGCGCTCCTGACGTTGCTGGGCCAGCTTCTTGGTCGCGTCGGTGCGCAGCTTGGCGCGATCCTGAGCGGCCAGTTCGCCCTTGGCATGGACGAAATACTGGACCAGCGGAATCTTCGACGGGCAGACGTAGGCACAGCAGCCGCAGGCGATGCAGTCCTTCAGACCGAGATCGATGGCGTCGGACAGTGCATCGTTGCGGATGCGCGAACTCATTTCCAGCGGCAGCAGGCCCATCGGGCAGGCCTTGACGCAGCTGCCGCAGCAAATGCATGGGTTCGGCTCCTGCTCGGCCACCTCGGCAGTATCGAATGCCAGGATGCCGCTGGTGCCCTTGACCACCGGCACCCGCCAGTGCGGAATCTGCATGCCCATCATCGGGCC
>Ga0116181_1004761_pt1 | contig 10090 bp, 8 predicted proteins | sample AD_UKC075_MetaG_FD_89752 | JGI IMG/M metagenome (GOLD analysis project Ga0116181, IMG submission 89752) | Active sludge microbial communities of municipal wastewater-treating anaerobic digesters from USA - AD_UKC075_MetaG | ecosystem: Engineered > Bioreactor > Anaerobic > Digestate | place: USA... | reverse complement strand
CGCTTCTTCTGTCCTCCCGAACAGCTTGTCCGGCAGCTGAAAATAGGGGGAGATCTCCTGCTCTCCTGGGGTAAGCTGAATGCTTCCCGTCTCCTGCCACTGCAGTCTGCAGTCTGTCAAGTCCCTCAGCAGCCCCAAAGCTGTTTGATAGCGATGGCTGGGGTTTTTAGCCAACAGCTTCATGACGAGTTCAGCTAAAGCCGGGGGCAAACTGGGATTGAGTTGAACTGGACTTTGCGGCTGCTTTGTGGTGTGAACTTGAAGCCAGCCGGCAGGGCCGTCAGCTTTCAGGGGGAGCTGTCCTGTTAACAGCTCATAAAAGATTACTCCCAAAGAATAATAATCGCTGCGGTAATCGCTTCTGCCCAAACCCAATTTTTCCGGTGCTGCGTACTTGAGGCTTTCCTCTCTTTCAGGGAAAACAAATTCCTTTTCAAAGCCGATGATTTGCACCTTTGCTGTGCCGGGGTGGATAAAGATGTTCTCAGGCCTCAAATCTCCGTGGATAATCATTTTCTGCTGCAGCTTGTCCAGGATCTGTGCCAGCTGAATGGCAAGGTCAAAAAAAAGTGGAAGCCCGACCACGCCAATGGTGTATTCCCGCAAGGGAATGAAACCCAGATCTTCCAGGACCATGGCCAGGGTCTTGCCGGATCGCTCCAGGCTCACGGGTTTGAATACGCCTTCCACGTCCAGATCCCGAAGCAGTTCGTATTCGTAGATGAGCTTTGACACAGCAAAAGCGTTATTCTGCTGTTTAAGAGTTTTGATGAGTACAGGCAGTTCTCCGCATGATGAACAGCCCTTATAAATAATCTGCTGGCCATCTTCCAGGAGCTTTTCTCTGATCAGATAATTCTGCAGCTCGATCATGGCACTGCCCTAACATCTCAGCTTAACTAATCTAAACAGTCTTTATCTTCAGTATATCATTCTTGGCCTCAACAAACAACTAGCAGAAGCCCTTCTTTCCAATAAAAAAACCCCGCGCTGCGGGGTATGTTTCAAACAGCGCCTCCCTGTGAGAGGCGTTCAAGTATTATTGAATGTAAAACCTGGTTTCAATCAACCAAGCCATAGGTTGCCTTGATCTGCTGGACGAACAGGATCCCTTTTCCTGGTTCATCGATTTTCAGCTTTTCCCTTATGGATTGGACAATGCCGGAGGTGAGCTCTTCTTTCGCCAAAATCATCACTATATCTTTTTCAGGCTCTATGGTCATGGAGAACAATTTACTTGTCTCATGAATCCCTGCTCCTCTGGCATTAATGATGGTTCCGCCTTTGGAGCCGGCAGCAACGGCTGCATCAATTACAGCTTCTGCATTGCCCTTTTCTACGATTGTAAATATAGCATTATACATCCCATTTTCACCTCTCGCTTCAACAGTCTTCTGATCAGCAAGACCTCTAGCACCCAGCAGCTTTGCAATGCTGGTTGAAAAGGCAATGCCGTGATTGGGTTTCTCAAACTGAAACTTTTTGTTCAAAGCTTCAAGGATTTGCCTCTCTTGGCTGGTTTCAGTAATCAGAAGCACGATCTCTTTTCGGACATCATTTAGGGCAAGAAGCTTCAGCCAATAATTGTCTACTGTGCCCTTGCCGAAAAAAATCGTACCGCCCCGGACGCCGTTGTCTCTGGCAACTTTCAGGACCTTACTCCCCAAACCGTAGTTTACGATCACCCACAGCAGATCATATTCAGGAGCCATGTTACTCTCCACTTGTTTCTCCGCCTCCTTTGGCAGCTTTCAGCTTGAAGATCAAACCCAATGCCTGCACGGCAATCAAGGGCGTCATAGCTACCGTAGCAATTACTCCAAAGCCGTCGATCAGCACGTTGGCACCTTCGATTGCCTGAGCAACACCCTGGGCAAAAGCCAGCACAAATGTTGCTGTCATGGGACCAGAGGCAACACCACCTGAATCAAAGGCAATGCCGACAAACAAATTGGGTACGTAATACGCCATAGTTATTGAAATGATATATCCTGGAAGTAAATAATACCACAACTGGATGTGGGGAACAAGTATTCTAATCATGGACAAGACCACAGCAGCTGCAACTCCAATGGCTAATGTGGTTACGATCACAGGCCTTTTCAGATAACCGCTGGTTACGGTTTCAATTTGCTCGGTGAGAACATAGACTGCCGGCTCTGCCAAAATGACAGCAAGCCCCAGGATGAAGCCGATGAATATCACAAGCCCACTGCCGTTTAGCACAGCAAGATTATAGCCAACTTTCGTTGCTACAGCCATAAATCCGGCATTGACCCCTGTTAAAAACAATGACAACCCAACGAAAGTAAAGAGGAGGCCGATGAGGATTCTGTTGAACTTTCTGCGGGAAAGTTTGAACGTGGTATGGTTGAAGATGCAAAACAGGACAAGCAGGGGAACCAGAGTCAGCAGAACCTCCACAGCCACCACTGGAAGTTCCTTGAGAAATGGTTGTAAGACTGAGGTTGTTTCTGTGAGCACGCTCTCTACACTTCCTGACAGCTCGCCAGCCCGGGCAAAAAAGTTCATCACAAGGACACTTAAAATAGCACCTGGGGCGATCAAGCCAACCAAACCGAAACTGTCTTCTCCAGCGGCCTTGCCCGCTTTAAGGGACGACACACCCAGAGCCAAAGCCAGCATGAAAGGCACTATTATAGCGCCTGTAACGGAAGCTGCACCGTCAAAGGCAATTGCTAAAAATTCAGAGGTGGAAAACAAGCTGAACAAAAAAACCAAACCGAAAGCTCCAGTTAGAACCCAACGCAGGGGAACGTTTGTAACGATCCGGAGGAGTCCCAAGGCAACCACCAGGGCAACTCCCACAGAAACCGCCAGCACTATGCCCATTCTAGGGAGAACGCCTCCAGTTACAGCTTCAACTTGCCCGCCAAGAATGTGGAGAACCGGCTCGGCAAAGGAGATCATAAAACCCAGAACCAAGCCAGATACAATAACGATCCATATTTTGTTGCTCTTGGCAATTGCCTGGCCCATCTGAGCTCCCATGGGACTGATCCCAACATCAGCACCAACCAGAAAAATCCCAAAACCGACGATGATCAAAGCTGCGCCCAAAAGAAATCTCCCTACTTCCAGTGAAGTCAGAGGAGAAACTGTGAAATGCAGGATTAAAACGATGACTGTAATCGGGAAAACTGCCATGATCACATCACGAAACTTTTCGGCCAAAATGTTCAAGTATCATCACTTCCTTAGCTGGTACAATCCTTACTAGTGTTCCTGGAACACAAGATGTTTTTTCATCTCCTAAACCATTAGGTTTAGACCGAAATCGTCCTCAAAGGAGCTTTTTCATCACCTCCAGTATGCTGATCTTCAAAGAATGAAAAGCAGCCTTACTCAGTTGCAGCCGCTTTTTTAGCACTGTCTTTTCTATTATGCCATAGTTTGATCGATATTGCCAGCCAAAGCAGTTTTACAAGTGCCCTCATTCTGTGCCCTGTTAATCTATTTCCTTGCTCGAAAGCTGCTGTCCTTTGGAGGATACTTGCAGTCTTATCCAATATAAAACAACAGGGCTGCCGAGGCAGCCCTAAGTCAGTGAATGGTTATAGGTTTCGAAAGGAGGGAGATCTTCAATTCTATCTTCTCGCCCTGAGGAATGGTAAGCATCCTTTGGTATGTTTGGTATCCTTCTTTCCTCACCAATAGCATGTAGCGGCCTGGCTCCACGAGGGCAAACTCAAAGCGGCCGTCTTGCCCTGTCTTCGTCTTGTATTCTCCAAATTCGCCGCCGAGAGTCACCTCTGCCCCTGAGATGGGTACTGTGGGGATGCTGCTGTCATCTCTGATTAGGGAGAATCTCCTCTCTGCCCCATAAACCACTCCTACTACCACAGATGGCTCCTGCTTTGCAGGCCTGAGGAGGAAATTCACCTGCAGCTGTTGTCCTGGTTTTAGATCTACAAGCTCTTGCTTGGTGAAGTATTCTGGGTGTTGTGCTTCAAGCAGATATCGGCCTTGAGGCAGGACTACGTTGTAGTAGCCCCGGCTGTCTGTGATCACAACACGCGCTTTCTCAGCATAATCTTCTAGGCCGGTTATCTGAATTCTAGCGAAGGCAATAGGATTTCCAGTCTTCATGTCTTTCACTTGGCCGAAAATCCTCGCTTCCCTTGCTGGCAAAGGTTCCAATAAAACCCTCAGCTCCAGAGTTTCTCCTGCTTTGAGCTGTACTTTCTCCTGCCAGGGTTTGAAGCCTGCTTTTGTGACGCTCAATAGGCCCCAACCTGCAGGGATGCCGAAAAATTGAAAAACGCCGAGATCGTCTGTGACCGTTTCCCAGCTGCGCTGATTGTCCATGGTCAGAACCACCCTGGCTCCAGGAACTGGCAGCCCGATACGGGCATCCAGCCGTCCCCTGCTCTCCACCCGGCCGTGGACGAAGGCAGGCGGAAGGTTTTTTGGAACCAGTTTGAAAGCGAGGGAGATTATTTCGCCTGATTTGACTTCAACTTGTTCAACATGTTCTTGGTATTTCATGTGCCTTGCAGTGATCAAATATTGGCCAGGAGGCAGCGATAGCCGCCAATATCCTTTAGCGCCTGTAAATGTCCTGGGGGCTCTGAACTCAACGCTTTCCCGCAGGGGCTGGGCTGTCACTTCCACCTGCCAGATGCCCTCTCCAGTTTCAGCATCCAGGATCTGCCCGATCAAAACACCTGGCTCCGGCGGCAGCGGCTCTAAAATGATTTTAAACTCTTGTTGTCTGCCGGCCTCCACCTCCACCTGCTGAAGTTTATAACCAGCTTTTCGGACCACAAGCACCCCTAGACCTTTGGGTACAGATTGGAAATGGAAGTAGCCGGCCTCATCGGTTTCTGCTGCAAACCTGTCTTCGCTGTAGAGCAAAAGCACCTGAGCGCCAGCTACACCCTCTCCAGCCTGATCCAACACCCAGCCGGAAAGCTGTTCTTTTTCGGTGATACCAGCTGCACTGGCTATCCCAATTGCCAGCATCAGCACACAAAGCACAGACCAGATAAATCTCCTTCGCATAACAACACCTCCTTGACTATAATTATACCAAATATCGGAAAAATCATACATATTCTTCTCGAAAAAAGTCTGCCCGGACCTGAAACTCCCATTTAAACCCAAAAAGCCCACGGGTAAATTCGCGGGCTTTAGCCATTTTTATTAAACTGTAGAGCAAGTTGCCATCCCCATCAGCTAAAATGCTTATCGAAAGCGAAGGCCTCTTTGATTCCCAAACGTTTGCAAATGCTCCAGCTGGTGCAGTCCGTGAAGGAGATTTTTTGGTCTTGATATTTAATAAAAAGCTTCCAAGATTCCTCAGCTATCCTTTCGTTCACCCATTCCACATGAAGCAAGTTCAATCTCTGCGCTTCATCAATCACTTCTTTGGCTGCACTGGCAATTTGAAGTCCAGCGTCACAGCGCAGGCGAGTATATGTTTCGTCTAATACATAGTCGCTTGTCACAAGGGGCATCTGCTGCAGGCTAAGCTTCTGATAATATGCTTTAGCAGTTTTGTGGCAGCGGTCGTTTTGAATAATCAGCGCTAGCCAGCCACTTGTATCAACGAAAACAGCCCTCACCTATCTTCCTCCCTGTACAAATATTCATCATGGTTTTCGGCAATGTCTGTATGTGCAGCTCTGCCTAAACCCACTAATTTGGCAAGGGGATCTGCACCTTTTGACCTATCCTTTTCCCTCGCTAAATAATCATCCAAAGCCTTTCGGATCAAGCTTGCCTCACTCACCCCTTTCATCACGGACAAAGCTTTTAGGGCTTCATCCTGTTCCGGGGTTAAATAGATTTGCTTGCGGACTTTCTTCTCCACAGACATCACCTCCTATACATCATATATAGATATAGTGCTGTTTAATAAAAAATAAGCCCTTATCCCAAGGCGGGATAAGGGCAGCGAAATCATGCGTAAGCCTGTTCAGTATCAAGGCAGATGGGGATTAAATCTGTCATTTTCTGCAGCAGGAAGTCTGGTTTCTGCGCCAGCAGGTGCCTTTTGGGAGCTGCGCTCCACATAACTGCAGCAGAGAGAGTGCCTGCGTTGCGCGCTGTTTCGAGATCAACCGGACTATCTCCCACCATAATCGCCTCTTCAGGCTGCTTGCCCAGAATTTCTAATGCTTTAAAGATAGGCTCGGGATTGGGCTTGTGCAGCTGGGTATCTTCAGGTGTTACAATTGCTTGCATGTAAGCATCAATGCCGTGCAGCTGCATTCCTCTCATGGCCAGATACTTCCGTTTGCCTGTGACCACACCGAGGGAAAGGCTGGCTTTGCTCAGCACTTCTAAAGTTTCCGTGACGCCAGCTATTAGCTTGGCCATGGAATCGTGTCTGGTATCGTTGTATTCTCGATAGGTTTCAATCAGCTCATCTAACGATTCTTTGGAGTACGAACCTAATACCTCAGCTAGAGGTCTGCCCAGGGAAATTGCTATTTCTGAAGCTGGCACATCAAGGTTCAAAACCTTTTTCAAGGTGTGCTGGTAGGAATCGATAATGAGTTCACTGGTATCGATGAGAGTGCCGTCAAGATCAAATAAAACACAGTTAATGTTTTTAGACATTGAAACCTCCTGAAAAAACTATTTTCTGCTTCCCGGAAATCCCAATTCAACTGCGGGCAGGAAGCCACTGCATATCATTATTACATAAAAAAAAGAAAAATGCACGTCCTTTGCTTGAAAACTTTTCAGCAGCCAGCTTCTTCTATGGGCTTTAGTCACAAATTAGCAGAGCAGGTGATTGTTTTTGATTAACATTATTATGGCAGCAGAATATTATGTAGCGAGGAGGGTCAGATCAAACAGAGAGGAGGATTATAATGTTAGGTTCAAAAGATCACTGTGGCTTCTCCCCTTGCCTGAGCATAGCGTTTCCTGTGAGTTTGGTGGTAGGGATTCTCGTAGCAATCCTATTTGCTTTCGGACTAATCCCGGGAATCACCACTGCAACCTGGATCGTTTTCGGTTTAGGGGTGTTGGGACTAGTTTTCGTCCTGATTGCTGTCTTATTATTAGGCTGCAACAGATGTTTTGTGCTCTTGAAATGCTTGGAGAAACTCCTTCCCTGCTTGTTAGCTGGAATTTTCGGCACCATTATTCTAAGCTTGGTAGCTCTCTCCATAGTCTTGTCCATTGGCATCTTCACCATTATTTTGGTAGGACTGTTGGCGTTTTTCTTCAGCCTTTTAATTGTTTCGCTGATTCTGCTGATCCAATGTGTAATCGAAAATCGGTTCTCTAACAAAATAACCGAGGTATAGCCAATTACTCTCGCCCTGAGCAATTCTCTTAAAACTTGAGGCATTTGGAAGGCTGCCCAAACTGGGCAGCCTCTGCTTTTCCTAATGTTTTCTGAGAAATGGCTTTGTCCTGGGTTAGCTCTTGTTATCCAAACAAGCCCAATGTTTCTTTCTCTTCTTGTACCTGATACCCTAAGGCTGCATAACCCCGCAGTCTTTTTTCATACATTCTCTTGAGCATAGGCTCGTTTATGTCTACATAATCGTAGATGCGCACTTCTTTTTTATCAGCATGGCTGCGGTGAAGGCGGCCTGCATACTGCTTCAAAGTACCTCGCCAAGAAATTGGCATGGTTAAAAAGAGACAATCCAGGCGCGGATCATCATAGCCCTCTCCCAGATATCTGCCTGTTGCAATTAGAATTCTGGACTCAGCTTCGGGGATAGAACTCAGCTTGTCATATACAGCTTGACGTTGTTTTTTGGTCATTCCTCCGCGCAAGACCACAACATGCTGCGCATGTTCTTTCAACAGCTGGGCAAGGAGCTCAACGTGAGCGGTCCGCTCGGAAAGGACTACAGGAGAAAAGCCATCGGCTATGGCTGCGGCTACATCCCTGCAGATAAGCCTGTTACGTGCTTCATCTTCCATCATGGCAGCATAAATGTCCTGGATCGTCCACATGTCCTTGGAATCAGGTTCTGGCATTTGAAAAGAAGTCTGGCGCGGAAAGACAAGCTTGGAAAACTTGTGCATGCCTAATTTCTTTGCATCGACTCGAAATCGAACGGGACCGCACTGCATGAAAACAATTGGCTGGTGTCCATCTTTCCGTTTTTCAGTAGCAGTTAGCCCATATACGTAGCGAGGGTTAGCAAATCTTAAGACCTGTTCGAAACTGAAGGCAGAGATATGGTGGCATTCATCAACAATTATCATCCCGTATTCTCGTACATATTCCTTGATGGTGCCTTTGCGATTTAATGTCTGAAGCAAAGCTAGATCTATCCTGCCAGTCCGCTTCTCCTTGCCACCCCCTATCTCACCGATTTGGCCTGGCTTTAAATTAAGAAAAGAGCAAAGTCTTTCTTTCCACTGGTCCAGGAGTTGGCGGCGATGAACAACAACCAAAACATTGGTTTTTCTCTGAGCGATGAGCCAAGCAGCTACCACTGTTTTACCAAAGGCTGTTGTGGCTGCTAAAACGCCATTGTTGTGCTCTAGGAGGGCATTGGCTGCTTTAGCCTGAAGAGGATACAGTTCGCCGCAGAAGGTGACTTCGATTTCTTTTCCCGGGTTAGTTTCATCCTGCCAGGAAATTTCAGTGCCCATCTGTTCAGCAAACTGCGCCAGCTCCTCTTCACAGCCCCTGGGGATAGCAAGATGTTTCTCGAAGGATTCAGCCAGGCTGATGATTCTAGGTTTATCGTAGGTGGGGAGCCTTAAAGCTTGGGCTCTATAAAACTCTGGATTAGAGAATGCTGCCAGCCTTGCGATTCTATTCAAAACAATTTGTGGTATATTCTCTTTCCCAACATATATCATATTTGCGCGCACGCAGCGCAGTTGTTTAGGTGCCAGTTCTGGTGGTATTTTGGGTACTTCAGTGCGCCATGGTGCATCTTCTTCGTCCTGGTAGAGCAATCCTAGCGAGGTTTGGTTTTTAGTCAGGCTTTTAACTAGCCTGCTTACCTCTTCGAAATTCAGTGTTTGCAGTGTCGAGAGAAAGTGCCACTGATCTAGATACGGCTTCAGGTTTTGATCTAGGAAGAGGGTGTTTCCGTATTTCCTTGCCTCTTTTTGCAAAGGCAGAGCTATCAAGTTGCCAAAACCGCCTTTTGGCATGGTATCTTGATTGGGGAATAAGCGATCGTATGAGCTGAAGCCTATTTGATGTCGCCTTTCCATCGCCCGGGTAAGCAAACCGCTGCCTAATTCTCTAGCCAAAGCTGCAGGCACGGGCTCAGAAAAGAAAATCCACAGGTGTGCTCCTCTACCGGAACGAGAGCGTTCGATGGCTACCGGAATTCCTAAATCTTCGCAGCACTCTCTCACTACTGAAACATCTTCTTCCCAGCCGTCTTTATCGAAATCCATTGCGAGAAGTCTGCAAGTTTCGTCTTGCAAAAGGGGGTAGATCCCTATAATCTTAAAGCCACGGAGGTGCTGCTCGATAGCCTGCGCGTTATAGGGCAAAAAGCTGCGTGCCTTGCAGTCGCTGCATTTAATTTTACGCTTTCTGCCGCACACGCTTTTCCATTCGTTGCTGCAGGCCGGTGAGTAACCTGCCTCCCCATGGCGATTTGTCCAGCGAACGGCGTAAACATCTTCCCGTCCCTGGAAAAGCTTCTGGAAGAGTGATATTTTCTCTTTGTTTGAAGAGAGGGCAGTAACCAGCCCTTCCTCGTGCTCAGGGAACTTGGGAGCCTCAATAGCGAGCTGTTTCCGTAAAGCCTCATTCTCTGCCTTAAGCCTGGCTATTTCCTCATTTGCCTTTTTCAGCTGTTCCCTCAGCAAAACAAGTTCTTGCATCTCTACCTCCAATTCCTCCACCAACGTTCTAATAAAAGTAATTCTCTGCCATCTCCTAGCAGACCTTCTATAAAAACAAAAAACCCTAGCTTTAAAGCTAGGGCTGAAAAAAGGTTCCGGCAGCGACCTACTCTCCCATGCGGTCGCCCGCATAGTACCATCGGCGCTTGAGGGCTTAACTACTGTGTTCGGGATGGGAACAGGTGAACACCTCCGCTATTACCACCGGAAAAATTGTACCTTCAAAAGTGCACAGCTCAGGTCAAGTCCTCGACCGATTAGTACCGGCTGG
>Ga0116181_1004751_pt1 | contig 10104 bp, 11 predicted proteins | sample AD_UKC075_MetaG_FD_89752 | JGI IMG/M metagenome (GOLD analysis project Ga0116181, IMG submission 89752) | Active sludge microbial communities of municipal wastewater-treating anaerobic digesters from USA - AD_UKC075_MetaG | ecosystem: Engineered > Bioreactor > Anaerobic > Digestate | place: USA... | reverse complement strand
TACCTCTTTCGCATACACCCTGTTTGCTGACTCGGAGTAGGGCACACGGCCCGTGTTGAGTGCAGCGAGACGGGTCTGATTGGCCATAGCCTTGAGGCGGTTGGAATGGTCGGCGTACAGTTTCTCGACCGGGGTGCCTGACGACAGATCGTGGGCGTCGTCGAAATATTCGAGCTTCTTGACCGAGGAGGTACGGGGGGTCATTTTTCCGGTCTTCTTGTCCGGGTAGACAACACCGGTTTCCCGGTATATCTTCTTGCCCGTCTTGGGGTCGACCGAACCGCCCTGGGACGCCTTCTGGAGCTTGCGCTCCGGAATCCGGTGGGGGGACTTCTTCTGCGAGATCAGGGTTGAGGCGCCATATTTCTTGGAGCCGTCACCCTTGTCCTGGTACTTCGCCTTGAGCGACTGGATGTTGTTGTCGAGCGCCGACTGCTTGTAGTTCAGGTTGTGCTTCTCGGCGTCGATGACCACCATGGAGTGCTTCACAGCCTGCATGATTTCGTGGTCGTTTGCGCCCCGGATGGTCATATCCGTGATGAGGTTGGAAACGTCGCCCATCAGCTTCTGCTTCTGAGTCGAACCCAACTTTGGCATCCCTGGGTAAGAGGGATACGCGGACTGAGGGTCGAAGCCCTCGAGACCCTTGAGCGGGGACTGTGTCTGGATCTTCTTACTGTTGTTCGGGATAACGACAACGGTGTCACCGTCGAAGTCAGCCCCCGAAAGACGCGCAGCAACCGAGTGGTGGATACCGACAGCGTCGGTCGCCTTACCCAGAAGTCGCTTTGCCTCGCGATGGGTGTTGTTCACCGTGAGTTCGGGGATCTCGAACTTTCCGCCATGGGGATAGCGGATCAGCACGACGCGCTCTCCGTGATCGAACGAGGGTGCATAGATCTCGTTCGGCTTCATCGAGTTCATCGGAAGGATGACCTTCGTCTGCTGACGGGGGAGGCCGGCTGCCTTGAGGTGCACAGCAGCGGCATCCAGGTCCTCAGCGTAGGACTCGAGCAGCTTCTTCTTGATCACGGGGTTGTCGAGCGCCAGAATCTCGTCCAGGCCGTCCTTGCGACCCTTGAACGTCTCATCGAGGCGTTCCTTGACCAGGCTGGGCTTCTGCTTCGAGAGCATCTGCGCCGAGAGGGTCTTCGACCAGTTGTCCCAGTCGCCTTCCTCATTGACGATGTTCATGGCAGAGGTCACCTTCGTGGTTCTGCCGTGCTCGTCTTTTGGCCCGATCTGTCGGACGATGGACCCGAAGGGGTTCTCCTGGTCGACAGGACCCGAGTAACGCTTCGAGTCCTTGGGGTCGTCGCCTTCGGCCTTCAGTCGCTGGAGCGGCTTCAGTGCGTCGAGCTTGTTCCCGGTTGCCGACTTGTTCGTGTTGAACTGGAGATCAACGCCAGGAGGAAGATCGTCCTTGTACATCGCCATACCCTTGAGGTAGTGCGTGTCGTCGACCATCACTCGAACCTGCGCGTAGTTCTTCCCTCCGAGAGATATGTCCTCCTTTCCGGGACGGACGTAGATCACGCCGTCAGCCTTGTCGCCGCCATCCTCCTTGTACGCGACCTTCAACCTCTTCGAGTCCACCGACAGGGGCGGCAGGATGTGGGAGAAGGATCGACCGTTGTCGTCGGAGTAGAGGCCGATGGTCTTGATCTGGTTCAGATCCTTGTACAGATCCCGAGCGTGAACACCCTCGGGGACGAGCACCTTGAGCGTGGTCTTGTTGCCGGCGCTGCCGACCTGGTCGACCTGAAGATGCAGGACCTGATAGCCCTCAGCTTTGAGCATGGCGAGCGCCGTACCCAAGTTGTTGCCGTTCACACCGATGAGGTGCTCATTGAGCTCAGTTCCCTTGCCGACCTGGATGGCGCCCTTGGCGCGAACCTCTTCTCGAAGCATGTTCGAGATGTTGGTCAGACGGTCGTTCTTGTCCTTGGCGCCAGGGGCGAGCAGGGCGCGAACGGAGGACTCGTTGATCCCCATCTTCTCACCGATGGCCACGTTGGAGTAGTTGCGCTCCTTGTAGGCCTGTGCACGAGCGATGTCGGCTGCCTTCTTGGCGTTCCGAGCGATCGTGCGGGTGGCGCGAAGATCCGTGGTGTTGAAGGGCGTGTCCGGGGTATTGAACGCTTCCGCGATCTGAGTCTCGGACAGACCCTGGGCCTTCATCTCGGCGACCATGCCGAGGAACGAACCACTACGCTGCTCCGGGTCCTTGCCGGAACCCCAGGGGTAGCGGCCGGACTTACGGAGGATGCCGTAGTGCTGGAGATACTTCTCTTCAGGGATGATCAAGACAGCTCCTCCTCTCGGATCCGGTTTGCGAGCTTGTCGAACGTGATGATCTTGTCCATGATCAGTGCGATGGTGACTGGGTCTCCCTCGAACTCGAAGACCTCGTCATTCTGGTAGATCCTGAGCTCGATACCCTTGAGGTCGAACGGCTTGAGTCGGTACTCCAAGCAGAAGAAGGCGGCGTACACCTCCAACTGCTTCTCCGATGTCGGGGTCTCACCGGTCTTCAAGTCGCTGATGCGAAGGATCATGTTCCGAAAAGAGATCGCGTCGGCGGTGCCGAATGCGTTGTCGGAGTAGTACAGGATCTGCTCGGGAGTCATACCCCAGCCGATACAGTCGTTGACGTACCGGTTGAGAGTCTTCCCGTTGCGGGGGAGTCGGACACCCTCACGAATGAGGTCATGGGCGAGCTGGTGCAACCGAGTGCCGCGCGCAGCGGCAAGCTGGGTCAGCATCCAACGAGCGAACTTGTCGTCGTCGTAGTTGATCCAGTGGTAGTTGCTTGCGCTCATGCGAGCGTGTTTACCGACGAGCTCGAAATGCTTGTTGAAGTTCATGCAAAACTTCCTCTGCGTTCTCCGGGTAGATGAAGGCGCCGAACGCGAAGGCGTTGGCTTTCTCCACGAACCACCGTTGGTTGGGTTGCTCCTCCTCGTTGGCCGACCTCTTGACTTCGAGGAAGGCCCACTTGGAGCGCCAGAGGACCGTGAGGTCTGGAATCCCTTGCTGAAGGTTGGGGTCGTTCTTCAGGATTATGCATCCTGGGAACATGCGCTCCAACGTCTTTCGCAAGTCAGTCTGAAATTTAGACTCCAGTTTTCTCATTGGTCACTCCTTTCGCAGACATAAATAGAGGAAAAGAGGAAGCTTGTTTCCACTCCTTCTATAACATGCTGCGATTACTAAGCGAGAAATTATCAGTTCACATCGAGGAAGATGAATGTGTACCCTGCCGGGAAGACACGAACGCCTTGCACTAGTGACCTGTGAATCTCTCGCTCGAGTAGCCCGTACTTCGTCGCTGGGGCTGTAAGTGTGTCAAAGACTTCTCCTGTCTCCATGAGTCGAATATCGCTGTGGAAGCCGGCGAACGGACGGTGCTTCTTCTCGAGGTGGTAGTTGATGGCGAACCAGCGAGGTCGCCATGCCAGGTTGTCGACCCGACAGTTGGCTCGATCGCCATCGAGGTGAATAGGCGTGTTGAAGTCCTCTCGAAGAGGTGGGGGTAGAAATGCGCGAACCACGAGTCCGGCGACTGAGCGACGGAACTGCTGGGCGTCCTTCATCATCGCCACGGTGAGCATCCCGTATTGTACGGGCGAGTTGCTGAGGGTCTTACCCGACAGCACGTTCTGGACGTAGCCGTAGTTGCTGACGACGTAATCCGGGAATCCCTCAATGGGGAGCCACTCTTCCTGCATGTTCACTCCTTCCTTTGGGTGTCGTTTTGTCTGCCAAGAATCTGCATGGAAAACTTTCTTACATTCACTACTTATTATCAGTTCTTTACTTTCCCGCGTATATAAGGAGATACTATAATGATAATAAGTGACAAGAATAGAAGAGTTTTGGGCCCAGGTTTTTGGCAAAGTGGCATCAAGGGGCCCCGAAACGTCCAAAATCGTGTCTCGAGGCCCCTAAAACCTGACGATCAGCCCTGCTTTAGGGCCTTCAGCTCCTTTCGAAGCTTCCGAAGCGTCCTAGCTCTTCTGCGAGACAAAACCTTATGCCCAGAAGGAGGGCATAAGGAGTTGAACGCTCAGTCTTTGGTTCCGTGGTGAACGGCGATCTCGCAGGTTGCATCGACAGCCTTTCCGATCAGCCAGAGTCCACCGATGGCAAGTCCAGCCTTCGTCATCCAGTCACGGACGGCAATGATGTCGTCTCGGGAGATGGCGATGGTCTGAACCGCATCGGTGAGATCGGGCGTCTCGTCGGCTTTGGCGAGGCGAACGCGGATTTCACGATTCTTGAACATGGTGTTCCTTTCGTAGGTGGGTTCATTACAGGCCACGTTTTTTATGCGAAAGGGTGGGGGCGTTCCGATTTGCCTGGGGTCTTGGGGCACAATCCAGGACTTCGCTAGCGCGATCGTGTCAGCTCGGAACAACACCGCCATGATACAGGGTGCCCCTCACCCGGGATTCGAACCCGGACTGTGGCGATTTTAAGTCGCCTTCCTCTACCTGTTGGGATAGTGAGGGCGTTTGGTTAGGTCGTCTCCTTGTCGAGCCAACACTCAGCAAGATCGGGAATCGCCGACCACTCCGCTGCGATGTAGGCATCACAGAGGGCCACGACGGCGTCGAGGCCAGGACGTCGTCGCTCCCGTTCCGCACCATAAGCCTCAGGCCAGACGTCACCCGCGATCATCTTACGCAGGCGCTCGACGTCGTAGGCACTGGTGCCGTCGCCCCAGCATCCGACGCACAGCGCCCAACCCGTCGGGGTAGGCGTCAGTCGCACGGGACCGGAAGGAAGACCGTCCACGGTCAGCAGATCACCTACGATGCCGCGCACACTGGTGGCGGTCAGGTTGACCCCCGTCAGATTCGTCGCGAACAACCAAGCATGATCGAGGTTCGCCCCCATCAGCTTAGCTCGAGTCATGTTGGCGCGTTCCAGATAGACCGACCTCAGATTGGACGCGTTCAGGGTCGCGCCGACCAGGTTGACCCGGGTCATTTTGCTCTCAGCCATGTCGCACTGGATCAACTCCGAATCGCGCATGTCGGCCTTGCACATGTCGGAGTAACGCATGTCCGTATTACGCACGATGGCGCCCCTCATGTCCGCCTCGCCCAGATCACACCAGATCATCTTGGAGTTGACGATGCGGATCCCGGTCATGATGGACTTGCTTAGGTTGGCCCCTTCGAAGTTGGCCCCTAAGAGGGTGCACTTGCTGAGGTTGCACCCGACCATGTCGCATTTCCGAAAATCGAAGCCGCCGAAGTTTTGCCCCGCGAAGTTGAGCCCCCGCAGGTTGGGAATCTCCCCAAGTTTGCGAGCTTCGGTAATGATCCGCCGGACCTCGCCGATGTCCGTGATCGGGCTGGGGGTGTTTAGTGGTTCCATAGTTAATCCTCATCTACTAGACATGTGCATCCAACAACGAGGGAATTCTCGTCGTTGGGCATGAACTCCCATTCACCGCCACAGTCCTCATGCAGGCGTCTCCACCAGTAAGGGACTTTCGGCTTAGAACTTGATTCCACTACTTGACTCATTGAAGTTCCTCTTCTCCTTGAGACTCCTCATGATCATGGCGTCAATAGCGGCGTTGGACCTGAGCACATAGTACCACAGGTCCTTGAATGGGGTGTTCATTCGATCGATCCGTCCGTACGCTTGGTGCCAGTTCTTATACGAATAGGTCAGACTCCAGAAGACCATCGCGTCGGTCTCCGTGCAGTTCCACCCTTCGGCTCCGGCCACGTACTGAACCAGATAGATCCACCGCCCACCACTCGGGATGGGTTGGTGCTTGTGCCCGTTCCATTCAGCGACTTCCACTTCTTCTCCGTCGATCAGAGCGTCCCCCAGTGTGCGGAGGATGTCCAGCTCGTAGTTGAAGTTGTAGAAGATGATGAGCTTCTTGTGCTTTCGCATCAGCTCCAGCACAGCATCTCGGCGACTAGTATCGCTGTTGACGATCTTTCGCATGACGGAGAAAAGCTCGGCCACGTCTCGAATGGGGCGGTCGTCAAAGACGTGCCAACGCAGAACCATTGCCTGATGAAGACGCTCCTTGTCATGCTCGACCAACACGTGGTGTGTGTGTCGGACGGTATGACGCTCGTAGGGCATCTCGACGATGATGGACTTCTTCAGGCGGTTGAGCTTACCCTCACCTAGGTATTGCTCGACCTTCGGGAACTTGGAGTAGCGGGCATAGACGACGTGCTCGCGCTTGAATTCCGTACGAGTTCGATAGAAACCGTTAGCAATGAAGACAGGGATGTAGTCAAGCCACGTGTCACCAGGAGTGGCACTAAGAAGTATCCAGGTATTACTCCTGGCAATCTTAAGGAATGACTTGGTCCATGCCCCACTACCCACAAGACGTTGTTCGTCAAATATGAAGAATGCGTCTTGGACATCCTCGAACCTTTCGATGTTGTTCCATGAGTCGACCGTGAGAAGTCCCGCGACAGACATCTCTCGACCGACACCGAAGTGGACGAACTCAGTCTCCCAGTCGAATGAGTCCCGCTTCTTGGCCGTGGTGATGACGTAGACGTCTCTGGGGGCCTGGTGCTCCATGTAGTAGGCGGCTGCGGTAATGCTCTTGCCAATACCCGTTCCGCCTAGCAGGATCTTTCCGGACTTGAGGGAAGCCACTGCGTCCACCTGGTGAGGCTTCAGCATGATCTTGGGGATCGTGACTAGTGGGTTGCCCTTGACCGGGACCTCGAGGCACTCCTTCTTCTTGGAAGGGACGAAGGAGGACAGACCATTCTGTCGCAGGGACTCGATGAAGTCCTCCTCCGTCGCTCCAAGCCACAGATCAGCCATGTGTCCGCCAGCTACCCTAGATGCCCTTGCCGCCGCTGCACTTGTCAATACTGGTTCGGGACTCCACCGTGCTCCTCTCCTCTCATGTGTGCCGAGGTCTGGAGCATGGAGGTACGCCACGGCTCCTGCTGGCCACTGAGCGGCGGCTCAGCCCACAGAAGACCGTCGACCACGCCTCTTGCTGCCAGGCCCAGGAGCTCCATCGCCTTCTCGTCCGAGGGCAGCTCCAGCTGGATGAAGAAGTTGATCGGGGTGAGGTGCGCCCAGCTGCTGATGTCCAGCGGATTGGGGCCACGTGACGGGTCGAGAGCAATCAGGATCAGCTCGTGTGAGACGTCCGGGTACTCCTTGTGCACCTCTTTGCCGCCCTCGATGTTGCGCAGGTGGTAAATGGTGAGCAGGTAGTTCTCCCAGGCGACGGACTGACCGGGCATGGTGAGGAACCAGAGGCCGATCGTGGCCATGTTCTCCACGTTCTGCATGTCCTGCGGCTCGAGGACGACCTCTTCGGCACGGCCCATGGGACCGCTGATGCGTTGTCCGAACTTCATGTCAGTCCTCGATCATGGGCAGGTAGTCGGGGTGGGAGTTCTTGACGTGCTTCTTCACCTTCAGCCAGGCCAAGAGCTTTGTGGCACCGGTGAAGGGTCGATCGCAGCGAGGGCAGTACGCGGTCTTCACGCGACCACCTCGAATGCGTCGTGACCGCCGATGCCCTGGCGGATGAAGTTGTTGAGGAGGATGTCCATCAGCTCGGGCAGGATGCCGTTGACGAAGACGCTTGGCGCGACGTATGCCTTCTCGACCTTGAGCCCTTCGAGCTTCTGGATGGAACTGGGGTGGTTGTTGATGACCTTGTCGAACTCGAAGTCGAGGTGCTTCAGGTTCTCCTTCAGCTCCTTGGCCTCGTCGTAGTAGCTAACCAGGATGATCTTCATGTTGCTCCTTGAGTTGTTGGTTCATCGCTTTGATGAAGTTGGGTGCGTACTCGCGCCAGGCGTAGCGCATGTCCAAGGACGGGCTGAAAAAGATGGACCCCAGACGGGGCCTGTACCCTAGTCGATACAGACCCCGCCTGACGTAGCCCATCATGTAGATCACAGCCCGTTGGGCCGGGTTCACTCGCCCTGCTTCGGCGGGTTCGCCTTCTCCCACTCAGCAACGCGGTCGAGGTCGTCCTCGTCCTGCTGCGGGAACTCGATGTACTCGAGCCCCTTGGGGAGCTTCGGAGAAGAGTTGAAGCCGATAGACATGCCGTCGACCTCTCCTGCCTTCACCGCATCGAGCAGCTCCGACCCCGAGATGGTGTCGATGGCTCCCTCGATGATGATCCCGTCCTCGGTCTCTCGGACCTCGATGATCTTGCCCACGGGCGGACGGTAGTTGTTGCGCTGGCGCTCCTTGATGACCCACTCCTGGAGGGCGTTGTGGGCCTGCCCGAGCCAGTTGTGATGCGGGTCCTCGATGACCCACTCCTGGAGGGCGTTGTGGGCCTGCCCGAGCCAGTTGTGATGCGGGTCCTCGATCTTGACTGCCGAGGCGTAGGTGCAGTCACCCTTCCACCAGTCGTGGTTCTGCACTGGGATACCCTTCTTGCAGTCCCACTCGACCGAGTAGCCGGCGTCCGTACGCTTTCTCGCCCAGCGGGGGCCATGCCGACGTCCTCGGGTGGCGTGCTGGAGGGTGAACACGACGGTGTAGATGTCGTCCTCGTAGATGTCCAGCTTCTCGTACTCGTAGTACCGGTGACCCCACATGACGTCCAGCGGGTTGAGGTCGATGCAGCCGTCCCGGAGGCACATCCAGCTGCGGTACTTCTTGTTGCGGAACGGCCACCACCACGGGTTGCGCCACTTGTCACAGTCGTGATGGCGGTCGTACCCCATGTCGTCGTCGAACCACAGGTTCCACCACAGACGGCCGCTGTGCGTGCGGAGGCTGATGTCCCGCTTGTGCCCGCGGCCGATCTTGTTGAAGATCTGCCCCATGTGTGGCGTGTTCATGCTGAAGAAGATCGCCATCCAGTAGAGGTAGACGTCGAAGTGGAACGGAGTCTCCGATCCCTTGTCGCCCAGGTGAAGGCGGAAGCCCACACCCACCAACTCTGTTTCGCGACGGCCGTACGCCACCTCCAGGTGGTAGTCGACTCCCTGGCGCGTGTAGTCCGGGTCGTTGACCGTGAGCCAGCCTCGCCAGAGGCCCTTCTCCTTGATGCTGTGCTTGCGCACCGAGCGAACGTTGATCGCCGAGTACGCGACGATGAACGCGATGATCCCCAAGGGGATGTACCACAGATGGAAGTTCATACCTACTCCTTCTTGATGTTCTGGACCAGAGCCGCCGGGATACCGGGGATGGGGACGAAGAACACAGCCTTGATCTCTCCGCCGATGACGATGTGGGGCCACTGACGATCCGGAGCCTTGGCGTCCCACTTCACGTTGTTGACGTAGAAATGAGCATGCCAATACTCTGGGGTCGGGTTGTACTCACTGCTCACGAAGAACTCGATCTCGGCGGTCATCTCGCCGGTCTCGTCGTTCACCTGGTAGTCAACGACTCGGCCCACAGGTGGACCATCCCAGTCCGCACCGATGTAGGCATAGACATCGTCACCGAAGGCAAGGCAGTCCTTTGTGATGATGTACTTCAGCTCAGTCTCACGACCCTGGTATCCCAGGGACCAGCGCGACATCACTTCACCTTGGACGCAAGCAGAACTGTTTGTGCATTCAGAACCTGTGCCTGAGCTGCGAGCAACTCGGGCATGATGAACTTGCCGTCGGAGTACTGGGCCTCGAACACGTTGGCCGGTCCTCCAGGCTTGTTCTCGACGACCCGCTTGATGGCCTCGATCTGCACGTTGATCCGTGAGTTGAGGACGCGGAGCTCCTGCATGAGGAGCGCACTGCTAGCCACGGGGGCTCCAGGGCGTACCGTTATGATGGACACGCGGCCCCATGTAGTCGGTCCTCGTACCCATGCGCTGGGCGTAGGTGACTCGAGCCGGCTCCGTCTCCTTGAAGCTGCCGCGCTTCTTGAGCGGGGTGAGGGTGGCCATGGCCTCCTCGTAGTCCTGCCCGAAGTGGGTCAGCTTGAAGTTGACACCGTTGATGCACACGATGTCGCCGAACTCGATGTCGTGGACCTGGCTGTCCCCGATGTACTGCTTCTGCGGGCCGGAGCAGTCGTCTTCCGCGATCGACTTCTTGTCATCGCTCTTGGCGTCCCGGTCCTCGGGGAGGTGTTTCCAGGTGGTGAGGTACGAGAACGGCG
>Ga0116181_1004749_pt1 | contig 10107 bp, 8 predicted proteins | sample AD_UKC075_MetaG_FD_89752 | JGI IMG/M metagenome (GOLD analysis project Ga0116181, IMG submission 89752) | Active sludge microbial communities of municipal wastewater-treating anaerobic digesters from USA - AD_UKC075_MetaG | ecosystem: Engineered > Bioreactor > Anaerobic > Digestate | place: USA... | reverse complement strand
CTGGCCGGGCCGATGTACGGGCACCTGGGCCGTGACCCCTGGCCGGCCCGCGAACTGATCGCCCCGCGCCCGCACCTGCGCAGCTAGATCGAGCGGATGGCAAATCCGCCGGCAAATGTTTCCAGTGCAGCACTGCTGCCCGATGACCAGATTGCCGACACCCTGCTGCCGATCATCCACTGTGTCTTTGCCGAGTTCGTGCCGATGCTCGAAGGCATCAACGCACAGGTCAGGGCCAGGCTGGCGGACTGGCCGGCGGGCAAGACCCTGCCACGCAGCCTGGTGGACGTGGAGGTTCCCATGGGCCAGGGGCTTTTCCGCCGGGCCGCGATTCCCTACACCCTGTGGATGGCGCAGCGAACGCTGGATGTCTTCCGCAGCATGAATCCGCTGGAGCAGGCACAGGTGCGCGCCTGGCTGGCGTCGGTCGGGGGCGAGCGCCTGTTGGCACTGGACATTCCCCGGCTGCGCCTGCAAGGCGTGCGTGTGGCGGCAGAACTGAAAAGCGCGTCATGAAAGCCGAATAAAGCCAGATCATGAAAGTTCTCAGCCCGACAGATTCCGCCTTCCTGTGGATGGAAACCCGCAACCAGCCCATGCATGTCGCGGGCCTCAACATCTACAGTCCGCCGCCAGGGGCGGGGCCCCATTTCGTCAGCCAGTTGCTGGCCGGCTGGGGTCGGCATCTTTCGGCGCTGCCGCCCTTCAACCAGCGCCCGGTCTTGCGCAGGGGCCTCTGGTACTGGGAGGACGACACGGAGTTTGAGCTGGACTATCACCTGCGCCACCTGGCCCTGCCGCATCCTGGACGCATTCGGGAATTGCTGGCCATGATTTCGCGCTTGCATGGCAACCTGCTGGACCGCAACCGCCCGCTGTGGGAGGCCTACGTCATTGAAGGGCTGCCGCAGGGCCGGTTCGCGACCTACACCAAGATCCATCACGCCCTCGTGGACGGCGTGACGGGGGCCAGGATCATGGCCGAGTCGCTGGCGCGAGCGGCCGATGAAGACAAGCCGCCGGTGTGGGCGCAAGTCTATTCCCGCCACCCCACCGTTCGGCGCGAGGCTCCGGCGAAGGGCTTGATCGAGCAGCTTGCCAGTGCCGCCCGCGCGGGGCGCGACATCCTGCCTGGCGTGGCCGGCGGGCTTTGGGATATCGTGCGCGCCGCAGATCCGGACAGCGCATCGGCCCTGCCCTTTCATGCGCCACCCACACCGTTCAATGTCGAGATCTCGGGCTCCCGGCGATTTGCGGCCCAGTCCTATTCGCTGGCGCGCCTGAAGCGCATCGGCGAGGCGGCCGGGGCCACGGTCAATGACGTCACGCTGGCGATTTGCGCGGGTGCCTTGCGCAGGTACCTGGAAGTGCAGAAGGCGCTGCCCCGAAAGCCGCTGATTGCCATGGTGCCGGTCTCGCTGCACGGCGAGACCGACGCCGGCGGAAACCAGGTGTCCCTGCTGCTGGCCAATCTGGCGACGAACCTGCGCGATCCGCTCAAGCGGTTGCAACGCATCGTGCAGTCCACCACCCAGGCCAAGGAGCGCCTGAAGGCGATGCCGCGGCTGCAGAAGATGGCGCACGGCATCACCTCGATCTCGCCCATGGGCGCAGGGATGGTGATGGGCACTTCGAAACAGCGCCCGGGTTTCAATGTTGTGATCTCCAATGTGCCGGGACCGAAACACACCCTGTACCTCAATGGGGCGCGGCTGGACGAGGTCTATCCGGTCTCCATTGCGACGCACTATCTTGCACTGAACATCACGATCAGCGGCTACGGCGACAACCTGGGCTTTGGCTACATTGCCTGCCGGCGATCGGTGCCGGCGTTGCAGCGCATGCTGGACTACACCGATGAGTCGATTCTTGAACTGGAGCGGGCTCTGGCGGACAAGCTGACACCGGCCACGCCAGCGCCTGTCAAAAGAGCCACGCGCAAGCGCGTGATGGCCAGCCGAGCCAGGCCATAAATGTGCATTTCAGAGCCGTTCTGAAGTCATTTTTCAACGCCAGGCGTTAGACACAGACCCCTAAAACCGGCGACCGCGAAGAGCGTGACCGGACGTATGCTTCAAAGGCATCGGTCCTTTGCCGTGCCCAAGCGTTCGGATGAACGCCAACGTCCTCCCATCTTGCCGATCCTGCATTTCTTCAAACACGACACCTGGCTCCGCGCAACAGCGTGATGGCCGATGCACTGGAACCTGACCATGACCGATTCTTACCTCGACTTTGCCAACTCCCCCGTGGGCGCCCGTCTGGCCGACGCCCTCGGCCTGCCCAAGCCCCTGAAGCTGGAGCGCTACAAGCCGGGTCAGCCCGTGATCAAGGGTTCGGTCCTGCTCGGTGGAGCCGGCGACCCGCAGATGCTGGGCGTGCTGGCGCCGATGTTCAAGGCCATGGGCGCACAGACCGTGGCCCATGCCCAGCTGCCGCAATGGATGCCGCTGGCCAACAAGGCGGGCCTGATGACCGGGCGCTGGGGTGTCGATGGCAAGCCCGGCGAGAAGGTCAAGGCGCTGGTGTTCGATGCAACAGGGATGAACGACAGCACCCAATCCGACGCGCTCTACACCTTCTTCCATGATGCGGCGCGCTCGGTGCTGCCCTGCGGTCGCGTCGTCGTCATCGGCCGCCCGCCGGAGGCCTGCGCGAACCCGCGCAAGGCCACGGTGCAGCGGGCGCTGGAAGGGCTGACCCGTTCGCTGGCGAAGGAACTCAAGAAGGCGATCGGCGTGCAGCTGGTCTACGTGGCCGAAGGCGCCGAGGATCAGGTCGAGTCGACGCTGCGGTTCCTGCTGTCGCCGCGCTCGGCCTATGTGTCGGCGCAGGTGATCCGCGTCGGGGCGCCCGTGGGTGATGGCGCCGCGCCGACCGACTGGGCCCAGCCTTTGGCGGGCAAGAAGGTGCTGGTGACCGGCGCATCGCGCGGCATCGGGGCCTCGATTGCCGAAGTCATGGCCCGTGAAGGCGCCACCGTGATCTGCCTGGACGTGCCGCAGGCGCAGGCGGGTCTGGATGAGGTCGCCGCGAAAGTGAAAGGCAGGGCGCTGGCGCTGGACATCGGGGCCGCCGAGGCGCCCCAGGCGCTGGTCGATGCGGCCCTGGCCGATGGCGGCTGGGACGTGGTGGTGCACAACGCCGGCATCACGCGCGACAAGACCATTGCCAACATGAAAGAACATTTCTGGCAGATGGTGGTCAACGTCAACCTCTCCACTCAGGAGCGCATCAACGACGCACTGGTGGCGTCCGGCGCCTTGAAGGCGGGTGGGCGCATCGTCTGCGTGTCGTCGATATCCGGCATTGCGGGCAACATGGGGCAGACCAACTACGCCTTTTCAAAGGCCGGAGTGGTGGGCATGGTGCAGAGTCATGCGCCGGTGTATGCGGCGAAGGGCATCACCATCAATGCCGTGGCGCCAGGTTTCATCGAGACGCAGATGACCGCCGCGGTGCCTTTCGCCATTCGCGAAGCCGGGCGCCGCATGAACTCGATGAGCCAGGGGGGATTGCCGGTGGACGTGGCCGAAGCCATTGGCTGGTTTGCATCGCCCGCATCCGCTGGCATCACGGGCAACGTGGTGCGCGTCTGCGGCCAAAGCATCATGGGGGCGTGATGGCCACAAGAAAGAAAACCGCGATGACCACTATCGAGATTTCCACGCCCAGGCACGCCGCGCAGATGTACGCCGGCGCGCTGCTGTCCAGCCGCAAGCGCCCCGGCGTGGTGAGGGCGCTCAAGCCGGTGACCTACGTGCGTCCTGCCGTGACGCTCGACGCCGCGCAGGTGGCCGCCTACGCCAAGGTGTGCGGCTTCAAGCCAGAAGCCGGCGTGCCGGTGCTGTACCCGCAGATGCTGACTTTCCCGCTGGCCATGGAGTTCTTTGCCTCCGAACATTGCCCTTGGCCCGCCATGGGCACGGTGCACCTGGCCAATCGCATCCACCAGCACCGCCAGCTCAGCGTGGGCGACCTGCTGCGCGTCGAAATGCGCACCGGCGAATTGCTGGCCCATGAGAAGGGCCAGGTGTTCACGCTGGAGTTCGCCATTTCTCGCGAGGGTGAGCGGGTGTGGGATGGCACCATGACGGCGCTGCGCATCGGCGTGAAGAACCCGGTGGGCAAGCCCTACGTCAGCGCCCTGAGCAGCGATGCGAACTTGTCGTGCCAGGCCGGCTTCACGGCGCCGGCCGACATCGGCCGCCGCTACGGTCTGGTGTCCGGCGACATGAATCCCATCCACCTGAGCGCGCCGTCGGCGAAGCTGTTCGGCTTCCGCCAGGCCATTGCCCACGGCCTGTGGACCAAGGCCCGCGCACTGGCAGCCATGTTGCCGCGCCAGCCGATCGGGCAGGCCGAGGTGACGGTGGAATTCAAGACTCCGCTGTACCTGCCCGGTCGGGCCTCTCTGTGGGCCACGCGCCAGGTGAAGGGCACCTTTCCCCATAACGCGATCTTCGAAGTCCGCAATGCCAAGGGCGACAAACCGCACCTGCGCGCGCAGCTCGGCTACGCCTTCGCAGCCTGAAAACCCATCCATCGCGAAAGAACACCATGACTACATCCAAAGCACAGAACCCCGCCACCGTTCGCCGCGTGGCCATCCTCGGAGGCAACCGAATTCCGTTTGCCCGCTCCAACACCGTGTATGCCACCGCCTCCAACCAGGAGATGCTGACGGCCACGATCCAGGGGCTTGTGGACCGTTTCAATCTGCACGGCGAACGCCTGGGCGACGTGGTGGGCGGCGCCGTGATGAAGCACGCCCGCGACTTCAACCTGGTGCGCGAATCGGTCCTCTCGACCACGCTGTCGCGCGACACGCCGGCGTTCGACATTCAGCAGGCCTGCGGCACCGGCCTGGAAGCCGCCATGCTGGTGGCCAACAAGATCGCGCTGGGCCACATCGAGTGTGGCATTGCCGGCGGCGTGGACACCACGTCGGATGCGCCGGTCGGGCTGAACGAGAAGCTGCGCAAGATCCTGCTGGAGGCCAGCCGTGCCAAGACCACCGTCCAGCGCCTGAGCGCACTGGCCAAGGTGCGCCCCGCCATGCTGGTCCAGCCGGCCCTGCCACGAAACGGCGAGCCACGCACCGGCCTGTCAATGGGCGAGCATGCCGAACAGATGGCCGCCGAATGGGACATCAGCCGCGAGGACCAGGACGAACTGGCGCTCAAGAGCCACCAGAACCTGGCGCGCGCCTATGAAGCCGGGTTCTTCAACGACCTGATGACGCCGTTCAAGGGCGTGGCCCGGGACAACAACCTGCGCGCCGACCTCAGCATCGAGAAGCTGCGCAGCCTCAAGCCCTGCTTCGACAAGAAGGTGCGCCCTGAGCAGGGCACCCTGACCCCCGGCAACTCCACGCCGCTGACCGACGGTGCATCGGCCGTGCTGCTGGCCAGTGAAGAGTGGGCCGCCGCGCGCGGCCTGCCAGTGCTGGCTTACCTGAGCTTCAGCGAAGTGGCGGCGGTGGACTTCTTCGAGCAGAAAGAGGGCCTGCTGATGGCGCCGGCCTATGCTGTGCCGCGCATGCTGGCGCGCGCCGGCCTGAAGCTGCAGGACTTCGACTACTACGAAATTCATGAAGCGTTCGCCGCACAGGTGCTGTGCACGCTCAAGGCATGGGAAGACAAGGCGTTCTGCAAGGAAAAGCTGGGTCTGGACAAGCCCCTGGGCAAGATCAACCGCAGCAAGCTCAACGTCAACGGCAGTTCGCTGGCAGCCGGTCACCCGTTCGCCGCCACCGGCGGGCGCATCGTGGCCACGCTGGCCAAGATGCTGGAGCAAAAAGGCACCGGCCGCGGCCTCATCTCCATCTGCGCCGCAGGTGGGCAGGGCGTAGTGGCCATTGTCGAGCGCTGATCCTCACGTCACTGGAGACCATTACCATGACCCAATACAAAGCCCCTCTGCGCGACATGCGCTTTCTGATGAACGAAGTGCTGGACTACCCCGCACACTACGCCAGCCTGCCCAATGGCAAGGACGCCGACCCGGAGATGGTCGATGCCATTCTGGACGGTGCCGCCCAGCTGTGCGAAGACGTGCTGGCCCCCCTGAACCACTCCGGTGACATCGAGGGCTGCCACTTTGACAACGGCGCGGTCACCACGCCCAAGGGCTTCAAGGAGGCCTACCGGCAGTTCGTCGAGGGCGGCTGGCAAGGGCTGTCTTTCCCCACCGAGTTCGGTGGCCAGGGCCTGCCCATGTCGCTGAACCTGTTCAAGTCGGAAATGATGGGCACGGCCAACTGGTCGTTCGCCATGTACCCGGGCCTGAGCGTGGGCTGCATCAACACCCTCATGCAGTACGGCTCGAAGAAACAGAAGGCGCAGTACATCCCCAAGCTCGTTTCCGGCGAATGGGCGGGCACCATGTGCCTGACCGAACCCCAGTGCGGCACCGACCTGGCGCAGGTCAAGACCCGGGCCGTGCCCCAGAAGGGCGGCAGCTACAAGATCACTGGCACCAAGATCTTCATCTCCGCCGGCGAGCACGATCTGACCGAGAACATCGTTCATATCGTGCTGGCGCGCCTGCCGGACGCACCCGAAGGCACGCGGGGCATCTCTCTGTTCGTCGTGCCCAAGTTCAAGGTCAAGGCCGACGGGACGCTGGGCGAGCGCAACGCGGTGAATTGCGGCTCCATCGAACACAAGATGGGCATCCGCGCCTCAAGCACCGCCGTGCTGAACTTCGACGAAGCCGAAGGCTTCATGGTGTTCGAGCCCAACCGCGGCCTGGAAGCCATGTTCACCTTCATGAACACCGCCCGCCTGGGCACGGCCGTGCAAGGGGTTTGCCATGCCGAGGCCGCCTTCCAGGGCGCGCTGCCTTACGCCAAGGACCGCCGCTCCATGAGGGCACTCTCCGGCAAGAAAGACCCCGAAAGCAAGGCCGACGCGCTGATCTGGCACCCCGATGTGCGTCGTATGCTGCTGACGCAAAAGGCCATCGCGGAAGGCGGTCGCGCCATGATCTACGACGCGCTGAAGATCGGCGATCACATGTTCAACGCATCGGCCGCCGGTGATGCGGAGGGCTACAAGGCCTTTGACAGCAAGCTCGGCTTCTACACCCCCATCCTCAAGGGCTTCCTGACCGAAATGGGCCTGGAGGCGGCCAACCTGGGCGTGCAGGTGTTCGGCGGCCATGGCTACATCAAGGAGCACGGCATGGAGCAGATCGTTCGTGATGCGCGCATCTCCACGCTCTATGAAGGGACCACCGGTATCCAGGCGCTGGACCTGCTGGGCCGCAAGGTGCTGATGGGCTCCAAGGGCAAGTGTGTGCGTGATTTCACGCTGGAAATGGTCAGGTTCGCTCGTCCCCACCTGCTCAGGCGCACCCCTTTGGGTGCAATGGCGCGCAACCTGGCCGCCCGTGCAGCGGAATGGAACCTGCTGACCACCGCCATCATGTTGCGCGCTCCCAAGGACCGCGAAGTGGTGGGCGCCGCGAGTGTGGACTACCTGATGTACTCCGGCTTCGTGATGATGGGCTACTACTGGGCGGGGCAGGCCGCCAAGGCCGAAGAACTACTGGCCAGCGGGCAGGGCAAAGAGTCCGAAGACTTCTACCGCTCCAAGGTCCAGACGGCGGAGTTCTACTTCGAGCGCCTGATGCCCCGTGCCAATGCCCACCGTACCGGTGCGCTGGCCCCCACCCGCTCGGTCATGCAACTGGATAACGAGCACTTCGCCTTCGCGTGAACGGTTGTCATGAGGGGATAGCTGGCATTGCGGGAGATGCCGGCGCCCAGCTTTCCGACCTCATGTTTTCACCTGTCGCCGGATCAGGTAGTCGGTGATGATGCCCTTGCGATAGTCCTTGGCCTGGGGCGGGCTGGTGGGCCTGCTCAAGGCCTGATAGCTTCCGACAATGGCCAGGTAGAACAGGACGGCGAGTTCTTCCGCGGTCTTCGGGTCATCCGTCAGTCGCAGGAATTTGTCTTCGAAAAGGGCCATGCGGGCCGCATCGACTTCGACCAGCATCTTCGCGACGACCGGGTCGCGCCGGCCCAGGCCGCGCAGTGCCAGCTCGAAACGCATGTTTTCAAGATCGGCCCCGGCATGGGCCAGCGCCGCCTCCAGCAGATGCTCCAGATCCGCCTTGGGGTCATCTGTCGCATCGAGTTGAAGTGCGCGATCCAGTTCGACTTCGCGCTTGCGCCATCGCTCAATGAGTGAGCTGACAAGGTCGGCGTGGTCGTTGAAGTGCCAGTAGAAACTACCACGCGTCACGCCCAGGGTCTGTGCGATCACGAGGACCCGCACGTTGTCAAAGCCACCGTCCACGACCGCCTGAAATGCCGCGTCCAGCCAGTCATCTCGAGTGAGTCGAGGCGCCTCCGAGCGCTTTCTTTTCCTGTTTTCAGGATTCATTGGTCTCGTACATCAAAGAATGTCCCCATGCTTTTTTTGCGAACGGACTGTGGTTTTCCTGCCGGGGTTTCGGCGGAACAAGACGCCGAAAGCCGAAAGCCAGGGCACCCGGCGGGTGGCATACACATGTGTCTTGAAAAATGGTACAGTGAGCATTTAGATACACAAGTGTACGGTGTTCGCTGTCCTTGGCGCCAAACCCCAAAACGGAGACATGTCATGACCAAGCTTGCAGTGCACGCCGGACAGAACATCGTGCTCCTGCGACGGGTCAAAGCGCGGCAGACGCGAGGAGTCTGATGTCGATCAGGACTTTGTTGATGCCGGTCATCAGCCAGCATCTTCTCGCCAGGGAGCGCCTGCTCAAACTGCGCGCCAGGGCGGAACGAGAACGGCTCGCCGGGGCCCGGCCGCATCAGGTTCACTACTTTCACCAGGTCGACGATCCCTATAGCGCCCTGGTCGCAGGCATCCTGCCCCAACTCATCGCTCGCTACGACATTGATGTTGTCCCGCATGTGGTCGGTCCACCGCCAGACAGCGCGGCGCCCGAGCGTGAAAAATTGATTGCCTACAGCCGCAAGGACGCGAGATTGCTGGCGAGGCATTGGAACCTTGTGTTTGACGATCTGATGGGGCAACCCCAGGATCAGTCCGTGGAAGCCGCAACCCGCCTGCTGGTGGCCGCCGTTCAGGACGGGACTTTCATTGAAGCGGCGGGCGAGATCTCCACCTGCCTCTGGAGTGATCCTCCGAGCCTGTTTTTCATGCGGCGGTCCGGCGGGCCATTGCGCGCGGTTGACCCATCGGCCGTCTCATCCCATGTCGCCGCCTCCAACGCACTGCGGCAGCAACTGGGGCACTACCTGGGCGCGACCTTCTTCTATGCGGGCGAGTGGTATTGGGGCATCGACCGGCTGCACCATCTGGAGCGGCGCCTGCAGGACCTCGGCGCCCAGCGCCTCGGCGTTCAGGACCTGATGTTTCCGCCCGACGCCGATCTGAGCGGGCCGGTGAGCCTTGCCAGCCCGCTGCCCATCGATTTCTTCTTCTCCTTTCGCAGTCCCTACTCGGCGATCGTGGCGCCGCGCGTGTTTGAACTGGGACGGCGCACCGGAGCGCCGGTGCGGCTGCGCTTCGTCCTGCCGATGGTCATGCGCGGTTTGCCCGTGCCGCGCGAGAAACGAACCTACATCAGCCTTGACGCCGCGCGCGAGGCCCATGCAAGGGGAACTCCCTTCGGGCGGCTGAACGACCCGGTCGGACGTCCGACGGAACGCGGCCTGTCGCTGATTCCCATTGCCGAGCAGATGGGGTGCGCTGAAGCCTATGTGCTGTCCTTCATGCATGGGGTCCGGGCCGAGGGCATTGACGCCGGCAGCGACCGGGGCTTGCGCAGGATCGTCGAGCGGGCGGGCCTGTCCTGGGATGCGGCGCAAACGGCCCTGAAGGAAGATGCCTGGCGCGCGACGGCGGAGGCCAACCGGGAAGAAATGTTCGATCTGGGTTTGTGGGGTGTCCCCTCGTTGCGGGTCGGGGACACTGCGGTCTGGGGTCAGGATCGCCTATGGGCCGTGCAGGATGCGCTGCTCAAGCAGGACCCGGGCTGCGGGGCGACCCTCGCGCTCCAGACCCCGATACGCTACCCATTCAAGGAGAAACCATGAACGCACTATTGAAAGCCGCCTGCCTTGCCGTCTATGGCCTCGCG
>Ga0116181_1004744_pt1 | contig 10111 bp, 10 predicted proteins | sample AD_UKC075_MetaG_FD_89752 | JGI IMG/M metagenome (GOLD analysis project Ga0116181, IMG submission 89752) | Active sludge microbial communities of municipal wastewater-treating anaerobic digesters from USA - AD_UKC075_MetaG | ecosystem: Engineered > Bioreactor > Anaerobic > Digestate | place: USA... | reverse complement strand
GATGCTACCATTATTTGAGCAGTCAAAGCTGGATTGTTTATACGCATCATAAATTGCAGCAGTTGATTGTGAGTGGAGCCAGAACCACCTTTGCGTTCCATTTGTACACCATGCCCCATATCAATTAACTGGGTCACATCATCGACTTGTTGCACATGAGTTTCATCCTTAACAAAATACGGGTCACGTTTAATGGCCTTTTCAACTTCGGTAAAATCAGCTCCCGGCTCCAGCTGAACATATACCATACGCCGGTGGATTCCAGTTCCTAATGGGATGGTCACGGAAAGGGCATTTTCAACACCTGGAATTGATTTAACTGCCACTGAATGTCCCATGCTCATCCCGGGTCCAAAATTGGTATACGTTAATCCACGAGGAGCCATGAATTGAAACATACAGCGAACAATTGAATCAGTTCCCGGATCCCATCCGGCTGAAACCACTGCCACCGCACGGTTAGCTCGCGCTATCTTATCGAGTTCAATGCGCAAATCAGCTAATTCATGGTGAATGTCATAACAGTCTACGGTATTAATACCTTCAGCCAGTAACTTTCTAGCATAATCGGGCATGATACGAGAAGGTGTACACAGTAAGGCAACTTGAACCTCAGACAAGTCCGAAATGGAACCCATCAATGAAATACCCTGGGGTTGCCCTAAGGAATTGAGTGTGATTGGATCAACCACCCCAACTAGCTCCATATCTTCCGCCATTTGAACCGCTTCTACGGCAAATCGGCCAATATTGCCAAAACCTACAATTGCTACTCTAATTTTGTTATTCATATGTCCTCCTATTAGGATTTATTTACAACATATAGGGTAAACAAGGTTTAAGCCCAAATCAAGACTGCACAAAGAGAAAGTACTGTATACATTTATTATTCAACTTCGTCACAACACTTCCTTAGGCTAGGTGAACCAAAAGGGGAGTTGTGAAAGAGGTCAAGGGGCCGCCTTTAAATAACCTGGTTTCTGGGTGAACCCTTGAGATATCCTTGAATATTGGTGACTATTTCCTGAACCAGCCTTTGGCGAGATTCTTTACTGGACCAGGCGATATGTGGTGTTATAAGAAGTTTATCAGGATTTTTTATTTTTAATAATGGATTATGGGCTTCAATAGGTTCTCTATCTAAAACGTCCAGAGCTGCTCCAGCAATCAGATCTTGGTCCAAAGCTTTTGCTAAATCAAATTCGTTTACAATTCCTCCCCGACCAAGATTCAATAATATAGCATTAGGGCGCATTAATTTAAAGCTATCATAGGTCAATAGGTTATAGGTTTGAGAATTTAAGGGAGCATGTATGGAGATGATATCCGATTGCTGTAACAATTCTGACAAACCAACCTTATCGTAGTCGGCATTGTAATTTTGCCCGCTGGTAGAGTAGTAAATAACCTTACAGCCAAACGCCTTAGCAACTTTAGCTACTCCTTTGCCAATAGTTCCCAATCCTATTATTCCCCAGGTCTTCCCATTTAGTTCCCAAAAGGGTCTTTGCAAATTGGTAAATACTTGACTCTTGCTATACAGGCCGGTTTTTACATAACTATCATAATACGAAAGCCCTTCCAGCAGATAAAATAAAAGGGCAAAGGTGTGTTGAACAACGCTGGGAGTGGAATAACCAGCCACATTGCATACCATTATTTTTTCCCGACGTGCATATTTTAAATCTACATTATTGGTTCCAGTAGCTGCCACACATATTAATCGGACTGAAGGGGCATAGGGCAAGTTAGAAGAATCAAGTATTACTTTGTTAGTGATTACAATTTCGCATCCTTGTATTCGTTCAATGACCCCGTCTTTTGGGGTGAAGGGATAGATTTTCACTTTTCCAAGCTGGTCTAATCCAGAAAGATCGACATCTTCACCTAGGGTTTCCGCATCGAGAATGCAAATGTTCAAGTAAAATCCCCCTTCCTATCTACATATCTAGCTGAGAATCAATAGAAACAGGCTATCGTACTATCGTACCCCGTGTTCACCATATATTTCAAAAAGCATTTTATCCCATTATAGCCTATTAGGATTTTCATACCTAGCAATTGAACTATTCTAATATGCTTCTAATGTTTCAAGATCTGTATTCATGTATTAATTGCTGGTCTAGACTATAGGCTTACCTTTGACTACAATTTTACGCTGTTTCCTAACATTTCCCTAACTTGTTAACCTTTTTTCTATTGCAACTGATTATGGTGCTTATAAAGAGCATATTGTATAATGTATACAACAAGAGGTCGGAAAGAGATTTTATTAGATAAGGTTCGGTGAAATACATCCTTAATTTCTGTCGGTACGAAAGAACGGGGTTGGTCTTTAAGCGAATACGAATGTTGATGTCGGTGTCTGGGATGAGATAAAAAGGGGGTGGGTTTATGACTAGTAGCGCTTCCATGACTTGGTATCAAAAGCAGCTTTATAACGAAACGCAAAAAGTGATTGCCAGTACCCGCTGTAAAATCTGCCGGAAACCTATTGGCGAAAATGATTATTTGTCATTTGAAGAACGGTATTTTCATGCTCATTGCCTCAAGCGACCGACTCTAGAACAATACAGCACTGTTAAACGCCGCTAAACATAAAAACCATTTTGTGTTAATCGTTCTAAACACTGAACAAAACCTCTCCCTTTATGGGAGAGGTTTTCTCATTGTGCGCCCGGCATGGGCGCAGTCTAATGGGTGAAAGTCCCTAGTGCGGGTTGATAGTGCCAAGCACATAGCCAAGGGCAAGGGTGTCCATCGCGAGGTGGAATATGAAGGAAGCCGGAGGCAAACTTCTGGTCTGACGAACAGAAATCACATAGAAGGCATCGCAAGCTGGGTAAGGCTGCAAGACAAGCTGAAGCCCAAAACTATCCGGAAGCTTGCGGTGTAGATGTGGCAGATAGATGGAAGGAAAGACTGCGCTCTTACCCGGGGAGGTCTCACGGACGGGTGGAAACAGAGTAAGAAGCCCGGTTGAAACAAGATTTATCGTGAGAAGTCAGCAGAGGCCATAGTACCGGAGTTTTCTAGAGACAAAGGGAAGGGCCGAACCAGAGGAGGTGCGGGTCAATGAAAGTCACTGGAAGTGGCGAATCAAAACACAGACAACTTCTTAAAGAAGGCTATCTGCAAAAGGTATCTGCGGAACAGAGAGAGTATGCGCAAAGCGTGCGAGCCACCAAAGATGACTGAAACCGACAGCACCGACACAAGTCAGCAGAGGGAAGGATTGCTAGAGCAAATCTTGAGCAGAGACAATCTGAACCGCGCCTACAAACAGGTAAAGAGAAACAAAGGAGCGGGTGGAATCGACGGAATGCAGGTAGATGAACTTCTACCCTACCTGAGAGAACACAAGGATGAACTCATACAATCCCTCCGGGATGGTAAATACCGTCCCCAGCCCGTACGCCGGGTAGAAATACCCAAAGAAAACGGGAAGACCAGAAAACTAGGAATACCCACCGTAGTAGACAGACTAATCCAACAAGCCATCTGCCAAGTCCTGAGTCCCATCTTCGAGAAGCAGTTTTCAGACAACAGCTTTGGATTCCGGCCGAAAAGAAGTGCCCATGATGCACTCAAAGGATGCCAGACCAAAATCACCGAAGGCTACAGATGGGTAGTGGATATTGATTTGGAAAGGTACTTTGACACGGTAAACCAGAGCAAGCTCATCCAGCTACTGTCGGAAACGATAAAAGACGGGCGAGTCATCTCCCTTATCCACAAATTCCTGCGAGCAGGAGTCATGGTAGGGGGAATGTTTGAAGACAGCCCCGAGGGAGTACCGCAAGGCGGCCCACTGAGTCCCCTGCTAGGAAACATCATGCTGAATGAATGCGACCATGAGTTGGAGAGACGTGGACACCGCTTCGTACGCTATGCGGATGACCTGATGATATTCTGCAAGAGCAGAAAAGCAGCCACACGCACGCTAAACCACATACTCCCTTACATCGAAGGAAAATTATTTCTCAAGGTGAACCGGGAGAAGACCCAGATAGCGTACGTTAATGAGGTTAAATACCTAGGGTACGGGTTCTACATCCATAAGGGAGAAGGAAGGCTCAGGATACATCCCAAGAGCGTTCAGAAGTTCAAGGATAAAATCCGGGAAGTTACAGGACGCAGCAACGGGATGGGAACCTTGGCAAGGAAGACCCGACTAAACCAAACAATCCGGGGATGGATAAACTACTTCAAACTGGCAGATGCCAAGAAGTTGCTCCAGAGACTGGACGAATGGATTAGAAGCCGCATACGGATGGTGATATGGAAGCGATGGAAGAAAGTCCGTACACGCTTTGAGAACCTCAAACGCCTGGGAATCAAAGAAGAACAAGCATGGATGTGGGCAAATACAAGAAAAGGCTATTGGCGTACTGCCCATAGCCCCATCTTGTTGATTGCCTTATCCAATGAGCGGCTCAAACGTGCCGGATATCTTAGTTTGATGGAATGTTACTCTGCTAAACAAGTGTAAACTTTGGAACCGCCGTATACCGAACGGTACGTACGGTGGTGTGGGAGGTCGGCTACTCAACTAATGGGTAGCCTCCTACCCGATTTATTCACACCTAAGTAACAATCAAAAATATTTTAAGACTTTATGTAAATTATTTGGTACTGTATTCGTAGTATATGTAAAATCTCTACTAGGAAAGCATTAGGATTTTCGGAGGATTGTTGAATGGCCTTATCTATTTTTGTACCCATTGTTCTGTTAGTCTCAATTTTAATGATAACTGGAGTAATCGTGGCGGCAATTAAGACAAGTAAACCTGAAGGAGGGAATTCCGTGATAAAAAACGTCTATATTTACCTGGTCCTGTTTGCTACTCTGATGATGACTATAGGGGGAAGTGTAGCAGCCTTCATGGCTGTTGCTGACATTATTGCCCCAGCTCCTTACTACCAAACTTTTGAAGAATACAAGCGGTGGGGCATGGAGAGAACTGATCTTAAGGATACAGAAATAGCCCAACTTTCCGAAGAAGAATTGAAAATCAGATATGAAGCTATGGTAACAGCCGAAACGGAACGTCAGATTATCCGTGCCAAAAACAATCTTATAAAAAGTTTGGGATGGATAATAATACCATTGCCAATTTTTATTTATTATCAAAGAAGGCTGAAAGATAGGGAAGCTTGAGCTCTTTTATATTTAAGGCGTTGATTAAAAGGGGACAGGAGTCCCCTTTTTCGATGGACAGAATTGCACTGAGATTAGTAGCTATTGGTAGTTGCTGTTTTACTCACAGAACTGCTAAAATTTTTAAGGAATCGCTCTCGTTCAATAATTAAATTGCTGAGCCAGTTCATGTTAAGGCTGATTCATACTTTCACCAATTATATGGGACTTATATCGGAGTAATGAAATGAAATCGTTAAAAATATGGCTGCTATTTATGGCCTTTTGGTTTTTGTTCTGTACACCTAGTTGTTTATTAGCTAATGATGAGTTGGTCACCAATGGGAAATCCGTTATTTTAATGGATGCCAAATCGGGCAGGATATTATATGAAAACAACAGCACAGAACGGGTTCCACCGGCCAGCCTCACTAAGATAATGACCGGTTTGCTTATTTGTGAAAATGGCAACCTAAATAAAAAAGTAATCATAAGTGAATATGCCGCAGCTACACCTGAGAGTACTGCATATCTGGAGGCGGGTGAAGTGTTAACGCGCCTGGAATTGCTCTATGCTGCTATGCTTGTTTCGGCTAATGATGCCTGTGTGGCCCTGGCTGAGAGCATGGTGGACAGTGAAACAGACTTTGTGGAAATAATGAATAGGCGGGCTAATGAATTAGGAGCATACAACACTCATTTTGTTAACCCCCATGGACTTCACGATGAAAATCATTATAGTACGGCTTATGATTTAGCCATATTAACCAGAGTGGCATTAGCCAATCCGGTGTTTGCCGAAGTAGTTAGTACCCAAAGAAAAATTATACCCTGGGATAGCCGTCCGGATGAAGATCGTATTTTACTGAATAAAAATAGGTTGCTATATCGTTATGAAGATGCTGTCGGAGTAAAAACCGGATATACTCGTCAAGCAGGCAACTGTGTGGTAGGTGCCGCCCAAAGAGGTGATATGCTATTAATTGCTGTGTCACTGAATTCCTCTACGGTTTACGAAGATCTGGAAACTCTATTGGAGTTTGGCTTTGATAATTACCACATGGCACAGCTAGGTAAAACCCAGGACCTGTTGTGGGATATAATGATTGAAGATGGTGAATCCCCAACTGTTAGAGTTAGACCAGTTATGGACCTGCAAGTAGCGGTCACAGACGAGGAAGTTCCATATCTATCCTACAGTCTTTCAGTAAAACCTAAAAATTCAGCTCCAATTAGAATCGGTGACATACTGGGCACATGCAAAATATACCTGGAGGGCGAACAGGTAGGACAAATTGAGGTGATAGCTCAGGATGAGGTCTTAATAAAGCAGATGCAAGCACCTGCTTTATTAAGGCAACCATTACTAAACTTGTGTGTAACCCTTGGCATATTAGGGGTATTGATACTGTTGTTCAGTAAATACCCCCCATTACAAAACGGCTTAAAGCGGTTAATACTTTTGCTACTGAGAAAGAGAATACCCAGTCAATATAGAAGGCCTCGCTATTAAATCCTTTTATTATCCACTATCCACTCCAAAGAAGATGAACTCTTATTAGGGCTTATTTGATATTATTTACCGTTTAGACTCAGCAAGATGTTCAAGAAACTATCAGCTTCTTCCTCACTCATGTTTTTCAGGACAGCTTGATTAGCATCTATTATAGCCTGTGTCACTGGTTCCTGCAGCGCTTTTCCTGCCGGAGTCAGAACAACGCTTAAGGCTCTGCGATCAGATGGAGACGATTGACGCTTTATCAATCCTTTGTTTTCCATACGGTCTAACAGTCCTGTAATCGTAGAACTGTCCAAGTACATCCGTTCAGCGAGTTTTTTTACCGTGAGACCGTCTTCATCCCATAGGCATTTTAGTACACCATACTGCCCGGGAGTTATTCCGTAAGGAGCTAATCTAGCCTTGAAAAACTGGTGTACTATATTTTGGGCTTTTGTAAGGGCGAAATTGACACACTGCTCCAGTTCCATGATTTTGTTCTCCTTAATTAATCGATAAGCGGTAAACAAGACAATGATCCCGTTTACCGCTCGGGTTTATCTTAACAGATTGCTGGCGATATTCATTCTCTGTGCTTCGGAAGTTCCCTCATAGATTTCAGTTATTTTAGCATCTCTAAGGAGTCTTTCTACTTTTTGTCCTTTGCAGTATCCATACCCGCCAAAAATCTGCACAGCTTTAGCCGCATGTTTGAAGCACATCTCCGAGCAGAATAATTTGGCCATGGATGCCGCTTTACTAAAAGGCTGCCCTTGGTCTTTCAAATAGGCAGCATAATAATACAGGAATCTTCCAGCGTTGATATCCGTTTCCATGTCCGCTAGCATCCATTGAATAGCCTGGTTTTTAGATATCGGCCTGCCAAACTGAATTCTTTCTTTTGAATAGGCCAAGGATTCATCCAAAGCAGCCTGAGCGATACCCACAGCCTGGGCAGCTATGCCTATGCGACCATGATCAAGGCACGACATAGCAATTTTCAAGCCATCTCCTGGGTTGCCAATCAGGTTTTCTTTGGGTACCCGGCAGTTGTTAAAGAATACTGACGAAGTCTGAGAAGCCCGAATACCCATTTTCATGATAGGTTCTCCGATGGATAAGCCCGGTGTTCCTTTTTCTATGATAAAAGCACTCATTCCTTTTCTTTTATCTTCGGGGTTGGTCCAGGCAAAAGTAATAAAAGTATCAGCCACCGGCCCATTAGAAGTGAAGGTTTTAGAACCATTTATCACATATTCGTCACCCTCGAGTACCGCTCGGGTAGTGGCAGCACCCACATCCGTCCCTGCTCCAGGTTCAGTCAAAGCAAACGCACCTATGTGTTCTCCCTTAGCCATAGGAGTAAGGTATTTCTTTTTTTGTTCTTCATTGCCAAAAAGAGCTATGGGACCGCAAGCTAATCCAGTGTGTACCGACATAGTGAAGCCGGTTGCCGCACAGGAACGGGATAATTCTTCTACTGCAATAGCATAGGTCAGGTAGTCCGTCCCAGCTCCACCATACTCCTCTGGAAATGGCATACCCATATAACCCTTTTCTCCAAGTAGTTTTATAGCCTCTTCGGGATAACGTCCGCTCTCGTCTATTTCCTCTGCGATTGGCTCTACATACTTTTGGGCAAACTCTCTCATATTGGCCTTAATCATCTTTTGTTCATCGCTTAGCTTAAAATCCATTATTGTCTCCTCCTTTTAATAAATGTTGGCGGGATTTTCCAATTTACCGAGCCCGCCAATACAGTTATTTTTAGTTTATTTCTGCCCAATTATATTGTCAACAATTATTTAGCATGCCAATAATTAGCATACAATATTTTCAGCAATATCGTCGCTTAATCGTGTTTTTATGGTGGCAGTTGTTGTGGCACATGATAGAAGTAGTTCTTATTGCGCGGTAGGAAAGAAGGGGAGCCGCAGCCTGGCCAATTATTACAACAGGAATAATTCTGTCCTATTTATCATTGGAAATGCGCTGAAAAATATAATCACTAACCTCATCCGGGGAAATCCCCAGTGCGATTGCTAATTCTTCATGTAGCTGCTTTTCGGCTGTCTTAAATATATCTTCATCACTTTTTGATAATTTCTTACCAATAGTAGCCATTTCTTTCTTTTCCTCATATATTGTTTTAATAATTTTTACCCATTCTTCACTTTTTCCGGTCTTAAGGGCTGCCTTAAACTTTTCACTTCGTTCACGATTATCCTTCAACCACACGGTTTCTTGTTCTGGAATCATGTCAATCAAGGATAAAGCCTCTTCTTTGGTAATGGTCTTTCGCATTCTAGCGGTGGCATTATTTACTGGAATCTTAATAGTCATATTGTCACTGAAAACTGGGTTAAGCACATAGAATTCGCTTTCTTCATCATCGATCTTATCCATTTCAATATCCGTTATCTTACAAACTCCGGTCAAACCATAAACAACATAATCATCAACTCTGAACATAAAAATTCCTCCTGCTATCTGATAAGTAACTCTATCGTCTCAAAGCTTTGAGCTATGATTTGTTTTGTCAAAAGATTTTAACACTCTATATATAATTATATCCGAACTGAGCTAATAAATCGAAATTGTCTTTTTGACTCTCCCAGAGAATGCGTTAATAGGGCGGTCAGGAAATGACAGTGGCTTAAGAATACAAATAAACGGTTAATCAATTGATTCATATAGTGCAATTTCTTATGTTTTGGGGAAAACTAAGCATCGTAATAATACGTGGAGCTGGTTAACATTAAAGCAAACAAGGGCAGGACAGGATCTGTTTTTTATTTATCAGTATGGATAATAACACTTTTTGTATTGTGGGGAATTATCCGGCCTGAGAGCATGGCAGCCATAATGCAGCAGTTGTTAGACTTTATTATTAGGACTTTTGGTTGGTTCTACCTCTTAACCACCATAACCTTTGTAGTGTTTTCCGTTTGGCTGGGTTTTGGCCGCTATGGGAGAATAAAACTAGGTAATGACGAGGATGAACCAGAATATAGTTTTTACACTTGGTTAGCTATGCTGTTTTCTGCAGGTATGGGCATTGGATTAGTTTTCTGGGGTATTGCAGAGCCTGTTACTCATTATACTGCTCCGCCAGAAGGAGTTATACCAGAAACAGCAGAGGCAGCTCAAATAGCTCTTCGTTATTCATTTTTTCACTGGGGTTTGCATCCATGGGCTGTTTATACGGTTGTTGGTTTGGCCTTAGCTTATTATAGTTTCCGTAAAGGGGAATCCGGATTAATCAGTGTAACTTTCCGTCCTTTAATAGGAGATAGGGTAAATGGCTTTCTGGGAAAGGGTATTGATATCCTGGCAATTATCGCTACGGTTTTTGGAGTAGCTACTTCTCTAGGATTGGGAGCATTACAAATAAACGGGGGCTTTTCTCAAGTACTGAACATTGGAAACAGCATTGCTACTCAAATAATAATAATTCTAGTTGTTACCGTACT
>Ga0116181_1004740_pt1 | contig 10114 bp, 13 predicted proteins | sample AD_UKC075_MetaG_FD_89752 | JGI IMG/M metagenome (GOLD analysis project Ga0116181, IMG submission 89752) | Active sludge microbial communities of municipal wastewater-treating anaerobic digesters from USA - AD_UKC075_MetaG | ecosystem: Engineered > Bioreactor > Anaerobic > Digestate | place: USA... | reverse complement strand
GAAGCTCGTTTTTGACGGAAAGAAAAGAAAGTTCTTCCAAAAGCGTCCTATTAAGCTTTGCTTGGTCTATTTCTTCACGCAATAATAACAAACTTCCCAACCTATTAACGCCCGCATGACCAATATGCAAACAACTATGACAAAGGGGACACAGCGTTATCAAATTATTTGGGGAATTATCATGATGGCGACCTTCCTTGTGATGTACATGCATATATTTATCGCAAGAAAAGCCACAATAGTAACAAGTATAATTATCACGGAACAATACGGTTTTTCTAATGGAATCCCAATTTTTCGGAAGCCCTTCGTTTTCCCGCCATTCCTGTACTGCTGACAACCTTAGACGAACCTTTCCCATGGGATCATCCTTTTCTTCAACCTTTCAGGGTCTTTTAGCATTTTTAAACAATAAAAGCCATACATTATGTAAGAAGTCCCCCTGTCGCCATCGATGCGGGCCGCTTCACGCATACAAAGATCGATAAATTCTTCTGACTCACGACGAAACGTGTTAGCGTCAAAGCTTGGTTCTATTTCTGGAAGATGGTTAAAGGAATATAAATTTTCCGCCCAAAGACCCTGCAAGCAAAGATAGGCCGGCCGGCGTTCCCGTATCGTATTTCCTAAGACGTCCCGAAAGTCCAGCAGGGCAACACCTGCCTTGTAACATAGGCCGTCACGGTGGGTAAAGTTTCCTAGCGCAGCTACCCGCCCCATGTCCTGTAGGCAAAGGTCGGCAACTACAGCCTGGGACATATAGTCACGAAATTCTTCAACACCTATACCAAAAAGATCTTCAAATTTCATAGATCTTGACCGAATTTTCGTCAAAGACGAACCTTAAGTTGCCCGACTCAACTTCCCCGCCGGGGACTATTTTTATCTTCATCCCCTGTATTTCCATTATTCCGTCGAAAAATATTTCAACCATAGACGTCCCCTTCCTTACCGGATCTTTCTTGGGTTCTTTTTTGGGTTTTTCAACTATTTCTTCAGTTTCTTCCAATTCTTCTTCAGGTTCTTCGTGTTTTTCCAGTTTTTCTGGTGCTTCATCTTCGTCAAAAAGCAAACTTTCCACTTTCTTCATTACGTCATCGGTCATTTCTTTTCCATCCTTTCAAGATAAGTTTCCCTAATTTTACCATAGAACCCCGAGTCAAGCAACTGTAGATAAGAAAAGATATCTTTCATCAGCACGTCGGAAATCTGTACTTCTACAATATCGCCGTCCCTTCTGGAAGAAAACTGCACTTCGGGAATATTAAACCAGTCCACTATATTTTGCACCTTTAACCAATTGTCATAAGTAAAATAAAGCACGCCTTCTATAAAACAACCATTCCAAAGTACAATTTCCCCGCGAAGAAGCGGCGCAGATAAAGACCAAGAAAAGTCCGTAAGGTATACGCGAGATATTTCTTCAAAGTTGATCCTGCTATCGATCCATTCGTTGGGGACGTTCCATTGTGACCTAAGTAACCAATCCCCCGCCTGAATTGCGTCCAACGAATAAAGCGCGTCCATCACTTCTTTTTTTACAAACTTGATCTTGCCGCGATGCTTAGAAAAGAAAGTAATTTCAACTTGAGTCGCATCTTCGTCTTCTACCGTATATTTTATACGTACATTGTCTTTTGCACCATAAAGTTCCCGTCCGTCCATACTTCCAGCAACTACTGATATGTCCTTAAACACGCTGGCCCATTCGGTCAGCTTTTTCTTTTCGGTGTAATAAAGCGACACTTCCATAGGGCACATCGTATAGAAAGAATAATGTACACGGGAAACTAACCTGTCGGGAAGGGGCAATTCATAAAGCTTGTCGCCCGAATATATCGCTATCGTCCCTTCTTTTCCTTCCTTTTTTTCGGCAATTTCTAACGTAAAGTCCCAACCAAGCGGAATATCTGTGATGTTGTATTCATATTTTTTAGCAAATAACCACGCAGAAGCTGGAAAGTCATCGATGATAATATCGGGGACAAAGTCAGCTTCCGACCTTTGATGCATAGCTTTTACCACAAGATCTTTGAAGGTCGATGCATCAAAGGGCTTTTCTGTCGGTCGAAACAAGAATATTCCAATGGCGATCCCAATTCCAATTCCGACAGATAACAAAATTATTTTTATCTTCATCGCATCTTCACCACAACGTTTCCATAAGTGTCATACCGGTTTGTGTCATAATTTGTCCGGCTACTATGTTCCACACACTACGCAAACGGCCTAAGTTTCCTTCTACCACCAAGATATTTGGTGATATAAAACCCCTATCAATTTGTCTACTCAAGTTGGGTACCAGCGCAGAAATATCATTTCCCGACACCGGCGTAAACATGTCGGCCAAGGCGCTAGAAGGAAATTCCCAACCAGAAGACATCAACATCCTTTGAATTCTTCTTGCTTCTTCTTGAGCAAACCTGGCCCTTGCAAATTCATCAAAAGAAAACCCAACAGTAGACCGGGGAACGCTTAGTGATAAAACAGCAGCGCTAATAAAGTCATCAACATCATTTGGCGTACTTACATAAACTTCTACATCGGAAGAAGCAATTCTTTTAACCATATCCTTGTAAAACCTGGTATCAGGAAGCAGGGTAAAAAAAGCTACCACGCCAAAGGAAAACATCAAAATTAGTATAACACCGGCATATCCACGCTTCATCTTAATACAACATTCCCTTCTACGTATTCTATTTCCCGCGTGCCTTCGCCGGTAATAACGCCAGAATATACCAGGTCTTCCACGGACTCAGGAAGACGATCATACAATATTTGATAAACCGATACGCCAAGTTTTATGGCAACTTCATCAGCCGCCAATATAAGTTCCTGTTTAACATCTTCCGAAGTTTTCAAAACGCTTAGGGTGGGAAGCGCACCCGTCATCAAAATAGAAATGATCAACAATGAAACAATAAGTTCTACTGCTGTAAACCCTGGTCTTCCCATAACCCTTCCCCCATAAACAACCTAGCTTTCATAGCGTCATGATCCCATAGAATGGCAAAAGGAAGTTCTAATCCTTCTGCATGCTGAATATAACCCATCAAACCATATATATCTTCTTTCATTCGTGCTACAACAGTAATATCGGCCAACCTATTGCGGGCACTTATTTCCATTTCCCGCTGGCCTAGTTCTATTCCCCAAGCTTCGGTTATAACTATTTTAGTTGGCGAAACAGAAATTAAGTTCTTGGGTTCGCCACTAATATCCCATGTTCCCAAGGATGGAACAAATTTATCCCATTTTAGTTTAACGGTATAGCTTTCCATCCACGACCCCAGCCTATCCACCCGGACAGACCAGCCAGATAGATCTTTTACTTCCCCCACGGGAAAAGCCTTCGACCACGGGGAAGCAAAAGCAGGGGAAGCTACTAACAAAATTAGAATTACAAGCAACTTTTTCACATTATGCCCCCCTTTCTATATTGCACCAACATCTGTATTTCGTCGTCTTTTATGACTATACCAGGAATGTTTATCTTATACGGATAAATTTCGACATGTTCGTAAAGTTCGCAGGTTACCAAAATTCTTATGCCATCAGAAACATCTGAAAATTCAAATTCCATATTTTCTACGACAGAAGGAACCCATAGAACACGCCCCAATTTTTGGTTTGTCCAGTTTTTAAATTCAGTTAGTGTTAAAGTTTTATTTGAAGGAAAGGCGTTCCCATCTTTTATGTCTAAAACCAATAGTGCATTCAAAATGTCCCTAATATCATTCAACACGCCTTCTACTTTTTTCGTGTTTTCATTGGCCCTTTGAACACGCGGTGTTGCTGCATCAAAAAGGCCAGAAAAATAGATAGAAAGAACTATAGAAAGCATAAGAAACATCATTGTTAGTACGTACCCTTTACGCATCACTTTGGATCACTGCTTCCATTCTGGCAAGAACTCCCATTAAACTATCAGGGGATATAATGCCCCGTTTCATTTTTTCAAAAGCATCACCCATCAAGTCGTGAAAGCCTAGGGACAAAAAGAAGTCCCGCATCGCCAGGGGCCGTTCGATGAACTTATCCCAGCCTTCGTAAAGCGCTAAAGGGGCTATTTCAAAGATGCCCACGCGCCCTTTGTATCCGCGACCTTTGCACGTGGGACACATCTTACCATCTATTGTGCCGGTGCCCTTGTAATATATGCCGTCCTTAGGAATTCCCAAAGTCTTAAAAACTTTCTGTGCAGGTTTATATTCTGTCTTGCAATCAGAGCAATTCTTTTGCACCAAGCGTTGGGCGATAACACCATTTAAGTTCCCCACAATAAGATACGGCGGTACGCCCATGGTGGCTAAACGCTGCGGTGCAGTCCAAGCGCTGTTCGTATGCAGTGTAGAAAAGACGCTATGTCCCGTATTAGCCATCTGTGTTGCTATAAGCGCTGTTTCTTCGTCGCGAACTTCGCCCAAAAGCACAATGTCGGGATCAAGACGCATAAGGCTACGTAAGATACGTGCAAAAGATCGACCTTCCTTTTCTGACACGGGAATTTGATAAGCGTTTTCTAAATGATATTCCACTGGGTCTTCTACAGTATAACAGACTTGCGACTCCAGATCAAGCATACGCATAATAGAATTTAACGTCGTAGTTTTTCCAGCGGAAGTGGGTCCTGTAACCAGCAATATTCCCGACGGTTTACTATAAAGTTGCTTTACTACTTCAAGATCTTTTTCTAAAAAGCCAAGTTCAGAAAGCGATAATTGGGCATGTCGATAAAGGACACGAAGTTGTATTTTTACACCATCAAGGACATTCGACATCAAGTACGTAGGAACAGCTGCAACACGTATATCAAACATAATTCGGTTGAAAGGAAATTCCATCCCGCCGTCTTGTGGTTCCCGCTTTCGGGTAGTATCCATGTTTGCCATGGTCATTACACGGTTTACAAGTGTGTTGTATTCATTAGCACCATAGCGTGCGTCTTTCATATAGTCCTTCATTACGCCATCGACACGCATGCGAATCCACAACCCACCCTTGGAATGTAACGGGCTGATGTGTATATCGGTACCATTTTGTGCTATGGCCGAAGTAAGCACGTCGAAAAGAAGTTTTCCAGCAGCTTGTTCTTCGTCCCGATCGAATATCGCTGCGGATACCGTCCCAGATATTTCTGCAAGGATGGACCCTATTTCGGAAGCGTCAGCAAGATACCCAACTATTTCTGTGCTTACGTCATAAATGGAAACACCGATATCATGACTTGCGAAATATTGCTTGATATAATTATCAATAAGCATGGATATTTCGTCGTATATCCATGGATCGGACAAAATAACATGAAATTTCCAAGTTTGAGCAGCTTGGTCAATTTGGGTTTCTATTTCAAGTTTAAAAGGAATGACGCCCAACCGCGAAATAGTATCTAAAGGGAATTCTGATACGAAAGAATAGTCAGCGCCCATACCATCAAGAACGCGCCTATCAAGACGTTGCACATAGGGCATTTCAAGGTGTTGGGAAAATACTTCAAGCACATCAGCTTCAGTAATATATCCAAGTTCTGCCAGTGCAGAACCAAGACGAACGCCTTTTTGTTTTTGATATTCTAACGCTTCTGCCAATTGTTCTTTGTTTATCTTTCCTTTTTCGACAAGAAGGTCGCCCAAAAGCCTTAAAGACGGAAGGTTTTTTATCCAGCTCATGCCGTCACCTACTTTAACGGTGGAACCCAAGCGGGTTCTTCGGGTTTATCTTCCTTTGGTTCAGACGGTTTATCTTCTTTTGGCGTTTCTGTTGGCTTGGCTTCTTCAGAACCAACTTCTTTATCTTCTTCAGACTTGGCTTCTTCAGAATTTGCTGGTTCCTTAGCTTCTTCAGACTTCTTCAAGCTTTCCACCATAGCTTGCCATTTCTTTTGGTATTCTTCTTCGCTTCGCGGGGCTTTCTTTGGTTTAGCGGGTTCTTCAGTCGTAGCTTCGACTGTTTCTTTTTCAGTCTGTATGGTATTTTCAACTTCTGAAGTGGTTACTTCGGAAGCGGCTTGGGGTGCAACGTCTTCTGAGTCCGTCGAAATAATTTGGGCGATCAACGTATCTATATCTGTCTTCTTTTCTGGTGCTTTAGTGACCGGCTTGATATCCACGGTAAGATCTTCATACTTCTTAGAAAGTCTTTCAGGAAGACCAGATCCAGAATAAAGTTCCACTATAGACGGACGCAGGAAAACGATAACGGTACTTCTTTCCGTTTCGGTATTCGTGCTTTTGAACAATTCGCCGAAAAGCGGGATATCACCCAAGATCGGCACCTTAGACATGCTTTTTATGTCCCGGTCGTTTATCAAGCCGCCAATGACAATGGTTTCTTTCGGGCTAAGGATCATTTGTGTTTCCACACGCCTTTCGGAAATAATAGGCGCGGTTACATCCCCAAGACGCTGTTCGCCCACGATAGAAGAAGCGCGCGGCGTCACGGTTATATATATCGACCCATCATCAAGCACGACGGGAAGCATTTCCAACGATATGCCGACGTTTTTCCATTCTGTGTTTATTTCACCATCACCGTCTTTCGTCAATATCGGCATCTGTGTTTCAGAAACAAAAGTGGCTTTGCGACCAGACATCACGCGTACTTTGGGGTTAGCAAGGACCCTGCCGCGGCCCGTGCCGTGAAGCGCCGTAAGCGTAGCTTCCGCTTCCCAGGGGGATATTCGCCAAAACTGTCCAAAGCGGGTTGTATAATACTTCATTGGGTCGTTTTCAGGGTTTTGTGCTGGGGCTTCTTCTTGAAATTTTAAAGGTTCTGTCATAATATTCCAGTTAGCCCCTAGATCTTCATTTTCATTCATGGTGAGTTCTACGAACAACGCTTCCATTTCTACCATCGGTTTAGGTCGGTCAATTTGGGCAATGACTTCTTTTACGGTCTTAAGAATTTCTGGGCTGGAAGCATATATGACAAGGGAATTATAATTTATTTCCTTTTCATCATCCCCGGCCAATTGGGAAACTGACACTAACGACTTAAATTCTTCGCCAAAAACATTTTCTAATGCTTCTTGAACTTCTTTGGCGCCTACAAATTTCGTCGTTATCGACTCCATGACGGCACCCTGTAATCTTGCTTCTTGTTCTTTGCGCTTTTTTTCTTCTTGCGAAACGCCTTCCGTGTCTTCGCCGAAAGCTCGCACGACATATATCCCTTTTCCAGATTGTTCAACAACTACGCCCGCGGATGCTGCAATAATCTCAAGCGCTTTATCAAATTCGACATCGGTAATTTCGACAGATACCACTTTGGCGGCTGCAGCAGCCGAAATTGAAAAACTTACGCCGTAAAGTTTTCCCAAATTTTGAAAAAGATACCCCACGGGGACATTTGAAAAAGACATAGATACCGTATCAGCACGTAATGGCGGGGCAAGAAGAAAAACCATTAAGATAACACATAATACTTTTTTCAATATCTTCACCATCCTATGGGGTAGCATACTGCGCCGGAACCGCCGCTATCGGAAAAGTATATTTTCTTTTCTGACCTACTGCAGAAAGCGTAAAAGAAACTTGATCTTTGGTAATCGAAACATCTTCTACAATATATCCGGCATCTTGCGTTTTCCATTTTCCGTTTTCATATTTAAACATCCACATTTGGACAGTCCCCTGAACGTTTAAAGTTAAAGCTGCAATTCCTTTTTTAACAGACATTCCCACAAGGGAAATATCTGGGAATTTCACATTTTGCACGTCGCCCTGGGCGAAGGTCACGTTTCCCGACGAAGCAAGAAAGGCATTAAGATAGTCGATGCCGAAAGCATAAGTTATGGTTGGCGGGGATAGCTTGGCAAAACTTTCTTGCAATTTTTTTTCTTCCCAGCCACGGATGCTGTCCAGTAAGTCGCCAGTAGTAAGGTTTCTTAGCTTCACCTGTAGATCGAAGACTTTCCCTTCCATGTCGGATATCCCCAAGTTGACAGAACTACCTAAATACGTAGAAATACCAGAAACCGCAGCGGCAAGAATTATAAGAAGCAAAAGCAAAGTAAAGATCTTATTTATTTTATTCATGACGTTACCACCAAGGCTTCTATGTCGACGTTAAACGAATCTAGCCCAGACTTTTCTACGTCGGCTTTCAAGTCTTGAATGGCACGGCTGTTTCTTTGTATTTGATCCAAACGACTTATTATCTGTGTTGCAGAATTCCTGGGGGATAAATTAAGCTTGTTCACAAAAAAGAACTTGTCGGTAGAAGAAATTCCCAACATAAAATTGTAAACCTTAGACGCTGGGACGATCCCTTTGATGGCAACGGAAACTTCCTTTCCGGATATTTGTTTCACCGAAACGTCCATTACTACCATGCCATAAAGCGACATTTCGTTCGATATGTCGGCAGATAGTTTGGCAGAATCATATTTAGCAGCTTCCGCTTCTTGTTTCAGTTCCGTCGTATCTACGCCCATAGGAATTCTGGATAAAGAAGTATTCAATGCTATAATTTTGGGAACATTCTTTTTATATTCCAACAAAAAAGCAATATTTTCGCCTGCAGCACGACCAAACCAAGTAGATAAGACAACACAAAATAAACAAAAAACTAAACCCAAAGCAACGATCTTCTTGGGTTCATTCATATAAAACCACCGTCGCTTCCATGTCAGACCCACGCAAAGAAGCCGAAACAAAAGACTTCATGCCGAACAGGGAAAACATGCCTTCCAGCGAATTTTTGTAAGAAATGGCCCACCTGTTGTCCACTTCCTGCATAAGCAGTCCCCTTATTTTCCACATGCCAAGTATTTTTACTGCGTCAGCACTTTGCCCAGTTTCTACGACGAAAGATTCTTTCAAATTACCCAAACCTGCAGCCTGTTCAAAAGACAAAGAACCCATGAAAAAACCCATCTTGGAAGAAGAAATAAGTGCGGCAAATTGGACATAAAGCGGTACTTTTTGCTTCATGTCTGCATAACGTTCATAAGTTTCCAGGTCTGCTATCGTCCTTCCATATTCGTTAAGCAGGCTGTTACCGCGGGATATGACTTCGTTCACTTCCGCTCGCTTGGCAGAAGCATAATACCCAGTGCTCACCGAAGCAACCGCGATAAAACAAAAAACAGCAAAACACAAAACGCAATTTTTGACCACATGAAAACGCATCTGTCTGTTTGAAAGATCTGTTACAGCAGCGGCTTTCCACTCATCAAAAACTGGGTTGGCGTATTTTTTACCTGGCGACCCATTTCTGTTATTTTTTGGTTTCTTTGACTTTTTAAATTTAAAATTTAGTTTGGGTAACTTAGGAATTTTCAAAGATCCAGGCCCCTTTTATTGCTGGAAAACTTTCTTCGACCACTTCTATTGACACCTTTGCTTTACCCCTTAAAGCAGAAAGCACCACACCAGAAATTTCGTCCAATGGCATGGGGGAATTTTCCCCGACAATAAAAACTTGCAAGATAGAATCGGCACGATAAAACCGCACAGCCTTGTGGTTCATGAAAACGATCTTTTCGCTTAAAACATCTTTGATATTGGCCTTGACCACGTCCGAAGATAGCGTTACTATCTTGTCTTCCATCACCGCACAAGCGTAAAGATACATTTCATACGGACGGGTTTCGACAATAAGAAAGGTGCCGTTTATGTCTTTCAAAGAAACAAGAAACTGCGAAACAGCAAAAGAAGCAGGAATTGCACGGATAATGGAAAATTCAAAAATTGGCAATTGGGACTCAATAATTGTCTTTGAAGCAGCATCAATAGCATTTACAACATAGGCACGTTCAAGTCCTATATCGCCAATGAAGAAGCTATCGACCGCACAATCCTGACCAAAGCTATCTTCGATAACTTCTTCGACACTTTTTTCCATCGGAACAAGAATAAGCTTTGAAGAAATCATGTTGTTGGGAAGCACCAGCCCGATCTTGGTTTTTTCATCTATCGCGGCGGCAAGTTCTTCTTTCGAAGAAACCGCCACGTCCCTACCGAAGGAATAAGCATAAGCCTGCTCGATCATGCCATAAGGAAAGGGGCGAAGGTCTATGTACAGATCGGGCTTTATCTTCCACAGGTCGACGTCGACATTGAAATCAAGCAAGCTCGGCAACTTCATGCTACTTCACGTTAATAATAAGCTT
>Ga0116181_1004739_pt1 | contig 10115 bp, 8 predicted proteins | sample AD_UKC075_MetaG_FD_89752 | JGI IMG/M metagenome (GOLD analysis project Ga0116181, IMG submission 89752) | Active sludge microbial communities of municipal wastewater-treating anaerobic digesters from USA - AD_UKC075_MetaG | ecosystem: Engineered > Bioreactor > Anaerobic > Digestate | place: USA... | reverse complement strand
GCGCCCTGGCATGTGGTCGGCCTGCCGCAGCAGACCAAGCCCTTCACCCGCTTCGGCGTGGTGACGCTGGAGGGCCAGCGCGTGCTGAAGGTGGAGGCGCAGTCGAGCTATGGCAACCTGGTGCACCCGGTGCTGGAGCAGTCCAACGGCCACCTGCTGCGCTGGCGCTGGCGGGTGGATGAACCGCTGCCTGCAGCCAACCTGCACCGGCGCGATGGCGACGACAGCCCGCTGAAGGTGTGCGCGCTGTTCGACATGCCGCTGGCCGCCGTGCCGTTCGTCGAGCGCCAGGTGCTGCGCATCGCGCGCTTGCGCAGCGGCGAATCGCTGCCGGCGGCCAGCGTCTGCTATGTGTGGGATGCGCACCTGCCACCCGGCACGGTGCTGGACAACGCCTTCACCCGGCGCCTGCGCATGATCGTGCTGCGCGGCCCCGAGACGGGCCTGCGCACCTGGGTGAGCGAGCAGCGCGACGTCTGGGCCGACTTCCGGCGCCTGTTCGCCGACGAGGCGCAAGCCGTGCCACCGCTGGTGGGCATCGGCATCGCCGCAGATGCCGACAACACCCAGGGCCACAGCCTGGGCTACGTTGGCAGCATCACGCTGGAATAGGGCGACAGGGCGCTCCCGGGCCGGCGCCGTGCGTCAGTGCCCGCGCAGTTCAGGCACGCGCTCGGCCGGCGGCGTGTTGCGGCTGCGCCCGCAGCGCACGATGCCGTCGATCATCACCATGCCCACGCCCGGGATGTCGCCCAGCTGGACGCTTTCCAGCAGGGTCTTGCCGGCGGTGTGCTGGGCGCGGTCCAGGAACACGAAGTCGGCGTCACGACCGGGCTCGACCAGGCCGCAGTTCAGGCCGCGCAGCCTGGCGGTGTTGCCGGTGGCGAAGCAGAACACCAGTTCGGCCGGGATGTTGCCCAGCGACGAGAGCAGGGCGATCAGCCGCAGCATGCCCAGCGGCTGCACGCCGGAGCCGGCCGGGCCATCCGTGCCCAGGATCACCCGGTGTGGGCACTTCAGCTGCATCGCCGCCTGGGCCGCGGCGATGGCGGTCTTCTCGTTGCCGTTGTGCACGATCTCGATCGCCCGGCTGCTTTTCTCGCACAGCGTGCAGACGTCACGCTCGGGCAGGCTGGTGTGGCCGCCGTTGATGTGGCCGATGACGTCGGCATCCGCCTCCAGAACCACGTCCTTGTCGATCAGGCCCGAGCCCGGGATGCTGGGCCCGCCGGTGTGGATGGTGCTCTGGATGCCGTGCTTGCGCGCCCAGGCCACCATCTCCTTGGCTTCATAACCCGCCTTCACCGAGCCCAGGCCCACCTCGCCCAGCAGCTTGACGCCCGCGGCGGCCAGTTCGGCGAAGTCGCCCTCGGTCATGCCCTTCTCGATCACCGGCGCGCCGGCCAGCACCTTGACGCCACCGGGGCGGAAGTTGTCGAAGGCGCGCTGCGCGGTGATGGCCAAGGCCTTCAGGCCGACGATGTCCTTGGGCCGGCCGGGCAGGTGCACCTCACCGGCCGAGATCATCGTGGTGACGCCGCCGTTCATCGTGCTGTCGATCCAGCCGATCTGGTTCTGCCGCGGTGTCCAGTCGCCGAACACCGGATGCACATGGCTGTCGATCAGGCCCGGTGCCACGCAGCAGCCGTTGGCGTCGACCAGGGTGTCGGGCTGGGCGGTGTCGCAGTCCTTGGCGCGGCCGACCGCGGTGATGATGCCGTCGACCACGACGATGGTGTCGGCGTCGAGGATGGCCTTGTCCAGGTCGCCCGAGAGCAGCAGCCCGATGTTGGTGATGACCACCTTGCCCGACTTGCCGCCGGCTGCCACGTCTGCCATGTCTTCGCGCTCCTGTGATTGATGTAGCAAAGGCTACATGAACCACGCGGGGCGCTCAAGGGCTCAGGCGGCGGGCGGGTGGACGCACACGGCCCGGCGCACCGCGTCGATGACGAAGGCTTCCCAGTGCGCGAGGGCGGCCGGCGCCTCCAGGTTCTCGCCCAGGAAGGAGGAGAGGGTGAAGCGGTTGCTCAGGTAGAAGTAGGCCATCGACGCGATCATCAGGTAGACGTCGCGGGCGTTCAGCGCGGGGCGGAACAGGCCCTGGGCGATGCCGGCCTGCAGCACGCTGTCGGTGATGGCGAGCGCGGGCGAGGAGTAGTCCTTGGCCCGCGCGCTCTTGGCGATGTGCTTGCCGCGCAGCAGGTTCTCGCTGTTGAGCAGGGTGATGAACTCGGGGTTCTTCTGGTAATAGCCCCAGACGAAACGGATCATCGCGTCCAGCGCGGCCAGCGGCTGCGTGGTGTCCAGCACCAGGCCCTGCTCGGCCTCGTTGAAGCGGCGGTAGGTGTCCTCGATGACCGCGATGAACAGGCCTTCCTTGCTACCGAAGTAGTAGTAGATCATCCGGTCGTAGGACTTCGCGGCCTTGCTGATCTGCTCGACCCGCCCCCCGGCGAATCCGTGGCGCGCGAAGACCTTGGTGGCGGCGCGCAGGATGGCGTCGCGGGTGGCCTGGGCGGCCAGTTCACGCACGCCCGGGGCGCGGGTGCCGTCGGGGCGCGTGGCGCGCGCAGGACGGGTTGCGCGGGCAGCGCGCTTGGCCGCAGCCGGCTTCGCCGCTGGCTTCTTGCGGGCGGCGGTGGCCATGCGCTCAGGGCTGCCCGCCGTGCCTCACTGCTCGACGAAGGCGCGCTCGATGACGTACTCGCCCGGCGTGGTGGTGTTGCCTTCCTTGAAGTGGCGCGCTTCCAGCAGGGCCTTCAGGTCCTTCAGCAGGGCCGGGCTGCCGCAGATCATCACCCGGTCTTCGGCCGGGTTGATGTTGGGCACGCCGAGGTCGCTGAACATCTTGCCGCTGTCCAGCAGGTCGGTGATGCGGCCCATGTTGCGGTAGGGCTCGCGCGTCACCGTGGGGTAGTACTTCAGCTGCTGGCTGATCATCTCGCCCAGGAACTCGTGCTTGGGAAGTTCGTCGGTGATGTAGTCGTGGTAAGCCAGTTCGTTGACCTGGCGCACGCCGTGCACCAGCACCACTTCCTCGAACTTCTCGTAGGTCTCGGGGTCTCGGATGATGCTCATGAACGGCGCCAGGCCGGTGCCGCTGCCCATCAGGTACAGGCGCTTGGCCGGCAGCAGGTAGTCGATCAGCAGGGTGCCGGTGGGCTTGTTGCCGACGATCACCTTGTCGCCCGGCTGGATGTGCTGCAGCCGGCTGGTGAGCGGGCCGTCCTGGACCTTGATGCTCAGGAACTCCAGCGTCTCTTCATAGTTGGCGCTGACCACGCTGTAGGCGCGCAGCAGCGGCTTGCCGTCCACGCGCAGGCCGATCATCGTGAAGTGGCCGTTCTTGAAGCGCAGCGTGGTGCCGCGGGTGGTGGTGAAGCTGAACAACCGGTCGGTCCAGTGGTGGACGGTGAGGACGGTTTCTTCGTTGAAGGCGCTCATGGTGGTGCGGTGGGGCGGCGCTTGCTTGGCCAGCGCCTTTGTCTGTAGCATCGGCTACACATTGGTTTAGCAGGCACTACATGAAATCGCCGCCTGCAGAGCTGGCCCGCATTGTGCCTCAGGCATCGGGTTGTCCCGGGGTGCGGGACTTGTCTTCGATCAAGCGGGAGTCCCTTGTGTCCGAGCACGAACACACCAAGACCGACGGCCTCGGCGAACCGGCTGTTGCGGCCCCGGCCAACCCCGAGGCCTGGCGCGCCGCGCCGCGCAATGCCCGCATGGCGGCGCACAAGGTCGAGTGCAACGCCTGCCCGGTGCTGTGCCAGATCAGCGAGGGCAAGGTCGGCGCCTGCGACCGCTATGCCAATGCCGCTGGCGTGCTGGTGCGGGTGGACCCGGTGCTGCTGGTGCGCCAGCGTGCCGATGCAGTGGGCGGCGATGCCGAGACGGCCGACCTGGTGCCCTTCCTGCCAGCAGGCAGCCCGGCCTTGGTGCGGGACGCAGGCGCGCCGGCGCTGTTCGTCACCGCAGTCGGCGCTGGCACCACCTATCCCGACTACAAGCCCGCGCCCTTCATCGTCAGCAGCCCCGCCCAGGGCGTGGACATGGTGACCGTGGTCACCGAGGGCATCTTCAGCTACTGCAGCCTGAAGCTGAAGATCGACACCGACCGCTGGCTGGGCCCCGAGCAGGCCAATGTGCGCTGCAACGGCGAGGTGGTGGGCCATGTGTCCACCGCCGAATACGGCAGCCAGATGCTCAGCATCGGTGGCGTGCACCACATCACCGGCGGCAGCAAGAAGGAAGGCCGGGTGACGGTGGACACCATGGCCGCGCTGGGCAACCGCCAGGCGGTGGACCTGACCATCGACGGCGGCGCGCAGCTGCGGGTGCAGGCCGGTGCCGCCCCGGTGGTCAACGGCGTGCCCGAGCAGCGCATGCGCCTGGGCTGCGGGTCGGCGACCATCGGCATCTTCGCCCAGCAGTTCGCCGGCCTGGTCGACGAGGTGGTGGTGGTCGACGACCACATCACCGGCGTGCTGACCGAGCACCAGGCCGGCCGCTGCCTGAGCCTGAAACCGTCGGGCCTGAAGATCCGCGGCCGCAAGAGCACGCCGGGGCGCTACTTCCGGGTGGCCAACCCCGGCACCGGCTGGGGTGGCACCGACATTGCCGACCCGCTGTCCATCCTGGAACCCTGGGACGCCGAACAAGCCTGGCCCGGCCAGCGCCTGCTGATGGTCAGCACCACCGGCGAGCATGCCGGCTGGTTCGTGCTGGATGACGCGCTGCAGCCGCGTGCCGCAACCCTGCCGGCCGACGTGCAGGCCATCGTCGATCGCATCGGCGAGAACTGCGAGCCGGCGCTGTGCAGCGTGCTCTTCGTGGCCGGCGCCGGCGGCAGTCTGCGGGCGGGCGTCACCGACAACCCGGTGCGGCTGACCCAGGCGATCAAGCAGAGCCTGGTGAACGTGAGCTGTGGCGGCGCGCCGGCCTATGTGTGGCCGGGCGGCGGCATCACCGTGATGGTCGATGTGCTGCGCATGCCGGCCAACAGCTTCGGCACGGTGCCCACGCCGGCCATCGTCGCGCCCATCGAGTTCAGCCTGCGTCTGGACGACTACCAGCGCCTGGGCGGGCACATGGCCTATGTGCGCACGCTGGAACAGGCCCTGGCCACCGGTGCCTGGCATGCCGACGGTGCGCCCACCGCCAGGCGCATCGCCGACCAGCCCGCCGTCAACGGCTGGCCGCTGGGCGCGCCGCCCCTGCTGGGCTGATGGCGATGCAGGCGCAGCGCGCGCCGCTGGCGGACGGCCGGTGGCACTTCCAGCACGGACCGATCGACTGCGTGATCGCTGCGGAGGGCGACGCCGAGGCGGTCGCTGCGGCGCACGCGGCGGCCTGGGCACGCTTCCAGCCGCTGCTCGCCGAACTGGTGGCGGAACTGCCGCTGCTGCGCCAGCCGGTGGTCGCCGGTGGCATCCATCCGCTGCGCGGTGCCGTGGCCCGGCGCATGTGGGACGCCTGCGCGCCGCTGCGCGACGCGGCCGACGGCTTCATCACGCCCATGGCGGCCGTGGCCGGTTCGGTGGCGCAGGAGCTGATCGCCGCCTACCAGCGCCCCGGCATCACCCGCGCCTGGGTCAACAACGGCGGCGACATCGCGCTGCACCTGGCGCCGGGGCAGTCTGCGCGGGTCGGCCTGTTCGCCGACCTGGCAAGGGTCGATGCCGCTGCCCTCGCCCGCACCGCAGCGGGGCAGCTGTGCACCGATGCAGGCTTCGGCGTGGACTACGGCAGCCCGGTGCGGGGCGTGGCCACCAGCGGCTGGCGCGGGCGCAGTCATTCGCTGGGCATCGCCGACAGCGTCACCGTGCTGGCTGCCACCGCTGCGATGGCCGATGCGGCGGCGACGGTGATCGCCAATGCGGTCAACGTGCAGGACGCCAGAATCCACCGTGCGCCGGCCAGCAGCCTGCGCGACGACAGCGACCTGGGTGAGCGCCCGGTCACCGTCGATGTGCCAGCCCTGCCGCCGGCGCTGGTGCAGCAGGCGTTGAACCACGGTCTGGCGATGGCACGGCGGCTGCGGGCCCTGGGGTTGATCGAGGCCACGCTGCTGGTCTGTCAGGGTTCCCTCGCTCGGCTGGCGCCGACGGGGGATTTAGAGTTGGTGTAGTAATTGCTAAACGAATTGTTATGAGCCTGATCGACATCCGCCGCGTGTTCACGCAGGTCGAGGACATCCACCACGAAGGCGGCCCGCGTGCCGCCGTGCCGCTGCGCCGGGGCGCCATCGCCGCGGTGCTGACCAACCCCTATGCCGGCCGCTACGAGCCCGACATCCTGCCGATGATGGAGGCGCTGAACCCCGTCGGCCTGGACATGGCGCGGCGTCTGCTGGCGGCGATGGCGGTGCCGGCCGAGGCCATCCAGGGCTACGGCAAGGGCGCGATCATCGGCGCCGCGGGTGAACTGGAGCATGGTGCCCTGTGGCATGTGCCGGGTGGCTACGCGATGCGCGAACTGCTGGGCTGGAAGGGTGATGCCGCCGCGTACAAGCGCGGCGAGGGCAGCAGCGGCCAGAGCGGCAACGCCCTGGCCATCGTGCCCAGCACCAAGAAGGTGGGCCCGCCCGGCGCCACGCTGGACGTGCCGCTGACGCACATCAACGCCAGCTATGTGCGCAGCCATTTCGACGCCATGGAAGTGCGCGTGCCTGGATCGCCCCGGCCCGACGAGATGGTCGTGATCCTGGCGATGAGCTGCGGTGCACGGGTGCATGCCCGCGTCGGTGGTCTGGCGGCCGATGCGATCGCCAAGTGGGACGGACAACGATAAGGAGACACCCATGCCAGCTGACATCCGCAAACTGGTCGTGCAGGTCGACGAGACCCGCCGCGAGATGGGCCGCGACGTGAGCCCGCCCACCCGGCGCGCGCTGGCGATGGCGGTGATCGCCAACCCCTTTGCCGGCCGCTACGAGGCCAACCTCGACGCGCTGATCGCCATTGGCGAGGAACTGGGCGCGCTGCTGGGCGAGAAGTGCGTGCAGGCCCTGGGCATCCAGCCCGGCCAGGCGCAGAGCTATGGCAAGGCGGCCATCGTCGGCGAGGCCGGTGAGCTGGAGCATGCCGCGGCCATCCTGCACCCCAAGCTGGGCGCGCCGCTGCGCAAGGCGGTGGAGAAGGGCGCCGCGCTGGTACCGTCGGCCAAGAAGCAGGGCGGCGTGGGCACGGCGGTGGACGTGCCGCTGGGCCACAAGGACGCCGCCTTCGTGCGCAGCCACTTCGACGCGATCGAGGCCCGGGTGGCCGACGCGCCGCGGGCCAACGAGATCGTGGTGGCGGTGGCCGTCACCGACAGCGGCCGGCCGCTGCCGCGGGTGGGCGGGCTGCAGGCCAGCGAGATCGTCGGGCAGGACGGCTTGCGATAGCCGCCCGCGCACCCGTTATGGTTCGACCCGTTCCAACTTCTCCTTCCGAGGGCTCCGCATGAACCGCAAGCACTTCCTGGCCGCGCTGGCCGCGTTGTCCGGCCTCGCCACCACCGGCGCCCAGGCCCAGGGTGGGCCGATCAAGATCGGCGAAGTCAACAGCTACAAGGTGCAGCCGGCCTTCCTGGAGCCCTACAAGAAGGGCATGGAGCTGGCGGTGGAGGAGATCAACGCCGCCGGCGGCCTGCTGGGCCGCAAGGTCGAACTGATCACCCGCGACGACAACGGCAACCCTGGGGATGCGGTGCGGGCGGCCGAGGAACTGGTCTCGCGCGAGAAAGTGGACGTGCTGACCGGCGCGTTTCTCTCGAACATCGGCCTGGCGCTGACCGACTTCGCCAAGCAGAAGAAGTTCTTCTACCTGGCCAGCGAGCCGCTGACCGACAAGATCGTCTGGGGCAGCGGCAACCGCTACACCTACCGGCTGCGGCCCAGCACCTACATGCAGAGCGCGATGCTGGTGCCTGAGGCGGCCAAGCTGAAGAAGAAGCGCTGGGCCATCGTCTACCCGAACTACGAATACGGCCAGAGCGCGGCAGCCACCTTCAAGCAACTGCTGAAGGCCGCCCAGCCGGATGTGGAGTTCGTCGCCGAGCAGGCGCCGCCACTGGGCAAGCTGGACGCCGGCAGCGTGGTGCAGGCCCTGGCCGATGCCAAGCCCGACGCGATCATGAACGTGCTGTTCGGTGCGGATCTCGCCAAGTTCGTGCGCGAGGGCAACACCCGCGGCCTGTTCCAGGGCCGGGCGGTGGTCAGCATGCTGACCGGCGAGCCGGAATACCTGGACCCGCTGAAGGACGAGACGCCCGATGGCTGGATCGTCACCGGTTACCCCTGGTACGGCATCCAGACGCCCGAGCACAAGGCCTTCTACCTGGCCTACCACCGCAAGTTCAACGACTACCCGCGCCTGGGCTCGGTGGTGGGTTACTCGGCGATCAAGAGCCTGGCTGCCGGCATCACCAAGGCCAGGAGCACCGACACCGAGAAGCTGATCGCCGCCTTCAAGGGCCTGGAGCTGATGACGCCGTTCGGCAAGGCCATGTACCGGCCGCAGGACAACCAGAGCACGATGGGCGCCTACGTCGGCAAGACCAAGAACGACAAGGGCCGCGGCACGATGGTCGACTACGTCTACTTCGACGGTGCGAAGTTCCAGCCCAGCGATGCGGAAGTCAAAAAACTCCGTCCTGCGGACTGATCTTGCGCCGCCTGCTCGATGACCCTGTCCGCCTTCATCGTCCAGCTGCTCAACGGGCTGGCCGGTGCCTCGTCGCTGTTCCTGGTCGCCGCGGGCCTGTCGCTGATCTTCGGCGTCACCCGCATCGTCAACTTCGCCCACGGGTCGTTCTTCATGCTGGGCGTGTACGTCGCGTACACCCTGGTCGAGAAGCTCGGTGGCGGGCTGGGCTTCTGGCCGGCGCTGGTGCTGGCGGCGCTGGCGGTGGGCGCGCTGGGCGCGGTGGTGGAGGTGGTGCTGCTGCGCCGCATCTACCGCGCGCCCGAACTGTTCCAGCTGCTGGCCACCTTTGCCCTGGTGCTGGTGATCAAGGACGCGGCGCTGTGGCTGTGGGGGGCGGAGGACCTGCTGGGGCCCCGTGCGCCGGGGCTGACCGGCTCGGTCGACATCCTGGGCCGGCGCTTTCCCAGCTACGACCTGCTGCTGATCGTCATCGGCCCGGCCGTGCTGGGCGCGCTGTGGCTGCTGCTGACCCGCACGCGCTGGGGCACCCTGGTGCGCGCCGCCACGCAGGACCGCGAGATGGTCGGTGCCCTGGGCGTCAATCAGGCCTGGCTCTTCACCAGCGTGTTCGCGCTGGGTGCGATGCTGGCCGGCCTGGGCGGTGCGCTGCAGCTGCCGCGTGAGCCGGCCTCGCTGAACCTGGACCTGCTGACCATCGGCGACGCCTTCGTCGTGGTGGTGGTCGGCGGCATGGGTTCGATCCCCGGCGCCTACGTGGCCGCGCTGCTGATCGCCGAGATCAAGGCGCTGTGCGTGGGCATCGGCAACGTGCACGCCTTCGGCGTCGACTTCAACTTCAGCAAGCTGACCCTGGTCGCCGAATTCCTGGTGATGGCGGTGGTGCTGGTCTGGCGGCCCTGGGGGCTGATGGGCCGGGCGCAGGCGGCCTCGCGCAACGCGGCGGCGGTGGAGCCGCCGCTGCGCCCGGCCAGCCGGCCGCTGCTGCTGGCCGCCGCCGTGCTGGCCGTGGCGCTGCTGGTGCTGCCGCTGGTGACCGCCAGCAACCCGTACACCACCGTGCTGGCCATCGACCTGCTGACCGCTGCGCTGTTCGCCGCCAGCCTGCACTTCATCATGGGCCCGGCGGGCATGCACAGCTTCGGCCATGCGGCCTACTTCGGCCTGGGCGCCTATGCGGCGGCGCTGCTGATGCTCAAGGGCGGCTGGCCGATGGAAGCCGCACTGCTGGGCGCGCCGCTGGTGGCCGCGGCCGGGGCCGTGGTCTTCGGCTGGTTCTGCGTGCGGCTGTCGGGCGTGTACCTGGCCATGCTGACGCTGGCGTTCGCGCAGATCGTCTGGTCCATCACCTTCCAGTGGGACGACTTCACCGGTGGCAGCAATGGCGTCACCGGCGTGTGGCCGTCGGCCTGGCTGGCCGACAAGACGGTCTACTACTTCGCCACGCTGGTGCTGGTGGCCGGCGGC